>FPHD01000028.1_pt2 | contig 35603 bp, 36 predicted proteins | sample 1057311 | NCBI WGS metagenome assembly FPHD01 (sample SAMEA4473313, study PRJEB15554) | hydrothermal vent metagenome | biome: marine basaltic hydrothermal vent biome; feature: marine hydrothermal vent; material: water | place: Pacific Ocean | collected 2011-06-14/2011-07-23 | depth 1199 m | reverse complement strand
TCAGTAATGGTTTGAGAGTAACTCACTTTCATACCAATGCATATTTCTTCTATAGGAACAAAGGACATATTAATTTCTCCGTTTTAAATTTTCTTTTGTCAACTCAATTGCTGGATTTCCAAAAACTGTCATTCCTTCAGGAACATTTTTAGTAACAACTGCTCCAGCACCAACAATTGCATTTTTCCCTATTTTTAGAGGTCGATTGTTTGTGCCTTGCTTGATGATTGCTCCTGTTCCAATATACACATTATCACCAATCTCTACATTTCCATTACACTTAACAGCAGGAGCAAATGTCACATAATCCCCGATAACGCAGTCATGTGCAATGTAGCTATAAATATTTGCTTGAAAACCAATGCCAATAGTCACATTTGCCGTTACGGTGACAAAGGGGCAAAGAATACTCCCCTCACCTATATGAGATCTCTTGGATATAAAACAACTGTGATGTATAAAAGAAGGTAAGTCGCATTTTTTAGATTTGAAAAAATCAAATAATTTAGCTCTCAAACCTGAATTTGCTATTGCTACAATAACTTTACTGCTTCCTGGGATATCAAATTTTTTTTCATTACCTAAAAATGGAGCATCAAAGCTGTATCGAGTATATTCTTTGTCATTGGTATCAAAGTATCCAGATATTTTTATCTGTCTATTGACTGTTGAATTATTATCTTCTATGTATTCAGTCACTTCTGCTGCAAAGCCACTAGCCCCTACTATAAAAATGTTGTCTTTTTCCATTATAACCGTACTCCACTTGGTATATTTACAACTCTCTCTTCAAGCCATAAGGCATTGGAAAGATCTGTCTTTTGACACTCTTTGAACATATCCAATTTGTTCATTAGAGCCCAAATAGGGCGTGTCATCACCCCGTTATCATTCGTTTCTTTTAAAAACAGATCTCTTTCATCTTTGTCTTTTAAAAGAATAGCATTCAGCCAGTAATTTACTTTTGCATCTTGTGATTCTCTTACGAAATCAATATTCTGTTTTGCAAAGAAATTCATATATTGAGTGGCTAATGTTCTCTTGTTTTTCAAGATGGTATCGAGTGTTTCCATTTGAGCACAACCCAATGCTGCATTGAGATTTGGCAGACGATAGTTGTAGCCTATTTCATCGTGTATATATTCATAGGGATGTGGTACTTTTGCTGTTGTAGTCAGATGTTTGGCATGTTTTGCCAAAGCTTCATCATCTGTGATGATCATACCGCCACCGCCAGTTGTTATGGTTTTGTTGCCATTGAAACTAAAGGCTGCAACTTTACCAAAAGTGCCTGTGTGCCGACCTTTATAATAGGAGCCCAGACTCTCTGCCGCATCTTCCACAAGTGCAATATTGTACTCATCACAGATAGCGCCTATTTCATCTATTCGACATGGATGTCCAAAGGTATGCATAGGAACGACAGCAGTGATTTTTTTACCCGTTGTTTTGTTATAACAAAGACCATTTTTTTGAACAGTCTCAGTTTTCAGAAACGCTTTTAGATTTTCAGGGCTTAGTCCCATAGTATCCTTATCTACATCAACAAAGATAGGTTTGGCATTACAGTAAGAGATGGCATTACACGTTGCAATAAACGTTAAAGGCTGGGTAATGACTTCACTGTTTTCATCTGTACCTACAAGCTTCAGTGCTATGTGAAGTGCAGCAGTACCATTTACCGTTGCCACAGCATATTTTGCACCGGTATATTCTGCCACCATTTGCTCAAACTGGTCTACGAACTTTCCAACGGATGAGACAAAAGTAGAGTCTATGCATTCATTGAGGTATGTTTTTTCATTACCGAAAAATACAGGTTCATGAAGAGGTAAAAAATCTGTAGTGTTATATGCTTCTTGTATGAACTTTATAGTTTTTTCAAACATATTTACATTTTTCCATCTAAATATTTTCCGGTTTCTTTATGACCGAAATCAGGGATCATTTTAAAAAACAATTTTACAATCTCTTCTTTGGTCCATTCTTTCCCCTCTTTTAATCTATGGATAGTCTTTTCAAATTCATTCAAGAGATCATTGTTGAAATTGGCTTCATTTTTGATAACACCGAGATTTTCAAATCTATCCATATCAAGTGTTTCCTTGTCGGTAAAGAACTCTTCAAAGTCTTTTTCTCCGGTAGTATCACTAGATGTGAAGAGACATGGCCATTTCCCTTCTTGAGGAAGTGTTTTGGCAAGTTCTCTTGCTTCATCTTCATCTTTGCATAGGTAAGGCTCATACCCTTTTGCTTCAAGGTATTTTACTGCAATATCGGCAAAAGAGATGAGATGTAGGTATTCACTTAATTTTGGAAAGAAAATATCTCTGTTCTCTCCAAAGATACATGACATTAAACAAAGTTCACCACTCTCTTGAGGGGTAACAAAATAGCGTTTTATATCATTTGGGGCAACGATAGGCTGTTTTTTTTCTATACGTTGGTTAAATCCATGCAAAAGGGAACCATCGGAGAAAGCAACATTGGCAAATCTTGCCATTGAGACTTTGATATCCTGGGATCTGCGATTTACGAACATTTCCATAATGCGTTTACTCGCACCCATCATGTTGACAGGGTTTGCTGCTTTATCTGTTGAGACACAGAAGTATTTTTTAGTTCCGTTTTCTATGGCTTGCTGCAAAGTTTTATCGGTATTGAAAATATTGGTATCAATCATTCGCATTAGAGTAAAAGGGTCTTTTTCGCTGCGTACATGCTTAAGAGCAGATAGATTTAAAATATAATCATACTTTCCGTCAGATTTTATAAAAGCATCATACTCAATACTCCCAATATCAAGCGCAAATGTTTGAAAATCTCCATCAATGTAACCAAAAGAGCTGCGAATATCACGGACAAGTTCAACCATGTTATTCTCACTGATATCAACCACATGCAACTTCTTAGGATTTCTTTTAAATATCTCCTTTGCAACAGCTTGTCCTATGGAGCCTGCTCCACCGATAACTAAAAATGATGAAGAGCTAACTATTCTCTTTAGTTCCTCATTATTATTTGCAATATCTTCATTAAATAGCTCTTTGCTCCTACCGATTAAAGTCAAAATCTGATTCATTAATTATTTCCCTTTGTTATAAAAATAATTCGTAGCCTCAACAAAGCCATCCACAGATCCACAGTCAAAACGTTTGCCTTTGAACTTATAGGCGATGACATTTCCCTGTTTGGCTTGCTCAAGGAGTGCGTCGGTGATCTGTATCTCTCCGCCTTTACCTGGTTTGGTATTTCTAAGAATTTCAAAAATGTCAGGAGTAAGAATGTAGCGACCGATGATTGCCATATTGGTAGGGGCATCTTTGGGGTCTGGTTTTTCTACCATGTCTGTAACGCGGTATGTGTCTGTAGTGCTGTCTACAAGTTCACCAGCAATGACACCATATTTGTTAGTTTCCTCCAGTGGTACTTCTTCTATGGCAACAATGGAACATTGGTATTTGTCATAAACCTCTATCATCTGTTTGAGTACGGAATCTTCTTCATGGGTGCAAAGGTCATCGGCAAGAAGTACTGCAAAGGGTTCATTTCCTATGAGGGTTTCTCCTGTAAGAATGGCATGACCTAAGCCCTTCATTTCTATTTGACGGGTATAAGAAAAGGTACAACTTGAAATGAGTGAACGTATTTCAGAGAGTAAGTTTTCTTTTGAACCACCTTTGATTTGATGTTCTAATTCATAAGAGATATCGAAGTGGTCTTCTATAGCGCGTTTGCCTCTACCGGTGATGATAGCCATAGTATGCATACCGGCTTCAACAGCCTCTTCTACCCCATACTGGATGAGTGGCTTTGTTAAAATAGGCAACATCTCTTTGGGTGTTGCTTTTGTTGCAGGTAAAAAGCGTGTACCATACCCTGCTGCGGGGAATAAACATTTTTTGATCAAGATAGCTCCTTGCAGGAGTAGTTGTTGGTTATTGGTGTATTGGTCATTGATAATAAAGTAACTCTCCTGAAAATTAAGAGATATTATAGCAAAATAGTTATTAGTTATTAGTTATTAGTTATTTTTGGAGTGGATAGTATTCAATTGATAACTGTTATTAAAAGTACCCTTAAAGTTTCCCCCTAAATGCATAATCGGTGGAGTAAAAGTTTGAGTACCAAATTCATATTTTTATAATCTCCAAGTAGGGTTTTCAACAATCCCTTTGATATCTATAATTACAGGTTTACCTCTGCTGATACCGGTATAAGTACTTTTATCCAAGGCTTTAAACTCTTTATGCCCTACAGCAATGATGATGGCATCATAGTGGTTTTTTTCCTTGAACGGATCTATGGTGAAACTGAAGTTGTTTTGCTCTACATCTTTTGCTTTTATCCATGGATCGTAAGCATCTATTTTGCAGCCATAGTCATGGAGCTCATCGATAATATCAAACACTTTAGAATTACGAATATCTGGGCAGTCTTCTTTAAAAGTTAGACCCATTACAAGGATCTTGGCATCTTTGATCTTCTTGTCATGTGCGATCATCTCTTTAATGGTACGTTCAGCAATATATTTACTCATGCTATTATTGATCTGACGGGCACCGAGTATAAGGTTTGGTTTGTAGCCAAGCTCTTGAGCCTTGTATGTGAGATAGTACGGATCTATACCAATACAGTGACCTCCGACAAGACCAGGGGTAAGTTTAATAAAATTCCATTTTGTTGCTGCTGCTTCAATAACATCATTGGTATCGATACCCATCGTATCAAAGATAAGTGCTAATTCATTGATTAAAGCTATATTGACATCTCTTTGGGTATTTTCAATGACCTTGGATGCTTCTGCCACTTTGATAGAGGAAGCCAAGTGTGTACCCGCAGTAATAATACTTTTATAAAGAGTATCAACTTTCTTGGCAATTTCGGGGGTTGAGCCGGACGTGACTTTAAGGATCTTTGTAACTGTATGTTCTTTATCTCCAGGATTAATACGTTCAGGAGAGTATCCGGCAAAAAAATCCTGATTAAATACTAACCCGGATCTTTTTTCAAGCACGGGTACACATACTTCTTCTGTAACCCCTGGATAAACGGTTGATTCATAAATAACAATATCATCTTTTTTTAGAACCTTCCCTACACTTTCTGATGACTTGATAAGTGGTGTAAGATCAGGGCGGTTGGAGTTGTCTATGGGAGTAGGTACAGTCACAATGTAAATATTGCAATCAGCAATATCATTTAGATTGGAAGAAAACTTCATACCATTTACTAAAGCTTCTTTTATCTGAGTTTCATTGAGCTCAAGGGTGCGGTCATATGCATTGTTGAGTTCTTTAATTCGCTCTTTGTCAATGTCAAAACCAACTACTTTATACTTTTCTGAAAAAGCGTGTGCCAGGGGTAATCCAACATATCCCAAGCCAATTATAGCTATTTTTGTATGTGTCATCAATGTTTTTCCTTCTTATAAAAATAGTTTGTAGTTTTAACAAACCCATCAACAGAGTCACAGTCAACACATGCTCCATATTCTGCCGCAGAGAAAAGACATTTGACGATAATCCAGTCTTCTTTATGTCTTTTTTTCTTGGGCATTTACATATGACTCTCTCTAAATATTTTAAAAATATTATAACGCAATAGAATTAAGAGCCGTCAAGATAGATGCAATGCCTATCTCTGTTTTTTTGCTTTTTAGCTATCGCCATTATTAGAGGTTCTCTTTATTCTCCTCTGTTAATAGTGTGAAGCTTTTGTTTCAAAATGATCTTTCCGGTTTCAACACCCGGTTGATCATAGGTATTGACATCAATAAGTTCTCCCACAAGAGAGGTAAGCAGTTCATAATAGTAAACAAGTGATCCAATATTTTCTTCATTGACTTTGGAGATGGAAACAGTGTCTAAAGGGATATCTTCTTCCAAAAGTGCTTCTATGACAGAGTGACATTGCATATTGATGAGTTTAGAGAATGGTAGATTATTCAGACTATCCAGCGCTTCAAGATGTTTGAGTGTGACATCGGGAATGACAATGTCATCCTGGAAATCTTCAATTTTGATGAAAGTAACCGATTTGTCACGTGTCCCTTCCATAAGAAGCTGTAAAAAAGAGTGTTGGTCTTTTGGTCCAATGAGACCTATGGGGGTAAGACCTACATTAAAAGCACTGTGTCTTTGTTTCTTTCCCAGGCTTTCACCCCAGAGTTGCACATACCATTCACAAAAGTATTTGAGTGTCTCACTATAGGCAAAGATACAGTTTATATGGTATTGGGCATGGTTTTGTGCATAAAATACAGCTTTTTTCAGAAGGGTATCCTGCATATAGCCCGCATCAAAAAAACTTTTTTTAAGTTTGCCTGCACCATCCAGCAAGGCTTGAATATCTATACCGCTAAGAGCTAAGGGTACCAACCCTACAGTAGAAAGTACAGAAAATCTTCCGCCAACATTTTTTGGCAGATGTAGGATGGAAGCACCTATCGCATACGCATATTTTTCAAGAGGGGAACCTGGGTCTGTAATGAAAGTGTAGGATTTGGAATCATTTTTCAGAGAATAGATATATTTGTAAATGGAAAAAGTCTCAACGGTAGTGCCCGACTTGGAAATAACAAGAAAATGGGTTTTTTCAAGATCTATTTTTGAAAGCAGGGTAGTGATATTAATGGGGTCTGTACTTTCAAAAAAGTAGAGTTTTCTTTGTAGTTTTCTGGTAGGTTTAATGAATTCATAGACAGCCTTCGCCCCCAGTGAACTCCCTCCTATCCCGATGACTGCAATATTTTCAATACGCTCAGGTATGGTTTTACAATACTCCAGAATGGGGGTAATGTTCTGATCAGTGAGAGCATAATACCCTATGTTTTTTCGCTCTTTACATATAGCACTAAACGCAATTTCCTGTATTTTTTTATTTTTGAGTTTAAAATAGAGTTTGTTTTTCATAAGCGTTCTTTTGCCTGCATAATAAGTTTATTGACTTTCTCTTCATATTCTTTCGCCAGCTTCTCATCCGTAGATTCAAAACGTGTGACAAGTACCGGGGTAGTATTGCTTGCACGCACCAGTCCCCAGCCTTTTTCAAAATTAATGCGTACACCGTCTACGTCTATGATATTAAGAATTTTAGGGAAATCACCTGGAGGATTTTGAAGCAGTTCTTTTACTTTGTCAATGATGAGGAACTTTTCCTCTTCGGTTGTTTCTACTTTGATCTCTTCAGTAGAGAAGACTTGTGGCAAGGCTTCTATCTCTTTGTCCAGGTCTATGCCCTCAGCAATGAGTTCCAACATTCTGAGTGTGGCATAGATGGCATCATCGTAACCGAAATAACGGTGCTTAAAGAAGATGTGCCCGCTGACTTCACAGGCAAGGTCAGCACCGGTCTCTTTCATTTTGACCTTAAGATTGGAGTGTCCTGTTTTATACATAATGGCTTTAGCCCCACGACGTTCAAGTTCATCATACATTACTTGTGAACATTTAACTTCTCCTATGACTGTAGGGTTTTCCATACCCATAGCATAGAGCAGTGCCATTTGATCACCTTTGATATTGTGTCTATGGGTAAGCACAGCAATACGGTCAGCATCACCGTCGTAGGCAAAGGCAATATCTCCATCCTTTTCAAGTGCAGCTTTGACATCTTCAAGGTTTTTTTCTACAGAAGGGTCAGGATGGTGGTTGGGGAAGGTGCCATCTGGTTCACAGTAAAGCCCTGTGTAGTGCAGTTCCAAAGTATCAAAGATCTTTGTAAGCACCGTATCTGCCACACCATTACCGCAATCAACCACTATATTTTTATCGAGTCCTTTAAGATGTGCAAATTCTTTGACCATAAAGTTTATATAAGGTGTTTTGACGTCAATATCGATCTTAGCTGTATTATCCGGGATCACTCTGTTTTGATCATGGGTAATGGCATCACCTAAACGGTAAATGTCATCTCCGAAAAAAGGACTTTGCCCTATGGTGATCTTAAAACCGTTGTATTCAGAAGGATTATGGGAACCGGTGATCATGATAGAAGCATCGGGAGATGCTTCAAGTGAGGAGTGAGGAGTGAGGAGTGAGGAGTTGTGTGGATGGAGATCTTTGATCTTTTGGTAGTTTGAAAAGTAATTTACGGGAGTGGCAACCATACCCATATCCAGTACGGTGCATCCGGCTGCATTGAGTCCTGAGGTGAGGTAGTCTCTCAAAAGGGGAGAGTGCGAACGTGCATCGTAGCCGATGGAGACAATATTGCCTTGACCGATCTTTTGACCCAAATAGTAACCTATGAGTTTAACAGAGTGCTCATTGAGCTCTTTTTCAAAGATACCACGGATATCATATTCCCGGAAAATAGATTTGTTGATCAGCATAGTGTTCCTTGTTATTGGTTATTTTTAGTGTATAGAATACCATATTGCTCCTATTACTGAGCATATCCTTTTGGATTTGCTTCCTGCCATCTCCAGCTGTCCTGACACATTTCATCAATACCTTTTGTAGCTTCCCAGCCCAGTACTTCTTTGGCATAGGAGGGGTCTGCATAGCATTTGGCAATGTCTCCGGCTCTTCGGGGAGCAATGCAGTAGGGTACCTCTTTGCCGGATGCTTTTTCAAAAGCTTTGACCATATCGAGTACGGAGTAGCCTTTTCCTGTTCCGAGATTAACTGTGAGTACCTCATTGATCCCATCGATCTTCTCGATAGCTTTTACATGTCCGTTAGCCAAATCAACGACATGGATGTAGTCACGTACACCGGTTCCGTCATGGGTGTCATAGTCATCACCGAACACCCCAAGACAGGAGAGTTTGCCGACAGCGGTTTGTGTAATGTAGGGCATAAGATTATTGGGGATACCGTTGGGATCCTCGCCTATGGTCCCTGAACTGTGTGCGCCTACAGGGTTGAAATAACGAAGCAGAATTACTTTCCATGTATTGTCTGAAATATAAAGATCGCGTAAGATCTCTTCGATGAACAGTTTGCTTCTGCCGTAAGGATTGGTGGCTGAAAGTGGAAAATCTTCTTTAATAGGTGTCGTATGGGGATCTCCGTAAACTGTGGCAGAAGAGCTGAATACAATAGATTTGCATCCATACTCTGACATTACTTCACAAAGTGTCACTGTCCCGGTTACATTATTGTCATAATATTTAAGAGGTTTTTCTACAGATTCTCCTACTGCCTTGAGTCCGGCAAAATGGATCACAGAATCTATCGTATGATTTTCAAAAACCTTCTTCAGATCTTCTTTGTTACGGATGTCTCCTTCTATCACAGTAATAGACTTTCCTACAATCTTCTCTACACGCTTAATACTCTCTTTGGAAGCATTTGAGAAATTATCGAATATAAGCACATTGTATCCGGCTTCTATCAAGAGTACAACGGTATGGGAACCGATGTAGCCTGCTCCACCGGTAACAAGAATAGTTGATGATTTGTTCATGATTAATATATTCCTTTTAAAAGCTGAGTTTCAATCCGCCATAGAAGCTGTCATTAAAGGTGTGATCACCTGCTTCATAGTCTGTATCTATATTTCTATACCCAGTAAAGATATGTACATTATTGATCACTTCCATATCGGCTTCAAGTTTGAACTCTGAATAACTGTCACCATCGCGGAAACTAAGTACTGACGGAGCATAGGCAAAAGTTGACATGAGTGATGTGGTAGGAATGCTGTCATTCAGCGGAAGTATATAGATACCTTTTGCCATAAGAGGAACTGCCAGAAAATCACTGGCAAAGATCACTTTCGCTCCAAAGCCAAGCGTAAGACCGGGAACACCCTGAAGCGTATTTTGTCCACTGATACCTACTGCGGTCATATTGGCACCGTCTGTATGCAGGTAAGAGGCATCTAAAATATAAGTCGTACCGTCCGCATAGTTTGCCAATGTATTAAGATCGATAGAACCCAGTATTTCAACATCTTCATTATTGATATCTAAACCGATACTGTTTTCCGCAGAAAGTAATGCAGAAAAAAAGAGTGTGGCTAGAATGATTTTTTTCATCATAAAATCCTTATTGCTTTTTAATATTTATTCATATTATAGCAAAGGAAAGATTAAACCTTGTACCTGTATTAATCTGCAGGCATATAGTTTTTTTTCTTTTTTTCTTTTTTTCTTCTCTCTTCATGCTTTTTTTTCTTTTCTTCCATCATGACAGCATCACGCAGTTCCTCTTCATTGTCATAACGTGCCGCATCAATGAATTTGGATTGATCATCGAATTGTCCTGTTCTTACACCCCATAGCAGGGCAATAAGTCCCAATGCTCCGAGAAAAGTAGAAACTCCCAGCATGAGAATAATGATAGTATTGGACATGAAATACCTTTATTGTTATGATTAAATATGATAGCACAGTAATCCTAATGGGCACCTCTAATAGAACTATGCTTTAAATTTAAGTCGCTTGATACGCATAGAGTTACCCACAACGATCAGTGAACTTAAACTCATGGAAAGTGCAGCAATCAGAGGTGTAACATATCCTGCAACGGCGAGTGGTATGGCAATGGAATTGTACAGTAGAGAGAGTCCCAAATTTTCTTTGACTGCAAGGTAGGTACGTTTTGAAAGTCTGTAGGCATCGTAAATGCTTTGGGGTTTTTCGTCCATAAGTACGACATCACTGACTGAAATAGCAACGTCAGTACCGTTTCCCATGGCAATGGCAATATTTGATTGTGCCAGTGCAATGGCATCATTGATACCATCTCCTACCATTACAGTAATATGTCCTTCTTCCTGCTTTTTTTGTATGAAGGCTGACTTCTCCTGTGGCAGCAGTCTGGCATGTATCTCTTCAATCCCTACAGCTTTTGCAACTTTCTGTGCACTTTTTTCATGGTCTCCAGTTAGCATGACTACCTGCACCCCCATTGCTTTAATATGGGCGATTGCCTCTTTTGCTCCTTCCCGGATGGTGTCACTTAATTCAAATTTGCTCATAAGTTCTCCATTCACCGCAAAATAGAAAAGGGTATGCTCACTCTCCTCTTCACAGACAATGCCATACTCTTTCATGAAGAGAGTATTCCCTCCAACGATCTTTTGATGGTGATACTCTGCTTCAATCCCTTTTGACTGAATACTTTTGATTGTTTCCAGTGGCAGTGGTCGGAGTGATTCATTATCTGCTTCAAGGTAACGGCGTATTCCCTGTGAAATAGGGTGGGTAGAGGTATCAACCAGTGCATAGAGCAGGTTTTTGTCATAGGAATGATAGTTGGTTTCTTTTACAACAGAGGGACGACCTTGTGTAATAGTACCGGTTTTATCCAGTGCTAGTAGATCGCTTTTTGCCATAGTTTCAAGAAATCCCGCCTCTTTAAAAAGGATATTGCGTTTTGCTGCCATGGAGATACCGACCAGTGTTGCCATGGGAGTGGCAAGTCCCAATGCACATGGACAGGCAATGACAACCACTGAAATACCTATGATGAGTGCTGGTTCGAATGTTCCTCCGTAGATCCACCAGAAAGCAAAAGTCAGTAAAGCAATGAGTAGAATTATACTTGAAAAATAGCCTGAAACCTGATCGGCAAGCTGTTCGATACGAGGCTTTTTGGTAATAGACTCTTCAAGCAGGGAAACGATAGAATAGAGCAATGAGTTAGAAGCATCTTTGGTCGCTTTGTAGCGAATGACTGAGTCTAGACAGATAGAACCGCTGAGAACAGGGTCTTCTTTGTGTTTATGCACAGGTTCGTTCTCTCCGGTAAGGGAACTCTCATCAAATGAGCCCTCCCCATAGGTGAGTATACCGTCAATAACAACTTTTTCTCCGGGTTTAAGTTCTATGATGTCTCCGAGTATGACATTTTCGACACTGACCAGACTCTTTTCATTGTTCTTGATAACTGTTACTTCGGTAGGAGTACTCCCCATAATAGAATCAAGTGTATCTACAGCATGTTTTTTACTGAGTACTTCAAGATATTTCCCTACCAGTACAAAGGTGATGATCATTACAACCGAGTCAAAATAGACCTCTCCACGTTGTGTGATCATGGCATAGATGGAATAAATGTATGCCAAAAGTGCTCCCGAAGCTACGAGCGTATCCATATTGGCAATGTGGTTTTTAAATCCGAAGTAGGCACCACGAAAAAAAACCCAGCCACTGTAAAAAAGTACCGGTGTGGCAAGAATAAATTCAGCCACATTGAGAATGTCTTTAAAGCGTTGCTCAATACCGGTAAAGTAGCCGGCATACTGGGCAATGGCGATCCACATGATATTCATAGAACCAAAAACAGCAACTAAAATACGTGAGTAGTATGCTTTTTTGGTTTTATTGGCCCGCTCTTCCTGAAGGGTAGGGTCATAGGGGTAGGCATTGTAACCGATGGAGCGTATGGTTTCAATGATTTTGGAGAGTTGAATGATTTCAGGATCCCAGACTACCTTGGCTTTGTTGTTGGTATAGTTGATAGTCGCTTCTATAATACCGTCTGTCTTATGGAGTACTTTTTCATTGAGCCAGACACAGGCAGAACAGTGGATACCTTCTATGATAAGGTTGATTTCATAAAGTCCGTCTTCATGCTCTTTGATGTATTTGTTCTTAAAGCCTTCAAGGTTGAATTTATGAAGATCATCACTGTACTGGGCTGCTGGTTGAAGCTGGGTATTGCCAAGTTTGTCATAAAAAGTATCAAGCCCTTCACTTTCAAGCAGATGGTAAACTCCCTGGCACCCTTTGCAGCAAAAGTAGAGTGTTTTACCCTCTTCTTTTTCTGTGATCATGATATCTTCTGAGAACTTCAGGTTACAGTGGGTACATGCTACGTCTGCCAAAGATACACCTTTTTGTTATTTTGTAGGTGAAGACTTTAGTTCCACTATTTGTAGTTAATGTGGGATTAAAGTCTCTACTTCCATTTATTGTAAGGATTTTATCTAAATAAGAGTAAAATCCCCCTATGGGAAATATATTTGTCTTAGTATTTATCATGATTTTGTTGGAACTTTTTGAAGCAGCCATGCAACGTGCAGATACGCTGTACGGTGTGATGGAAAAGCTTTATGGATGGTACAGAAAGAGCATCTTTTTCTTTTTTCTGATGCATCCGGCTTTTTATTTTACACTTTTTGTTGTAATTGTTACCGATAAGCTTAATATCTATATGATAGCTATTTTGACACTCAAAATTTTTGATATGTTCTACAAGATTGAATTGATTAAAGCCATATTCATTAGACGTAAAATTCCTGATGATCTGGCAGCTATGCTGGAGTGGAAAATACCTTCATGGTTTTTTCTCATGGGAGTCGGGCTTTATCCGCCGCTGCTCTTTTATGCGTTGATCGGCTGAAAAGAGGGTGTATTTGACTTTTCAGCCAAAAACCAATATAATACTGCTACTACATAATAGTTAAATAATACTATTGTATATCTACATTACCAAAAATCATACCTAAATTAAGAGGAATTATGAGCGATACAAAAAAATCTTCTAATGGCAACAATGCCAACAGAAAAAACAGAACACATGTACCTGTGCAGGGACATAAGATTGAAAACCTTCAACAAAAACCACTTGATGAGCTTGTTACGATAGCCAAAGAGGTCAAAGTTGAGAACCCCAATGAATTTCAAAGAAAGGATCTGATTTTTGAGATTCTTAAGTCACAGGTAAGCCAGGGAGGGTTCATCCTCTATACCGGTATCCTTGAAGTGATGAATGACGGGTATGGTTTCCTGCGTTCTATTGACGGAAACTTTGCAAACTCCGGTAATGATACCTATGTAAGTGGTACGCAGATCAAGCGTTTTGCTTTAAGAAACGGTGATATAGTGACAGGTCAGGTACGTCCTCCGAAAGATCAGGAGAAGTATTATGCACTGCTTAAGATCGAAGCGATCAATTATGTTGCTCCGGAAAAATCCAAACAAAGACCACTTTTTGATAACCTCACACCGCTTTATGCCAGTGAACAGCTCAAGATGGAGTATCACCCGATGAAAATGACAGGACGTGTACTTGATCTGTTCTCACCTATCGGTAAAGGGCAGAGAGCCCTCGTTGTTGCTCCTCCGAGAACAGGTAAAACAGAACTTCTCAAAGAGTTGGCGCACGGTGTTACCCATAACAACCCTGATGCATCACTGATGGTACTTTTGGTGGATGAGAGACCAGAAGAGGTCACCGATATGCAACGTTCAGTCAAAGGTGAAGTGTATGCTTCTACGTTTGATTTGCCTGCACAAAATCATGTAAGAACCGCAGAAATGGTCATAGAAAAAGCCAAAAGACGTGTAGAAATGGGTAAAGATGTGGTTATTCTGCTTGACTCTATTACAAGACTTGCACGTGCCTATAATACAGTCACACCAAGCTCTGGTAAAGTGCTTTCAGGTGGGGTAGATGCCAATGCATTGCATAAGCCAAAACGTTTCTTTGGTGCGGCAAGAAACATAGAAGAGGGCGGAAGCCTTACAATTATTGCGACAGCATTGATAGATACGGGTTCACGTATGGATGAAGTGATCTTTGAAGAGTTTAAAGGTACAGGTAACTCGGAAGTGGTACTAAGTCGTCATGTTTCCGAAAGACGTATCTATCCTGCTATTGATGTAACGAAATCAGGTACACGTAAAGAAGAGCTTATGGTAGATCCTGAAACGCTTCAAAAAGTCTGGGCACTTAGAAATGCTATGCAAAATATGGAAGAGGTTGAAGGGCTTAAATTCCTTTTTGCGAAAATGATGAAAACAAAATCGAATGAAGAGTTTCTCTCTATCATGAACGAGGGTGCATAATTTTTCTATGAAAATAGGTGTCTTTGATTCCGGGTTGGGTGGCTTAACCGTAGTTCAGGCTATGACCCAGATAATTAAAGGTGCAAAAATCTTTTATATCGCCGACACACAACATGCCCCTTACGGTGAAAAAACACAAGAACAGATACTTCAATACGCTTTTAACATTACAGAATATTTCCTTAATAAGTATAAGATAGATGCTTTAATTATTGCCTGCAATACAGCAACATCGGCGGCAGTAAAAGCATTACGTGAAACATACCCAGAACTTATCATTATCGGTACCGAACCAGGGATAAAACCTGCTATGGAGCAGACCAAAACAGGAAAAGTCGGGGTATTGGCAACTCCTGCTACACTCAAAGGTGATAAATATCAGCAGCTTGCAAACTCTCTGGCTATGCAAAAAGATGTCACACTTTTTGAACAAGCGTGTCCTGGTCTTGTAGAGCAGATAGAACAGGGGAAGATCGATCATCCCCAAACCCAAGAGATGCTTGAAGCATGGTTGCATCCTATGAGAGAAAATGATGTAGATACGGTTGTCCTTGGCTGTACACACTATCCGCTTGTTGCCGATATGATAGAAAAGATTATGCAAAGAGAATTGAACCTTATTCATACAGGAGAGGCGATCGCAAAGCGTTTGCTTGTTCTAGGAGAGGAAAAAGGACATAAAAATGAGGGTGAGCTGACTTTAGCTATTTACAGTACAGACAGTATTGCAACGCATCTTGTAAGTGGTATCATAGGAAAAGAGGTGGAAGTAGAGGCTATAGTCCTATAGCTTCTTTTACCTTTTCCATTTTAGCTTGTGCAATGGTTTGTGCTTTTTGGGCTCCCATCGCCAAAATATCATGCACCTCATCCATATGAGAAAGATAGTATTCCCTTTTCTCTCTGGCTTCGGCCAACTCTTCCCAGATAAGTTCTTTAAGGTATTTTTTGAAATGTCCATACCCTTCTTTACCGCTTTGGTAACGTACTTGCAGTTCCAGTTTTTCTCTGTTGTCCAAAAAGAGTGATGCCAAGGCAAAGATATTGTCATCTTCCCACTCCAAAGGTTCTCCCATAGGTGTAGAGGAAGAGACTATTTTGTTACATCTTTTCTGCAGCGCTTTTTCATCCATGAAAAGGTCTATGGCATTGTCGTAACTTTTGGACATTTTTTGTCCGTCTATACCGGGGATGGTAGCTACCTCTTCTTGTACTAAATGTTCAGGGAGTGTGAAAAGTTCACCATACTCATTGTTGAATTTGGTAGCAATGTCACGGGTCATCTCTGCATGTTGGATCTGGTCCTTTCCTACAGGGACTTTTTGGGTATCATAAAGCAATATATCTGCTGCCATAAGTACCGGATAGCTGAAAAGTGCATGGTTGGCAGGGATCCCTTTGGCTACTTTGTCTTTGTAGGAGTGTGCACGCTCCAGCAGTCCCATAGGAGTGAATTTGGAGAGTATCCAGTAGAGTTCAAGTACTTCAGGTACATGACTCTGTACCCAAAAAGTTGTTTTTTCAGGATCAATACCAACAGAAAGATAATCAACCGCTGCATCTATAGTGTATTGTTTTAGCGTAACTGCATCTTTTGAAGTAGTGAGTGAGTGGTAATTGGCTATGAAAGTAAAAAGTTCATTCTCTTCCTGTAGCTCAACCATAGGTTTCATGGCACCAAAATAGTTCCCTATATGAAGTTTTCCTGAAGCCTGGATTCCTGTTAGTACACGCATCGTTGTTCCTGCTATAATTTTTTAAAATTATAGCAGGAAATTAGAAATTAGAAATTAGAAATTAGAAATTTTTGTATATTTTTTCAATTTTTGCTTGACATACAACACAACATTGCATCAATGTTCCTACTTCCTACTTCCTACTTCCTACTTCCTACTTATTCTTGCTCTTCATCAAATCTCTGTCCGCGTTTACGTGCCACAATATCCAGCGGTACACCTTCAAAATCGAATTTGTCTCTGAAGAAGTTTGTCAGGTAGCGGATGTAGGAGAAGTGCAGGTACTCGGGTCTGTTTGTGATGAGTGCGATTTTGGGCGGTTTGGTTTCATACTGAGTGGCAAACTTGATATTCACCACGGCACCGTTATGTGATGGTACATGATGACGGCGTATCGCCATTCGCAAGGTATCATTGAGTTCAGAGGTGGGAATGCGAAAGCTGTAACGCTTGTAAATATCTACGATCTGGTCAAGTATTTTGTTGACCCTGAGCCCTGTTTTAGCAGAGATAGTAATAAACGGTGCATAGTGCAGAAATTTAAGTTCATCACGTACATCATCCACTACCTCTTCATAGGTTCTTTCATCTTTAATATCCCATTTGTTAAGCACTATCAAACAGGCAAGTTTATACTCTTCTATGAGTCCGGCAACTCTCTCATCCAGTTCAGAGATCTGCTGGGTTGAGTCAAGGACGAGTAGTACAAGGTTTGCTTTTTTGAGCATCTCTGTGGTGCGGGTAAGGGCATACTTCTCAATGCCTACGATCTTGGAACGTTTACGTATACCTGCTGTGTCTACAAAAGTGATCTCATGGTTATTGTGTTCTATGGTTTCATTTATGGGGTCTATGGTTGTTCCTGCCACATCAGAGACTACCGAACGCTCTTCACCCAAGAGAGCATTCAGTAGAGAGCTTTTACCTGTATTGACACGACCGATGATGGCTACACGGATCTCATTGTCCTCTTCCTCCGGTGTAGCATTTATATCACGAACGATCTCTTCGAAAGGGTCAAGATCTTCTTCAAGTTGTAGCCCCTCTTCCTCTTCTTCACGAGGAGGGATATGTTGTTCCATCCATGCGTAAAAGTCATTGAAGTAGCGGTTATGACTGACCGACATCGGGAAAGTAGCATCTGCTCCAAACTCTAAAAATTCCCAGTAACGCTCCTCCTCCTTGTCATTGTCTATTTTGTTCACAACAAGAGCCAAAGGCTTGTTCATCTCCTGGAGTTTATAAAAAAGTTCTTTATCTTCTTCATCCGGGATACTTTTCCCATCAACCATATAGATGATAATATCAGCTTGCTTGGCAGCTTTTAGTGAAAATGCTGCAACTTTGGAGAAAAGTGCTGAAGAGTAGTCTATCCCTCCTGTGTCAATGACTTCAAAGTCACGGTTGCCTGAAATGGTCACGATACGTTTTTTAATGTCACGGGTTGTCCCTGACATATCTGACGTAATGGCATCACGCTGACGCGCGAGACGGTTAAAGAGTGAGGACTTTCCAACATTAGGTCGTCCCACGATGGCTACTTTTTTAAGTTCATGTTCTTGCATTTATGTTTCTTTCTATAGGTATTCTCTTTAAAACTGAGAATAGAGGGTATTTAATTGGTGGAATTATAGCATATTAATTAAGCGAAGCGAGTTTCTCTTTTAGGGTACGTTTCATCATCTTTTTAAAGCCTTGAGGTGAGATGATGTTTATTTGTGGTAGCCACTTGATGACAAGCTCTTCTAGCTCATGAAGACTAGAGACTGTGTAGTGTACTTCTATATCTCCATTGTCAAAGGTTTGTACTACTTCTTGGCTGGATAGATACTTTTTAAAAAGGAAAAACCTACGCACCTTTTTTGAAACTCTAAGACTGCCCACGGTGTCTGTATACTTTTGATAAAGTTTGTTATCTCTTTGTGTGGGCTAAATGTTTTACTTTTGTATGTTACTTCTTCTATCATAGAGATGCGTCTAAACTCAAACTGATTTTTAGAGTTGTTCTCGCCTACCATGTAGAAATTTTCGTTGAGAAAGAGTATTTTGTAGGGTCTAAAGTTGGCTTGTGTGACGGCTCTTTCACTTTTGTAGCGTATCTGTATCTCTTTATGAAATTTGATGGCGTGTTCCAGCTTTTTGATGACTTCATGGTTTTGAATGTTCTCAAAAGGACGAGACTTGAAGTCATACACAGACATAGACTTGTCTATGAGGGCTTGGGTTTTGTCACTGATGAGACTCTGCTTTTTTGTCATCCCAAAAAGGTTGACGATGTTAGCTAGAGTCATCAGGTCTGTGGCGTGTAACACCTCATCTAGCAGTACCTTTTTGTATGCCCTGTAACACTCTCCCTCTTTAGACATAAAGTCCCCAAAGAGTTCACGGATGAGCTCAAAGTCACGGCGTATGGTTCTGTCGCTTACTTCGTACTCTTGTGAGAGTCTTGTGACGCAGAGCTTTTTGCCTTCGTTGAGGTGCTTTAAAATTTCGATGGTTCGGTATAGGCTGGATTTTTGGCTCATTGATTATCTACTTCAAACAGTTTATCTAGTAAATTTATATCACTATAAACACCTGTAGAGTTTTTAAATACTTCTATCTCTACATTGCCTTGTTCGTCAAACTCGACTTCCCATCGTTCACCAGGTATAGTGACAAGTACCATAATGAACTCATCTCTGTTGTGCTCTAGGGTGTAGTGTATCTTGTGCTGTTCTAATTTTTGTAAAAAGTTTAGTAGTCTTTTCATTCTAAATACTCCTCCACTGAAGCTTCTATCAACCCTACCAATTCCTTATTTATCCGTTCGTCTTTCGCATATATTTTCTCTGCTGTTAGACTACGCCATTGGTTGCGAGAGCATATAAAGAGGATGTTTTTCATTGTTCAGATAATCTTTTTAATAATTTTTTATTGTTGTATATCATATTTAAGTAATCTTGACATGTTTTGTAAAGTTTAGGTCTTGTAATCAATAATGTTTTAAGTGCAGAGTATTTAGCGTATGTTATATAATCTTTTTTACTTAAGGATATACCTATTTTTTTATAGAAAGTTATCTTTGTATCTAAAAAAAATAACTTTAGTGTATTCCAAAATTGAAGTTTACTAAGCTTTTGCTCTTCATGCTTATGAGCTTCTGATAAATTATTCATCTTTATTGCATTGAGTAGCACATCCCAATATTCAGTGTTTATTTTTTGAAATTCTTTTTTATATACCTCTAAATATTTTTCATTGTCTTTATTGGATTTCATCATATTAATTTGCTGATTATTAATTTTTTTCTCTGATTGAATTGCTGATACAATGTAGTAATTATCCAAAATTAACAGTTTAGATAATTTGTTGTAGAGGTATAGTTTATCTTTCTTGGTAAATTTCTTCTGTTCAAGGCTGTGGCGCATACTGTTAGTAATAATATTATTTATAACTAATCTAAAGATGGCTGCCAATAAGGAAGTATTTTTTATATTATGTACTCCCTTAAGTGACTCTATATAAAATGATAAAACTAATTCTTTTTTACCTATGTGTTCAAGATATTTTGAATATGCAAAGAGTTTTATATAGTCATCTCGTGTTAAATTAACTTTAGGAAGATTATATATATCGCTTTTGTTTGCATCAGGACTTAATGGTTTACTAAGTTTTTTAATAATATTTGGTATCTCTTCTTTAGCAAGCTTTATAATAGCCTGATTTAAAGTTTTATTGGTATCAGTCCAGCCATTTTTTATCACTTTTTCTTGTTGGCATATAGTGATTTTAGGTGTTGTTGCAACTTCTGCCATTAGACCTATTGTAAGCAATAAACTAAATAAAATTATCTTCATTCTCTCTCCAAATTTCCTAACGGACAAAATATGTCAATAAAAAATTGTACCATAATCTCAACAAAAACAAGGAGCAAAAAATGACACATTATTTTACAAAAGAAGACAGACAAATGCAAATACAAACAAATATAAATAAGATACATGGCAATAGGAAAAACAATGAAAATCATATCAAAGTTTCAAGACTACTATGACATAGGCATAGCATATGGTGTAGATGAAAAATTACGGTTTGAGAGAAAAGAGATATGCTTAGATGAGTACAGTCAGTACGACAATCATAGTAGCTATATATTTTATAAAAAACATCACTACTATAGACTGAAACTCTTTTACTTTTATGTAGGGTTTTGTGGTAGAAAATATCCGTTGATACAGGCTAAGATAGAAAAAATAGTTAAAAGCAAGAAAGAGACCCACTACAGTCTTGAGATAGAAGATAGTTTCTATACGCTTGAATCATTCGAAGATTTTTTTGAAACTTGGGTAGATACAAGTAAAGAGTGGATAAAGGCATATACCGATTATTATGGCTATCATGAAAAGAGAGAATTTTTTAGAAAAAAAGAGTTTATCTCAAGTATTGCCAAGTATTACAAAAAAACTACGTTAAAAGAAGTAGATCTTTTCAAAAAGCATCATATACCCTATTTTGTAGTGATGTATGAAGAGGTGATGGTAGACAATAAACCACATTTAAAAATGAAAACCATCGCAACACCTAGGCTAAAACAGTACAAATTTGCAAAAGCAGTACCACCTATGCAAGCCTTTCAGGAGATTAGTATGTATTTGGGTCAACTAGACTTGGCTGAAGATAATATAGTGCAGATAGATGATAAATATCTAGCCCAAGGTAAAGGGTTTGACAGCTATAGTTTTAAGAAGATTCCTACTAAAAGAGGAGTTTTAAAATGCTAAAAGTGGAAGCCGTAGATACCATTTTGGGTGACACTGGCTGCTATCAAAAATTGAGTTTATAAAAAAGTGTGAAAGGCAGTATAATATAATTTAAAACTAGATTGTATTGTCGGAGGGAATAGATGAAAAAAGTATTATTATATTTTAGTTCTTTTGTATTATTTATCTATCTGTTGGACATCCAACTACATTTTATTAGCGACAGGGTAGTTAAAATAAAAGATATTCATAAAAAAGAGATTATTCATTTAGCCAAGGATAAAGACCAAGAACATGTATTTAGTTTTCATGTACATGTTTATGGGCATTTAGGTGGTCAGGCTACAATATCTTTGATTCAAGACTCTAGTAAAGGAAGTTTGCGAGAGAAAGAGTCAATATCGGGAGAGGTAGATTTGGTATGGCGTGGTGATTGGTATGCTGATAGAATAGATATCGTCTATGAGCCATCAAATAGTATCATGTCTGGAGAGATTGAGATTTCTTATGATTTTGATGGTATTTTTTGAAAGTGCTATAGTGCAAACAATTCTAAAAACAATTGCACATATTCTATTTATTGCTATAGCACTCTACTCTGTTAGACTTTTAACACTTAGCAACTTTTTTACAGTTCCCATGAAAATAGGCGGAAACGACGAGTTGTTTTTGACACGCTATCTACCCTATCTGTTAGATATATCTCTTTTCCTCTATTTAAAGAAAAAAAACTTTTTTGTCGTGGTTTTACTTATGTTTATTATGTTTTTAGTAGGTAGATATATGGGAGTGTTTTTAACTTTTGAAGAGTATGTTGGAAAGATATAAACACTATTTGGAGATTCGCTTAGCATGAAGCCATATATCTGCATGAAAAATATATGGCTTTTGGCTTTTAAAAATTGAAAACTTTTCAAAACTAATCTCTTCTTCTAGAGTGTATCCTCTACTTTTTAAAGCTTTATCTAAATCTTTATATAAAGATGTACTTCTGAAGGCCAACGGAAATTTTTTTATAAGTGGTTCAAGTGCTTGATTATGCAGATTGCTAGAAGATTTAAGTGCATGGCTTAAAGCTTTGGTTGAATATTTTTTGTAGTATGTTCTTATCTCATCTTGCACTTTACAATCTTTTAGAGGAAGCATAATTCTGACAGCGAAGTCTTTATCTATTTGAGAAAGGCAATACGATAGTAGTTTACTTTCCAGCGGATGATTATAGTTCCATGGGCTATAAATGAGCGTATAAGAGGTATTGTTATTCTCTTTAGATGTTGACAGCTTCCAGTTTGGTGTCCATGATGCAAAAATCATAACACTGAGTACAGAAAACAGCAATAATATCTTCAGAAATTTCATAAAATATTATAGCACAATAAATTAATAATTTATCGGACAAAATACGACCAATATACCCCCTATAATACTCCCAACAAAACAAAAAAGGAGTACAAAATGACCCTAAAAGAACTAATTTTCTGGAGGTGGTAGAGTATATCAAAGTGCTTATCAACGTGAAAGATAACTCTAAAGGGAAGTATTGATTATTTAGATTCAATCGCTTTCACATCTATAATTTGAGTTCAGTTTCACGTTTAGCCAAGCGTTTTCCTCTGTAGTAGTAGCCTGTGGCAGCACCACCGGCGGTGGTGAGGGTGAGTAGGGTGGGGCTCATAATTTGGGGTCATTCCACCTTTGAATGTTTATTATATACTATTTTGTACAGGTAGTTGCTCAACATAGATAGATTGAGAAGGGAATGCAAATGCGGCATTGTTCTCTTCTACGATATGCATGATCTTTAGATGGACATCTTCACGGATATCCAGATATCTTTCCCAGTTGGAAGTTGCTGTGAAAGTGTAGATAAAGATATTCAGTGCCGAGTCTCCAAAAGATTCAAAATTGACCAAAAGTGTCTCTTTGGTAGCGATATTCGGGTGACTGTGCAGCATATATTTGATCTCTTCCACAATCTTGTGTATCTGTTGACTGTTTGTACCGTAGGTCAGTCCGATACGCATCTTGATGCGTCGTACGCCGCGACGTGAAAAATTCTCTATGGGTGTGTTGGCTATGATCTGGTTGGGAAGGGTGATGAGTGATTTTTCAAATGAACGTATTTTGGTGGTTCGTGTACCGATAGCTTCTACTACCCCCTCAACTCCATCCACTTTGATCCATTCACCTATACGTATGGATTTGTCTGCGAGGATGGCAAAAGAGCCAAAGAGATTTGATGCGGTATCTTTGGCAGCCAGTGCAAAAGCAAGCCCTCCAAGCCCCAGTGAAGCGATGAGTGCTGTCACATTGATGCCCCAGACCTGTAACATAGCAGCAAAACCCAAGCCGCCTATAAGAAACTTGACGATCTTCAGGATGAAATCACCCATCTCTTTAGAAAGGTCAGGATTGAATTTTGCTGTTGCATGATAGAGTATGCCACGTAATGCTTCCGCGATGGCAAGGATCGCCCAGAAGATATCAAAGACGATCAGGGTATTGAGACTGTTCTTAATGATAGCCGTTTCTTTGAATATAAGTAGAAAAAAAAGATGTAAGCCTATAAGAACAAAAGCAAATCCGACAGGCCCTTTCAGTGCTGAAATAACCCTGTCATCATAATAGGTCTCTGTGTGTTTTGCAAGTTTTTGTAAACTTTCCATAATAATGTAGGTAAAGAAATTACGTAAAAGTAAAAAAATAAGAAATACGAGAACAGCAGCGATAAAATTGGCTATAGGTATACCTAAAAAAGTTTCAGAAAGTATGGGGAATTTACTGTAGATTGGGGCAAGAAGTACTTGCACTGTATGGTCGATATTCATATCCAAACCGTCAATAACATTGAGTGATTTACTTACATTTGTATCTATATCCGGCATATTTTATTCTCCACACGATTTGTTCACACAATTATAGTAGAATTTGGTTCAAACTGTAAGATTGGAGTTAAATATATGAGAAAAAGTTTTATTTTTTTAGGTTTATTTATTATTTTTTCATCTATGGGCTATGCCAAAGTAATGGATGTGAAATATAAAGTGAGTTTTGGTATCTTTGGACAAATGGGAATCGCAAATGCACATTTGGAAACAAAAGGAAATACCTATACGATAGATATCGGTATGAAAGCTACCGGTATTGCAAAAGCATTAAGCCACAATAGAAAAGAGAGACATATCAGTAAAGGACATATTGTAAAAGGCATGTATATCTCAGATAGCTATAAAGTGATCAAAACATACGGGAAGAGATACATAGAGAAGACCTACCATATAGACCATAGGAAAAAAAGAGTTACAAAAGAGTATCTCAAGAAAAAAAATGGGAAGATCACAGCAGACGAACATACAGTATTGGATTTTTACAGCAGGAATGATCTTCTGACACTTTACTTTAACCTTCCCAAAATGATCAGAGACAAATCCAAAGCAGGTATCTATACCTTGAGTGCAGTCGGGGCAGAACGCCAAAAAGGATTGGTGAAAATAAAAATACCTGCCTCCAAAGAGATCAATGTATATAAAAAAACTTTGGGAGAGGGTGATTTTTGGTATATAACAGCGATCATCTACCAGAAGATATTTTCAAGTAATAAAGGAGAATTGATGCTTGCCATAGGAAAAGATGGTATTGCACAAAAAGCTGTACTTAAAGATCTTATAATGTTCGGTGACCTGGTAGCGGAACGTATTAAATAGGTTTTTTGATCATATAGCCCATATTTCTGATATTAACGATAAAGTCTTCTTTGAGATTTTTTTTAAGACGATTGATCTCAGCCCTTATCGTAGGAAGTTCAACATCAAGATTATCCCATGCATATTCCTGAAAAAGAGCGTAGTCAACAACACGGTTACGATTATTGGCAAGAAGGGTAAGGATCTTTAAATCTTATTTTTTGAAGTTACTTAATTATGTCTTTTTAATTGAAATTTCTTATTACATTTATATCGTTGAATATCTCTTATAAGTCCTATTTTTTTTAGAAGACTTTGAGAGATATTTTGAACAAATTTTAGTGTTTTTTTTACAGCCATTTGTAACTTTTACTTATTTTTTGCCCATTGTGCCGTACTTTGAAGAGTTTTTCAGATCTCCTTTTTTACTATTAAGTTGAATTTGCCTATGATATTGGAACAGCTATATTGCCATTTGCATTTTTCTTTAACAATAAACTTCTGCTTATTAATGGAGTAGATGCAGCAGATCCAAATAATCCGTTTATGTGGAAATGGATCACAAACCCCGGAGAGATAGGGCTTATCTTTATCACGGCAGATGCAGGAATGTTTGCATTCCCTTTGACAAGACAGGAGTGGGCATCGACCAAGACAAGAGGGGTTGAGAGACTTATGTTGCTTGCTGTCGTGCCACCTATGCTTATACCTAACCAGTTTCTGGTTAGGTATAGGTTCGGAGTACATTTCGTACGTCATAGGTTTTGGACTATATGGATTAGTCTATTTTATGCAAAAAAACAAAGTAAAAAATTAAACAAGGGAATTAAAATGAAAAAGAGTTTACTATTATCCGTAGCGGCATCAACAATGATCATGGCAGGTGGAGATATTACACCGGTAGAACCGGTAGTGGAGACAACTGCACCGCAGACATCAAGTGCAAATAGTTTTACAAATGCATTGAAAAATGGAAAATTTTCGGCAGATATGAGACTTTTCTATATGGATAGAAGTTTTGATGAAGACAAAACTGGAAAGCCGGATGCGAAGGCATTGACTTTTGGTGGGATCATGAAATATGAGAGTGGTAATTACTATGGATTCAAGTTTGGTCTTGCGTATTTTGGAAGTCACAGTGTAGCTAGCATATATGACAGAAGCGAAGGGGTCGGTACAAGTTTATTACAACCTGATGGCGATGATATTGCTTTTCTTGGTGAAGCATATTTGCAATATACATTGAGCAATACTATGTTTAAAGTCGGTCGTCAAAGATTATCAACACCATTGATGAATGATCATGATCTTAGACTTTTGCCTTCAGTCTATGAAGCTGCGATTATACAAAATAAAGATATCCCTGATACAATGGTAGAAGTAGGATATGTCAAACGTTATAGTGGCTTTGTTTCAAAGCTTAGCGGTTTTGATGATCAGGATACCAAATGGGGTAAAGATGGTTTGGGATATATCTATGTTAAGAATAAGAGTATTGACAATCTTACATTAAGAGGTCAATATATCAAAACACTTTCAGATACGGACAATACAGGTACTACTGTTGCGATCAATGATTATAAATACCTTGATCTAAAATATACGATTCCTGTAGGGACCAATACTTACTTTAAAGCACAATATGGTGGTAATGGTTATAACAATGCAGATGATTCTGTACTTTTAGGCGCAAAAGCAGGTACAACGTTCTTTAATATGGTTGATGTTGCAGTACTTTATGACAAAATTTCCGATAACAAATTTAAAGCAGTAGAATCTGGACCTATGTATTCAGACTGGCAACAGGGATATGGTCCATATGAACCAAGTACAGCATTTGGCGGACAAATCATAGTAAGACCTATTGATGGCTTAAGCCTGAAACTTGGTTATGTTGATGTAAGTTCAGATACTTCTTTACTTGTGGATGATTTTACTGAATTTAATTTGGATGCAAAATATAAGATCAATGACTGGTCAAAGATCAGAGTAAGGTATTCTGTCAAAGATCAATCATCTGCATCTGAGGCATTACGTTACGATGGTATAGCCGGTAATGGTGGCCGTGAAGACAGAGATGATTTCAGAATCATTTACTATATGAATTTTTAAGATGAAAAAGCAAGAGTACTTCTTGCTTTTTTGACTACTGCTGTACTTTGATCGTGTTAAGCCAAGATCAAATCACTTGGCTTAATAGGATGAAAATGCATCTTTTAAGATGACTTCTATTTCGCATTAAATAAAAGGAGTATGTGATGGCAGAATCAAAGAAAATGACTTTAACAACCAAAGTGCTCATTGGTATGGGGCTAGGTATTGCAGTTGGGTTATTCATTAATTTATTGGGACTTAACGGTGAAGGCTCATGGATCAATGAATATGTGGTTAATGGATTTTTTCATATTATAGGAAAAATGTTCGTAACAGGCTTAAAAATGCTTGTTGTACCTCTGGTATTTTTTTCACTGATTACCGGTGTGCTTGGTATTGGTGATATTGGCTCTTTGGGAAAAGTAGGTGGAAAATCATTCGCCCTTTATATGCTTACGACAGCTATTGCCATTGCTGTAGGTATTACTATTGCGGCAACGATCGGTATCGGCGAAGGTGTCAATATGACATCCACAGCAACTTTTACAGCGAAACAGGCACCGGCATTGAGCAGTGTACTTATAGACATTGTGCCAAGTAATGCTGTGAATGCTATGGCACTGGGGAAAATGCTACAAATTATTTTCTTCTCTATTTTGGTTGGAATCTCTATTCTGATGGTAGGGAAAAAAGCTGAACCCCTTGTTGAACTTATTGAAATATCCAATGAAGTGATGATGAAAATGGTAAATATCGTGATGGCTGTAGCTCCCTATGCTGTATTTGCGCTACTTGCCAAAGCTATAGCCAACTTGGGACTTGGACTGCTTGTTGATCTGGCAGGATATGTACTTGTGCTGATCTCTGCGTTGATGATACACCTTTTTGTGACACTGATGGGTATTCTTAAAATATTCTCAGGTATGAGTCCAGCTATATTCTTAAAGAAAATGAGAGAAACACAGATCTTTGCATTTTCAACATCAAGTTCCAATGCGACGATCCCTGTGACACTTAGAGCTGTCACAGACAGACTTGGGGTAGATAATTCGGTAGCATCTTTTACCGTACCTTTTGGTGCGACCATCAATATGGATGGTACAGCAATCATGCAGGGGGTTGCAACCGTATTCATTGCCAATGCCTATGGTGTGGATCTTGGGATCACAGGATATTTGACCGTTATTTTAATGTCTGTACTGGCTTCTATCGGTACAGCGGGTGTTCCCGGAGTTGGACTTATTATGCTTTCTATGGTATTTACGCAAGTAGGGCTTCCTGTAGAAGGTATAGGGCTTATTCTTGGTGTAGACAGACTGCTTGACATGATCCGTACAGCAGTCAATGTTTCAGGAGATGCTGCAGTGTCTGTGATCGTTGCCAAAAGTGAAGGTAAATTTGATGCGGCTATTTATAATAATCCAGATGCAGGAAAATTGACTGATGATGATCTGGATATTTCTGATGCTGTAGAACATGAGATCGCAGAAGTGGTCAAAGAAACACATGATAAGGTATAAGTTATGAATTCTATACGTTATTGTGATGATTTGATCCAACCTTCAAAAGTGGTCTGTGTAGGGCGTAATTATGTGGAGCATATTAAAGAGCTGAACAATGAAACCCCGGAAAGTATGGTTCTGTTTAACAAGCCGAATTCAGCGATCACTTCTAAGTTAAAATATATTCAGGAGGATTGCCGTTTTGAGGGTGAGATTTGTTTTCTGATCCAAAATACTCAAATAGAAGGGATCGGTTTTGGGCTTGATCTGACCAAAGCAGGTATTCAGAATAAAATGAAAAGCAAGGGCTTGCCATGGGAGAGAGCTAAGGGGTTTGATGGCTCTGCTGTATTGAGCCCTTTTGTAAAATTCAACGGAAAAATAGAAACCATCGAAATGCAACTTTTTATCAATGGAAAGTTGGCACAACATGCCAACTATGCATTGATGATCTATAAACCGAATGAAATACTGCAGGAAATACAAACTTTTATGACGTTGGAAGATGGTGATGTGATCATGTCCGGTACACCTAAGGGTGTATCAACCTACAAAAGAGATGATGTATTTTTGGCTGTTATTTATGTGGACGGCAGGATCGTGATCAAAGAGGAGTTTGTCGTATCTTAGTATGTAGCGGTGCCCTTTAGGGATATGTATGGGTCGTATTTTACCCAATTATGCTACACTTCCACAAAAATTTAAAAGTTCAAAATGAAAAAAATGATCAAAAATATGGACAGGGGTATTCTTTTTATGCTCCTTGCCTCTCTTTCGTTTGCAATGATGGGTGGTTTTGCCAAGATAGTGAGCCATATTTTACCTCCTGTGGAAGTCACTTTTTTTAGAAATATTTTTGGTGTAGTGCTTGTAGGCATTGCCATTTGGAAAGTACCTCTTAAACAAAGAGGAGGTAAGTTTTTACTGCTTCTTTTTCGTGGAAGTATGGGCTTTATGGCACTTTTGGCCTACTTTTATATTATGGCGCATATTCCACTGGGTGAAGCAGTGACTTACAACAAAACTTCTCCTATCTTCGTTGCCATTTTTGCCTATATTTTCCTCAAAGAGAAGTTGCATCCTTCTGCTCTGATTGCTATTGTATTGGGGTTTATCGGTATTATACTGATTGCACAGCCAGAAGGTGGAAATTTTAGTAAATATAGTATTTTGGGTATCTTCTCCGGTATTGGTGCGGCACTTGCCTATACTTCCATACGAGAACTTAGAAAATATTATGATACTCGTGCCATAGTCATGTCTTTTATGGGAGTTGGAACTGTTGCACCTCTGCTTTTAATGCTTGTTACTCCCTATGTGACTGTTCCGAAAGATTTTGACTGGATGTTTGCAGTATTTGTGATGCCCCAAGGAGTAGAATGGCTTTATGTGACGGCAGTCGGGGTTTTTGCAACGATTTCACAATTGCTTATGACCAAAGCGTATGAACTTACCAAAGCGGGTATTGTTGGAACGATCAGTTACAGTAATATTGTCTTTGCTGTGATCATTGGTGTGATGCTGGGTGACCCTATTCCTGATTTTTGGACAGTTTTGGGTATAATTCTGGTTATTGTGTCAGGATTAATGGTTGCTTTTGCCAAAGAGAAAAATTAGAACCCTGTACTAAAAAGGATAGAATATGATCTTAATTGCAGGACCCTGTGTCCTTGAAAGTCGTGACAATGTAATGCGTATCGCAGAATCTTTGGGAAAGTACCACGAAGACTGTACGAAAGATTTTTATTTCAAAGCGAGTTTTGACAAAGCAAACCGTACGAGTTTGGACAGTTTTAGAGGACCGGGACTGGAAGAGGGGCTCAAAATGCTTCAAGAGGTCAAAGAGCAGTTTGGTTATAAGATATTGACAGATGTACATGACTATACTCAGCCTGCAACTGCAGCTGAAGTTGCTGATGTACTTCAGATCCCTGCATTTCTTTCGCGTCAGACTGACTTGCTTGTGGCAGCGGCACAGACTTCAGCAGTAGTGAACATTAAAAAAGGGCAGTTTCTTGCACCTGCAGCAATGGAACATTCTGTCGCAAAAGTCTTGAAGACAAGAGGTTTTGAGGGTGAAGTCAGTTATGAAAATGCTAAAAAGTACAATGTCTGGCTGACTGAAAGAGGTTCAAGTTTCGGTTATGGAAATCTTGTGGTTGATATGCGTGGGCTTGTGACCATGAGAGAGTTCGCTCCGGTGGTCTTTGATGCAACGCACTCCGTACAGATGCCTGCAAGCGGTGGAGCAAGCAGTGGAGGAGACTCTTCTTTTGTACCGTACCTTTCGCGTGCGGCAGCAGCAGTGGGGGTGGATGGTTTCTTTTTTGAGACACACTTTGACCCAAGCATTGCGTTAAGTGACGGACCAAATATGATAGAGTTAAGCAAATTGGATGCACTCATCAAACAGATAGATGCGATAAGAAGCATCGTAGAATAGCTTCGACAAGCTCAGCTACCGAATTTGGTAGGGAATAGAGGGGTCTGGTGATTTGTGATTTGTTGCAAAGCAATGAATCATGAATCACCTGACTCCCTCGGAGACTAGAGAAGAAAAATTATGACTAAGGAAAAATATGAAAATAATAGAAGGTAATCTACAGGTAGATAAAAAGAAAAAAGTAGCGATCATCAATGCAAGATTTAACCACTTTATTACGGACAGACTGGTAGAGGGTGCACAGGATGCCTATGCAAGACATGGCGGTAATGCAGATGATCTTGACCTTATCTTGGTGCCGGGAGCCTTTGAAATCCCGTTTGCACTCGATAAGGCATTGGCTTCAGGTAAATATGATGCCATTTGTTGTGTAGGCGCAGTGATCCGTGGTGCAACCCCGCATTTTGACTATGTATCAGCAGAGGCAACCAAAGGTGTAGCAAATATGGCACTTAAGCATGGCAAACCGGTAACATTTGGAGTATTGACTGTTGACAGTATTGAACAGGCGATCGAGAGAGCAGGCACCAAAGCGGGGAACAAAGGCGCTGAAGCAATGGTTGGGCTTATTGAATTGGTGAATCTCTATGGTGCATTGTAGGGTCGGCGCTTCAGCTAAGCATAAAATAAAAAGGTAATATATATGGCAACAAGACACCAGGCAAGAACAGCAGTCGTAGGACTACTCTATGCGTATGATCTAGGCAATGAAAATATCGCCAAATTCTCCGATGAAATACTTGAAGAAGATAAAATACGTAACAAACAAAGAGAGTTTTCCCACACACTTTTTGACGGTACAGTAGAAAATATAGAGATACTGGACAAAGAGATAGAAAAGCATCTGGATGAGTGGGATTATGAGAGTATTGGTAAAGTTGAAAAGGCGATTCTCCGTCTGGGTGCTTATGAAATACTCGTAGCCAAAACAGACAAAGCAATTATCATCAATGAAGCGGTAGAATTGGCAAAAGAGCTTGCAGATGAGAAGTCTCCCAAGTTCATCAATGGTGTATTGGATGCACTGGGTGAAGAAAAAGATTCGTAGGGTGTTGTACGACTCAGCATCCAGTGCTTCGCTTGCATTGGATTTTAGATGCCTATACCCTTGCAACACGCTGTTGGAAATTAAAATTATTTGGTGTTGTGCACCCCAAGGCTATTTCCGATGGGCAGGGCACAACACCCTACAGGAGTAACCGATGACGATAAATATGACAAAGCGTATGACCATCGACGAAGCAGTAGAACTCATAGAGAATGCTGACCTTAAAACTCTGGGTAAAATGGCACTTGCACGCAAAAAAGAGATGCATCCCAAAGGGGTTACTACTTTTGTGGTGGACAGGAACATCAACTACACCAATATTTGTTGGGTAGACTGCAAATTCTGTGCCTTTTATACCCATGAGAAAAAAGAAGATGCGTACATCCTGACTTTTGATGAAATAGATGCAAAAATAGATGAACTTGTTGCTATCGGCGGTACACAGATACTTTTTCAGGGTGGGGTACACCCCAAACTTGAGATAGAGTGGTATGAAGATCTGGTAGAACATATCCACAGCAAATATCCGCAAGTGACCATTCACGGTTTTTCTGCGATTGAAATAGATTATATCGCGCAGCGTTCCAAACTGAGTATCAGTGAAGTTTTAGCACGTCTGAAAGCCAAAGGACTGAGTTCTATCCCTGGGGCAGGTGCCGAAATACTCTCCGATAGAGTAAGAGATATTATTGCTCCTAAAAAGCTCGATAAAGATACTTGGCTGGAAGTTCACAGAGAAGCACACAAACTGGGCATCAAGTCCACAGCAACGATGATGTACGGCACAGTAGAGAGTACACGTGAGATCGTAGAACATTTTGACCTTGTACGACAGCTGCAGGACGAGACAGGCGGGTTCAGAGCCTTTATTATGTGGTCTTACCAAAGTGACAATACGCAGCTCAAACGGGAACTTCCTACAATCACCAAGAGCACGCCAAATCAATATCTGCGTTACCTGGCAGTAGCCAGACTCTTTTTGGATAATGTACCCAATATTCAAAGTTCATGGGTTACCCAGGGAAGTTACATCGGTCAGATGGCACTGCTTTTTGGAGCGAATGATCTTGGTTCGACCATGATGGAAGAGAATGTGGTCTCTGCTGCAGGTGCAGCCAATTCCATGAACCAAAATGAGATGATAGAGTTGATCCGTGATGTGGGTGAGAACCCTGCAAAACGCAATACGGCATATGAGATCTTGGAACGGTATTAATCTTTTTGATTAAATTACCTTATGGTTTAGCCTGGGCGTTCACCACGACAAGACACACATTTGTGTGATTAATGAGAAGGCAAATATGAAAAAAATTATTTTATTATGTGTATTATTACAAGGATTATTGATGGCAGAAACAGTAAAAGAGATACAGATCAAAGATACAAAAGTACCGGTAGTCTTTGAGACAGGGAATTTTGTACCGATTGTCTCGCTACAGCTGGTATTTAAAAACGCAGGGCATTTGAGTAACACTAAAGATGGTTTGGCAGATATGTCGGCAAAACTTCTTAATGAAGGTACGAGCAAAGACGGCAGTGTTGGGTTTGCAGAGAAGCTGGATGCACATGCAGTAGAGCTTGGAGCACATGTAGGCAGAGAGAGTTTTGTACTGGAAGTTTCAGCACTTAAAAGTGAATTTCCTTATGCCATAGAGAGATTTAAGGAGTTACTTAAAGATCCTAATTATAGCAAGGAAGCATTGGCACAGGTCAAACGTCAAAAGATAGGATGGCTGAAACAAAAAGAGAGTGATTTTGACTATCTCGCAGCGACCAAACTCAGAGAGATGCTTTTTAAAGGTGCAGCACTCGGACGTCCTTATGATGGAACGGTGCAGAGTGTGGAGTCTATTTCTCTTGAAGATATTAAACATTTTATTACAACACATTTAGGTTATACCAATGTTATTGCAGTCGCAGGCGGGGATATCTCATTGGATGAGGCAGAAAAATATCTTAAAGAGATTTTGCCACTGCTTCCAAAAGTGACTGTAAAACCTCTAAAACAGGTAAAAGTGTCTGATAAAAAAGAGACAAAGTATATTGCGGAAGATACACAGCAGGCATACATTTATTTTGGTGCACCGTTTGACTATTCCTATAAAGAAAAAGATCAGTATAAAGCAAAGATTGCAGAGTATCTGCTTGGCGGTGCAGGGTTTGGAAGCCGTTTGATGGAAGAGATACGAGTCAAAAGAGGTTTGACCTATGGAGCTTATTCTGCACTTAGACGTACCAAATCAGCATCGTATTTGAGCGGATATCTGCAAACGAAACTCAGTACACAGGATGAAGCCAAAGCATTGGTACAGAAAGTCGTGGATGATTTTGTGGCTAAGGGGATCACTGCAGAAGAGCTTAAAGCTGCCAAAGAGTTTTTGGTAGGCAGTGAACCTTTAAGAACCGAAACACTTTCCCAAAGACTCAGCCGTGCCTATAACGAATACTACTATGGCAGACCGCTTGGTTTTACCAAAGAGCAGTTAAAGAAAATAGAATCTGTTACACTTGAAGAGATGAATGCGTTTATTGAGTCGCATAAAGAGTTGACTGAACTTTCATTTGCGATCGTGACGAAGAGGTAAAATACTTTTTTATGTACATTAATGTCGGGGTAAGGGCACCCCGACCTACAAAATATGACAATATGACATATTTTTTATCATATTTAAAAAGCTTCGTTATAATTTATCTAAAACATAGGAAGCCTGTATGGAAGAAGCAAAACAGCTGTTCAAGAAACTCATCATCCCTGCTTCCTATAACGATACCACGCTTTCAACAACGTTGACACTGGGCAAGGTCAATACACTCGAAGCAAAGGTTGTAGACAGCTCTGTGTATCAGGGTAAGCTTCGGGTAACCTTTCATCTGACACAGTCAGGCAGACGGCTCTCTTCCATGTTCTTTCGTGTCACTCCCTACCATCATAAACTTTTTGAAGTGGGAACGTCACATGTTATACAGGGAAAACTGGAAGAGTACAAAGGCTACCTGCAAATGTCTCAGCCAAAGTCTATTAAGCAGATAGGCAAGATCACCCCCAAATACAAAACCGTACTCAAAGAGAGTGAGATCGCTTCTCTCATAGAACTTTATATAACAGAGAGAAACCTTTTTAATGAGGGACTGGACTCCAAAGAGGTGGCGACACTCATGCACATACACTTTCCAAAAAGTATGGAAGAAGTCTATGAAGACGGCAGCTTTAAACCGGATTTCATTGCAGTACTGAAGTTTGTAGAAGCGTTTAACCACTTGAAGAAACTTCGGGGCAAAAAGGTTGATTTCCCTGCACTAAAGGCATTACATGGAGATATCAAACCTTTTGTAGAGCATTTACCCTTTACATTGACTGATGAGCAGAAAACTGTGATAGCAGCTATTCAAAAAGATCTTTCACGTGAAGATAAAGCTGCCAAACGGATGGTGGTAGGAGATGTGGGTTCAGGGAAGACCATGGTGATCCTGGCTTCGGTGATGATGGCGCTGCCGCATAAAAGTATACTTATGGCGCCTACATCTCTCCTTGCTTTACAACTGTATGAAGAAGCTTGTAAGTATTTGCCAAAAGATGTGAATATTGCGTTGGTCATGCAGGGTAAG
>FPHD01000040.1_pt1 | contig 38603 bp, 35 predicted proteins | sample 1057311 | NCBI WGS metagenome assembly FPHD01 (sample SAMEA4473313, study PRJEB15554) | hydrothermal vent metagenome | biome: marine basaltic hydrothermal vent biome; feature: marine hydrothermal vent; material: water | place: Pacific Ocean | collected 2011-06-14/2011-07-23 | depth 1199 m | reverse complement strand
TTCTAGTTCTCTATCTTCGATTGGCAGTATTTTATTATTGAGCATTTCTATCTTTTCCGGAACAATATCAAGTGCTACAACTTCATTGTGTTGTGCAAGTAAAATGCCGTTGGAAAGTCCTACATACCCTGTACCTGCTATTGCTATTTTCATTTTTCACTACCCTTCATGTGTATTATTCCACAAACAGAATATATTATTTTATTTTGCATTTATTTCTCCTCTAATAATATTTTAATGATTCTTTCACCTGCTTTTCCGTCACCGTAAGGGTTATGTGCTTTACTCATACTTTCATATGCCACACTGTCTTCAAGCAATCTGTTTACTTCTGTAATAATATTTTCTGTATCGGTTCCTACAAGTTTTACTGTACCTGCATCAAGCGCTTCGGGTCGTTCTGTTGTATCTCTCATCACAAGTACAGGTTTTCCTAAACTTGGTGCCTCTTCCTGTATCCCCCCACTGTCTGTCAAGATAAGATAGGACCTACTCATTAAAAAGACAAAAGGTTCATAATCCAAAGGATCAATAAGGTAGATATTTTTAATTCCGGAGAGAAGTTCCAAAACCGGTTTTTGAACATTTGGGTTAAGATGGACAGGATAGACAAAATTGATATCAGGATGGGTTTGGGCCAACGTTTTAATACCACTGCACATGTCCAAAAAACCCTGTCCGAAATTTTCTCTTCTGTGCCCTGTGATCAAAACAAATTTATTTTTACTTTCAAATGCACCGAATTGTGCCAGTATCTTTTGCGATAACTCTTTTTTAAGAGTATTTGTATTCTCGATCTTCTCCAAAACCCATAAAAGTGCATCAATAACCGTATTACCTGTTACATAGATATTATCCGTTTTTACACCTTCTGCCGTAAGATTGTTTTTGCTTGTTTGTGTAGGTGCAAAATGATACTTCGTCAGAACCCCGGTAAGTTTCCTGTTGGCTTCTTCGGGCCAGGGGCTATAAATATCACCTGTTCTTAAACCTGCTTCTACGTGACCGACAGGTATCTTTTGGTAAAAAGCACTCAGTGCTGAAGCAATGGTTGTTGTTGTATCACCATGTACCAGTACCACATCAGGTTGATACTCAGTTAAAACCTTTTTCATACCAAGCAGAATATTACTTGTCACATCATAGAGATCCTGTCCGGGTTTCATAATATTGAGGTCATAATCTGGAGTGATATCAAAGATCTGCAGCACCTGATCTAACATCTCTCGATGTTGTGCTGTGACACATACTTTGGCTTCTATTTTTTGCGAATATTTTTGAAATGCGAGAATAAGAGGTGCCATTTTAATAGCTTCTGGTCTTGTCCCAAATACGAGTAATATTTTTTTCATGTTCTATCCTTATGATAGAAATGGGTTTTAAAGTTATCAATATAATAAAAAAGTAAATTGTTGTTGGAAGAATATCTCTTTATATATAAAGTTTTAATTGGGGAGAAAAGAGTTCTACCAAACATTTTTCATTACGTTGACTCCTTTTCTTTGTTCTATCTTAAATAGATTATATATCAGAATGTATTTGCTTAAGTTGATTTTTTTCTTAAAAAAATGTATACATCATTTTGATGCATACACAAATATCTTAATGTAAAAAGTGTCTTACTGTAGTAAAGTAAAGCGAAATCCCATGCTCATTGGCAGCTTCAATCACTTCATCATCTCTAATGCTTCCACCAGGCTCGATAATGGCTTTAACACCAGCTTGGGCCGCAGCATCTATACTGTCTCGGAAGGGGAAAAAGGCTTCAGATGCCATAGCTGCACCACTGACATCCAGTCCCATCTCTTTTGCTTTTTTAAGCGCACATTGTGCAGCATCTACACGGCTTGTCATCCCCATGCCTACAGCAACCATGGCAGAGTCTTTCACATACACCACACAGTTTGACTTCGTAAGCCCTGCTACTTTCCATGCTATCTCCAGGTCTTTCATCTCCTGCTCTGAGGCAGTGAGTTCTGACTTTTTGTGTGCATTATGTACTTCGTTATCGCAGATACAATCTGAGTTTTGGTAAACAAATCCACCATCAATATGTTTAAAGTCATGCTTGTCCTTGGACATAACCAGTTTTTCACCACCCTGTTCAAAGAGTTTGATACGTTTTTTCTTTTCAAACACAGCGACTGCATCTTCTTCAAAACGTGCAGCGATAATCACTTCTAAGAAAATTTCATTCATCTTCTCAGCCATCTCTTTAGTAACTACACCATTAATGGCAACTACACCACCAAAGGCAGAGACAGGGTCACACTTGAGTGCTTCTACATAACTCTCAAGCAGTGTTTGTTTAATGGCAAATCCACAGGGGTTACCATGCTTCACGATACACACAGCATTTTCATCTCCAAAACTTGACGCAATCTTCAATGCACCATTGACATCGGTAAGGTTGTTGAAACTTGCTTCTCCTTTAAGTTGCTTAAAGTGGCTGCTAAAGAAGTTATCGAATTCATAGAGTGCACCATCCTGATGTGGATTTTCTCCGTAACGTGTCTGGAATGCTTTTTTACCTGTAATGAACTGATACTCACCAAAACCATTATTAAATCTACCATTCATGTAATTTGCTATCATGCTGTCATATGCTGCTGTATGTTCAAAGGCTTTGATCATCAGGTTACGTCTAAATTCCAGTGTATCTTCTTTGTTTTCAAGTGCAACTAATACTGAAACATAATCGTTTGTATCTGTGACAATGAGTACATCGTTAAAGTTCTTCGCCGCTGAACGTACCATGGTTGGTCCACCGATGTCAATATTTTCAATGATCTCGTTAAAATCATCTGTTCTCTCGATAGTCTCTTTAAACGGATAAAGGTTTACACACACAAGGTCTATCCCCTCCACACCAAGCTCTTTGGCTTGTGTCACATGTCCTGCATCCCCACGTTTATGAAGAATTCCCCCATGCACATAAGGGTTTAATGTTTTTACACGCCCTTCAAAACACTCCGGAAATTTGGTTACTTCATCGATCTCGATGACCTTAACACCTGCTTCATTTAACTTTTTGTAGGTTCCCCCTGTAGAGATGATCTCCCAACCTAACTTCTCCAACCCTCTGGCAAACTCAACGATCCCCGCTTTATCACTTACGCTTAATAGTGCTCTCATTTTCCCTCTTTATATATGAATTTAAAGGTGCATTGGCAAATGCATCCTAGCCTAAAATTTTGTGTTACTTTTGCTCTACTTTTTTCTAAAAAAATAGAAACAAACTCCAAACTAAAATAGAAATATAAAGTTTCTACAGATCCTGCTCGATCGTACGGGCAAAGGTATTGAAATAAATATCTTTTACTTTTTCTAAAGAAAGTTCCACATCATTCACCTTTACTTTATCTCCACCGACTTTACCGATAATATCTACTTTTACACCAAGATCCATCGCCATTTTTGCAAATGTTTCGATATCTTCTTTGGCTATTTCCACCAACGCTCTACTTTGTGATTCATCAAAGATGTCTCTGCTGTTTTCCATACGAATACCGGAAACCACACCTTTACCTGAGACTGCCGCCATTTTAGAGAGTGCTATAGCGATACCCCCTACATTTACATCTTTGGCAGACTTAAGCAGTCCTTTTTTATTGGCTTCTATCACAAGTTCCCAAAGTCTGAGTTCTGCCGAATAATCGAAACTTGGCAAAGTCCCTGTTGTTTCGTTAAAAAGTTCTTTAATATAGAGTGATCCACCAAACTCACCTCTGGTTTCACCTAAAAGAAGTATATGAGACTCCTCTTCCTGAAAACAACTTGGCAGTACTTTGTTTGCATCATCATTCAGTCCAACCATAGCAATAGCCGGTGTAGGGAATACAGAAACACCGTTTGTTTCATTATAAAGCGAGACGTTTCCGCTTACCACAGGTGTATTGAGCTCAAGGCACGCCTCTTTGATCCCTTCACAGCCTTGCGCGAACTGCCACATCACTTCAGGATTTTCAGGGTTACCATAGTTAAGGCAGTCTGTAATAGAAAGTGGTCTCGCCCCTGACATTGCCACATTACGCCCAGACTCAACCACAGCTAAAGCTGCACCTTTCTTGGGGTCTATGTAACAGTAACGTGGATTACAGTCAGAACTCATTGCCAGAGCCCTTCCATTCTCTTTCACACGAATACATGAAGCATCAAGACTTCCCGGATGTTTTGTTGTGTTGGTCTGCACCATAGAGTCATACTGGTTATAGACCCATGCTTTATCTACCACTTCAAGAGAAGCGAGCAGTTTTTCATACGCTTCCTGATCTGCTACTTTGGCATAATCATTTACATTTTTAGCGTTGACTTCATCTAAATATTTCGGTCGTGCCGTCGGTCTATCCAGGATCGGGGCTTCTTCACTTACCGGAGCGATCGGCATATCACAGACTTGTTCTCCATGCCAAAAAAGTTCCATTCTCTTCGTATCTGTTACTTCACCGATGACGGCAACATCCAGCTCCCATTTTTCAAAAATATCAATGATCGCCTGTTCAGATCCCTTTTTAGCACAAATAAGCATGCGCTCTTGAGATTCAGAAAGCATAAAGTCATAGGGTGTCATTCCATCTTCACATGCCGGTACTTTGTCAAGATGCATAATGAGTCCTGCACCCGTTTTGCCTGCCATCTCAAAGGCAGAGGAGGTAAGCCCTGCAGCTCCCATATCCTGAATACCTACAACATGGTCTGTTTTAAAGAGTTCAAGACAGGCTTCAAGCAGTAATTTTTCTGTAAAGGGATCACCCACCTGTACAGTTGGACGCAGTGACTTGGACTCTTCAGTAAAGGAGTCAGAACTCATCACCGCCCCGCCAAGTCCATCACGTCCTGTTTTGGAACCAACATACATGACAGGATTACCGATTCCTGATGCTACACCTAAAAATATCTCATCTGATTTTACAAGCCCTAATGAGAAAGCATTCACTAGGATATTCCCATTATAACTCTCGTCAAAACTAACTTCACCACCAATGGTAGGTACTCCCATACAGTTACCATAACTTCCGATACCGTCAACCACCCCACGCACTAAGTGTCTTTGATATTTGTTTATATCTGAGTTACCTCTTACTTTACCGAAACGTAAAGCATTAAGGTTTGCCACAGGTCTAGCACCCATAGTAAAGATATCACGAAGGATCCCTCCTACACCTGTTGCAGCTCCCTGAAACGGCTCAATAAATGATGGATGGTTATGACTCTCCATCTTAAAGACTGCTGCCATACCGTCACCGATATCGATAACTCCAGCATTCTCACCCGGTCCTTGTATGACCCATGGCGCTTTGGTAGGAAAACCGTTAAGGTATTTTTTACTCGATTTGTAAGAACAGTGCTCAGACCACATGGCTGAGAAAATACCAATCTCTACAATGTTTGGATGTCTGCCGTCCAAAATACGTAAAATATCTTGATACTCCTCTTTACTTAGCTTATGATTCTTTAGCACTTCATCTAGATTTTCTACAGGTTGTGACATAAAATGTGTCCTTTTTTAGGAGGTGAAATAAGGGGTATATTTTACTGAAAAAGTGTTGAGATACTGTTTAGATAACTCTTTACAATTTAGTGGTATGATTCTAATAGAATTTTTAAAAGGTGGAACAGATGGATAAAATATTACAAATGTTAAAACTCCAACAGGAACTCAATGATGCCACTAACGGTAAAGATTGGGAAAAAGGTGTGACCAAAAACGGAAAACTAATCGACTGGAAGCGTTGCATCTACCTGGAGTGTGCAGAGCTCATAGAGTCTTATCCTTGGAAGCACTGGAAAAATATTGATGCCCAGCCTGACTATGAGAACATTAAAATAGAAGCTGTGGATATCTGGCATTTTATTATGTCTCAAGGACTTAAAGAGTATAAAATGCAAGATCTTGGAAACATAGAAGACCTTACCGCAACGATCAACAATCTCCCCAATTTTCAAATTTTTAAAAAAGAGATATCCCCTACTACAAAAAACAATTATGAACAGATCGAGACCGTGGAGATTTTAATGAAGTCTCTCTTCTGTGATGAGTCTACGGAGAAACTGATGGAGGCATTTATCAATGTTGCCATGCAGTCAGGTCTTAATTTAGACAGTCTTTATAAGCTTTATGTCGGTAAAAATATCCTCAATCAATTTAGACAGGACCATGGCTACAAAGATGGCTCATACATCAAGATATGGAACGGCAAAGAAGACAACGTAACGATGCAAAGCATTCTGGAAGAAAATGAGGAGATCACCCCTACTCTGCTTTACACTAAACTCGAAGCTGCCTATCCGAAAGGATAAGCTTTAAGGTTTCTTGACTTAGCTAAGGCTAGGACTGCGAAAGAGTGCCTAGCCTAGACAAAAGCTAGAGATGTTGTGAATATCACCTATTATTAGAGGTGCCCTTTAGTCCACCATTCTGCTTAGATCTTTTTGTACCACCTGATTCCCTGTAACACTTACCTGGGTAGCAATGCGTATACTTTTAGGAGAACTGTATCCGCACTCTGTACCGCATGTTACCGTACCAATAAGATAGTATCTTCCGGAGGGAACACCATAAAATGCAAAATTTCCATTGCTGTCTGCTGCAGTGAATCTTAAATAGTTAAAGAGTCTGGGGTCTGCTTTTTCCATTTTATAACCGCCAATATAACTCTCTTTATACCATTGGTCAGAGTAGCTCGTCACTGGATTTAAATAAAGTCTTGTACCACTTCCCGGTATTCTTTTTTCATAGGCATCTTTTACATAGATAGTACCTTTAACTGTTCCTTTTCCTGTTCTTGGCAAACGGTTATACTCTTCTGAAGGAAAAGTGATACGCTCCATTCTTTGTTCAGGCATCTCTTCCGTAATTACAGTCTCTGTCTCTGTTAAATTCTCATCAAGATCAGAGGTATCAATATTTTCTGATATATTGCTCTGTCCCGCCCATGTATTATTTTGAGATTGCTGGATATCGGGTTGAGAGATCACCAATTCTCTTTGAACACAGCCTGTAAAGAGAAAAAGCATAATAAAAAAAGTCATGAATACTGGGATTTTCCTAGTCATATAAATAATTCCTTCTGTTTAATGATTGGACAATTATACACTATTAACATTTATTTTTATGTTTACGATGTGCTAAAAAATTTTCAAGGTGTCCTTTGGCTTCGTTGTCTCCGGAGAAGGCAGCTTTCTGATACCAAAATGCCGCTTTTTCACAATTCTTCTGTACCATATCACCTTTTTGATAATGTCGGGCAAGGTTTTGTTGTGCTTTGACTTCACCTTCTTTTGCAAAACGGTGAAGGTTCTTTACTTTTCTTTTTTCACCACGGTAATACTTTATCGTATTGAAAATAAACCAGACAGTAAATATTAAAAGTATGACAATGGCATAGAGTTCAATATCATTTAGACTTATCATACTTTTCCTATTTTCCCAAACAAAACTCACCGAACATTTTATCGAGTATCTCTTCACTGTCATATGGTTTGGAGATAGAGGATATCGCTTTAACTGCTTCTTGCAAATGATAGGAGAAGAACTCCAATTCACCTTCAAGAAGTGGTACCTTTGCCTCAAGTATAGCATTTTTTGCCACTTTTACTGCTTCGATCTGCCTTGCAGAGATAAGCATGAGTTCTTCTCCCTCACCTATGCTGTCTAACAGTTCTTCCATACGCTGTGTGAGTCTTTCAAACCCTTTTTTTGCACTGACTTCTATAGGGTTAAATTTCTCCAATTTTTCCTTATCTAACTTGCATTCAAGATCAGTTTTATTTATAGCAACAATACAGTGCTTGTCTTTGTATTTCTCAACAATAGAGAGGATATTCTCATCCTCATCATCAAAAACTACAGAAGCGTCAAAAAGAGCGATGATAATATCTGCCTCTTCTACTGAAGAGATAGAACGTTCAATACCTATCTTTTCAATCGTATCTTCTGAATTGCGTATACCGGCAGTATCAACCAAACGTATAATATGAGATCCTATACGTACCTGCTCTTCAATCGTATCTCTTGTTGTTCCTGCTATATCACTGACAATAGCTCGTTCATAAGAGAGCAATGCATTAAGCAGAGAGCTTTTCCCGACATTGGGTTTTCCGATGATCGCTACTTTAAATCCCTCGATCAATCCTCTTCGACGATGAGAAGCATCTACAATCTTTTCTATTTTATCTGTCAATCTATCAAGTTGATCTGTAATACTCTGCATAATATCATCAGGTATATCTTCCTCGGCATAATCTATCATTACTTCAGAATATGATAAGGACTTGAGTAGTGCATCCCTGCTCTCATCTACGAAATTTTTCAACTCACCTTTTAATTGTCTTGCCAGAATCTTTGCTGCATCTACACTTTTTGCTTCGATCAGTTTAGAAATTGCTTCTGCTTCAGTCAAATCTATTTTACCGTTTAAAAATGCACGTTTTGAAAATTCCCCCGGCTGGGCAAGTCTTATTCCGTAAGAAGTAATAGTATCAAGTATCTCCTGAGCCACGATCATTCCCCCATGACACTGAAACTCAACGATCTCTTCGCCTGTAAAACTATGTGGTGCTGAAAAATAGATCATGATCGCTTGATCTATGAGAATATCTCTTGCATTATACAAAGAAGTTAAATGGGCATATCTTGGAGTAATATTTTGAAGTTTTGATATTTTTTTAGCAACAAAGAGTGCTGCCTCTCCACTTACTCTTATAATAGAAATAGAAGAGACACCATGTGCTGTGGCAATTGCTGCGATTGAGTTATGCATGGCTCTTGTTGTTGAATTCATTGATGACAACGAACTTATTGCCTTCTCTGCCTGTTTTCACCGCAACATATTTGTCAGGGAATGCTTCACGAAGCTGTTCGAGTGCAATTTGTACCAAAATACCGTCAAGAGAACGGGTTTTTCCTTTTCCGTATTTTTCAACATTCTCGATCACTGGTTTAATATAATTGCGTATCATATCTTGCTGGGAAGTAAGGAACTCTGCAATTTCCAACTTAATAAAAAGTTCATACTTTGTATGTAACCAGTTAAACAGCATATAAGAGAGGGCATTATAACGATACCCCTCTTTACCGATGAGCAGTGCAGCATCTTCCCCATCAATGAAGATCAGTGCAGTATTGTCTCTCACATCCACTTCAACAATATCAATCTCAAAACAAGCATGTGAAAGCATCTCTTTGAGATGATCTTCAATGAGATGTGCCAACTCGTCATAGATTACACTTTCTTCTTCATTCTTCTCTTCGGACAACTCATTCTCTAAAACTTCATCTTCTTCAACTACTCTATCGGCTTCAAAAAAACTGTCCAACACAACATCTTTTTTATTTGGAACTTCTTTTATCGTTGTCGTTTCTGTTTCTTTCTTGATCGTCTCACTTTTTACAGTTTCTATGATCTCCGAAGCAATACTTTCTTCTACAGAAACTTTTTCTTCATGTTTTGAAAGAGAAGTCTTCTTGGACGTAGCTACGATAATAGCACTCCTCTTTAAAAATCCCAAGATGCCTTTTGATGGATGTTGCACAACTTCGCATTGAAGTTCAGAAATAGAACATTCTAACACCTGAGCAGCTTTTTGATATGCTTCTTCAAGTGTCGGTGCTTCAACCTTTTTCATTCACTATCCTTTTTTATGGTGTTCTGCTACAGCTTGGGCTTTATGCTTGGCATATGCCTTATTGATCACATACTGCTGACCTATTGTAAATGTATTGTTCACTACCCAGTAAAGTACCAAGCCTGAAGGGAAAGGCATAATAATAAACATCAGTGCCATACCAACAGGGAACCATTTAAATATCTTTTCCTGAAGAGGATCAGTAAAGTTGTTAGGTGTAATTCTTTGCTGGAACCACATAGATGCACCCATGAGTACCGGAAGAATATAGTAAGGATCTGCCACTGCAAGATTTTCTATCCAACCATGGATCCAGTATGCACCTTGCAATTCATCGGCATTTAAAAGTACACGATAAAGCGCAAAAAAGACGGGGATCTGCAAGATCATAGGCAAACATCCACCCATAGGATTTGCACCGTTCTTTTTATACATCTCCATCATCTTCATATTCATTTTTGCCGGATCATCTTTATACTTTGCTTTGAGTTCTTTCATTTTTGGGGCAAGATCTTTAAGCTTCTGCATAGACATCATACCTTTATAGGAAAGAGGGAAAAGGATCAGTTTTACAAGCAAAGTAAATAGTACAATCGCCCATCCCCAGTTACCCACTAAATTTTCTATCCATAATAATACTTTATAAAAAGGTCTTGAAAGAAATGTAAAGAAACCAAACTCAATCGTATCTGTCAGTTCAGGATTAATAGATTTGAGTATTTTATACTCTTTGGGACCTATATATCCACCAAGGTGAAGATTTTGGCTTCCCTCTACAAAAATAAGAGGATTATCATCTTTCTCCTTGATGATAGATACGTTCATACCCTTTTTAAAATTATAGAATGTAGAAGCTACATACCTGTCAAATGCTGAAGCGATCACAACATCTTTAAAGGATTCATCCCCTTTTGCTTTTTTATCTTCGATAATGGTCATCACACCATCTTTTCCTTTGACTAAAGCTCCACGTACCAATAAATAACGAGAATTGTCTGCCATAGGTCTATGTCCGGGAGTAACAAAATAGGGAACAGAAGAAGAGGTAGAAATATCTATACTGTAGGCACCATTGGACTGTACAGTGATCTTTTTAGTAAGCGTAACCGAAGAGAGTTTTTGTGTTAAAGTAATCGTTTTAGGTGCAGATGTTACATCTACCCTGCTATTTCCACTATAGCTATACGGTGTCTTAAAAGCTTCTTCGTTCAGTTTGGCATCCGAGAATCTTATCTCTAAAGGTTTAACCTCCTGAGGATTCAATATTTTAAGGTCTTTCCCATCTTTTTGATATTTATTCTCTAAAAGTTCAAATTGCGAAATACGTCCAAATGCATCTATACTCATTTTAAATGTTTTAGAATTGACCGTAACCAACAATGGATCAGTTGATGTTTTACTTACCGGTGCATTACTTTCTTTTTGTTCTGTAGTAGATAACGTATTTGGTGCTGGATTATCAGATGTTGATACTTTAGGTGTAGTAGGTGTACCTGCTGTCTGTTCTATTGGTTGCGTTACTTTTTTCGGAGGGAAAAAATAGCTATATCCTACAAATACAAAAAAAGAGAGTGCAAGTGCAAGAAGAAGTCGTTTGTTTAAATCTTGTTGTTCCAAAATTATACCTTTTGTCAATTTAGTCGATAGTATAGTGTGATATGGGTTAAATTATGTTAATACAGAACACTTTTTAAGTGCATGAAGGTAGGTTTTACGAATCTCTAAAAAGCTTTTATCCAAAAGAGCAGGTTTCGCGACCAGTACATATGAGCCTCTTGACAAGAGATCGATATTTTCAATAAAATGTGCTCTTAGCAAACGCTTTGCCCTGTTTCGATGCACTGCATTTCCTATTTTTTTACTGGCAACAAAGCCTACTTTATAGTTATCCGTATTTTTATAGAAAAGTACAAAGTAAGGTGTATGCCATGTTTTTAAAGAGTGGTGATACACTCCGTTAAACTCTTTACCGGTTTTGATTCTGGTAAAATGCCTAATTTTGCTAATAGTCTTATCTCACTTATACTGCTAGTCTTTTTCTACCTTTAGCACGTCTTGCAGAAATTACTTTTCTACCGTTTTTAGTTTTCATTCTTGTTCTAAAACCATGTGTTCTTTTTCTTGGTGTGTTATGTGGTTGGTATGTTCTTTTCATTCTGAATTATCCTTCATCTGTTTTACTTAAACGTATTGTCTAAAGTATTATTTGGACGCGATTTTACCTAAAGCTCGCTTAAAGCATACTAAGAAGTACTCTTATTTTAATGCAGGCTATGAAAAATAATCTCACCTTCCCGCTCTTCATTCACCGCTTTCATATATGTTTCGATCAGCTTGAATACTACCTCTTTTATTTCATACTTTGGTGAACATACTTCAATTTCTACAGAATAGATATTTGTAGCATTTTGCGTTTCCAAAGTACGATAAAATCTCTCTGCAAACCTATATCCGCCGTCAATTTTTGTCTCCTGACAGATAAGTGCATAGAGATTATTTTTTTTGTCTATTTCAAAAAGAAGATCGGTATCACGTTTTTCTGCTTCTAGAAGAATCTCAAGTTCTATCTCTTCTGCAGATAATAACATCAAAACAAGTGGTCTCTCATTTTCCCGTTTCATAAGATAATAAAGTAACTCCAACGGCTTTTCCAATTTATTTAAAACCAATAATGCCAACTTTATATTCGATTCATCAAAACGCAAATTCTTTTTACGTCTTCGTCTCTCCAGTTGAGCCATATTTCTTCCTTATAAAAATACTTTTAAAAATAATTTATTTTGTTTATTATAACAAAAAATTTTGTTATAATCCCATATGAATATAGTAACTGACACTACCTTACCTTCTCCTTGCTGGAAGAATCACTTCTTATTAAAAATCTTGAACTGATCAAAACGATCAAAGAAAAAAGCGGTGCAAAAGTACTCTTGGCTCTTAAAGGCTATGCCTTATGGAAAAGTTTTGATACTATCAAACCCTATTTGGACGGATGCTGTGCAAGTGGTCTTCATGAGGCAAAACTTGCCTATGAGACATTTGGCAAAGAAGTGCATACCTACTCTCCTGCTTTTAAAGAAGAGGAGATCGAAGAGATAGCCAAACTTTCCCACCACCTGGTCTTTAACACACCTGCACAATTCAAATATTTTTCCAAAAAAGCAAAAGAAATTAACCCCGAACTCTCTCTTGGATTAAGAGTCAATCCTGAATACTCCGAAGCCCCTAAAGAAATTTACAACCCATGTGGTATCAACTCACGTTTGGGCACAACACTGGAAAATTTTGATGACACACTCATAGAAGAACTTGACGGACTTCACTTTCATGCGCTCTGCGAGCAGGATAGCAATGCTTTGGAAAATGTACTGAATAATTTTGAAGACAAATTTGGTAAATACATTCCAAATATGAAATGGATCAACTTTGGTGGAGGACATCACATTACCAAAAAAGGGTATGATGTAGAAAAACTCATACAGCTCATACAAAATTTTAAAACAAAATACAATGTGGAAGTTTATCTTGAACCCGGAGAAGCTATAGGCTGGCAGACGGGTACACTTGTAACAACGGTACTTGATATTGTCCATAACGGTATAGATATTGCCATTTTGGACACTTCTGCTGAAGCCCATATGCCTGATACGATCATTATGCCCTACCGTGCAGAAGTAAGGGGTGCAGCCCAAGCCTGGGAAAAGGCACATACTTACAGATTGGCAGGAAATACTTGTCTGGCAGGAGACATTATGGGGGACTATAGTTTTGACAAATCGCTTCAACCAGAAGACAGGGTCATCTTTGAAGATCAGATACACTACACTATGGTCAAAGCCACTACCTTCAACGGTATTAAGCTGCCAAGTATCGCTATACAACGGCTAGATGGCAGTATTGAAGTGTTACGTGAATTTGGATATAAAGATTTCAAAGAGAGACTCTCTTAGAAATCATTTTTATAAATAATGTCATATGATTGGGATTTCTGACTTGCACTGATCGTACTCTCCGTATGTTTTCCATGCTGATAGATAAGTTTTGCTTCCGGTATCGTACCATTAATATAAATGATAGTTATTTTATTGGTCAGTTTCTTACCTACCTCTACACTACCGTCTGCACCAAGAACAAGATGGTCAAGCTTTATTCCCATATCTGAAAGTGCTGATTTTGCCATAGCACCACCCATCATCTTCATCATTTCATCTCCACTGTGTGTATCTCCTCCCTCTTCTGAATCAAAGAGGATCACGGAAAGTATTTTTTCTTTGGTCAGAGAAGGAGTTGAAGAAAAATTAATATTTGGAGCTTCGGGAGTACCCGAAATAGCAATAGTAATAAGATGTTTAATAGATTTGTATTTTACTTTGATATCCAACTGAGGTTTATTGGGGTCACCCGTAAAATAGACAAAACTTTTTTCAAGCACAAATTTTTTATTTTGAAAGATATAACTACCGCCTTTTAACAATTCAACTGATCCTACTACCAATAACGGTCCATGCTGCACTTTATTGATACTCAAACCTGCTTTTGCTTTAATATGAATAGGACCCTGTTTATAGACTAATGGTTCTTTTGTCTCTATTTGAATATTGGTACTTAGATTATCCATAAAGGGGCTTGCTTTCTTTTTCTTCATCTCTTGAATAATGACAATATCACTGTCAGACGCAAAACTTTTTTGACTAAGGTCATATTTTATATTTCCACCCAAAAGTGTTATTTTGCCATTGATCGTTGTATTATTTCCGTCCAATAGTGTTTTAATGTCTATCTTGGTATCTATATCTGCATATTCATGGTGAATAGGCAGTTTTTTACTTTGCGTTGTTATACTGCCCTGCTTCGTTTTTAGATTATAGTCACCTGCAATATGAAGTGCATCATTCAACCATAAAGGATTGATCCTTACCCTATCACCGTCTATTTGTATTTGTGATGCTTTATTTGAGAAAAATTTTTCTTTATTGTAAGTCAGTGTATAGGAGTTTAGTATAATGCTGGACTGATCTAGCGTACCGCTTAATTTAATATTCTTGATCACATGTTTTGCTTTACGACCTGGTTTATAGACAATTTCAGGGGAAGAGAGTAAGAATTTAATACGTTTAAGATCTGTAATCACTGCACTTATAGCTGCAGAGCCTTCAAGTGGTGGGAATGCTTCAAATGTATAGAGGCTGCTTATACTTTTATTCAAAGATTTCATCGAACTGATCTTAGTATCGATTTTTAGACTTTTCTTGACGATACCACTGATGTTCGTTACAAGTCCAGCCAATTTTACTTTACCGTCTATTCTTCCATTATTTAAAAAATATTGAATATCTGTATTTAACTGTTTTGAACTTAACTGAAGCGATACACTTTTCTCAGCCATTTCAACTCTCGTATCCAATGGTGTCAATGCATCCCATTTTATTTCTTTGTTAAAAGATCTTAATAGTGAATCTTTCAGTATGACCGTTTTTGCTTTCAGTATCATTGTTTTATCATATAACAGATCTGCATCCATATTAGCTATATTTGAACTGATCTTTATTTGCGCTTTTAGCGGAGTGGTATTTTCAAAATCTACAGGAGCATCCACCACAGCATTGACTTTTGTATCTTTAAGTTTTGGAGGGAGATCAAGCATTTCATTGAGCATTAAAGGAGTGGTCGTTTCCAAATGTAATTGTCCCTTTTTGAGATCAGAAGAATCAAAATAACCTTTAAGTTGATCTGAGGAGAGAATGGTTTTCAAACTTTTTGTATTACCACTATACCTGATAAGCAGATGTTGTAGTGGTTTAGTAAGCTTTATATCTATACCGCTAAGTTTTTTTACTTTGACTTCTCCTTTATAACTGATTGTATCATCCATTAAAAAATCATTGGATAATACAATATTTTTTGCATAGGGAGTAGTCACAGTTGCTTGAGAATCTGCTTTCAGTCTATGTTTTAGCAAATCATATACCACATGAGAATTAAGATTGTCTATATCGACATTGAATTCACCTTTTTTGTTTTTAAGTATATGCTTTGCTTTGGCTTTTACATCAGCAACAATACGTTCTTTGGATGCATTGAGATCAACTATTATATCTCCTATGGCCTCTTTACGCACCGGTAATTCATAGAGTTCAAAAAGATGTTTATTGGGAACAAGGTGTACCTTACCCGCTAAATGGTTATTCTGTACTTTTCCTCCAAATGATACATTACTTAAGTTTGTCGTACCGTTAAGATCAAGCACCGCATTGTTTAATAAAAGTTTTTCTACATCAAAATGTATCTCTTTTGCATTAACTATCAATTTTTTCAATTTAACCGGTTCATATTCAGCAGGTAAAAAATCAGCATGAAGTTGTTTTATAACTACAGTTTTAGGAATAATGGCATTAGACTCATCTTGCGTTGTTGTCGTATTACTTTCATTGGAGTCACTTACAATTAAATGCTGCAGTGCCAGGATATCTATATTTTTTACTCCAAAGTATTTGAAAATTACTTTATTCTCTGTTAATGTCATTTGAAGTCTGATATCCGTAACGTTACTATCTGTGCGTAATGCAAAATTTCCTATATTTAAACTGTTTTTTTCATTTGCAAGTATTTTTTCTGTATCTACTCTCAAATCATCTAATGTCACATTAAACTGTTTTATTTGCATAGACTTATAGACTCTTGGCTGCAATGAACCTTCAAAATGTTTTAAAGTAATGATTCGGGGAATAAGTGGATTGAGCGATGTATCACTCACATCATTTCCATTATTTATTTCTTTAGTTCTTTTTGTATGAGTGAATTTTGCAATGATACTTTCCAGCATTTGAGAATTCAATGATTTTATAGAGAGTGCATGGATATTAAGTTTATTCTCTTTCATACTTCCTTTAAAGGAGAATTTTGTTAAATTTGAATCAATATCCAAAAGCATCTCTTTTACTGCTACTTTTCCATTTTTAAAATAGGTCACATCATTTGCAGTTAACATAGTCTTATAGAAGGTAATCCCTTCTTCTTTAAAAGGGTTCAAGGAGATAGAGATATTATCTACACCTACATCAAAACTAAAAGGTTCAGAACTGTTATTATCAGATCCGTCCACAGCAAAAGAAGCAACAAGTGATTTGATCACATCAATATCCGCATTTTCTATTTTGATCTTATCAATAGAGATCTTTTTTTGAAGCAGACTGATCGGATCCCACTTGTAGATAATATTATTCGCTATGGTTTTATTGTCATATTTGAGCTTATCAATTTTAATACCGGTAAATACATTACCTGATATATGTTCATAACTTAGATTGTAGTCAGGGGCAAATCTTTTGGCTATTTTATCTATAACGATAGATGAATTCACTGCTGATACTACCGCTACAATAAAAAGAATCAAAAGTATCACAAAAGCATAAAATATTTTTTTCAAAATGACTGTCCTATTTGAAATGAGATACCATACTGTGAAGTATCATGTATATTCCACCCTACATCTAGTTTAAATGGTCCTATAGGTGTCATATATCTCACTCCCAAACCGGCTGTATTGATGTATTCTCCGCTAAAATCATAACTTTTATCAGTAAGCATAGTGTTGTCGGTAAAAACAGCACCATAAAGGTTACCCCAAATAGGATAATCTGCTTCAAAAGAGAAATTTAACATACTTGATCCTCCTTGTATACTATCAGCTGTAGGAGAAAGGATCACACCGATTTCATTATAGCCATAGGCTCGGTTAAAGTAAGAACCTCCGGCAAAAAGCAATTTAGATTCAGGTACTTCATTTTTGGTTTGGTCTACTACACCGAACTTTGCAACACCCGCAAGTGTCAAATCCCCAAAGGTATGTATCAGCCTTCCTTCCAAAAGTGTTTTAACATAGGCACTGGCCTTTGCATTATAGGGAATACCGTACTCCATATAGGCTGAAAGATAATATCCGTATCTTGGATTTAACTTTGAATCTCTTGCATCATAGACGGCATTTATATAAGGATAAAAGAGGGTAAAGGTTCCCTCTTTCACTGCCTGTTTCAATACTTGATTGTTTTCCAGATTGTCCAAAAGAGATATCTCGATATTTTCCAATCCCAAACCAGCTCTTAAATTCAATCTTCCTTCATTATGTTCCAGGTACAATTTTCCAAATGTTTTTTTCTCTTTAAATCCTGTATATTCAAGATTTGAATACCCTACCTGTGCTCCAAAATCAATACCGTAATCAAACAATGTAAATAACAATGGTTTAAAAAAATCCAAAGTAAGCAACTGCTCTTTTTGTGACCATGAAGCCTTAAGCGTAATCTTTTTTGCATTACCTAAAAAATTTCTTTTTGTAATCAGACCATGTACTCTGGCACCTACAAATGTATCATATCCGGCACCTACTTCATAATGATAAGGCTTGCTTAATTCTTTGACTGTAATATCTATGGGTACATTATTATAAAATTTACGATCTGTACTGATCATCACACTGTCAAATGCATCCAATCCATAGACTTTATTATAACTTTCTTTAATCTTTTTAGGATCAAATTTTTCACCCTTTTTTGCTACAATCCTTGATATAATGATCTTCTTTTCAATACTTTCAAGACCTTTTATATTTGTCTCTCCAAATCTACATATATCACCTTTGGCAAGCAAATATCTTAATGCTACTGTATGTTTTTCAAGATCAACATAGGCTTTTGTATCCAGATCATAACTGCAATATCCTTTCTGCAATAATGAATTAATGATATTACTTTTAACTTTTATAAAATCTTTGGCTCTGAATATTTGACCTTTTTTCAACGTAATCAGAGGCACAAGATCATAATCACTACTCACATTGATATCAGATATTCTTACCGGCTTATTCTCTTTAATATTTACCGTAACCGTTGTATTGCTTTCTTTGATTCCAAAATGTGCATCATAAAAACCTTCTGAATCATAAAAATTTTCCAAGGACATTTTTAAAGTGGGGAGTAGTTTATCTTCGATCTTTGGCATATCTTTTTTCCAAAATTGAAAAAAGCTTTTTGTTTTTACTCCCAGTGCATCCTGCAGTACAGACTCATCAAAATAGTGTTGCCCTTCAAAATGGATCTCATGTGTAGGAAGTATAATCTCCTCAGCCATACTAACAAGAGAAGCAGAAAAGAACAGTAGAAAAAAAACTATAATTTTATAATACATCTTCATCATACTCCTAAAAGAGTTATTCTATCAAAAATGCTATAACATCATACTGTTTACAATTTTTTGATATGATAACATATCTATTTTTCAAGGGACGATATTGAAAAGCACCACTATAACAGTATTGATTATACTCACATCAGTTTTTATTGTTTTATTCGATAATTTCTCATTTTTTCGACATGTACTGGAAGTTTATCCTTTCAATTTGGCAAATAGTGCTTTCATACTCTCTTTAGCTGTATTACTTTATGCTTTGATCGTTATTCTTCTTACCCTTGTTTCTTCACGATATATACTTAAGCCTATTATTATTATTTCTCTTATATTGGCTGCATTTATTGCCTATTTTATGCAGAGCTACAATATTGTTATAGACAAAACAATGATAGCAAATATTTTACAGACTGATATTAATGAAAGTGGAGATCTCATTAGTTTCAAACTTCTAATTTATGTTGTATTTCTTGGTCTTGTTCCCTCTTATATTATCTATAAAACACCTTTGATATATAGATCATTTAAGACAGAATTATTTAGCAGAATAAAACTTTTCATTATACATCTTCTGCTTATTCTTGTAATACTGTTTAGTTTTTCCAAATTTTATGCTTCCTTTTTTAGAGAACATAGAATTTTACGTCTCTATACCAATCCTGTTACTGCGGTTTACAACCTTGTATCTTATAGCTATGGTCAATTTAAAGATAAAAATATTCCAATGAAAAAGATCGGTCTTGATGCCAGAGAAATTAAAAAAGACAATAAAAGGAAAATAGTCATTATGGTTGTAGGTGAAGCTGCCCGTAGTGACCATTTTTCACTTAACGGCTACAAAAAAAAGACTAATCCTCTTCTTGAAAAAGAACAAATTATTAATTTCCCTCAAATGTACTCCTGTGGAACTGCTACAGCCATTTCTGTACCTTGTATGTTTTCCATGTATAACAGAGTAGATTATGATTCCTCCAAAGGTCATCACACTTATAGTGTACTTGATGTGCTCTCCCATGCAGGTATACAAATACTATGGAGAGACAACAATTCTGACTCTAAAGGTGTTGCATTGCGTGTATCTCACGAGAACTACAAATCCCCTAAATTGAATACAGTATGTGATACTGAATGCAGAGATATGGGGATGCTCAAAGGGCTAAAAAAAGTCATTTCTAAAAGCAATAAAGATATTTTAATTGTACTTCATCAAATGGGAAATCATGGTCCGGAGTATTTTAAACGTTACCCTAAAAGATTTGAAAAATTCACACCGGTATGCAAAACCAATCAACTTGAAGAATGTACAAAAGAAGAGATAAACAATGCGTACGACAATGCCCTTCTCTACACTGATTATTTCCTTGCACATGTCATTGATTTTCTTAAAACATATGATAAAACAGCCCAAACTGCCATGATATATATGGCTGACCATGGAGAATCTTTAGGAGAAAATGGTATTTATCTTCATGGTCTCCCCTATTTCATAGCACCAGAAGCTCAAAAACATATAGGATCCATTATGTGGTTTGGAGAAAATTTCCCGACAGACAGAGAAAAAATCAAAAAGTTGTCTAAACAAAAATATAGTCAGGATAATCTTTTTTCAACATTGCTTGGCGTTTTTAACGTACAAACAAAAGTATATAAGAAAAAGATGGATATTTTAGCCCAATAGATCTCTTACGCTTTTAAGAGGATTCTTACCCTCTTCTATCATTGCATAGACTTCTTGGGCAATAGGTAGATAAATATCTTTATCCTGTGCTATTTTATGCAATGCCTTTGCCGTAGGTACACCTTCTGCTACTTCACCTAATGCTTCAAGAATGGTATGCATGGACTTTCCTTTAGCCAATCCCAAACCTACCCTGTAGTTTCTTGAGAGTGTAGAACTTGCCGTTAGAAAAAGATCTCCGGCACCGCCCAATGAAAGAAATGTCTCATTCTTTGCACCAAATGCTTCACCAAAACGTGTCATTTCTACCAAACCTCTTGAAATAAGCGCTGCCCGTGCATTGTTCCCCAACCCCAGACCATCACAGACACCTCCGGCAATGGCTATGACATTTTTGTATGCACCTGCTACTTCAGCCCCAACTACATCATCACTCACATACCCTTTAATAAAATCAGGTAAAGCATCTGCATACGTTTGTGCCAGTTCCAAATTATCAGAACTGATCATCAACGCTGTAGGAAGAGACTGTTGTACCTCTGCAGCAAAGGAAGGTCCAGAGATAAAAGCAAGCCTGTCAGCAGAAACAGACTCACCATATACTTCATTAAGAAATGCTCCTGTACTTGTCTCGATTCCTTTAGCCGCCACAAGAATATTCTGTCCCTTGTCAACAAAATATTCTTCCATCCAACTACGTACAAATTGGGCAGGAATAGCCATAATAAGATATTTATACTGTAATGCCTCTTCCATCGGTACAAAGTTTGGAATATCTTTCGTACTGCGGGAAGAGATCACCACTTCATTCTTCTGTGAATAAGCATGATACAATGCTTGACCCCACTTTCCTGCTCCAATTATTGCTAACTTCATAGACTGCTCTTCCTTTTTTTTATCTCTTCATAAAACATATCGAGTTTCTCTTTTGAACCAATACATACAATCGTATCTCCACTGTCAAGTTTATGCTCTATCCCGGCGGTTACAAACACAAAAGTATGTCCCATCTCCTCATCGATCATACCGACAAGCAATACACCGTAGTTTGAAAAATTAACATCATCTGCCATTTTTCCATCAAGAAAAGAGCCTTCAGGAATAAGCATTTCTTTAAAGGTAATGCCGTCACGGTTACTTACAAATCCTTCAAGGAGTCTTGTTGCAACCGGTCTGTCTAAAATATTATAGATCTTATTGGCACTTACTTCATACATATCTATGACTTTATCGGCTCCTGCCATCTTTAGCTTTTTGGTTACGTTTAGAGAATCTGAGATAGAAAGTATATAAGAGTCTTTAAAAAGCGATCGCAAAGAGAGTGTCAAAAATACATTCAAGTGCTCATCATCCATCACACAGACCAACTGCTCAAAAGAGGGGAGAACCACATTTTTCAATTCACTATCTTTTGTCACATCGATCAAAAATACATTTTTAAAATCATCCGCTTTTGCATCCTTATAAAAATTTTTATCTGACTCAATGATTGTAATATCAAACCCGTCAGTCATAAGACCCTGCGCAATAAATTTTCCATGGTTGCCATAACCAAAGATCGCTATCTTATTTTTTGACACTGATATCTCCTTCATGCATAGACTTAAAGTACTCCAAACTGATCTTCCTTCCCATCACAAGCAAAATATCATAAGGCTGAATCTGTTCATCCGATGGCGGGTTAAAAATAAATTCTCCCTCTCTTTGTATACCTATAAAAAGAAGTTTACTACTCTTGAAATCAAGCTCTTTTATCTGCTTTTCTACCATACCATGTGAATGGTGTACATGGATCTCATCAATATTTGCTATACTTTTGCCTGTCAGAATAGCATGAATAGCTTTATACATTGTTGGTTGAGTGATCGCAGTATAAATCATTGTATTTGCCACTATATTAGGCATCAATATCTCATCTGCTCCTGCATGTTTAAATTTATCTATTGTCTCCGGGTCATTCACTCTTGCAATCACTTTTATTTTTCGAGAAATACTCTTGGCATTAAGTGTAATATAGATATTTTCAACATCACTGGAAGTAAGGCAAAGAATAGTAATATCGGCATATTGGCTGTCAAATTTACTAAGTGTTTCAAAACTGCTTGCATTTTCGTGTATAGCAACATAGCCATCTTTTTTTGCTTTTTCTACACGTTCCTTGTCATTATCCATGATGACATAATGCTCAATATGCTTTCGATTTTGTCTGAAGAACATTTTGCTTAGTTGTCCATATCCACAGATAATGAGGAATGATCTGTTTTTATTGATCTGCTCAATAATACGATATTCTTTAAGCTCATTAAGTCTCTCTGAAAATGCAGAAACAATCACTGATGTTACAAATGAGATCATAGCGATACCACTGACAATGATCAAAATAGATATCCCTCTACCCACATCCGTTACCGGTGAGATATCCCCATATCCCACTGTGGATATAGTTACAATCGCCCAGTAGATTCCGTCAAAAAGAGTATGGATCTTTGGATTTTTATCTGCTTCCAAAATATAGATAGCGATCCCTGATGTAAATACAATGAACAAAAGTAGAAAAAGAAGTGTAAGGAGTTCAAATTTTTTATTGACAAGCACATCAACAAACTGATTAATGCTTTTGGTATATCTTAGCAATTTAAAGACTCTAAACAAAATGAACACACGCAAAACCCTTAAAGGTCGGTATGCAGGAAGAATTGCCAACAGATCAACAATAGCTGACGGCGTTAACATATATTTCATTTTCGAATAGAGTCCTGTTTTTATCACCCCCCAAAGATTGAAATCTTTTAACAGGAATTTAGAGTCATTGTACTCTTTAATGATCATCTCAGAAAGATCATTATGCACCCACAAGCGTAATATATATTCTATTGCAAAAATAATGGAAACAAAATAGATATCATAATTATCCAACCATATCGGCACAGGATTTTTAACCTCATAGATCAAGATCAGTACAGAAGATATAACAAGAAAGATGATCGTAAGATCAAAATAGCGTTTATAAATATTATTTGCATCAAAAAGCAGATCTCTGGCAAACTGTTTGTATGTTTTATATTTTTTTGAATGATGAAGGAAGAGTGCCAACGACAACAGTTTATCTTTCATCTGATCTTCCCCTCTTTTTTAAGCTACAAGAGTCTCTGTTTAAGTAACTCGTTTACTTTTCCAGGGTTTGCAGACCCTTTCGATGCTTTCATTGTCTGTCCTACAAAAAAACCAAAAAGCTTGTCTTTACCAGATTTGTATTGTTCTACTTTATCTTGGTTGTTAGCAAGTATTTCATCAATAATCGCTAAAATAGCACCATCATCACTGACTTGGGCAAGTCCAAGTTCATCAATAAGTGCTTCTATATCACGGCTCTCATTTTCCATCATGTAATCAAGTATCTCTTTCCCACCTTTTCCTGAAATAGTATCATCAGAAATTTTAGCAACGAGTGTACCCAATGCTTTTGCATCAATAGGTGAATTTTCTATACTAAAACCTGCTTTGTTCAAACGTCCAAGCAACTCGGAAGTAAGCCAAACCACTGCTGTCTTTGCTACAGCACCCTGCTCTAGCATCTCTTCAAAGTAGTATGCCATCTCTTTGTCAGAGGTAATTACAAGCGCATCATACATCTTAATCCCTAGCTCTTCGGTGTAACGTTTTACTTTTGCATCAGGAAGCTCCGGCATGATTTTAGCTTCATCTATCATCTCTTGTGTCACTACCAGTGGACGCAGATCCGGGTCTGGGAAGTAACGGTAGTCCGCTGCTTCCTCTTTTCCTCTCATTGAACGTGTCTCGGCACTCTCTGCATCCCAAAGACGTGTCTCTTGACATATCTCTTGCTCATAGACACCATCTTCATACGCCTCAGTCTGGCGTTGCACTTCATAGGCTATAGCGGCTGCTACAAAACGGAAAGAGTTAATGTTTTTTATCTCTACCCTTGTCCCAAATGTTTCCTGCCCTTTGGGACGGATAGAGACATTCACATCACATCTGAATGATCCCTCTTGCATGTTCGCATCAGAGATGTCCAGGTAACGTACGGTTGAGTGTAGTTTTTTGAGGTATGCTACAGCTTCATCTGAGCTTCTCATGTCTGGTTCTGAGACAATCTCGAGCAGCGGTGTTCCTGCACGGTTCAAGTCTACTTTTGAGTGGTCACCTTCATGCATGTTTTTACCCGCATCTGCTTCAAGGTGTGCTTGGGTCATTCCAATACGCTTAATGCTTCCATCTGGAAGGTCTATCATTACCTCACCTTTTTGGACAATCGCTTTGGTAAACTGTGTAATTTGATACGCAGAGGGACTATCCGGATAGAAATATGACTTTCTATCAAAGTTGGAAGTATAGTTAACATTTGCATTAATGGCATACCCAAGTCTCATCGCTTTAACCGCTGCTTCTTTATTCACCACTGGCAAAGCACCGGGAAGTGCCAAACAGGTAGGACAGGTATTTTGATTTTGGTGCTCTGCAAAAGAGGTAGGACAAGCGCAGAAAAGTTTGGTTTTAGTATTGAGTTGTACGTGGACTTCAAGACCGATAACGGTTTCAAACATGCTAGTATTCCTTGTAAAATAATTAAGTAGATTATAGCGTTTTGGTACTATAAAGGAGTTTATTAGGCAAAATAACGAATGGAAGCAAACCCAGCTGCTCCTGCTTCTTGACAAGATACTATTTGTTTTTTCGTCAAAATACCTCCCAATGCAAGCACAGGTATATTCACTTCAAGAGTAGCTTTGTGTAATCCCTTTATACCAACAGCTTTCCCTTTATTGGGTGTATGGAACACAGGGCTGTAGGTTGCCATATCTGCACCTGATATTTCTGCTTCCTTAAGCTCCTTTAGTGAATGTGTACTTACTACAACAAAAAGGCCTCTGGCTTTTGCTTCTGAGATCATATGCAACTGTGTAGATGCCAGATGTACACCATCAGATCCTATGGATTTGGCTAATCGAGAATCACCGTGAATAATGATTTTATCAAAAGGATATGCCTTGGCTGCCTCTACAAAATCAGCAGCATCCACTGCATAGTTTGAATTGGATTTATCCCGATAAACAATCATGGACGCTTGCTTTGAAAATCTTTCCAACTCAGTATTCAAACAGGTAAAATCTAAAGTGGAAGAATCTGTAATAGCATAAGAGAGCATTTAAGAATTTTGTTCTTTTTGTGTTAGCAGCTGTTGAAGCAATCTAGTCTGTTTTTTAAGTTCTTCCTGCTGTTCTTTATTTGTAATGATATGTTCAAGTAATATTATACCTATCAAACCCGGCAGCATACCGATGAAAGAGGAAACAAGTGCAAAAAAGAAGCTGATATGATAGAAAGAGAGAAAAGAAGAGACAGCGCCAATGAGCACAGCTGCCCATGCAACGCCTAAAAGAAAGCTGATAACGAAACCGAGTGATCTATCATCCAGTCTCATCAGTTATCTATACGGCACCCATTGTATCAGCTACAGGATTCGGTGCTTTTTCATGCTCTTCATCGATCGCAACTGCACCTGCAAGATATACATAAATAAGGATCATAAATACGAATGTCTGCAACAATGCAGAGAATGTAAGCAACAAATACGCCGGAAGCGGTGCGATGAACGGTACAAGCATAAGAAGTACCCATAAGAAAAGATCATCCCCTTTGATGTTACCAAACAAACGGAAGCTGAGAGAGATGATCCTTGAGATATGAGATACGATCTCGATGGGGAACATGAGTGGAGCAAGTAGTTTAACCGGGCCGGCAAAGTGTGCAAAATAATGTACGACACCGTTTTTCTTGATACCTTCATAGTTGTAGTAAAAAAATACCATCAATGCCAAAGGCAGTGTTACATTAATATTTGAAGTCGGTGACTCAAACCCAGGGATGATACCGATGACATTCGCTACAAAGATAAATAGACCGACAGCGGCAACAAGCGGAAGATACTTTCTAGCGAGTTCTTCACCGATCACATCTTTACCCATAGCGATCACACCACCAAGGTAAGCCTCCATAACATTTTGCGTACCGTTTGGCACTGCCCTAAGACTTTTCGTTGCCATTTTTGCAATAAGCAGTACAATGACCGCGACTAAAAGCAAATGGGCGACAAGTACCACTGAATGGTTGTGCTCTCCGAAAATACCACCAAGGTAAGTAAATACACCTTCCATAAAACATCCTCATATTTAATATTTGCCTGTATTTTACTAAAAATGTGCTAAATCGTCGGTTAAAACAGTTTTTTAATATCTACTTTTTCCTGCCCCAGACGATAAAGTGCAAAATCATACTTGATCGGATCATTGCTGTCCCATTTTTTAAACTGTTCAGTCAGCTCGATAACAGCTTTTATATCATAACTTTTACGTTTTAGAAGTCCCAGTTTTTGTGACATCTTGAATGTATGTGTATCAAGAGGCATAAGAAGATGTTTTCTGTGTATCTTGGACCATAATCCCATATCCAGTTCATCTTTACGTACCATCCAACGCAAAAACATCATATACCGTTTGTATGTCCCTGCGCTGTTTACATTTTTTGGTACTGAGCCTGTCAGAAAATCATACCCTTGTGTTTTATGAGGATGAACCTTTTTCAAAGTATCTATAAATATCCATAAACCATCTAAAATATTTTCTTCTTTTCGGTAACCTTTATAAAAAATATTTTCTATACTATCGACTTCTTTTAAACGTTTAAGTGCAATAAAAAATGCTATCACATCTTCACTTTTTTGGAAACGATAATAATAAGATGGAAGTTCTTTTTGTATATTTTTTTCACTGCTATCAAGTAATGAGAAATCCAAACTATCCAGAAATCTAACGATCGCCCCTGCATTTCCATAGGCAAACAGTGCACACATCAGAGCAATTGTTTCATCTTTGTATTTGGAGGCTATAAAAAGAGGGTCAGGTTTGTCATAAGAGAGTTCAAGGCTACTGTTTCTGGCTTGAACTTCCTTATCTAAAAGGGTTTTTATATCTAGAAGAGACATCGCCTAAAAGGTGAAATGTTCACCAAGATAATGTTTACGGACATTCTTATCGTTTGCGATCTCTTCACTGGTTCCGCTTGCCAGCATCTCACCTGAACGCATCACATACGCCCTGTCACAAATACCCAACGTCTCACGTACATTATGGTCTGTGATCAAGATACCCATATCCAGTTCAACAAGTTGTTTAATGATATTCTGGATATCGATCACAGCAATAGGATCAACCCCGGCAAAAGGCTCATCAAGAAGCAGGAATTTCGGTTCACCTACCAAGGCTCTGGCTATCTCTACTCTTCTTCTCTCTCCTCCACTTAGACGTATCCCTATACGTGCTCGTATTGGTTCAATATTGAAGATTTCCAGTAGTTTTTCTATACGTGGTTGTACTGTCTCTTGTGGTAAATTCAGTGCTTCAGCAGCGATCAGAAGATTCTCCTCTACAGTGAGATCTTTAAAAATACTTGACTCTTGGGGAAGATACCCTATACCCATTTGTGCACGTCTGCTCAGCGGTAATTTACTTACATCTTTGCCATCTAAAAAGACCTCTCCGCTTGTTGTATCTGTCAAGCCACATACCATATAGAATGAGGTAGTCTTTCCTGCCCCGTTTGGTCCAAGAAGCCCTACGATCTCTTTGCTTTTTACTTCCAGGGAAACATTATGTACGATATTGGTCTTTTTAATAGTCTTAGAGAGATGCTTGGCTTCAAGTATGTGCATTAGATTTTTATCCTGTAGTTTCTAACATTATTATATGGTTCAATTTCTATAATAGTAACATTATAGCCAACCCCTTCTAAAAAGGCTTTAAGTGTATCACTTCCCCATTCAATCATATGCCATCCCTCTTTTTCAAACTCTTCAAAGAGCCCCATCTGCATGAACTCATCATACTCTAAACGGTAAAGGTCATAGTGGTAAAGATTATATCCATCTTTACATCTATAACATTGCTGCAGTGAAAAAGTAGGAGAAGTCACCTCCCCCTCTATTCCTTTTGCTTTAGCGATAGCTTGGGTCAAAGTTGTTTTTCCTGCAGCTAGATCTCCACGGAGAAATACAATGGCATTTTGGGGTAAAGTTTCCTGTAGATAATGTACGACTTTATCTATATCTTTTAAAGATGCTTCTATTTTTTTCATATCTACATCAATTTTTGACTTACATCAGCTATTTTACTCAAATGCTCTCTGGCTTTTCCACTGTCAAGCCCCTCTTTTGCCATCTCTATGGCTTCTTCTATATCTCTTACATTACCATCCACAAAAAGTGCAAAAGCAGCATTCAGTATCACAATATCTCTCTTGGCTCCACTCTCTTCACCTGAAAAGATATCTCTTGTTATTTGTGCGTTAAATAGTGCATCACCACCTAAAATAGCCTCTTTGGGTGCCCGTTTAAAACCAATCGCTTCAGGGTTGATCTCAGCTTCTGAAATACGTCCTGCTTCCACATAGGCAAAAGAGGTGTTGCAGGCAAGTGAAATTTCATCCATTCCGTCATGGCTGCTTACTACATACGCTCTTTTAGTATCAAGCTCAAGCAGTGCTTCAGCCATACGTTTAATATATGCCGGGTCAAATACACCCAAAAGGTACTTTCTTGCACCTGCAGGGTTGGTCAATGGTCCCAAAATATTGAAGATCGTCCTGTGATCTATGGATTTTCGAATAGGCATAATATGCTTCATGGCAGGATGATGGTTCATGGCAAAAATAAAAGTAAACCCTGTCTCTTCAAGCATCTTGATCTGATTTTCTACTGAAAGATTCAGATTGATCCCCAAGGCTTCAAGCACATCTGCAGAACCGGAGTTTGAGGTAATGCTTCTGTTTCCATGTTTGGCAACCACACATCCAAGAGAGGCCAATAGAAGTGAAACCGTTGTAGAGATGTTGAATGAACCGCTTTTATCCCCTCCTGTTCCCACAACATCGATCGCTTTTTCTCTCAACTCATTTGAAAGAGGCAGTTTCACTGAGTGCTCCCGCATCACAGATGCCGCAGCAGCAATATCTGATCCGGTCTCCCCTTTTTCATAAAGGTCTATAAGAAATTGACGTGCTTCCTCTTTAGGCATTTCGTTGTTAAACAGTTTTTCAAATTGGGTTTTTATATCCATTTAAAGCTCCTTTACGAACTCTTCTTTTTGACTTTTTGGAATCGTCTTGGTCTTAGGGATTTGAAGCACTTCATAATGCTTAGCACCCTTAAGATACTCTATCGTAATCTTATCACCAATCTTCACATCTTTAGAAGCTTTGGCTTTCATATCGTTAATAAATACAACACCCGATTTGAGCATATCTGTAGCAATCGTACGACGTTTTACCACATTGACAGCTGAGAGCCATTTATCTACACGCATTAGATTCCTTTTATTGGTGTTGTAGGGGTACAACACCCTACATTATCATTCTTTTTCCGTAGGGTGTTGTCCCATGACAACACCTTTAAAAGCTATTGTTTAAACATCTCTTCAGCCGCTTTTGCTTCTGTAATACCCTTAAGCGTCAATTGCCCGTCAACCAGATAATGTTCAGCCTTTAACTGCTTAAAAATCTGCTTTGCCTCTTTTAGATCATACATACCTGTATCTGCCAACATAAGCATCACATCATTCAGGGTCTCATCTGACTTTTTCTTGTAGATGCCAAGCAGTGTGACTTTTTTTAGGATATCATCATCATTCATATTTTTCCTTTGTAGGCGCGAACCTCTGAGTTTCCATGGACGAACACAAAGGTTCACCCTCTACGTTATTAATGCAGATCAGCGTTTAGCTTCACTTCTCGGGTACTTCTTCTGGCAACAATTTCACCAGTAAGCGAGTTCTGTCTGAAGTGGATACCGTTAAGACCCTGCAGTTCTTCACCTTTGAATGTTGTTTTGTTATCCAGTTTGGCTTCAGGATTTGCAGCTTTTATCTTCTCCAACTCTTCCGGAGCAATCTTGATCTTCGTACCTGCCAAAATGGTAATTCCTGCATCTACAATACACGCATCACCAAGAGGAAGACCGGTGACTGAGTTGGCACCAAGCAGTGTGTTCTCACCGATGCTGATAGGGTTACCGTCTGTACCGCTAAGTACACCTAAAATACTTGCTCCGCCACCTACATCTGAGCCTGCACCTACGATTGCAGAACTGGAAATTCTACCCTCAACCATCACTGGTCCAAGTGTTCCTGCATTGAAATTGATGTATGAAGCACCAGGCATCACTGTGGTTCCTGCAGCAAGCTGTGCACCCATTCTTACTTTTGATGCTTCAAGGATTCTAGTATTGTCTGCAGGGATCACATGCTGCAGGAATCTTGGGAATTTATCGACAGAATCTACCACAGGGTAAGTACCGCTCAGTTTCATCTCTATCTCATTCTCTCTGAGATAGTCAAGCTCATACGGTGTATTCCCTACCCATGCCACATTGCTGAGAATACCAAATGCACCGTTTAGATTCACTTTTCTAAGCTCTGCTTTGGAAAGTGAAAGTGCGTAAAGTTTCAAGTAGACAGCTTCTACAGACTCTGGATTAGCATCTTCAAACAGAAATACAATTCTAAAATCTTTACCAATATCCTCCATTGATGCCAGAGTTTTGATCACCTGTACATTCTTATGCGCATCACCTGTTGCTTCTGCAAGGTATGGTGCAAAGGCTGCCATAGCATTTTCTACAAAGTTGTCATTGATCGTTGCAACGAATTCTGAACCGGAAAAATCAACCTTGCACTTTGCTTCCTGAAGCGCTTTGATGAAAACTGCCGCAGACCCGAAATTCTCTTTCCAGTTAATAAGCCCAAAATTTGCCTGGAGTACTTTCTCCGCATTTTTCTGCCCTCTGTCTACTCTTGCAATAGCAAATGCTATTGGCTCTCTGTAACCTTTCTGTGCAGTAACCTCTGCTACCAGTTTTTTAAACGCATCTGTTGATGCTACTGTTTCAATTGCCATAAAAATCTCCTAAAAATAATTGGAGATATTATACTTTTTTTAATTTAATAGTAAGATAGAGAGGGTACAATTCGCCTATGAAGAAATATTTACGGGGACATACCAAACAGTACTTTTCACTGTCAGTGATAGCGATGTATTCAACATTACACAGGTTGAGCCGATGTGACAGCAACTATCAGTACCATTACCATGCCTTCAAAATAGAAGAGTATAAAACTTCACCTCCTGCATTCACACTATAACTTTTCTCGTTCCCATGCTTTGCGTGGGAATGGCATACAGCACTATAAATTACATCCAAATTCAATTCCACCGTTAGGTGGTAAGAAAAACATAATTTACTCATTTTTCATCTGGCAATGGGCTAGGCATTATTTTAGAATTAGATTTAAATATGCATTCCCACGCAAAGCATGGGAACGAGTAAAAAATTTATATTTATCGGTGCGTTAGTAAACGCACCCTACACAAAACAGGAAATAGACATATGACAACAAAAACACTCAGCCTTGTAGCTGCCGCATTTCTTTTAACAAGCAGTACTTTTGCAGATGAAACCTTAGAGCCGATCACGGTTGTCTCTACAAATAAAACCCCTCAATCCATTAAAGATACTACTTCACAAGTAACAGTGATCACAGCGGAAGAGATAGAAGAGAACGGCTATCAGACTGTTTCTCAGGCTATCAGTACAGTAGCCGGTATCTCGGTAAACCATGCCGGTGGCTTAGGACAAAGTACCTCTTTCTTTGTCAGAGGAGCTGACTCAGGGAAAGTACTTGTCCTTTTAGACGGCATGCGTTTAAATGATCCAAGCACAACCAATGGTACAGCACTTCTTGAAAGTCTTACAACAAGCAACATCGAACGCATTGAGATTATCAAAGGCGGCAGCAGCAGTATTTGGGGTTCCAATGCCAGTGCAGGGGTGATCAACATCATCACAAAAGGAGCAAAAGACGGACTACACGGTTCACTCGCATTGCGTTACGGCTCTTATAGAACAAAAGGTGCTGATGCAGACCTTATATATAAAGATGAGAAGATCACAGCACAGGTCATAGCTTCTTATTTGAAAACAAACGGTTTTTCTGCACTGACACCAAGATCGGCAGAAGATGACGGATATGAAAATAAAAATTACACTATAAAACTTGGATATGCTTTCGATACCTATAACAAGATAGATATTCATTACAATCGTATCAAGACCAAAACAGAGTATGATGACAGTTTTTCTGCAGGACACGCTAACGATGACTACTCTCATGCAACATCTGACCAAAGCAATATTGCATTGGATTATTATTTTACTCTTGATAATTACAGTGCAACTTTACATGCCAGCAAAGGGAAATATGACAGAGACTATTACACAACAGGATTCTATGGTAACGGACATAATGTCTACAAAGCAACATTAAAAGAGTATACATTTATCAATGCATATTCTTATAAAAACGGTAAAGCTGTACTTGGTTTAGAGTATAAAGACATAGACGGATTTAACCAATACAATACCTTTCCAGAGAGTCAGGCAGACTACAGCAACAAAGCTGTTTACCTGTCAAATACCTACAATATCAATCATAATACACTTTTGGAAACCAATCTCAGATATGACAACTATAGTGCATTTAGCAATAAAACAACCTATAAAATAGGTCTGAAGCATCATCATGATTTTCTGGAAGGATTTACCACTTCTGCAAATTATTATACATCCTATGATGCACCCAGCTCTTACCAATTGGCCAATACTATCTTTGGTGCCTCACTTAAACCAAGTTATACCAAAGGGTTTGATATTTCTGCAGACTATAAAAAGCTTCTTTCTATAACTTACTTTAACAATAAAGTGGAAGATAGTATTGATTACGATATGACTAATTTTGGTTATTATAATGTGAGTGGAAAATCAAAATTTTCAGGGTTGGAACTCTCAGGAAGCTATGCTGTCACATCATTAAACCTTAATCTCTCTGCAAATTATACACACTTCTTTAAATACAAAAAAGAAGATGGAACAAATCTTGTCAGACGTGCAAAAGACACTATTAATACAGCAATAGATTATTATACAGATACCAATACACACTTTGGTATCAATGCACAGTATATCGGTGATCGTGTAGATACAGACGGTGGCTATCCTGTTGCATCCAATGTTTCAACAGGAAACTATACGTTATGGAATCTTAATTTCGGTACAAAGATCATGAAAAATTTAGATGTATCCATTCATGCCAAAAATATTTTCGATAAAGAGTATCAGTCTATTTATGGATACTCAACTGAAGGCAGAGCGATCTACGCTAAGATTAAATACAGCTTTTAGGTATAATCACTTATGCTAACTCTACTTCCGGAATGGTTCATCAGATATAAATTTTTCAACTCCCTCTTTTTGGGATTGAGTGTAGGAGCCATCTTTACGCTGTATGCACCGCTTAAGCCTTCCGTCTATTCACTTGGCGGAGTAGTGCTTGCTTTAGGGATGCTTTTTATTGCAAGACTCTACCATACCATTCTCAATACCAAATGGTTTTTCAGGATCTCTCTTTTTGTAGAGATCATTCTGCTTTTGGCTATGCTCTATTTTCTTTCCTCTCCCTACACTTATCAAACAGCACTTATCATTTATATAGGGTATCAGATCACCTTTGTTTTCGGCTCTTACCTTGTAAGGGCAGAAACACTGTTACTTAAAACAGATATACTCTTAACCAGACTTGATACGGTGAAACAATTAGGATACCTTTTAGGTATGGGGGTCTCCTATCTTTTCTATAAGATCATAGCACACTATGGTATCGTAAGTAATCAGAATCAAGTCTATTTTTTGCATTTTTTACTTGTTGGCATTGAGATCGTTGTAATACTATTAATTTTAAAAAGTTTTAAACGCGTACAGTAAAGGAAATTTCTAATACATAATAGCAATGATTAAGGTATTATATCTTACCATATCTACCAATATTACCGCACTAATCCCAAGGAATAATTTATGAGACACCTACTTCTAGCCTTACTTCTGATACAGACAGCAAATGCGGGAGAAAAAGCAATGCAAAATACTTCTCTCTATCTTTCCATATTTTTTTTAATATTGTTTATAGTAAGTATTTATGCCTTTTATGTTAATAAGTGCAATCAGAAAAATATCCTGCTTCAGGAGAAAGAAAAAGAAATCATAGCATTGCATCAACGTCATGCAGAACAGGAAAAAGAGTATTTTACAAAAGAATCTGAAAGAGAAAAAGAAATACTTTCCCTGAACCATACTATTGAAAACATGGAACGCAAACTACAGGAAGGAACCAAAAATCAAGTTGTGGCGAAAATAGAATCCCTGCAAAAAAAGCGTCAGAACAAACAAAACCACACTTCAGATTCATAGGAGGTCAGTATGGCAGATACATTCACACAGCTTACACCAGCAGTTCCACAAGAAACTTCATCCAAAAGAGACAAAAATGATACTTCAGGACAAGCTAAAGTGCAGGTAGCCATAGCTCTTAGTGCACTTGATACACTGTATAAAGAAAATATAAGCGCATATGCTAAAGAACTTCATAACCATACACGTAAAATAGAAAATCTACATGCTCAGCTTCTACTACTTCATAAAGAAAAAGAGCCTCATGCCAATGCCTTGCTCTCAACAGAAAAAGAAGTGGACTATGCACTACGTCTTCTTGAAAGGCTTACAGAGGAATGGTGCCAAAAATCTATAGTGATCAGTGAGCTTGAAAGTGAACTTACCCACCTTGAACATACATCTAAAGAGCGTGAAAAAATACTTAAAAATAGAAATGAGATATTGAAAAAATTACAAATTGAAATTGAAGATATTGAATTGTCTTTACTTGAACATGAACTTCAAAAACAAAATATGCTACTTCTCCTGGAGCCAATTGAGCGTAAGATCACTACAGTAGAACAATCTATAAAAAAGCTGGAATCGGAGAAACATTACATCGAATCATACCATCTTCATCAACTCTCACCAACTATTAAAAATTCCAAAACGACTTTAACATCATAGTATATATAATTTAAATATGAATCATATGGAAAAGGGGAGTAAGTAGTAAAGGGGAGCCCCTTTACTTATAAAAATTAATGCGCCAAAGACTTGATCGCCTCTTTTGCTGCTGCTTTTTTAAGAGGATTTGAGCCAACTGCTTTTTGGGCAGCCATATCAACAGCTTTGTCTTTTAGAGATGGTTCTTTCGTTTTTGTAGCACCTTTGACAACTTTGTCTACAACACCTGAACTTCCCTCTGCATCGCCCTGCATCACTTTATCTGCCACTACACCTTTTACTTTATCAGCCATACTGGGTTCACCTACTACCTTGTCAGCTACTTTTTTGGCTACTGCCTGTTTTACAGGGTTATCGCCTGCAACCTTTTTTATCACTGTCTCTTTCACTTGTGCTTTAGCTTTGGAAACTGCTACGTCTTTTACTATACCTGTTGCCATATCGGCAAATAGTGCTGAAGCTGCCACCATTGAAATTAATATTATTTTATTCATTCTATTTTCCTTTTTTATAAATGAGCTTCATTATATTGTTATCACATTAACAAAGCATTAATCATGATAATCAACAATCCCATATTCATCACCGTAATACTCTTTTGCAAATCGTTTTGCATCCAAATAGTCACGGGCATCTCCTTCTACATACACAGGTGTTCCTACTCTTGCCCATCGATACATTTTTTGTGCAAAACCATTCTTAAGACGAATACATCCGTGAGAAGCGGGTCTATTAGGTACATACCCCAAATGCATCGCAATACCACTGTTTGTCAGACGCATCATATAGGGCATTTTTGCTCCACCATTTGGTTTTGGCCAGAGGTTTGAAACATGTTTACGTTTTTTTTGAAGTATCTTGAATTCACCGTTTGGAGTTTCTCTACCTATTTTCCCCGATGAGATACGCCCTTCAAATACTATATATCCATCTTCTATCGCATAGGCTTTCTGCTCAGAGAGATCAACTACTATTTCCTGATATGCCCAAAGGGGTATTGATATAACCAGTAACCCAAAAAGTACCCCTCTTATCTTATATTTCATAGTCTATTCTCCTAACTCTTTTTAAGTCTAACTTTTTTATGTGAAGAAATTGTGCATCATTTCACAGTCGTCTCTATATAGGCACACCCTCTTGATGTAGCTGTCGCACCGGTTCCAGTGAGTGTACCTACGTTTATCGTTACATCCGTACCACTTATGCTACCTGAGGTGTCCGAAATAGCCACACAATCACAGGCCGTCGCTATATCCTGAATGACTTTCCCTGATCTGACATACGTAAGGTTGTCCTTCCCGTTGCCTGCAAGCGAATCATTGACCTTGACATTGTCTGCATTCCCTTCCCCTGTATTATCTACCGTAAAACAATAACGGATCGTGGCACCGGGAATACGTTTTGGATGTGTAGCATTTACTCCATCTGCTGTAACGATGGAGGTTTTGGTGATGTGCATATCTGGCATGGCGGTATTGCTGAGAGTGATAGAGTTGGTCTGTCCGGCATTGGTATTGGTATCTCTTGTAGGTATATAGTTTGTACAGTTTGTTGCTTTTTTGCTTGCAACTGTTGTGGCAGACATTTCCCAACAAAGTGAAGTATCGCTGTCATTTGCATTGGGGGTTAACGCAATAGATTCTCCTGTAGCTGCACCCTTGAGACGACTATTTTCGTTTGAAGCCCAGTTCACCGTTACCCCCAATTGGCTTTGGGGGATACTGTCCACTGCATTTCCATTTCCATAGGATACATAGTCTAACGGGACAACACTCAACAGCTGGTTGTCGACGGTGGTAATATCTGCATTGACAGGACGGTACAGAACAACATCATCTCCTCCATTGTTCAATATCTCTGAATGGCCCATGTAGAAATGATGTACATTTCCTGCAATGCTGTTTGTGCCACTACCAATATGGAGAATGACATAATCACCAGTATTGACTGTATGCTTTGGGAAGCGGTAATGATGTCCCGATCCATCTTGATCTGTAAAAAGATAATTTTTCAGATTACCCCCCTGTGTCACATAAAACTCTATAAATTCATCATTGTTACTGCCATTCGTCGTTTGCCGGTAAAGTACTTCGTTGATCACCAGTTTCGCCGGTGTAACCGGATCATGCAACATCACCCAATATGCTACTTCTTCAGTCGTATGGGTACGTGTCGTATCTCCCTGTACCGTCTCTTCATCAATCCCCATATCTAATGATGTACCAAATGGTGCTGCGCCATAGAGAACAGCCCATCCCCCTTGTCCACCATCTTCAGCTTCCTGATGCACAATACCATCCGTATATGCCTTATCCAAAGTATAACTGTAAGGCGGGTTGTTTCCAATACCCTGAATACTGTCTCCCCCATAGTTCACTGCCATAGAAAAGTCTTCCAACTCATAAATTCCGGCTTCGGCTACAAAATAACCCAAAGTTTCATTATTACGGGTTTGCCCTATCTGTCCTACATGCTTTCCTACACATATTCTATTATTGCTCTGAAAGGGTCTTCGTCCTCTATTTTGACAGTTGAAAGACCAAAAAACCGAAAATCTATGATCATTATAACTCATCACCTGCCCTAGCACTGCCGGCTTTGTATAGGACTGTGTCACACTGCCCGTAACCTCTTCTGCTCTTGCAGCACTCCAGTTATTTGGGCTTGTATTTCCATTGGTGTTGTCTGAAAGCACCTTGTGTGCTTCGTATTTAAAGGGGATTGTATAGCTACCTTCATCTGAGATGATACAGTAGATATCCGTACTGTAACCGGGATCACTGTCATTTGGATGCTGAATTTTCACTTGAAAATTGCTGGAATTGATATTTCTGATACGTACTACTGCTTCATTATCTGTTTTGTTTGCCAAAACATTGGTACATACTACTATTGCATCACTGTAACTGTTACCTAGATTGACCGTTTGCCAACTGTAACCAACTCCACTTATTTTCTGGTATTCCAAGTTTGAAGTAATAACTTCTGCCTGAAGAAACAAGGAGAAGAAAGAAGCAATAAATACCCAAAATATTCCTCTCATAGCCATCTCACTTTATATCCACTTCAAAATACCCACACTCTTTAGAGTTG
>FPHD01000058.1_pt1 | contig 47127 bp, 42 predicted proteins | sample 1057311 | NCBI WGS metagenome assembly FPHD01 (sample SAMEA4473313, study PRJEB15554) | hydrothermal vent metagenome | biome: marine basaltic hydrothermal vent biome; feature: marine hydrothermal vent; material: water | place: Pacific Ocean | collected 2011-06-14/2011-07-23 | depth 1199 m | reverse complement strand
GATTGAACCCAACTGATAGGTACTGCTGTTATAGTCATCTGGTTTAAAATCTCCGGTATTATATGTTGGTAAATTTTGTGCCAGATTATCATTATCTGAAAGCATCACCGCAATGCCCCACTCTCTAAGCAGGTCATCAAACGTTTTATCTTCTGCCCCAGCGTACTTATGTACAGCATCCATAATGGCATCTTCATGTATGAATTTATTATACATAATATCATGTAATACTTTTGCACCACCATAATTTCTTGTCAAGAAAGTACCAAATGCGTTTACTTTGGAGTAATCTGCAAGAGACATTGTTGGGTTACCATCACGATCTAAAGGACCATGTAGCTCTGTTAAAGAAAGTGTATTATTCTCATTAAAAAGAGGATATCTTCCTTTTGTATTACCTGGACTTCCTGCACTGCCATTTGTGTATGCAACTCCTCTTGGACCTGTATGTTGAATTTTAGTAGCTACAAGATCTTCTGTTGTTTCAGAGAGCATTTCATTTATCCATGTATCCGTTGAGTCACTACCGGCATCAAGAAGTAAAACAGTCTTCTCATAAAAGTGGATCATGTGCTGAAACTCATGTGCGAGCGTTGAATACATCTCTTTTTGCCAGAAGTCACCCTTGTCAGTATTGGCAAACATCACAGCATCGGCATAGAACATGATCCGTTCGTTTGAACCACTTATAGTAGTACGATCATAATTATCCTTTGACCAGAAGTATCCCATGGTTCCACCGCTAGGGCTATTGTCTCCATCTATATCTGTAAGAAGAATTGTTATCTCATCATTTGATCCTATAAGATAGCTGTATTTTGAAGAAGCATCACTTCCCCACTCTTCTCCAAAGATATTGGTGTCCCAGTCATAGATGTCATTATCTGCACCCTCTTTCAAAAAGTTATCTGCCAATTCATCTACCATTGCCTGTGTAACGCATTTTGATTTTCCACATCCTAAACCAAAGCTATCATTTGATACCCAGACATTCAGTGTTTTATTTCCAAATGCAGTAGAGACATTTGAAACTACTTTCTTCAATGTAGCAAGTGTTGTTGAGCCTGTTGACTCGGCATCTAAGTAAAAAGTTTCCGAATCTCCTACACTTTTATTTGATTTTTCAGCAGAAGTAACGGCAATGTTCTTTGGTTTATATCCGTTATTGCTGTTTTTATGAAGCAACGTTTTAATTTTAGAATTAAATTTTTGAATATAAGCAGGTGCATGAAGGATTTTTGCCTGCTTAACAAGTGGCTCAGTCATAAGTCTTTTATGTTTCGGAACTGATACTACTTTTGCATTATGCGTGATCGTTGATGATGCAGATTGGGTTCCACTGTAATTACTTAAAAGTATATAGAGGCTTCTAGGGGTAGTACCCATATCAACGGTTGCTTTTATAGAATTATCTTTTCCCAGACTTTCAACTTGATTGTCCTCGGTAATGGTTATAGCTTTTGAGGATGAAGTATTTCCCGTGTTAGTGCTTCCGCCACTGTTACCTGTACTGCTGCCTCCAGAAGTAGTACCTGTATTTGATGATGTAGTTGTACCACTGTTTCCACTTGCAGGAGTAGAACTACCACCCCCTCCACCACAGCCGATGAGCACAACTGAAGCAGCAACTATAGAAAGATGTTTTAATTGTAAACGCATTAAGATCCTTTGTTATATTAAAAAGTAGTATCAAGTTAAGAAAGTATATTGAATAATTGGGAATAAATCATGTATTCAACTACAGGCGATCAAAAATATCTCAGTAAGATAATTGACTCTCTTTACATACCTCACGGAATGCTTAGCTTTTTCTGTATTGATTTTATATTATAGTCTAAAAATATAAGAAAAAAGTCAAAAACATAAAACTTTTCTTATAATGCATTCTCTCCGCGAAGCACATCGAGTACATTGGTCGCATAAGAACCCTTTGGAAGCGTAAAACTCAGCTCATAGTGTGCTTTTTCTTCTATGTAGTTTTTCTGTATTTCTGTAACCTGTATCCAGGCATAGCGTCTGGCTCCGTGGAGTTTCATCTCTTCATCGAACTGTGCTTCAAAAAGTCTTGCCACCCCTGCAGCTCTTTTGGTCTTGTTCCCCGGAATGAGTCCTGTAGGAGCAATGTCTTTCGTTTCAAATCTTTCTGCCTCTTTTGCCAATGCTTCTACTTCAAAGAGACGTCCGTAAGGGTAGTGCATCATCAGGTCACCTTCCAAAAGCTTAAAGAAATTTGGCTGCTCTTTAGTACCTTTTAAAGAACCTTTGGGCAGTTTCAAGACCTGTTCTGTCTCCTCTTCGCTGAACTTTTCGAGTAAAAGACTCAACTCCATACGTTTACAGAGCCATTGGTTATAGAGGTAACTCTGGTAGGAGCCCATAAGAAACTCACGGGTCTTTCTGTCACGCATTTTCAGTGTACCTTCTATGAGCTTTTTGCCATCTATCCAGTTGTCACCGTTGTTTCCGAAACGCTGATTACCAAAATAATTTGGTACTCCGTTAGCTTTGATCCATTTTAATACAGAGTCAAGTTTGTCTTTTTGCACACCCAGTACTTTTTTCAGGCGTATGTTGAAACGGTTCCCTTTCAAGTGTCCTACACGTATTTTGTTGTTATGGCGTGTGGTCTCCAATACTTTTATCTTCTCATGGGAAAAAGTACCGAGTTTCTCTTCAAGCTTGGCAGGAAGTGAAATGTACTGTATGGTCATGGCATGTTTGTCTTTAAGCCCGGCATACCCGATGTCACGGCGTCTAAGCCCTAGGTGGCTGGAAATGGCATCAAGCATCTCCCAGGTGGTCATCTCTTTTTTACGCACCTTGAGTACAAGGTGTTCCCCCTCACCTGTAAATTCATAAAGGGGTATCTCTTCGACGGTAAAGTCACGAGCAGAGGAGTTAAAGACGAATTCGTTTTTGACATTGAGTGGGTAAATGAGTTTCATATTTTACAACTTTTTGATTAAATGGTTTTTTTCCTTCACGGATCACTTCGTTCACAACGTTACTCTTCCGCATTTACAAATATGAAACTATTCATATTTGCTAAAAAATTCTCATATTTTACCCAAAATCTGTATAATCACTGGAAATAATAAAAATAATTTTAGGACAGACCTTGAAATTTAATCATAAAACAGCCATACATTTCGACCTTGACGGTACACTCATCGACAGTGTACCTGACTTGGCATTGGCGGTCAATGAGATGCTTCAGGCATTAGAAAAAGAGATTTTCAGTGAAGATATTATCCGTTACTGGGTAGGTAACGGTGCTCAAACTCTGGTAAAACGTGCCCTGCTTGGCAAAAGAGAGATTGAGAACGAGACTATAGATGAAGCAGACTTCAAAGAGGCTCACCGCATCTTTTTAAATGCATATGCCAATCACCTCTGTGAAGCAACACGCCCCTACTCACATGTTATAGAGACATTGCAGGCACTCAAAGACAAAGGCTACCGCCTGAGTATCATCACAAACAAGCCTTTGCAGTTCGTTGAACCCATTCTTCGGGGACTTGGATTGAATGATCTTTTTGAAACCTGTCTAGGTGGTGATTCACTGAAACAGAAAAAACCTGATCCTATGCCGTTGCTGCATGCGTGTAAAGAGATGAATGTAAGCGTAGAATCATCCCTCATGATAGGTGATTCCAGAAACGATATTCTGGCTGCCAATGCCTGTGGTATGCAAAGTATTGGTGTTACATATGGATATAATTACGGAGAAGATATCGGAGTATATAAACCTGATTTGATAATAGATGACTTTGGAGAACTGTTAAAGTTCCTGTAGGGTGTTGTCCCCTGACAACACCTTTTATCGGGTATTTATTTTTGGTGTTGTAAGGGTACAACACCCTACATGAAAGGAAAGATATTGTCTAACAAACAAACAAAAATAGCTATAGTCGGCGGCGGTATTGCAGGCAGTACGGCTGCGTTGCTTCTCTCGCAGACCGATGCAGAGATCACCCTTTTTGAAAAGGCACCGAGTCTGGTCAGCGGTCCGCCATTCTGTCACCTGCATGCCGGAGGGAACCTCTATCCTGAGATCTCAGATGAACAGTGCCTTACTCTCCTAAAACAATCCATTGAGTTTGCCAGACTCTACCCGCATGGGGTCGATCACCGTCCAACGGTCATTGCCCTGCCTGAGTATTGCAGCAGACGAACCAAACATCTGCTGCCGCGTCTGCAAAAGCTGCAGGCACGCTACAAAGCATTGATCGAAGAAGATGTGAAGAACAAGGTACTGGGCGACCCGTCCGTTTATTTTAAACTTTATGAGCGTGCTCAAATAGAAGCACTTAAAGACAAAGAGCCCGTTACCATTCCCGAAACCCTTGATGAATGGATGATTCCCTTTGCAAAAGAAACCGATCTGGAGAAGATACAGTTTCCGGTCATTCTGGTACAGGAATATGGGCTTAACCTCTTTCGTATCGGTGCGAGGCTTATGCTCTCTCTTGATGCACATCCTTCTGTCAATCTGAGACTATCCACGACTGTTACACAGATAGAAAAAGAAGAGGCTCAATGGATACTTCATTCAAACACCCAAAACAAAGACCGGACAGAAAACTTTGACTACCTGATCAATGCCGCAGGCTACCAGACAGGGAAAATTGATGATATGGTCAATGTATCATGCCAGAGAATGGTTGAGTTCAAAGCTGCCTATGTCAGCCAATGGGTGCATGAGTCCATACATCTCTGGCCGGAGATCATCTTCCAGGGAGAGCGCGGTACCCCTCGGGGAATGGGTCAGTTCACTCCCTACCCGCAAGGGTATTTCCAACTGCACGGCATGACCAAAGATATCACCCTTTATGAAGGCGGACTGGTTGCAAGCACAGCACTAAGCTGTCAGCCCAAACTGCCGCAGAATTTCATAGAGAAAATAGAAAACAGCTGGCGTTGGGAAGAGACGGTGGAACGTACAGAAAAAGCCATCGAACACCTCGCACGGTTCATTCCCTCATTCGTTACGGCAAAAGTAGGCTCCAAACCGCTCTTTGGGGCACAGCAGATCCCCGGAACCGACCCTACTCTGCGTGTAGCGGAAGTAGCCTTTCCTTTACCTTGTTATGCACGCTGTGAGATCGTCAAAGTCTCCTCGACCATCGATATGTCCCATGCCATTCTTGATGATCTGGTTAAACTAGGATTGACAGAGGCTTCTGTGTACAACACTATGGCATTTGAAACCATGCAGCAAATCCAGGAAGATAAAATAACAGAACAAGCAGAAGTGCTTTGTCAAATGAGAGAGTATCCCAAAGCACTGGCACACCGATGCGTACCGGAAATATCTAATTGAAGTGATGGCTCAGACAGGTAAAACGCTCCCTGTTTTTAGCCACTTTTGCAAAGACAGTCAGCGGAGTTCCTGTCTCTTTTGCTATCTTTTCCAAAGCTTCCAGATCCTTGGGATCAAACCCTATCAACATTTCATATTCTTCTCCGCTAAGCCCTTCCCCATCGCTTACAGGCACCAGAGAGGTAAAACCATATTTATTAATATCTAAGAGCTTGTTCGTGTCACAGTAGAGTCCGTCAGAGATATCCATACCTGCATGAAGTAATGGCCTTGATTTTATGATGAATTGGGCTCTTAACCGAGGTTCAAAAAAACGTGAATCAGAAGCGATCTTTTCACCTCTGTAAAGTGCATCAAGATCACGTTTGCTTTCGCCCAGTATTCCCGTATAGGCAAGGAGGTCACCTTCTTTTAATCCTTTTCTTAAAAGAGGGTTGTCACTTTTGGAAATAATAGTAATGGAAATATGCAGTTTATCTCCTCCTATGGTATCACCGCCTATGATCTCACAATCAAACTCTTTTGCAGTAGATTCCATACTTTTGGTTAATTCATCTATTTCATTCTTGGTCATCTCTTTGGGAATCGAGACCGTGACAAGGGCAAACTGCGGCTTGGCATTCATAGCAATGGCATCAGAGATATTGACAAGCATTGCTTTTCGCCCTATCTGTGCCATAGACATCCATGTACGTTTAAAATGTACATCTTCAAAGAAAGCATCCATACTATAGAGAGTATCCCCTATCACAGCAGCATCATCACCAATATACTTTGAACTTAGTTTGCTGATAAGGTAATGTTCTTTGTCCATACTTTTTCTTTTATTCCATATTAGATTGGCAAAATTGTAACATACTTTGGAGGATTTTGAGCAGAATTTTTTATTCATACCGAATTAAGAGTGTATTGTCGATATAATCATTCGTTAATATATAGGGGATCACTAATCATAAGGAAAAACCATGCAGCATAGATTAAATATAAGAGTATTTTTCTTTAATGCCAAAACAGACTATTTGCCATATTACAAGAACTTTACCATGACACTGAATGAAGATGACAGAATTCAAACAATGTTGGGTGAGATCAAAAAGCAGAACAAAGATTTTGCCTATCCTTCTGAAAAATTGATCTTAAAGCTGAACGATCTTGTAGTTGACGGCAATGAAACCATAGGAAATGTTGTAAAAAAACTGGGAACTTCCCTACAGGTTGATCCTGTACTCTCTTACCGTTCAAACCACTGTCTCATCATCAATGATGAAGACTTTATGAAAAGCTATACGCTCTTGGCACCTTACGCAACAGAGGATGACGAAGCCTATTATAAATCACTCTATGCAACACATTATGCCTCTGAGACCTTTAGATTTTCACATGACTACATTGGTGATGCAGTATTACTTCTGGCTCACAGAATGATAGAGAACGGTTCAGAGTATAAAGAGGATATCCTTCAGGCTGTCTCTGACCCATATGACGGTCTTGCCGCTTGTGAATATGAGAATAATCTGTTTCATGCCGAGGATCATACAGCAGCCATAGAAGCACTGAACAGTATGATCTCACACCCGAATACAAGCAGTTTTTTAGATAAAATGGCAACAAAACTTTCTAAAAAAGCACTCTGTTACTTCAATAAAAAGTCACTTGAGGGTGTACACATTGCTTGTTATGCAGGGTATACCGGCATATTGGGTCATGTACATGAAAAGATCATAGAAAATCATGCAAAAGTGATCCGTTTTTCAAGAGAGGGAAAAGGCTGTGGTCGTTCACTGATAGGGAAACAGGATAATCTTGCCTACCTGAAAGCAGCCACAACACTTTTGGGGGCATTAGATGCCGGTGCAGAACTTCTGGTTGTTGCTGATATTGACGATCTTGCAATGTTCAAGAAGCATTTTGCTTCTATACAAAAACGTATTGGAAGAGAGATTCCTCTTCCTCTTATTTCTTATGAAACTTTTCTTGATCTTTGCGAACAAAGTATTGAAACGGCAACAGTTTAAAATAATTCTAACTTATTATATCTATTAGCTTATATTTTATCCTCTTTTTAAGAGGGTGAAAATGTGTAACACCTCCCTCATTCTTTTGCCTTATATCCTCTTTTATTAATCAAACTTATACCAAACTGAAGCTATAATGAAGCCAAATCGTACAACAAAGGACATAGCAACTATGAGTATTAAAATCTATGAATACGATGCTGTTATTGTCGGTTCGGGACTGGCAGGGCTGGCAGCAGCCAAAGAGCTGACCGAAGCGGGAAAAAAGACAGCAGTCATAACGAAACTTCATCCTCTCAGAAGCCACTCCGGTGCAGCACAGGGCGGGATCAATGCTGCACTTGGAGCTGAAGACTCTACGGAACTTCATGAGTTCGATACAGTAAAAGGTTCTGACTATTTAGCAGATCAGGACTGTGTAGAGCTTATGTGTACCAAAGCGCCTGAGACTATTCGCTGGGCAGAACAGATGGGATGTGTCTTCTCACGTAAAGAAAATGGTGACATTGCCATAAGACCATTTGGAGGACAGAGCAAACCCAGAGCCTGTTATGCAAAAGACAGAACTGGTCTTGCCCTCCTTCAGGCGATCTACGAGCAGGCATTTCGTGCGGGTGTAGAGATCTTCGATGAATGGTATGCCGCTGATCTACTTTATGAAGATGGAAAGGTCTCTGGTGTTGCTGCATACGACATACGTAATTCACAGCCGGCGATCTTCAATGCAAAAGTAACTATGTTTGCAACAGGTGGTCATGCCAGAGCCTACCGCTTTAACTCCAATGCCCATGCCAATACGGGAGATTCACTCTCTATCGTAGCACGTCACGGTCTTCCACTGGAAGATATGGAATTCGTACAGTTTCACCCTAGCGGACTTGGAGGTTCAGGGGTACTCATCTCTGAAGCAGCCCGTGGAGAAGGTGGACGTCTGTTCAACTCCAAAGGTGAGCGTTTCATGGAAAAGTATGCACCCAATGCTATGGAGCTTGCATCACGTGATGTGGTAAGTCGTGCTATCATGGAAGAGGTACGTCAGGGACGAGGTGTAGGAAAAGACGGACAGTCTGTCAATCTTGACCTGACACACCTTCCAAAAGAGATCATTCTCGAGAGACTGCCGGAGCTTAGAGAACTTGCCATAGCCTTCCAGGGGCAGGATATGCTCAAAGAGCCTATCCATATCTCTGCTACAGCACACTACTCAATGGGTGGGATCCCGACAAATATTAACTGTCAGGTAAGAAAAAATCCTGAAGAGTTGGTAGAAGGCTTTTATGCTGCAGGAGAATGTTCCTGTGTCTCTGTACATGGTGCAAACCGCCTTGGAGCGAACTCCGTACTTGAAGCCCTGCTTTTTGGTCGCCATGCCGGAGAAAATATGGTAAAGGCACTGGATGAAGGTATTACCCTTCGAAAAGCACAAGAGACAGATGCTGACACTATGCTGGAAGAAGTGAATAGACTCAAAACCTCTAACGGTATGGAAAGCGTCCCTGTACTCAGAGCAGAACTTCAAGCAGGAATGACGGCAGATGCAGGTGTTTTTAGAAGCAAAGAGTCTCTTGAAAGACAACTCAAACTCATAGACAAATTGCTTAAAAAATTTAACAATATCCGTATTGATGACAAATCAAAAACATTTAACACAGACTTGCAGGAAGCCATTGAGCTTGGGCATATGCTTGAGTTCAGTAAATTTATTGTTGTAGGTGCACTTGAACGTGAAGAGAGCCGTGGCGGTCACTATAGAGAAGACTTCCCTACCAGAGATGATGAAAAGTTCCTGAAACATACCTATGCCTATATGGATAAAGATTTCAACATTACTACCGAATGGGGTGATGTTGTTCTTGGTAAGTTTGAACCAATGGAAAGAAAGTATTAGGAGAAGATGATGAGTACACATACTGAAAAAACTGTAGATGACTATAAAGCATTTGATACTGATGAGCTTGACACTTTTCAGCCTACACGTAAAGTTACATTAAAAACATTCAGATTCAATGCTGAAACAGACTATCTTCCTTATTACAAAAAGTATGAAATGGAAGTAGGGAAAGATGAACTTGTTCTCGACCTTCTCAATCGTATTAAATGGGAACACGACGGAAGCTTCTCTTACAGACGTTCATGCAGGCATGGTATCTGCGGTGCCTGCGGCATCAAAGTCAATGGTAAAGCCACCCTTGCATGTAAGCAGAATGCTATGGAGCTCATTAAACTTTTTGGTGATGAACTGCTCATTGAACCGCAAAGCAAAAAGCGTGCAGTAAAAGATATGATCATCGATAAAAAAGATTTTTGGGACAAACATGCAGCTGTGACACCCTATGTGGTAAGAGATGTACCTGCACGTCCAGAACATGAGACACAGATGAGTCCAAAGCAGGAACATATGTTCCTTGATGCTGATCTCTGTATCCAATGTGGTGCCTGCCACTATTCATGTCCTGCTCTGGAAGCAAACCCTGAATACTTTGGTCCGGCAGCATTGACAGCGGCATACAGATTTTCTATTGACCCAAGAGATGAGTTCAGTAACGAAAGACTTAAAACAGTAGGAGAGATGGGACAAGGTGTCTGGGACTGTGTCAAATGTTTCGAATGTACAGAAGCCTGTCCAAAAGACATCAATCCTATGGAGAAGATCACAAAACTTCACAATATGCAGTTTGAGCGCGGTGTGGCAGTCAGCAATGTGGCTACACGTCACGCAGAAGGATTCCTCAGAGGTATGAAAAAGTACGGTTATCTTGATGAAGCAGATATCGTAACCTACTCAGAGGGTTATTTGGGCATGTATAAACATCTCGGTGCAGCAATAAAAATGATGCGATCCGGCAAGATCCACTGGCATTCAGGTATTCCGTTCATTGACAGTGTCCCTAAGATAAAGAATCTGGATGAAGTCCAAAAACTGATTCAAATATCACAAACGAACAAGCTATAAGGAGAGAAGATGAGCACATTAAAATATGCACTATTTACAGGATGTACAGCAAAACAGTCTACACCCGAACTACTCTCGTCTACTCTTGCAGTAGCTGAGAAACTTGGCATTGAGATCACAATACTGGAAGAGGCAAGCTGCTGCGGTGCCAGTCACCTGCAGGACTTTGATGAGTTTTTGGCACATGTACTCAATGCACGTAATATTTGTTATGCGGAAAAGCTTGGTATGACGATGATCACTATTTGTAATACATGTCAGCTTAACTCTGCCATGACCAAACATGCACTCGATACTGACCCGGAACTAAAAGCACGTGTTAATGAAAAATTGGCAGAAGTTGGGCTTGAATATAAAGGAACCAGTGAAGTAAAACATTTCCTTTACTGTCTAATAGATGAATATGGTCTTGAAAACATTAAAAATCAGGTACAGGTACCACTTAGTCACCTGAACATTGCACCATTCTACGGATGTCACAACATTAGACCATCTGAGTTACATGGTACATCCAATGGCAATGAAAATCCATATGCCCCTACTTCACTTGATCAACTCATTGATGCACTTGAAGGACATCCTGTAGACTATGACCACAAAAATAAATGTTGTGGTTTCCATGTAGAACTTCAAGCTAACCATACTTCAGAGGTCTTGGCAGGAAATGCCATGGTAGATGCCATTGATAACAATGCTGACATCATGGTGACCCCTTGTCCTCTTTGTCACCTGAAAATGGATACCTATCAGGATGATGTAGGTAAAGTGATCGGCAGAGATATTGAATTACCGGTACTGCACATGCCTCAAATGGTTGCACTGGCACTTGGCTGTTCTGAAAAAGAGATAGGTCTGAACTTCCACGTACGTAAAGCTACACATCTTACTGCATAAGTTCTGAAACTGTAGGATCTCTTCGATCCTACACAGATACTTTCAATATTTTATTAAATGAGATAAAAAAACTCCTATTTAACTTTTTTTATGCTATAATTGTTTCATTCAAATTAAATAAAAGGATTTAAACATGCCAAAAATCAATAAATACGTAGACATCTCAGAAGTAGAGAGAGAAGCAAAAAAAGACCTTATCGACAGACATTCACCTTTCATTCACTGTGCAGACACTGCTGTTGCAGGTGAGCCGTTTGAAGTAACAGTAAAAATGGGTAACGAATACACACACCCCGATGATTATGATCACTTCATTGAGTCTGTAACACTGTTTAACGGTGAAACAAAACTTGCTGAAGCTGTCTATGTTCCCGGTGCACTCGGAAATACTAAAGCACACAATACAACTACATTTACCATTATTCCAACAGGTAAGAAACTTAACCTTGTAGCACATGGTTACTGTACAAAACACGGTATCTGGGAAGGTACAGCTGTTGAAGTAACGGTTAACTAATCAAAAATGAAGAGGTGAAAGCCTCTACCCTTAATAGAACCCTCTGAATGCCTAGGTTATTCAGAGAGTTCAATAATCTATTCCCTCTTCAGGAAGCCCCTGCTTCTCATAATCTATCTTCTCTTTTTTACACCCTTGGGGTTTTGATTCACAATATTTGTTATAAGCTGTTTTTGCAAGTACCAATAGCAGTACAAGAACAATAAAAATTAAAAATGATTTCTTCATACCCTAACTATAGCAAAATATTTTTAGATATAATAATACCATCAACATTTGGGGAGCAGTTTACATGGAAAACATTATTGCATTTGTTATGCAACATCAGATTGAGACAATATTGCTTGTTTTTGGCATTATTTTGTTGGCATTTTTTATTACACACTGGCAGGAAGTGAAATTTTGGTGGCTTAACTTCACCTATAATTTTCCAATTTTCGGGAAAATATCAACCTTGGCAAAAGATATAGAAGGATTCGATGAAAATCACAAGTGGTTCTATTCGGAGGAGAGACTCTGTCGTGACTATTATAATTTTTATGAAAAAGTAGATAAGGACTCTGAGAGTTTTGATGAAGCCAAAGCCTATCTGCATGCCGCAGGCGAACTCGGACGCAAACCTACCCCTACATTCATTTGGATCATGATTTTTGTACTGGTCATTGTAGAGGCATTTGGATTTGCCTATGTTCTAGCAGGGTTCACCATTCCCGGTGCTTCTGAAGCCACGCAGCAGAAGGGTGCAGTAGGTGTAGCAGCAATGCTTGCCATTTTACTGGTATGGCTTACGCACCTGACAGGACAGGAACTGCATAAAAATACCCTTATCAAAAAAATACGCCGCTGGTATAAAAATGACAATGCTGGAGGAAGCAACTGGAGAGACCTTAAGCCTGATGAACAGCTCATTACCATAGATAACACTTTTGATGATGAAAAATCTCCCAACTATATTCGTATGCTCAACCGTCTTGATGTTAATGATAAAGTCAAAGCAACCTATATAAAAACGATCCTTACACTCATTTTTATCTTTGCTGTTGCCATTGGAGCGACCTACATCAGGCATCAGGTACTTACACAGGAGATAGCCTCTTCACATGAGGCTGCTATGAATATCTTTAATGATGATGCTTCTCCATTTGGAAGTACCGATGCATCTGGTGATGATGAGATCGGTGCACTCTTTGGGAATGATGATACAAAAGGTGCAGAGGATGACCTGGCATCACTTTTTGGTGACGGTAACAAGGCTGCAACTTCAAACACAAAGAAACAGAGCAACGCCTCTATAGAGGATGAAACCAACCAAAAAGGCGGAGATGCTACCTTTGTTATATTGGGTCTGCTCTTTGTATTTATTCAGATACTGGGAATCTTCTTTGGTATGCATTATGATTATGCAGGGCGTGAGTCCAAAGAGGCCTATGAGTGCCTCAGAGGATTTGCAACAAAAAAAGCTTTCCTTTCATTCTATGAAAAGGCCAAAACACATATTGCAAGGGTTGCCCAGAAACAGCTTCAAAAACTACAGCATAAAATGAATATTATCAATGACAATTCAGGAACAGATGCGGAAACCACCGCTATTTTGAGGAATAATAAAGACAGAACGTTTAAACAATATCTTACATTTGAGGATAAATAGATGAAGAAACTACTACTTCTACTCATGACATTAAGTGCCCTCCTCCTGGCAAGAAATGATGTGCCAAGCTGCTATGCTGCACTGAAGATCAATGGCCCCAAAGGTGCTGCAGAAAAAGAACTTTTCATACTGGTTGACCAAACGACACAACTCGATAAAAATATGATGATCTATACCTATAAAAACATGATGAAGTTCATAAAAAACGGCTACAGGGTGACTATTACATCATTTTCAGCCAATGCCAACGGGAAATATACCGATGTAGCCTACTCGGGAAAGCTTGAGGCTCTGCTTCCAAACAGTGCAAAGCATGAGATTGCCAAGAAAAAACTGCGCAAATACCAGGGCTGTATGAACAGTCAGTACAGGTACGCAAAGAAAAAAGCGACCAAAGCTCTGGTACATGTTCTTAAAGGAGCCAATAAAAAACTTCCTCACTCTGATATCATTAAATCACTCAACGATATTGCAAAATATATTATCAAACCTTCACAGAGTCATGAAAAAGTAGTACTTTTGGTCTCTGATATGATGGAACACTCTTCCATTACCTCTTTTTACACCAAAGGGAAACTTAAAAAAGTAAATACGGACAAAGAGATGGAAAAAGTCAAAAAGAGCGGATATATGACAGATTTCGATGGTGCAAAAGTCTATGTGATAGGTGCAGGTATGGTAGGGAAAAACAGTTACAGAGATTCTAAAACACTTAAAGCGCTTACAAAATTCTGGGAAGCATATTTTGCTGCAAGCAATGCACAGTTGAAAGCTATCGGTACACCGATGCTGTTGGAGGATCTCAATTGAGCTTCTGGCAGCGTAAAGGAACTCTTGCATGACAAATAGATTTCTTTTCACATTTATTCTTCTCCTCTCTGCACTTTTCAACTCCTGTGGTTCCAACTCACATTCAGATGGAAGCCCGCAACTCTTTTCTTCACAGGAAAAACAGTTTGTACACACACTTTTTTTGACAGAATATCTCTGGTATGACAAAGTGGCATCAAACGTAGATTATACATTATTTACAGAACCACAGAAGATGATAGACGGACTTAGAGTAAACCCTCCTGACAGATGGAGCTTTTTTATGACTGCTCAGCAATATGAGGATTTTGCAAATCAAAAAACAGTCGGTTTCGGCTTTGGATTTACTCCTGATCTTCAGATCTTTCTCGTACGCATTGGCTCTCCTGCATATGGAAAACTACAACGTGGAGACAAGATCATTCAACTTAATGGAAAAGACGCAAGCAGTCCTCTTATTCAAGAGTCCAGTCAGAGAGTTAATAACGCGACTACTTTTACTGTACTTAGAAACGATAATATGATAGATGTTACGATTACACCAAGGGAGTACAGTTTTAAAGTTTCTTTGGGAAAGATCATACTGCAAGGTAGTAAAAAAGTTGGTTATCTTCGGTATGATGCTTTTACTGAAAGTTCCGTAGCTGAATTTGAAACAATTTTTACCACCTTCCACAATCAACATATTGATGAACTTGTGATCGATCTACGGTATAATGGCGGAGGTTCACTTGCAGTAACAAGCAGCCTTATGGACAATATTATCAGCAACCATCCCGGAGAGAGGCAGATGTACCTGGACTGGAATGCAAACTATAAAAGCAGAAATACAAAGTATACTTTTGAGGATGCAGACTTACAGGATGGTAATGAACTTACTATGCCGCGTGTTGTTTTTCTTGTAACAAAAAACTCCGCCTCAGCCAGTGAAGCACTCATCAATGCACTTAAACCCTATTTGGGAGAGGAAAATGTTATTACTATCGGGGAAGATACACATGGGAAGCCTGTAGGTATGTCCGGTCGCACTTTTGGTAAAAACTACTATTTCCTCATCAACTTTTTTGTAAAAAACAATGTTGAAAAAACAACTTCTTTTGACGGTATACTTGTTACATGTAAAGCCAAAGATGATATGAATCATATCATGGGTGACACAAATGAAAGCATGCTTTCTACTGCACTCTATTACCTTCAAAACAGTAGCTGTCCATAAGATGCATAGGAGTATAATACTCCTATGAAAAACCTCAAAAATGCACTTCTGCTTAAACAGCTTTATCAACTCAAACAACTCGGTTTCAACTATACATCTGTATCTCCCTATAAGGAAGAAGAATCCAACCTTCTACTTCCTAATACACTTGAAAAACTGAAAAAGCAGGCATTGGAATGCCATCTGTGTGAACTGAGCAAAAGCCGTACGCATGTTGTGTTTGGAGAAGGTGATCCACACGCAGCATTAATGTTTGTAGGAGAAGCACCAGGAAGCAGTGAAGACAGTATGGGTAAACCTTTTGTAGGACGTTCCGGAGAACTGTTGACAAAAATGATAGAGAATGTACTACATCTAAAAAGAGAGAATGTCTATATTGCAAATATAGTCAAATGCCGTCCACCCAATAACCGCACCCCTACCCCAACAGAAGCACATACCTGTCAGCCCTATCTGTTAAAGCAGATCGAACTTATTAAACCTAAACTCATTGTGGCTTTGGGAGCTACTGCATATCATTATTTAACAGGAGATGAAACACCTATTTCCAAGATCAGAGGCATCCTGCAGCAACAGGAGAATTACACTATTATACCAACATATCATCCCAGTTATCTATTAAGAAATCCTTCTGCAAAAAAAGAAGTTTTTGATGATCTGCTTAAAGTAGCAGTGCTGATGGAAAGCAAACTATAAAATTTTTTGATATAATTAATATATAACTCTATATTATTTAGAGTATAGAAGGAGTAGAAAGGAGTCTTGAATGTATCGTCATTTATATATATTTGTAATTCTAATGACTCTTGCTCCCTTTAGTGCTTTTGCTTCACCCCAGATCACTTTGGAAGATAATATATCTTCCTATACTGATTTTAATGTAGAATATTTAAAAGAAGCTACTGAGCATTCACTGGGAATAGAACAGATATCAAAAATACCATTTAGTAAAACGATCAATAATAAATTTGCATTCGGATATAAAAACAATCATTTCTGGTTCCGTTTCTCTGTTTATAATAATTCGATTGAACCAAAAGATATGATAGTAGAATTTACGGAGCAATTTCACAAGATCACAGATATGTATATCATTGGCGACCCGATCATACATAAAAAAAATGGCTTGGCTGTACCTCTGAAAGAGCGTGAGATCAAAACATCAAACCCCGCTTTTTCATTACATTTATCTGCCTATGAACACAAAGATATATATATCCATATACAGACTATTTATAGTCTTTTTGGTGCTATACAGTTAAAAACATCTGAACAATTCTACCGTGACAACCAAAGCAGAACTGACGAATATATTTTCTATTTTGGTGCTATGCTGGGTATTGCACTCTATAATCTTTTTATATTCTTTTATTTACGCTCGAGAGTCTACCTCTACTATGTCGGATATGTCTTTGTATTTATACTTTGGACAGCGTTATACAAAGGTTTTTTACTCCCATATATCGACATAAAAGTATATAACTTGTTACAGGTAAGCATACCAATATTTTTTATCTTTCTGATACTCTTTACCCAAAGTATTTTAAAAACAAAAAAGCAGTTCCTGATAATACATAAAATACTAAACAGTTTTATTATTATATCCGGTATCAGTCTTGTATGGATGCTGATCTCTATGCATACCGGATTTTTATTTATGAATCTCATTTCAACGATCATGATCCCCCTTTTACTGATACTGAGTTTTTGGGCAGCCTATAAAAATAAAACCGTTGCCAAGGTATATCTTATTGCACTTTCTATCTTTATCTTGGGTATGAGTATTATCAGTTTACTTGCCCTTGGGTTACTTCCCTACAGCATACTTCTTAGTAATGCACCTATTATTGCTTCTTCTTTTGAGATCATCCTCTTCTCATTTCTGCTTGCCTATCGTATCAATCTGCTAAGCCAAAAATCGTTTGCAGCCAAAAGAGCATTGGTCAAACAACAAAAAAGTGAACATAAACGTTTGTTTCATGAAGTTGCTGAAAAAACTGTTGCTTTAAATCGGGCAAATAGAAGACTTCAGGAAGAACTTGAAGCAAAAAAAGTGTTGGAAAAGAAATTAAAGTATCAGGCATCTACTGATCCCCTAACAGGTATCATGAACAGACGGGCCTTTATGGATATTTTTGATAAGGAAATGAAAAATGCGAGACTAAGGAAGATAAATCTCTCTTGTCTTATTATCGATATAGACCACTTTAAAAAAGTAAATGATTCCTATGGGCATCATATTGGAGACAAGGTCATACGTATCATTGCCGAGAAAATGGCTCAGCATACACGATCTATGGATAAGATCGGAAGAATAGGAGGAGAAGAGTTTGCCATACTCATGCCCAATACAGAAGCTAGAACAGCCTATCAAATAGCCGATCGGCTTAGGGGATATATCGAAAAAGATGAATTGACATTTGAAAATAAGACAATCAAAATTACTGTGAGTATAGGCTTGACTCACCGAAAAGATGGAGAAGCGGATACGCAAATTGTTCTACAACGGGCAGACAGTGCCCTTTATGAAGCCAAAAGAAATGGTCGTAATTGCGTCTGTTATCTTTAAGAAAACAATCGAATAATTGGTGCCTGTTAAAATTATGCCTCTCTTGCTTTACTGATGATCGCTTCTACAATAGAAGGATCCTCAAGTGTTGATATATCCTGAGTAATCGCCTCACCTTTGGCAATAGAACGTAAAATTCTTCTCATGATCTTACCCGAACGTGTTTTAGGAAGTCCCGGTACTTCTATAACATGATCCGCTTTGGCAATATTCCCGATCTCTTCAGCAAGTAACTGATTGATATGATTTTTGATATCGGCATTAATATGCCCCTCTTTTAGAACGACATAGACAAAAATGGATTCACCCTTAATAGGATGTGGTTTCCCAACTACGGCAACCTCTGCTACAGAAGGGTCATCTTTAACTGCTGCTTCTATCTCAGCTGTTCCCATACGGTGTCCGGAGACATTAATAACATCATCTACACGTCCCGTAATGGTAATGTATCCATCTTCATCCAGTACAGCACCATCACCAGAAAAATAGACTGCTTTACCCTCTTTTACAGCATCTCCAAAGTAGGATTTTTTATAACGCTCAGGGTCACCCCAGATCGTACGGATCATGCTTGGCCACGGTTTTGTGATACAAAGCAGTCCCGTTTCGCCAACCTCTTTGGGTGTACCGTCGGGGTCGAGGATCTCCGCCATGATCCCCGGCAGTGCGAATGTTGCACATCCCGGCTTAATAGGTGTAGCTCCCGGAAGAGGAGAAATCATATGTCCACCGGTTTCTGTCTGCCACCAGGTATCGACAATAGCACATTTGGAATTACCGACCACTTCATAATACCACATCCACGCAGGAGGATCAATAGGTTCACCCACGGTTCCAAGTACTTTCAAGCTGGACAAGTCATATTTCTTAGGCTCGTCTTCACCCATTTTGTGCAATACACGTATAGCTGTAGGTGCCGTGTAGAACTGTGTGACCTTATGATCCTGCACCATTTTCCAGGCACGTCCTGCATCGGGGTATGTTGGAACACCTTCAAACATCAGTGTGGTTGTACCTGCGGCAAGCGGTCCATAGACAATATACGTATGCCCTGTGATCCAGCCAATATCGGCAGTACACCAGAAAACATCCTCACCTTTCACATCAAATACCCACTCCATGGTCATTTGTGCCCAAAGAATGTATCCTGCGCCACTATGCTGTACTCCTTTAGGCTTACCTGTGGATCCGGAGGTATAGAGTAGAAAAAGCGGATCTTCACTGTCCATCTTTTCAAAAGGACAGACATCCGGCTGTGCAGTGATCAGTTCATTGTAATTATGATCCCTGCCCTCTACCCAGTTGATCTCTTCATTGTTTCTTTTAACCACAAGTACACCTTCAACACTGCCGACTCCTTGTTCCAGTGCAGTATCAACTACTTGTTTAAGCATGTAAGGCTTACCTTTTCTGTAGGCACCATCAGCTGTAATGACGATCTTCGCCTTGGCATCTTCAATACGATCTTTCAATGCTTCAGCAGAAAATCCACCAAAAACGATAGAGTGGATCGCTCCTATTCTTGCGCAGGCGAGCATGGCATAGGCAGCCTCAGGGATCATTGGCATATAGAGTACAACTCTGTCACCTTTTATAATACCAAACTCATTTTTAAGCAGGTTTGCCATCTTGTTCACACGCCTGGAGAGCTGTGCATAGGTAATGTGTTCCACATCCCCTCTGTCCCCTTCAAAAAGAATGGCTGTTTTGTCTGCTTTGTCGGCAAGATGTCTGTCGATACACTGATTGGAGACATTGAGCTTACCGTTAGTAAACCATTTATAGAATGGTGCATTGCTTTCATCAAGCACCTTATCATACGGTGTCAACCAATCTATCTTTTCATCAGCAAAGCCTTTCCAGAAGCCTTCATAGTCTTCTATTGCCCTGTTTTGTAACTCCCAGTAAGCATCCATACTGGGGATAGCCGCATTTTTTGCGAACTCAGGATTTGGGTTAAAAATTTGTTTTTTATGACTCATTATGTTCCTTTGTAGATATATTAATTAAAATAAGTTTAACATATTTTAATAGAGAAAGAAAGAAAAAGAAAAAGAGTATTTTAAATGGGAGTATTTTAGTCCTATTTGTTACATCTTGCTAAACAATCTCAACCTTTTCCACCACGTCGAGCCCAAACCCGGCAAGTCCTATAAATGCTGTCTCTTTATTGGTAGTAAGCAAATTAATATTTTTTATACCAAGGTCTTTAAGTATCTGTGCTCCTACACCAAATTCTTTGGCCTGCTCGTGGGAGATCACTTTTGTATCAAGAAAAATAAGTACTCCACCGTTTTGTTTGAGGTAATCTATGGAGTTATTTAATGCATTGAAACGTTTATCATCCAGTACCAGATCTATATCTGTCCCAATATTATGAAACTTTACATTGGCCGTTTCATGTGCTTTGTAGAATTGTATGACCGTATGTGTTCTTTTCAAATGATCCTCATAAATGATCTTTTCTACTTTTATACCTCTAAGTTCACTCTCCTCTTCCGCAATGCGTTTCACCAGTTTTTCATTGGCTAAACGATATTCAACGATATCTGAAATATAGACAATAGGCATATCATGTTTTTTTGAGAAACGTTTAAGATCATCCATACGTGCCATTTTCCCGTCATCTTTGATGATCTCACAGATCACACCTGCAGGAGCAAGACCGGCAAGCTTACAGAGATCAACAGAACCTTCTGTATGTCCGGTACGCACCAGTACACCACCATCTTTTGCAATAAGCGGGAAAATATGTCCCGGACGTACAAAATCATCTGCTACGCTCAAAGGGTTTGCCAACTTAGAGATGCAATCATCTCTCTCAGCTGCGGAAATACCTGTTGTAGCGTTTGCAGAATCTATTGAAACAGTAAACGCAGTTTCATGATTGGAAACATTATTTGCCACCATGGGCATGAGGTCAAGTTTAGTAGCCGTCTCTTTGGTAATAGGTGTACAAATAAGCCCTCTTGCCTCCTTAGCCATAAAGTTTACCATATCAGGTGTAGAAAAAGTAGCTGCATACTCATAATGACCATTTTCCCTCTTTTGATCTCTTCTATGGCTTTGTCTACTCTTTGTATCGCTTCTGTTGACATGAACAATCCCTCAAATTTTATCTATATAATTGTATTATACCTTCTGTGACTTCAAAAATACAAATTTTTTATTTTTTTTAAAAAAGCTCTTGACAAGTAAGAATTTTGGTGATATAATGCCGTCCACATAAGCAATATGACTTATGAATGTTGGGGTATCGCCAAGCGGTAAGGCACTAGTTTTTGGTACTGGTATTCGGGGGTTCGAATCCCTCTACCCCATCCATTTTTAGATTTAAGTTTGAATATATTTATTCAAGCTATAATCGCATTCCAATAACTCTTCTGAGTTATAAATTCCTGTCGCGGGATAGAGCAGTTTGGTAGCTCGTCGGGCTCATAACCCGAAGGTCGGAAGTTCAAATCTTCCTCCCGCAACCAATTTAACCCCTATTATTTTCCTTTCTATCAAACAAAAATCAAAAATTAACATATCGGTAATACTACTACGAAATAATCATTCAGGCTATTTTAGCTTAATATATAGAATAGAGAGGAAAAAGAATGAAAACATATACAAAAGGAATAGCTGTAATAGTGCTATTGATCGGGCTCACAGGTTGTCAACCAGATAATTATGATGATAGCAAATCAGGTATTATTTCTGCAAAGACTTTAAGCACATACATAAGCAATTGGAAAGAAAACAAACCAAAAGGTACAACAGGTCGTCTTATTATTGTACAGGCAGGGGCAACATCATCAGGAAAGTTTTTAAAACATGACGATAAAGATGTTGCAGTTTATGAAATACCCGCCGGTGGTGCTTGCGATCCTTCATATAGACGTTTTGACGGAATGGCAAACATACCTGGTGCCTTACTGTCCGGTAAATACGTAGATGGAATGATCAGTACTTTCAACATGGATCCAACAAAAGACTTTATTGTGTTTGCCATAGGTAAAGGATCAACTACAATGCGTGAAATAATTCGCTCATGGTGGGTACTCAAATACTGGGGTTGGGATGATAAACGTATCGCTGTCCTCAATGGTTCAGTAGATTATGATTTTTCAAAATCAAGTGGATTGTCTAACTATTTGGTAGATCACGCAGATATGCCTCCAGTGAAACTTGATGAGAATGGAATGCCTGAAATGCATAATGGAAAGATGATACCTATAGCCCCTTTTTATTCTATGAAAACAGTTCATAATCTTCAGCCACATATACAGGTGTATATTGCTGAAATGATGAAACTTGCAGCGAAAGATAATAAAAAAGGCTACTTTATTGCAGATGCACGCGGAACTAAGGAATATAATGCAGAAAAACCTTCACGATTCAGTGATGATTTACTCTGTGGACCAAATAAAAATGAAAAATGTCTTATGCCTTTACAGGGACATATAAGAGGTGCTGTGGATGTTCCTTATACAGATTTTATTATCATGGATGACCAAAAAGAAGACATCAATAATGACGGAAAAATTGACAGCAAAGATGCTTCATATAAATTCAGATCACCAGCAGTTTCAGAAAAAATCTTTCAGGAAAAAGGATACAGAGATGGTGATGAACTTATTACATATTGTCGTTCAGGTCGTAAAGCTACGGTAGTAAACCTTGTTGCTGATGTCTTAGGGTATGCTCCAAGAATGTATGACGGTTCTTGGGTACAATGGGGTGAAATGGCAGGAGGAAGAACAGATGTTGATGGAAATGAGATCCTTCCAAAAGGAAGCTATATAGATCTTGATAATCCTAAATACACCACTGTTATAAAACGTATGGAACCGGAATACACACAACCCAGTTCTATTTATGATATTGATTTAGATGCAAGAACATCTAACAAGATTATAGAAGAAGATAAAGCATATATGCAATAGGGGCATATGCGAGAGGAGCACAAACACTCCTCTCTTCAAATTCATCTTTTCCGTATCTGTATCATCCATACTCCACATACATTCCACACATTCTATCTATGATAAAAATATAAACTGTATTCTTTTAAGAATATATAAAAAAGGATCTCCCATGGTACATGTATTGATGGATCTGCCGTTTGATAAGAGCGCAATGGAACCCTATATTTCCAAAGAAACAATGGAATATCATCACGGCAAACACCATGCCGGATATGTTAAGAAACTCAATGCCTTGATAAAAAATACAACCTATGAAAAGATGTCTCTTGAAGAGATCATCATGACTGCAGACGGCGGAATATTTAACAACGCTGCTCAGGTTTATAACCATGACTTTTACTTTAAAGGTCTAAGAAGCAGCAAAAGTGCTCCTTCTACCGCACTGGCAACACTAATTGAACTGGATTTCAGTACGCTGGAGACTTTAAAAAAAGCGTTCCTTGAAGCTGCTTCGGGTCTTTTTGGATCAGGGTGGACATGGCTAAGTATAAACACACAGGGTAACTTGGAAATAGAGACATTCTCCAATGCAGGAAACCCTTTACTTTCAGGACATACTCCCCTACTCACCTGTGATGTCTGGGAACATGCCTATTACATAGATTACAGAAATGCAAGAGCTGAGTATCTTGAAAAATGGTGGGCGCTGATCAACTGGGATTTTGTCTCAGCAAATCTGGCTGCCTATACCAACAAATAAGAGTATAATGCTGTAACATCCTCAATCACTATATCCGGAGTAATACCCATTTCCAGATCAGATGTCTGAAATTTGCCTGTTCTTACCAGTGCAGCTTTCAGCCCTGCATCCTGTGCACCTTGAATGTCAGAGACGATGTCATCCCCTATCATCAATACCTCTTCAGGCTTTAGTCCCATGGAAGCCACAGCAAGATGAAAAAAATCCCTGCTTGGCTTGCCTATGAGTTTTGCTTCTACACCTGCTGCAAATTCAAGTGCTACAATGAATCCGCCTGCATCCATGGAGAGTGTACCATCAACCTCTTTAAAATACCTGTTCTTTGCAGCGGCGATCAGTTCTGCACCCTTTTGTAAGTGTTTGAAGGCTTCATTGAGTCTTGTATAGTTGAAATTGAGATAGGCATCCCCTATAACCACAAAATCGGGTTTCTCTGATTTGAGATCATTGAACCACGTATCTGATTCATCTGTCAGAACCGTATAAACTGAACCGTTTTGCGAGGTGATATACACTTTTGTAGCATCCAAAGCTGTAAAAAGTTCTTCCATCTTTACAGAAAAACCCAGATGGTTTAACTTTTCGACCATTGCAAGGGGTGTCTTTCTGGTTGTATTGGTAAGAAAACGCATCGGATACTTCTTTTGCAGTACCGATATAGCATCCTCTGCACCGGGAATGACCTTTTCCCCTACATACAGCACCCCACCGATATCGAACAATAATCCTTTAATATTTTTCATGCAGAATCCTTTTTATGGTTTCATACCTCATTATACTATGAATTGAATAATGTAAAATAAGAGTCTTTTTATCTTATTTAACAGAAAACCCTTGACCACTTAATCTATTTGTGCTATAAATAAACATAACTATCTCCCATAAAGGAGCAAATATAATGGCAAATAAAGAACTAGACAATGTCGTATCGGGCGACTACAAACTCGGCTTTGAAGTTGATATTGAGACTGAGACCGTACCGCCGGGACTAGATGAGGATACCATTCGTTTTATTTCCAAGAAGAAAGAAGAGCCCGAATGGATGACAGAACTTCGTCTCAAGGCATTTGCCAAATGGCAGACAATGGAAGAACCCCACTGGGCACATTTGGAGTATGAACCTATAGACTATCAGTCCATCTCCTACTTCTCTGCACCCAAAACAGCACCTGAAAGTCTGGATGAGGTTGATCCTAAAATACTTGAAGCCTATAAAAAACTGGGTATCCCTCTGGATGAACAGAAACAGCTTCAGGGCATTGCCGTAGATGCAGTCTTTGATTCTGTCTCAGTTAAGACCACCTACTCTGAAGAGCTTAATAAACATGGCATTATCTTCTGTTCCATTTCCGAAGCTATACAGGATCACCCTGAACTCATCAAGAAATATATGTTCTCGGTAGTACCCATGAGTGACAACTATTTTACAGCACTCAATTCCGCAGTCTTTACAGATGGTACCTTTGTTTACATCCCCAAAGGGGTACGCTGTCCGATGGAACTGAGTACTTACTTCAGGATCAATGCACTCAATACAGGGCAGTTCGAACGTACACTCATCGTAGCCGATGAAGGTGCTTACGTCTCATACAATGAAGGGTGTTCTGCTCCCACACGTGATGAGCACCAGCTTCATGCTGCCGTGGTCGAGCTCATTACCATGAAAGATGCAGAGATCAAATACTCTACAATACAGAACTGGTATCCCGGAGATGAGACGGGCAAGGGAGGCATCTACAACTTTGTCACCAAAAGAGGTCTCTGCAAGGGGGACAACTCCAAGATATCATGGACACAGGTGGAGACAGGTTCAGCCATTACATGGAAGTACCCAAGCTGTATCCTCAAAGGAGACAACTCAGTTGGAGAATTCTACTCTGTAGCGGTTACTACTCTGGCACAACAGGCGGATACCGGTACCAAAATGATACATTTGGGCAAGAACACTACTTCTACCATCATCTCCAAAGGGATCTCTGCCATGAAAGGGCAGAACACATACAGGGGCTTGGTCAAAGTAGGTGCCCAGGCCGATGGTGCACGGAACTACTCCGAGTGTGACTCACTGCTCATTGGCGATCAGTGCGGTGCCCATACTTTCCCCTACCTGGAATCCAAAGATACTAAGGGGCAGATAGAGCATGAGGCGACCACTTCCAAGATAAGTGACGAGCAGCTCTTCTACCTCAGGCAAAGAGGGATCGATGAAGAGAATGCCGTCTCGATGATCGTGCACGGTTTTTGTAAAGAGGTCTTCAGCCAACTCCCTATGGAGTATGCGGTGGAAGCAAAGGCATTATTAGAATTAACATTGGAAGGAAGCGTAGGATGAGTAAAGTGTTACAGATCAAAGATCTACATGCAAAAATTGGGAATAAAGAGATATTAAAGGGGTTAAGTCTTGATCTTGAAGCAGGAAAAGTACATGCGATCATGGGACCCAACGGTGCGGGAAAATCCACACTTTCAAAAGCTATTGTAGGACATTATGATGTAGAAGTGACTGAGGGGGACATCCTCTACAAAGGCAAAAGCATTAAAGAGATGGAGCCTGAAGAACGGGCACTTGAAGGGATATTCCTCAGTTTTCAGAATCCTGTGGAGATACCGGGTGTCAACAATGCCTACTTCCTCAGAACCGCACTCAATGCAAAACGCAAACATGAAGGTAAAGAGGAACTCAATGCGGCGGAATTCCTCAGAGCCATGAAACAGCACCTTCAGGAACTTGGTATGAAGTCCGATATGATAAGCCGCTCACTCAATGAAGGCTTCTCCGGTGGAGAGAAAAAACGTAACGAGATCCTGCAGATGCTCATACTCGAACCAAACGTCATCATACTCGATGAGATCGATTCGGGCTTGGATATCGATGCACTCAGAGCGGTCTCTGAGGGTATCAACAAAATGAAGGACGGTAAACGTACTTTTCTTGTCATTACCCACTACTCCCGCATTTTGGATTATATTGAGCCTGACTATATCCATGTACTCAAAGAGGGGCGTATCATTAAAACTGCAGGCGCTAAACTGGTTGCCAAACTTGAAGAGGAAGGATATGACGCTATAGAGGAAGCGCAATGAAGCCAAACAGATTAAAAGGCAAAAGCACACAGGAGCTTGCAGCACTTTTAGATGTCAAAGGAAGAGAACAGCTTCTTGAGAAGTTCGTCTCACTGGGTCTACCTGACAAAAAGAGTGAGGAGTACCGCTATTTTGACATAGAAAAACTTCTGGATGCAGACTACAGAACACTCGACTACATCCCAAAACCTGTACAAGAAGGGAAGAAAATAGAGATTATTGACGGTGTGGTCACTACTGCTCCCAAAGGACTGCGTATCTACTATGAACAGTGTGATGCGATGGATATGGATCATTTTGACCCACTCTATTATCTGGGTCACATCCTCAGTCCCAATGTCATCAAAATAGAGATAGACGGAGATGCAGAGTTGGAGCTTGTACACCGTTTCACACAAAGTAATGCCCTTATTACCTATCGTATCGTACTGTTGAACCAAAGCAACCGGCATGCCACACTCTATGAACGCTTTGAAGAGGATGATATAGCCGATACTCTGGTACTCTATGGGTATGATATGCATATTGCACAGGATTCAACACTCAGAATCGTAAAAACCCAGCATATGCAAAAGCAGCGGTATGCCATGGTCGCTTCCCACAGGATCAATGTCTCCCAACGTGCCAATGCACTGCTTAAAAGCTTTGATCTTGGAGGTGACCTCGGTCTTCAGATGCTCAAGGTCAACCTGGAGAGCTATGCCCATGTCGAAGCCGGACACCTGCTCTACCTGAATCATGTATCAAAACGCGGTACAGTCTCCAAGATCATACACCAGGGAGAGCACTCTACCTCGCAGCAAGAGGCAAAAAATATTCTCGACGGCAATGCCAGAGGGATCTTCGATGCACTGATCAAGGTGGAACACTCTGCCAAGTACACCAAAGCACATCAGAACTCCAAAGCGATCCTGCTTCATGAAGATGCCTATATGGTGGCAAAACCCCAACTGGAGATCTACATCGATGAGCTGGAAGCAAGTCACGGTTCAACCACAGGACAGCTTGATGAAAAACAGCTCTTCTACCTTCGCTCCCGTGGCATCAGTTATACAGAAGCCAGAAAGATGCTTGTCATCGCCTTTGCCAATACCCTCATAGAGACTGTGAAAGACAGCCGGCATCAGGAACAGATAAGCGCGTTATTTGAAGAAGCATTTTACAGTGCACATAAGGAATTGTCATGAATATGGAAGAAACTGTAGCACGCTACAAAGAAGATTTTGATCTCTTCCCTGATGCCAATGACAAAATAGAATACATCTTTGATCTGGGCAAAAAACATACCACCCTTGACGAAGCGGAAAAAAACGATGAAACCTTTGTAGAGGGGTGCGCCTCTGCCGCGTGGCTTACAGGCGAATGCAAGGATGGGAAACTCATCCTACGGGGTGAAGGGACTTCTGAAATGGCAAAAGGCATGCTGACGCTGCTGCTCGATATTTTCAGTGACCGTACCCCTGATGAAATACTGGCTTTCGACCCTGCCAAACTGCATGAAATGGGAGTAGTGGAACTTCTTTCCCCTGTACGGCAGCAGAGTCTGGAGGCTTTTTTAAAAAAAGTCTATGCATATGCACAAAAGTGCAGTGAAGAATTAAAAATTAAAAATTAAAAATGATTGCACGTATTGCTTTGCAATACTTTTTCCAAGGAGAGTAAGATGGATATAAACAATATTAAAGAGACGGATATTCCTACCACTGCAGAAGAACTAAAAGCCTATGAAGAGAAATTCGGTAGTAGTACACAAACAGTAGGCGGTGTAGACAACCGTTTCGATGTGACAGAAGAGAAATGCTTCAAACCTGAGAATGCCCAAGCCGATGAGGCGATAAAAGAGAAGGTCATTGAACAGCTTAAAAGCATTTACGATCCTGAACTTCCTGTAGATATTTACAATCTTGGACTCATCTATGAAGTAGACTGCTGGAAGAATCCTGTTACCAAGCTAAGTGACTGCAAGGTGACCATGACCCTTACCTCTGCAACCTGCTCAATGTCTGAAGTCATCGTTGATCTGGTCAGATCCATCCCTTCGCGCATGGATGGTCTGGAAGCTTTGGATGTGGAGCTGGTATTCGACCCTCCATGGAGTCAGGAAAAAATGAGCGATGAAGCCAAACTTGCGATGGGATTGCTTTAGTAATTAGAATTGGTATCTAAAAATCGTATTGTGCTCTTAATTGGAAGATATTTGCATCCTTCGATCTTCCTGATAATTCATCGGCATACGTATACTCAGCCATGAGACGTAAATTTGATTTTAAATACCAGTTTACACCCAATGAAAGGTCACGTTCCTTCCCACCATTTTCATCTTTATCACTTAAGTCAAGCTGAGTTACACGAAATGCTACTTCAACTGCTCCATATCCACCTTTATTGACAGGTCTAAGTGGCTTTACTCGGGAGAATACAGCTGTTTTTGCTTTGTATTTTCGAGTTTCTCCGGTAAGAAACCAACTCGCCTGCGCATACCATCCGCTAAAATTATAAGTGATCAATTGTTTTGCTATAGCATATGCAACATACTCTCCCTGAAAAGAAAATGCACCAGAGACCATAGCACTCTCTATACCTATACGTTTTGTATGGTCAACTTTTTTTACTTTTGTCTTGATAAATGATCCTTGATACAAACTCGACCCAATATCTGATGAGAGTTTCACCGAGTCTTTATCATGGGCAGTATAGGAAGCAGATAATCCCAAATGATATATCTCTTTTTTTGAAATAATCTTTGCATACGTTACCCGTCCTACCAGGGAACTGTCACCTTTTTTGTGATCTATTGTCTCATCAAGAGATTTATCAAATCCTCCCAATGCATAGGTAATCACATCATTATCATTCTTTTGATACCCTTTGATCAGCAGACCTATTTTTCGAGAATTGTAGAAGTCTGCTAAAGCACGTTCCATGAAGGTATTGTATTTTGAACTTGTAATTGCTTCCAATCCAAATGGCTCTTTAATATTTCCTGCATAAATCATCCAGCCTGGGAGTCCTGTATATTTAAGATACACATCTTTCCAGTCATTTTTACCGGTAAAACTATACTCTATCTCATAAGAAAAAAACTTTGTTATATCCCCTTTCAGATAGACACGTGCCCTGCGAATTTTACTATCATGATAGGTATCTCCATTATCGTCTATCCATGCCGTATCGGCAACGATCTGTCCTCCTGCTTCAAACTTACCCTGTCCTCTCTCAAACATACTTGCATGGGCACAAAGCAAAAAAGAGCACATGATGATTACTTTTTTCATTTTTTCTCCTTCAATGATGATCCATTCGTATCAATCAGATTGTAATTGGCACCGTGCGTAGAAATACTTCCATCATCATCAACAACCAGTATACGACCGTCAGGGAGTGTTGCCAGACCTTCTGCATAGCCAAGATTAGTGTCATTCTTGATTTTTTTCACTTGATTTTTATCTTTATTCCAAAACCAGAGGCTAAAACTCTCATGCTTGCGACTACCGACACTTCCTCCCGAAATCCAATATCCCTGTTTCTTTTCATCCCAGCTCATTCCCCTGATACCATGCCCTTGCAGATCCAATAGAATGGGTCCTTTTAAATGAGGTTTTTCATGCTTTTCAAATATGCCATTTGGATTTTCAAGTATCACAATAGGTGCTTTTCCGTCAATCAACGGACTTCTGAAGCCGATCAACAGTGATTTGCTTTTTTTATCCCACGTGAGTGCTTCAATGTTTATCTGTTTCTTCCGTGAACCATACTTTAAATCAACAAGTGCCTGCTTAAATTTCGGGTGCAATAACGAAAGTTCATCAAGCAAACCATGATAGAGTTTTAGATTGTCTATTCGGGAGTTATGATAGTCAAAGCGGACAATCTGCTCACGAGCCTTTTTGCGCTTCCGGGATTTATTGGTGCTATGTGATGTGATCGCATAGATCCTGTCGTACCCATCATTCGTTACACCCTCAACATCCCTAACTTTTTTCTTAAGTATCTTTTTGATTTTCTTATCCATAGTAGGCATGCCCAGCTCTTTTACTGTATTGTCCTTGTTTGGCTTTACCAGATGCATGGTATTTAAGCTTTCATCCTCCATAAGCAAAACATTTCCGTCCGTTAATAAAGTGGCTCCCGACGGTTCAAATATCTTTTCAAACTGCTTAGGTGTTAGTAACTCCTTTTCCATCTTGACCATGGAAAGAACAACAAATACCGTACTGATCAACAGACCCAATGCAAATGCTGCATACGCACGTCTGAGCCATTTATATTTTATGGCAATTTCAACACCTAAAATATAAAAATGTTTAATAAGATGTTCATGTATATCTTCTTTATCTTTGAGAATTTTTTTAACCTTTTGGAGATAATCATTCGGATCCATGTTTGCCATATCTTGGTAATACAAAACACTTTTGAACTCTTTAAGAGACTTTTTTCTCATAAGCTCTTTTTTATATCGTGGGTGGATAGCCATAGCAGCCAGTGCTATTGAGATTAAAGCAGTGATGATGATTGAAATAAAGGGATATATCATATCTGGATTGCTCAGATATACACCCGAAGCTGTGACCATGACTGTCAATATAAATCCGTTGACCGAGATAAGAATACTGGCTTTTGAGTCCGCTAAAGTGGTAAGATCCAGGTTTGAACGTAAAGCATTACGAAAAAAAGTCTCCGTTGTACGGGATTCTTTTTCTTTCTTTTTAGTATTATTCCCTTGCTTATCAATATTTTCATCCAAAATAGCCTCCTTTTTCTAATCAGTATAGTAATTTCTATTGTATTACCTTTGTATTACCTTTGTATTAGTTTCTGTCCGCTAAGGATTAAGGGGGGGGAATTCCCATCCCTCATAATTATCTATTTTTATCTTTGAAACACTTTCTTCAGTTCCCTTAAAGACAGCGTATTGATCACATCTTCTTTCTCCAGCCATCCCTGTCTGGCTTGATAGACTCCGTATTTCATATAGTGGAGAAAAGCTGCATTGTGTGCATCGGTCGATATGGCGAAACGATAAGCTGGGTACAAAATGATACTAATGTATGTCAAACTGAAGTGCGATGCCGGAGGCGTATGATGGGTAGAATGAGGCTGACTTATCTATGAAAATATGACTTATGTTATAATAGTGTAAAATTTCAAAAAAGGTCTTTACTGTGCTAACAAGTGATACTTTTACAAGAGTTAAAAACCTTATTGAAAAGTCTGATGTACTAATTTCAAGTCATGGATATGATGAATTGGCAGAAGATGGTATATTGGTTAAAGAGATTATTTCGAGTATAGATAGTGCCATTGTCTTGGAAGATTATCCAGATTTTGGAAAAGGACCATGTTGTTTAGTCTTGCAGAGAGATGCAAATAATACTCCTATACATGCCGTATGGGGTATATCCATAGGGACACAAAGACCTGCTGTACTCATTACAGCATACAGACCTAGTTTAGATAGATGGTCAGAAGATTTCAAAAGGAGAAAAGATGCCAAATAGAAAACATACAAAATTACTGCATGAGGGTAAATATGTTGCAGAGGTCGAGATTGAGATTATTGACAATGAAAATGCGTGGTCTCCCTATATCAGTTTGGACGATACACTGAAACTTGATACCGTGCGTGAACTCTTACGCGAAGAAAATATAACAGAAGCTAAAAAGTATGGAAAGGTATATATACTTAAGCCTGTCGCTGCATAGATTGTCATTCTTTTTTGGTAGCCATCATTGACAAATTTAGGATCTGAAAATTAGAGTCATTCACCACCTCGGAGAGTAGGAACGAAGGAAGGTTTCATGTAGAATCTTATCTTCGCAATACTTTCTTCAATTCCCCCAAAGACAGCGTATTGATCACATCTTCTTTCTCCAGCCATCCCCGTCTGGCCTGATAGACTCCGTATTTCATATAGTGCAGAGAAGCTGCATTGTGTGCATCGGTCGATATGGCGAAACGTACACCTGCCTCTTTTGCTCTTTTGGCATAGATATCATTCAGATCAAGCCGTTTGGGCTGTGCGTTGATCTCCAGAAAGCATCCTCTCTCTTTCACACCTTCAAACAGTTGTTTCATATTAACCTTATAGGGTGCTCTTTCACCTATAAGCCTTCCCGTGGGATGCGCAAGGATGTTGAAAGAGGGATTGTCCATGGCTTTGAGTATGCGTTTGGTCTGCATCTTTTGTGACAGGTTGAACTTGTCATGTACGGCACCTACCACCAGATCGAGCTCTTTAAGTACAGTGTTTGGCAGAGCCAAAGTACCATCTTCGAGAATATCTACTTCAATACTTTTAAGGATCATAATACCTTTTAGTGTCTCATTGATCCTGTCTATCTCTTCCATTTGCTCTCTCAGTCTCTTTTCATCCATACCGTGAACAATAAAGAGGTGTTTTGAATGATCTGTGATCGCGATATAACTGTGACCTATGGCTTTAGCAGCTTCTGCCATCTCAACAATGCTGTTTTTTCCGTCACTGTAGTGGGTGTGCATATGCAGATCACCTTTCATATCTTCAAGTCTGATCAGTTCAGGCAGCCTGCCTTCTCTGGCAGCTCTGTGTTCTCCCCTGCTCTCACGAAGTTCCGGCTCGATATAGTGAAGCCCTACCGTCTCATACATCTCCTCTTCTGTCGCTCCGGCTATTTTCTCATCATTTTTGAAAATACCGTATTCATTGACCTTCAATCCCATATCTCTTGCCATGATCCTTATGGCAATATTGTGCGATTTTGAACCTGTAAAATAGTGTAAAGCAGCACCATAGCTCTCCTTGGCTACACATCTGAGATCGACCTGCATACCGTTTGCAAGGATCACAGTCGATCTTGTATCTCCTTTTGAAAGTACCTCTTTGATATCGGGGTATTGCACAAAATAGTCTATGAGGAGTGCAGGATGAGCGGATGTAGCAAGAATATCGAGATCACCCACCGTCTCTTTTCTTCGTCTGAAACTTCCTGCAACGATGACTTGCAAAGTCTCTTTGAAGTTTTTCAGATACGCTGTAAGCGCCTCCGCATAGGGTTCTGCAACAGAATACATGAAACGTATCCCTTCCTTTTTTGCCAGAAGCGTGCCTTTGAGTATCTTCTTTTCCAGTTTTTCACTGAAGCCTTTGAGTGCACTTATCTGATGTTTTTCAGCAGCCTTTTTCAGCCCCTCAAGTGAAGATATATTTAATTCACGGTAAAGCACTTTGGCTCTTTTTGGGCCGATCCCCTCCACTTTGAGAAGATCAAGAAGATGGGGAGGAAAAGTATGTTTAAGGTACTCAAGTTTGGCAAGCTTGCCAGTTTTGATGATCTCCTTGATCTTCAGAGCAATATGCTCACCGATGGTAGGGATCTGGGAGATATCCGCACCCTCTTCCAGCATTTTTCTCAGGTCCGTACCCAGATTTTCTATGGTACGTGCAGCATTTCTGTAGGCTCTGGTCTTGAAGGGGTTCTCTCCCTTGATTTCTAAAAGATCAGCCAACTGATCAAAGATAGAAGCGATCTCTACATTGGATATGACCATCTGTTGCTGCCTTTCATTCTTATTTTCCTAAATATCCATCCGGATCTAGACTGGTAGCCAGCATGACACTGTTAATATCAATATGCTCGATCCAAGTACTGCTTTTCTGATTTTCATTTTCCAGCCAAAAATCTTCGATCAACTCACTTACAAGCAGATATTTCTCAAGCTCTTCCAGTTGTGAGAGCAAGAAGGTATTATTGATAAAAGCATCTGCATGTTTCTTAAGCAGTGAATGCATTTTCTTTACCCCATGCAGGCCGATACTTAAACCAAGTTCACGAAATGCCAGCCTGTACTGTGCCGGGTATTTCAATGTATCTGCACGAAGAAAAAGTTCTATTCCCTTTGAAGCATGTTTTAAGAGTTTGGAAAGCAGTTCGGAAAGTTCTTTTTTTTGTTCAAAGATGATCAATTGGGTCAAAAAAGCAGAATCACTCAGAAGTCCGCCGATCCCAAGCGGGTCATCCGTATCCCAATTGATGGATTGTGCCATTTGCGATAAGCCTGTTATCTCAGTATCCAGTGAAGATCTGTCATATTCTAATGATGTACTGCTAAGTTCAAGATAGGTGATATAACCATCCAGAGGGTCATGCTGTCCCATCGATGAGACTAAAGGATAGCTAAGGTCAATACTCATTTTCCAAACCATACGTCTGGCTCCGGCAGGTGTTACATAGGTAAATCTTTCATACGCTGTTTTGGCAAGTTCTATCGCCCAGCGACCGTACTTGGGGTCATCCGTGATATCACCTACCCGATTCAAAGCATGCATCCATTTGGTCAGATAGTGGAAATACTGTCCATCCTGTTCCCACTCCAAACGTTCATCCTGAGGCTCATCCCTTTTACGCTCATTTCGCTTTTTACCTATACGCAGTCCTCCGATCGTAGGATGCAGCTCACCTTCTACATCACTCAAACCGCTAATCCATCCGGTACGGATATCATCCTGGCGGTGTTTCCCCAGTATATGGTGAACCTGGTCAACAAGTAGCAGCGCTTCTTCTTTATACTTTTCTTTACCTGTTCTCTTAAAAAGTTCAAGATAATTACACACAGCAAAAGCATCTGTCCATAAATAGCGTACAGGAGAACAATTTTCTTTCTCTAAGCAGGTACGCTTGGAAAAATCACTCATTATTTTCTCGATCATAGCTATTTTTTTCATACTACACTCCTTAAGGGTGCCATTTATTATGATACACCTTTATTGCTTTTTATTTCTTATTTGCAGTAAAATAGAATAATAAAATAGCAGTCTACTTTTTATCATTTTAAGAAAATTTCATACAACCTCTATCTTTTTATCTTTATTCCTGCTATAATTTCGCACTTTTCTGCAAGAGAGTATCAAACTCCTTATTTGAGATACATAGCTATCTCCTCTATTTTCCACGACATTGACGTGTGACACAGTTTGGTATCAGCTGCATAAAACAGGGTTTTAAACCTCTTAATACCATTAGATGAACACCTAATACACAAGATGAATACAACACCGACTATTTTAACACAAAGAACTACCTATGAAATTTACAGATTTTAACTTAAAACCAGAAATACAAGCTGCCGTTGATGAGGCAGGCTTTAAAGAACCAAGCCCCGTACAAAAAGATGCCATCCCCCTTGTTTTGGAAGGACATGACCTCATTGCACAGGCACAGACAGGTACAGGAAAGACAGCAGCATTCGGTCTGCCAATCATGAGTATGATGAAAGGTGACGGTTCTGTTGAAGGACTTGTCATTGTTCCTACACGTGAACTTGCCATGCAGGTAAGTGATGAACTTTTCCGTTTCGGTAAGAGTGCAGGACTTAAAACTGCCACAGTTTACGGCGGTACTGCATATGGTAAACAGATAGAGCGTATCAAACAGGCTTCCATTGTTGTAGCAACTCCTGGTCGTCTTCAAGACTTGCTTCAGAGCGGAAAGATCAAGATCAATCCTCACTTCATTGTCCTCGATGAAGCTGATGAGATGCTTGATATGGGATTTTTGGATGAGATCAAGAATATCTTTACCTTCCTTCCAAAAGAGCGCCAGACACTGATGTTCTCTGCTACCATGCCCAATGCCATCAGGAAATTGGCAGAGCAGATCCTTAAAAATCCTAAAACGGTTTCTATTACCAAATCAGAAACGACCAATACAAATATCACCCAGTTTTACTATGTGGTGCAGGAACGCGAACGTGATGACGCACTCGTAAGACTGATCGACTATAAAAATCCACAAAAATGTATCATTTTCTGTCGTATGAAAAAAGAGGTGGACAGACTTGTCGCCCACATGACGGCACAAGGGTTTAAAGTTTCAGGTCTTCACGGAGACATGGAGCAGAAACAAAGAGAAGTGACCATCAGAGCATTTAAACAAGGCGGCATAGATATTTTCATCGCTACCGATGTTGCTGCCCGGGGACTGGATGTCAACGATGTCACCCATGTATTCAACTACCATATTCCTTTTGACTCTGAATCTTATGTGCACCGTATCGGTCGTACAGGTCGTGGCGGGAAAAGCGGTGAAGCGATCACGTTGGTAAGCCCCAATGAGCTTAGAACCATCAAACGCATCGAGAAAGATGTAGGTACAAAGATGACCACACAGGTGATCCCTACACGTATGGAAGTACAGAACAACCGTAACGATGCACTTATTACCAAGATCGCCGAAACACAGATTACCGACAAAGCCATAGAACTTGTCAAAACACTGCAGCATGATCTTGACATTGTGACCATTGCTCATCTTTTGGCTTCTATGGTACAGAGTGAGATATCGGTCAAAGGAAAAGACAACATTGGTCTTGGTCTTGAAGAGATAGAACTGCTTATAGAACGTGCCATGCAAAACCGTGGTGGCGGTGGAGGCGGTCGTAACCGTGGACGTGGTAATTATCGCGGTGGAAATAGACGTAGAAACAGCAATGGCGGAGGAGAGCGTAACGGAAGACACGGTCGCAACGGACGTAACAGCCGTAACAGTGGTGGACGCAGCTAAAGCTTGATCAGCTTTAGTTTTTCTACCCTGCTCATCTTTTTCTTAATCTCATATTCTCGTTTTGAGGCAGAACTTCTGTCGGGGTATGTTTCACAGTAAACCAGTTTGACGGGTCTTCTGACCCGTGTATATTTGGCACCTTTCTCAGAGCTGTTGTGCTCTTCAATACGACGTTCCAACTCTGTAGCAATACCAGTATAAAGTGTCTCATCAGCACACTGCACCATATAGACGTAGTAAATAATTTATCCTTAACTTAATAAGCTAACCCAAAAAGGGATTATTCTTTCTCCAGATCGTACATCTTAAAATAGTCACGTGTCGTTGCTTGAGTGATGAACAACTTATCTGAATACTTTGTGAATTTTGCATAACATTTCATGGTTTTTAATCCATGGAAAGTATAGGAGTAAAGTGTCACTGTTGACTGCTTTAAACCTATTTTTTCATAATCAGATATCTTAATATAGTACTCACCCATCATTCTGAGAATTTTGTAATAGCTTTCATTTTTGAAAGTATAACATTTTTCATGAAGGAATCGACCTTTTCTACACTCTTCTTTCTTTTGACGTAAGAGTCTGTTTTCATTCAGTTGATTCCATATTCTTTGTTTCTCAGATAAAAGATTTTTTTCATCTACTTTTAAATTTAGGGTTCCCATATTCGGCTCCTATATTATTTCAACGATATAACCAAATTTATCGAAAGAGTATTACCTGAATGTTACCACTTGTCATTGGAAATTCCCATATTTTAAAAATAACCTATGTACCAGAAAAATTTAGCTAGAATATCTTTTATAAATTTACTCTTCACAGTAAATCCAAAACTCATTTGTTTAAGGAAACCCCAATATGTCAAACTCATGCAAAAAAGCTTACATCACAACACCAATCTATTATGTAAATGATATCGCCCACATCGGCCATGCCTATACAACGATTATTGCAGATACCATTGCACGATATTCACGAATGTCAGGACTGGATACATTCTTTCTTACCGGAACCGATGAACATGGTCAGAAAATAGAGGAATCAGCAAAGATAAGAGGCAAAAGTGCCCAGGAGTATGCAGATGAGATCTCTGCAACTTTTAAAGACCTTTGGGATGACTTCGGTATCTCTTACGATAAATTCATCAGAACAACCGATGCGGAACATATCATAGGGGTACAAAAAGCCTTTGGTGTCATGTATGATAATGGGGATATATACAAAGATGTCTACAAAGGTCACTACTGTATCTCCTGTGAGACTTTTTTCCCTGTATCACAGCTTGTAGATGATGAGTTCTGCCCTGAGTGTGGGAAAAGCACAACGATTGTAGAAGAAGAGAGCTACTTTTTCAGGCTTTCTGCCTATGAGGACAAACTTCTTGCATGGTACAACGAAAACCCAAACTGTATTTTGCCAAAAAACAAAAGAAATGAAGTGATCCGTTTTGTTGAAGGCGGTCTGGAAGATCTTTCCATTACACGTACAAGTTTTGACTGGGGTGTCAAACTTCCGGAAAATCTGGGTGATCCCAAACATGTCATGTATGTATGGCTTGATGCATTGATGAACTATGTTACTGCTCTTGGTTACGGTACAGATGAAGCAAACATGGATTTCTGGCCGGCCCGTGTACACCTCATAGGAAAAGATATCTTACGTTTTCATGCCATCTACTGGCCTGCATTCCTTATGAGCCTTGATCTGCCGATGCCCAAGCATATTGCAGCACACGGCTGGTGGACACGTGACGGTGAGAAGATGAGTAAATCCAAAGGAAATGTGGTCAACCCAAGAGAAGTAGCAGATGCTTACGGACTGGATAACTTCCGTTACTTTATGCTGCGTGAAGTACCCTTTGGAGGAGACGGTGATTTTTCCCAAAAAGCACTCATTGACCGTATCAATTCTGACCTTGGAAATGACCTTGGCAATCTGCTTAACCGTCTTATCGGTATGAGTGGTAAATATTTTGAAGGTAAAGTTGATTCTTCGAATGCGGCAAAGTATTATCAGACAGAACTTGACGAGGTACAAGCTTCACTGGACAAACTCGAACCGCTTCTGTTTGATATGCAGATCCATAAGTACCTTGAAGAGCTTTGGAGACCACTTACTGTAGCAAATAAAGCCATAGACAAATACCAGCCCTGGACACTTATGAAAGAAGGCAAAGAGGAAGAAGCCATGGCACTTAACGGACTCATAGCTGCTATATTGGCAAAGGTATCCGTCATGCTCTACCCTGTGATGCCTGAGATCTGTACAAAAATTTCCGAAGCACTTGCTTTCACCATAGACAATGCAAGTTGGAATGCACTCATTAAAGAAAAAAAACTTCTTGATACCTTTACCATAGAGAAGATCCCACCTCTTTTCCCTCGTATTGAAGAGCCTCTGCTTGAACAGGTAGAACCAGAAGATACGAACCTTTCAACAGGCTCAGTGAAAAGTGATAAAGATACAAAGGCAACAGTAGCTGAACCTGCCAAAAGCAAGGAAGAAGGGATCACCCTTATCGGCATAGACCAGTTCTTCCAGACTTCTCTTAAAGTAGGTACGGTTATAAAAGCAGAAGAGGTTCCTAAAAGCAAGAAACTTCTACTGTTACAGGTAGATATAGGCGAAGCACAGCCGAGACAGATCGTGGCAGGGATCAAAGAGTGGTATTCCGCCAATGAGATGCTTGGGACGCAGGTATGTGTTGTTGCCAACCTTAAACCGGCTAAACTTATGGGTCTTACGAGTGAGGGAATGCTCCTTGCTGCCAAAGATGAGAACGGTCTTTGTATGATCCGTCCCGAAAAGCCAAAAACAGCCGGAACACCGATCAGCTGATGAAAATAGAAGATATTCTGAACCTCACAGAGGGAACACTCACAAATACGCCTAAAGTACAGGCTATAGAAGCTGCTACAGTCTACCCTTCCAAAGTAGATCATGGTGACCTCTTCTTCTCTTCCAACCAGGAAGAGATAGACAAAGCACTGCAAAATGGTGCCTATGCCATTGTCTATGACGATGAGAATATTGTCAAAAAAGATGATGAGATCGCATGGATCAAGGTAAGCGATATTCAACTTGCCGCCTTTAAACTCATCCGTTATATCATTATTAAAAAAGAGGCAAGTTTCTACTTGCTCTCTGAGCATGAAATGACCTTTTTAAAAATGATACTTACACATAAGACAAATATCGCTTTTATAGCCGATGACTGGCGCAAAGCATTTGAGCAGATACTTAATTCTAATGATGCTCTTTTTGTGGGGACAGACAAATCACTTATGGAACTCATCAAACCTGATATTCCAAAACTAAACAGAGAAGTAGACGGTTACGCAGTCTCAGATACACTTTTTAGAACAACCTTTAAAGTAGATGGATTTGTTTATCAGGAAAAAGAGTTGATTCCTTTTCATTTGGAATATCTGCTTAGAGTCGTTGATTTTTGTAATAAAGAAGATCTTCCTTACGATCTTGACCGCATCAAATACACAAAACATTTTATGCCGGTATTTATTGACCTAAAACTCAAAAGTACCCGACCAAGCAATTCTGACAGGGTTGCCATCTTTACAGATAACCTTTTAGACATTACCAAAGCAAGAGAATATGTGATGCAAAGTAATATGTGGGTAAAAAGTATTGTCCTTACACCACCCAAGACTAAAGTACCCGGTATCGACCACCCACATTGGTTTGAGAGTGAGGAGCAAGTAAGGGAAATACTTAAAAGTATTCACTTTAACTATGCATTTATCTATAATGCAGACAGAAGTATTTTAAATACGATACAAGAAGAGTATAGTCTCTTCTAGCTTCGATAGGCTCAGCTACCGCTTTAGCTTCGACAGACTCAGAGCTACTGCCTAAGTTCCTGATCACGTTGAAGGACTACCATATTTTTCCCATTATCCCCTACAAAATCGCACTTATACATTTCAGCTAATATTTTAAAGGTCTGTGGTCTGAAAAAGACGATGTGTGTCGGATCCTGATGGTAATACCACTTTTTAAAAACCTCTGCATTATTAGGATGAAACTGTGTCTGAAGTGCAAGATAGCCACCAGGAACAAGTCTTGACAGAAGTTCTTCGAATACTATTTTTGGATCATGCAGATGTTCAAAAACCTCTGTTGAAACAATAAGTTCATATTTTTTACTATTATTTGATATATCAGGATGGTACAGAGGATCATAAACATTACATTCTACTCCATTTTCCTTCAGCATCATTGCCAAAAGTTTACTTCTTCCACAGCCGAAATCCAAGGCTGTTTTTGGTCTGCCGACCAAAGGCAGCACAAAATCCAGAAAACGTTGGAAGTAAGCTCTGTAACCTTCATTTTTTTCACTGTTTTCATGCAGATCATAACGCTCTTTTTGTACCTCTATGCTTTGATAGTACTCTGAAGATTTGAAGATGTACTCACAACCTTTGCAATGGTAGTAGATAATACCTGTTTTTTCATGGAGAAATGAGTCTGTAGATCTATTGCAGATATGGCACTTCAATACGATACTCCTTTAGGGCACTTCTAATAAGTGTTATGTTACTATTTAACTCATTAATATTTGGCGTTTGAAGGAATAAGATACACTATGAAAAGAAGAGATTTCATTACCACTACGGCACTAGGTGCCTCTGCATTGGCATTTGGCGGATGTCACCGAGCTGAAGATAAAACAGAAGCCAACTCGTTCAACATTAACAGAGGGAAAAAAGTCACCCTTAAACTGGCTACCTCTTGGCCCGCCCATTTTCCCATTATGGGAACAGGGGTCGATACATTTGCCAAACGCTGTAGTGAGCTTAGCGGTGGTACACTGAAGATCAAAATCTTTGCCAAGAATATCCTTGTGCCTGCCCTGCAGGTCTTTGATGCAGCGAGTGCTGCCCAGATAGATGCTTTTCACTCAGGAGTTTACTACTGGAAAGGTAAAAACAGTGCCTTTAGTATTTTTGGCGGTATGCCCTTGGGGCTTACAAGTGAAGAGATGATCACATGGTTCAAGTTTGCCGGAGGGTATGACCTTTGGCGTGAAATGTATGGAAAATACAATCTCTACCCTCTTATAGGCGGTACTACCGGTCCACAAATGGGTGGATGGTTCAAAAAAGAGATCAACTCTTTAGCTGATCTTAAAGGACTGAAGATGCGTATCCCCGGTCTGGGTGGAGAGGTGATGAAAAAACTGGGTGCCAACCCTGTTCTGCTTCCTGCCGGAGAGATCTACACCGCATTGGAACGCGGTACTATTGATGCTACCGAATGGGTAGGTCCTGCACTTGACAATATGATGGGCTTTGCCAAAGCAGCCCCATACTACTATGAAGGCTGGCATGAACCGGGTTCCATTTTAGAGCTCACCTTCAACAAAGCACGCTGGGAGAGACTCAGCTCTGAACATCAAGCCATTATCACAGCAGCCAGTGAGGAAATGACTTCCAATATGCTTCAGGAGTTTCGTTACAAAAATGCTGTGGCACTGCAAAAACTTCCTAAAACGGTACAGATCAAAACATTTCCTGATGAAATGATGTCTGCTGCAAAAAAAGCACTTGCAGGGATATTGGCAGATGAAAGTGCCAAAAGCAGTGATTTCAAACGTGTGCTGGAGAGCTATGAAGCATTTGTCAAACTCAACCAACCCTGGGATGACATCGCAAGAAAACATATTTTAGAAATACGAGGATAACACAATGAAATATTTTATAATAGCTATGCTTGCCGTAGCTGCTCTGGTCTACTTTCTTTTCTCTGCCTTTTTTACGGATATACAGATCAATAAATATGACAATATTCAAGCGGTTCAAGAGCAAAAAGCTATTCAAAAAGGCTGGATTCCCGCTATTTTGCCTAAATCTGCTTATGAGATAGCCGAAACTCATGATATTGACAAGAATGAACTTTTCGGGAGTTTCAGATACAAAGAGAAAGATGAAGCCTCTTTTCTAAAACACCTTCAGGCTGTTGGTGATGAAAAAAAGACCATGTACTGGAAAGACTTTCTCTTTAGAGTAGACAAAAAGAAAAATTTTGTGAAATACAGAAACAGAACCTTAACTCAATAAGTAAGCAAACTTCCTTACCCACGCTCCCCATGCATCAGAGCCTTCCACATCGATGTTGCTTTGCTGCATATCTTTTACCAACATAATAGCAAATTCTCCGGGGAGTTGTAGAGAAAAGTTCAGTACATTCTCTACTGCTTCTTCATTTGCATTTTCCAAAAGTGCATTCACAAGTCCAATGGCAAGTGCCATCATGACTTTGGAGTCTTCTTCCTCTAACTCTGTAAGTGTACCGTTCAGTATACTGTTTAAATCAGGAATCTCTTTCATTACTTTTTTAAAGCTGATGTAGCCTACCGCTGCTTCACGCCCCACCGCCCCGCTGATACTGTCTAAAAGCAAGTCATCATCAATACCAGACTTAATGATACTGTCCACATACTCCCATGACCTTGGGGTAGCAAAAGATTTTTCATTGGAAGTAGCATCAAAGGTAAAAAGCATCGATTTATCATACGCCAGATATGCAATAATAGAAGCATCTATCTTGCTACTATATGCCCAGGCTTTCCAGTCTTCAAAATCTACTTCCATCTCAAAATGCACAAAACGGTTTGCAAGCGGTGGTGGCATTTTGTAGACCACCCCTCTGTCATTTTCACGGTTACCTGCTGCAACTATACTCCACCCCGCAGGCAGTTCATACTCCCCTACTTTACGGTCAAGAATGAGTTGATAGGCTGAAGCCTGTACCGCAGGAGGTGCAGTGTTTATCTCATCTAAAAATAAAATACCTTTAGAGTCTGGCTCAGAGGGTAAAAAGCTAGGCTTTGCCCACACACCCTCGTTTGTTTCTGCATTAAAAAACGGGATACCTTTTAGGTCAGTCGGATCAAGCAGAGACAAACGCAAGTCCAAGAACTCCAACCCCTGCTCTTTTGCGATCTGCTTTACAATAGAGGACTTTCCTATCCCCGGTGCTCCCCAGATAAATACAGGAAGTTTTTGTACAATGAGTCTGTTTACAACTTTGGTGATGTCTGATGCTTTCATGAGAGTCCTAGTTTTTGTGTAATGCTTGCTACAAATGTTTTGTTAGTAGTGAGTTCATTGCGTAAGCGTGTATCTATCTTTAAGATATTGAGTATCTCCAATGGTACAGAAGCGTTTGATGCTATGCCTTTGGTGATTTCAAAGTCATCTCTTTCATAGAGTGCCATCAATATCTCTACAGGTGTAGCTGTATTGTAAGCCAGTCCAATGAGAATATCTTTTTCATCACTATGATTTTCATAAAGTTCTCTCAGCAACGCTACCGGTGTCGCACTGTTTATCGCCAGGTATTGATAGGTCTTTTTGATATTGCGTCTATAGATACGCTCTAGACTTTGTGCATCCAAGGTATCATTTCCTGCCATATTTACCAGCAGTGCACTGTTTTGGGATTGTAACAGTCTCTCTACTACCTCTTGATCTATAGTCCTGTTGTCACCAAGAGAGGCAAACAATGTTTCATCTACGCACCTCTTTTCTATCTGTGCATACCTCTGTATAGTGATGGGTTGGTACCAGAGTAACAACTGTATGACTGTATCACTTTTATGCAACAAAGAGCTAAAGAGTACTTCGTCTATATGCGGATTGGAAGCCAAAGACTGGTTGATCTCCTCTTCGTCTCTTTGTGCATACTTTTGCAGTACGCTTAAAGGTGTAGTGCTGTTGGCAGCTAGATACCTGTCTACCCCTGCATCTCTTAGACGCATCAAACGCTCTCTGGTCTCTTTGTCAACATGGGGATTGGTTGCAATGGACTCTCTTAGGGTGATTTTCTGTTTGCCTTTTTGCAAAAAGGTAATGTTGGGAAATTTTATGAGTACTTCCAGCAGTCTTGGGTCTGTAGCTTCATGTGCCAAGCGTTTGAGTGTAAGTGAGGAGTAGAGCAGATCCTCCTCATTGGGCTTGATCTTAATATACCTTCGCAAGGTATACATAATGACATCTCTGTCCTCTCTGTTGTCCTCATCCTCTTCATGCCACTCGTACATGCCTAAAAGCTTTACAAAAAGTATATTGCTGATGTGCTCATTGCCTAAAAGCCGAAAGATACGCTCCTGATCATTGGCAAGCTTCACACCCATGAGCAGTTCATCATCATCGATACTTTCAGAGAGAAGCTTCTCAAAATCAAGAAGTTTAAAAAGAGGGATACCGTCATCATACGCTGCACAGGAGATATCTTCCTCCACGGGATTTAAGGCATGATGCTCCACTACCCCTACAACATCCTCTTCGTAGTCGGCTGTCATCGCTACATCATACTTTTTTAAAAAACGCGCAATCTCTTTGACTCTAAAGATACCTTCACGCCCAAGAAAAAGAATTTTCTTGCCTTGTGATGATTCTAGTAATTCGGGGAATGTCAATTTCTCTGTAATCATGCTTCAGTATAGCATAGAGGATTTTAAATCGGAGTTAATGACTCCTATTTAATCAATATTTTTCATTAAGTCCAAACTTTTATAAGCAGAATAAAGCCATTTTTAAAAGAAATGTTACAGCTATACCTAAATGAATAGATCATAAAACACTATAGTAACATTCTTTTTAAGGCATCCACAGACCTTACTGCATTTGCATGTTCTGTAAACCCCCAGTCTACCATAATATACGGAATGTCTGCCCGTTTGCTTGCCATTTCGTCACGTGAACCGTCACCGATAAAAAGGGTCTTCTCTTTAGGATATTCCAGTTCTTTAATAATCTTGTAAAGCATATCTGGATGGGGTTTTCCCTGGGGTACATCATCATAGCAGGCAAGTGCATGGAAGTAGTCATATATGTCCAGATGGGTAAGAGACTCTATGGTAGAGCCTCTGTAGGCATTGGTAGCAACGGCAAGTTTGTGCCCCTGTGCTTTAAGGCTCTCAAGCAGTTCCTTGATGCCGTCATAAAGCACCAGTTCCTTCTCATGATTGTTCGTGTAGTACTCAGAGAACCACTGCTCATGTTTTGGCTCAAAGGCTTTGGCATGGTAAAAAAAACGTGCAGGATCAACCGTATGGTCATTGACATGCTTTAAAATGTGCTCCGCATCCATAGGCGCATACCCAAGATTCTGACGTACATAGTTAATGGCATTGGCGATGGTCAGGGAGCTGTTGACCAGCGTCCCGTCCATATCGAAGATGATCAGTTTTTGACTCATTTGCTGTTCTTGTCACCTTTTTGGTTGATCTTTAAATAGTAAGAGAGTCCCAGTATCAATGCTGTAATACCCACGAGTAATTCCACTGCAAAATGGAGCTTTACAGGGTCAGTCAGTGCGAACTTGAACACTAACATCAAGGCTTCAATGGAGAGGGCAATAATAATGGAGCCCAAAAAGCGTACCATAGTCTGGTGTGACTCGTCGGACTGCCCTTTTCTTTTCACTTTCCCCAGTACCTCTTCCTCAAATATCGCTTTGACCAGGTCAACAATGGCTAAAGAGAGAGTCAAAAGAATGGTGGACTTGAACATTTCATTAATATCAATATTGCTGAAATCGAACCCAAAACTCATGAAACTGGTCACCCCTTTTACAAAAAGTAAAAGTGCTACCATGAACAGAGCAAGTGAAAATGCCGTATAAATCGTACGACTGAATGTACCAAAAGTTGAGTCAAAGGAACCTGGTGAGATCATTTTAAGCATATTTTGTAACGTAATATCTACACAAATAATACATAAAAGATTATCATGTGCATCATAGAGAGGAAAAGACGCAGTCACAACCAGCTCGTTACTCACAAGTGATGGATAAGGGTCAGTCAAGATACAGCGATGCTCTTTGAGTGTCCGGTAATAATAGGCTCTGTCACTTCGATCATC
>FPHD01000053.1_pt1 | contig 47143 bp, 49 predicted proteins | sample 1057311 | NCBI WGS metagenome assembly FPHD01 (sample SAMEA4473313, study PRJEB15554) | hydrothermal vent metagenome | biome: marine basaltic hydrothermal vent biome; feature: marine hydrothermal vent; material: water | place: Pacific Ocean | collected 2011-06-14/2011-07-23 | depth 1199 m | reverse complement strand
ATGATGAAATGCCAGTATTATTTCCAAATATACTTATTGCATAAATGATAAATGGAATTTTTCATCTATAAAAAAATGACAATTTGACATATTTTTAGTGATAAGAAAAAATATATGCCATACTCCTGTGGAATCTAAAAGGAGATAATGATGGAAATATTGACAAATATATATAAAATCATTATAATATAATTATGAGTGGATTGAATTTCACTTGGGATGAGAAGAAAGCAAAAAGCAACTTGCTGAAGCATGAAGTATCATTTGCAGAAGCACAGACAGTTTTTGAAGATGTAAATGCACGTCTTATCTTAGACCCTGACCACAGTGAGAGCGAAGAAAGGTTTATTTTACTTGGATTAAGTATTAAATCAAAGATACTTACAGTGGTACATTGTTATAGAGATGATGAAGAAAATATTCGCATCATTTCAGCAAGAAAGTCTACAAAAGCAGAAGCGAAAAAGTATAAGGAGTTTTTACTATGAGAAAAGAGTATGATTTTAGTAATTCTATTCAAAACCCGTATGCACAAAAAGTAAAAAAACAAATTTCAATCAATATAGAAGTTGATACGATTAATTACTTTAAAATATTATCAAAAAAAGTAGGAATTCCATATCAAAACCTGATTAATTCATATTTGTCTGACTGTGCACAAAAACACATAGAACCCAAAGTTCAGTGGGAATAGAAAATTACTTCACTATCTCTGCCTTTGCCCCAATGAGTTGAATGATGCCACCTTTGACATTGAGTGGGGTAAAGCCGTTTTTTTCTAAGATACGTGAAGCAGAAACGCTTCGGTTTCCGCTACGGCAGTAGACAATGATCTTTTTGTTTTGATCTGCACGAAGTTTATCAAGGTTTTTCTCCAATACTGACAGAGGGATGAGTTTTGCCCCTCTTAAATGCCCTTGTTTGAACTCTTCTATTGTCCTTACATCCAAAAGTGTTACATTATTGTCATTTTGTAAAAGAGATTGGGCCTGTTGGGGGGTAATGGATTCAAAATTGGCAAGTATCCAGCCCTTTGAATAGGCAAAATAGAGTACCAATCCCATCATGGCTATCCAGTAAAGTATATTTGTAAATTTTTTTTTCATGTGTACTCCAAACTAATTTTTGTGACATTGTAGCACTTTTTTCTGTTTCACATAGTTACATTCTTCCTAACAAAGCTTTGAAAGAAAATCAACCCAAAATAGCTTTAACTCTATTTCAGTTAACATAGAGGTAATATTCTGAGAATTCTCTACGCATACCAAAATGGGGTTAAAAGAGGGGGATTGTCATTTAAGAATAAACTTTAAGGGATTAATATGACTCATGTAATTACAGAACATCCGTATTTCGGTGTATTTGTTTTATTTGCACTGACAGCGGTAGCATTTCCGGCTACACTGTTCTTGGCAAGACTTGTCAGTAGAAAATTGGCTAAACTCGATACCGAAAAGCTTAAACTCACTATCTATGAGTGTGGACCGGAAGTTACAAAGCAGCCGAACACTATTTCATCGCAGTTCTACCTCATAGCATTGCTGTTCATCTTGTTTGATGTGGAGATCATCTTTATGTTCCCGTGGGCGATCGACTTTAAACTGCTTGGTTGGTTCGGTTTTGCGGAAATGATATTATTTATAGTACTACTTGCGATAGGATTCGTATATGCATGGAAGAAAGGAGCACTTGAATGGCACAGCATCAAGTAAATTACGCCTCAGCAGCAGGCTTGCCGATAGCATTGACTTCGGTAGATAAACTCGTGAACTGGGGGCGTTCAAATTCACTTTGGCCGCTTACCTATGGACTCGCATGTTGTGCGATTGAGATGATGGCTTCAGGTGCATCACGTTATGACTTTGACCGTATGGGAACGATCTTTAGAGCTTCTCCAAGACAGGCAGATGTCATGATTCTTGCAGGAACACTTTCTAAAAAACACTCAGAATTTGCAAGACGTCTGTATGATCAGATGACAGAACCTAAATGGGTCATATCCATGGGTTCATGTGCCAATACCGGCGGAATGTTCAACACCTATGCGACCGTACAGGGGGTTGACCGTATCATCCCTGTAGATATCTATCTTCCTGGGTGTGCTCCTAGACCTGAGACACTTCAGTATGCATTGATGATGCTTCAAAAGAAGATCAGACGAGAATCTGCAAATATGAATAACAATACAAAAAACAACTTGAGGTTAGTGTAATGAGAAAATATACTCCAAAAGACAATGTTCAAGGGAAATCTTACTATACAGACAGATTTTGGGTTGCACCCCGTGTACCAAGAATGGAAGTAGAAGAGGGAAGCCATTTTGCCAATGTTCTAAAAGCACTTGGTAAGAAAGCAAAAGAAACGTATATTGAGATCGGTACACTAGTTGTACATATTGATGCAAAGAAAAATCTTGAGATTATTAAAATTCTGAAAGAAAAATGCGGATATACACAATGTTCTGAGCAAAGTGCTGTAGATTATTTGGCAAATGACGGTGAATTTGAACTTTTTTACCAACTGCTTAATATTACGGAAGCCAAAAGAATAAGAGTTGTATGTCGTCTTAAAAAAGGTGCGGCGATCGAGAGTATTACGCCGCTCTTCAAGTCTGCAAATTTTGCAGAGCGTGAAATGTTCGATATGTTCGGTATCTATGTCAATAATCATCCATTTCTTAAACGTATTCTTATGCCGGACGACTGGCATGGTCATCCGCTTCTTAAAACCTATCCGCTTCACGGAGATGAAGCAGCTTCGTGGTATGAAGTAGATAAGATATTCGGTAAAGAGTACAGAGATGTGATCGGTCCGGAGAACAGAGATCCTTCACGTATTGACAGATATGATACCAAGCGTTTTTCAAGAGTAGGTTATGAAGTACCGTTCGGTGCAGATATCTCCGAGGGGGAGAAAGAAAATCCTATTGAATATAGTGAAACTATTCTTGTAGACTATACAAAAGATTCCGGTAAACAATTAGATGAGAGAAGGTAGGGACGAATATGCAACAACCGAATAAATTAACCCCGTTTTTTGAAAACCTCAATTTTGAGCGTGATGACAATACCATGGTCATCAACTTTGGTCCTCAGCACCCTTCGGCACATGGTCAGTTAAGACTTGTTCTGGAATTAGAGGGTGAGCAGGTTGTAAAAGCCTATCCTGATATCGGTTACCTTCACAGAGGGATCGAAAAGATGGCAGAGAATATGACTTATAATGAGTTCTTGCCAACCACGGATAGATTGGACTACATTGCTTCTACATCAAATAATTATGCTTATGCTTTGGCAGTAGAGAAACTACTAGGTATTGAAGCACCAAGACGTGCACAGGTAATCAGAACCATGCTGCTTGAGCTGAACCGTATTATTTCTCACCTTTTCTTCATTGCAACACATGCATTGGATGTTGGTGCGATGTCAGTATTCCTCTATGCTTTCCGTGAGCGTGAGTTTGCAATGGATTTGATGGAAGACTACTGCGGAGCAAGATTGACACACTCTGCTGTACGTATTGGTGGGGTTCCTTTGGATCTGCCTAGCGGATGGGTTGAAAAACTTGCATCGTTCTGTTCAAAAGTAGAGTATGAACTTGAGCATACTTATAATGCATTGCTTCAAGAAAACCGTATCTGGAAGATGCGTCTGGAAAATGTAGGGGTGATCTCTGCAGAAGAAGCACTTTCCTGGGGATGTACAGGACCTATGCTTAGAGGTTCGGGTGTAAATTGGGATATTAGAAAAGAGGAGCCGTATGAGCTTTACTCTGAACTTGATTTTGATATTCCTGTAAGTGACAGATGCGACTCTTACGGACGCTACAGACTTTATATGGAAGAGATGGGGCAATCAGTTCGAATACTTAGACAGCTTATCCCTATGTATAGCAAAACAGAGCCGCAGCTCATGGCCCATGCCCCACAGTATATCTCTGCCCCAAAAGAGGAGATCATGACACAGAACTATGCGTTGATGCAGCACTTTGTACTGGTCACTCAGGGAATGAGACCACCCAAAGGGGAGGTTTATGTCCCAACCGAATCGCCAAAAGGTGAACTTGGTTTCTATATCAAGTCAGAGGGTGAGCCGTATGCTTACAGACTCAAGTGTAGAGCGCCAAGCTTCTTTCACACAGGATTATTGCAAGAGATACTTGTAGGTACCTATATAGCAGACGTCGTTACGATCATTGGTACTACCAATATTGTATTCGGTGAAGTTGATCGTTAAGGAGAGCATAAATGAAAAGATATGATTTAAGACATTTGAAAGATGACTTTTATGACAGAATGGCAGAGCTTATCGATCAGGGTCTCAAAGTAGGAGAAGTGGGTATATTTCTTTTTGAAGTAGGCGATTTTTCTCACATCCAGAAATCTGCAGATTTTGTAAGAGCAACAGGACATGATCTTATGAATTCATTGAAATTTAATGAAGTAGATTGGACCATTGTGGTTAAAAAAGTAGATGAAGAGACTCAAAAAACAAGAGCAGAGAAAATAGAAGCTGCAAGAATTGCTGCCGAAAAAGCAGAAGCTGAGAAGGCGGCGGCAGAAGCTGCAGAAGAAAAATCTGAAAATCAAGAGAAGGCTGAGTAATGTCAGGAATAGTATTCTCTACTTGGAGGGATGAATTTATCGATAATCGCGGTAAACCTTCTGATGAGTGGGGTGAATCCGAGTTTAAACTGCCAGAAACCTACCATGGAGATAAAAACTCTAAGGCGTTTATCGGGTGGGATGGCGTTGCCATTTTTGATGAAGATATCGATGCTGTAGAGTTAGCCTCACGTTATGCAGCGCAATACCAGGAATATTCTGAAGCATGTGGTCGTTGTGCTCCAGGGAGATGGGGTGGCAGGATCCTCTATGATCTACTCGACAAAATTGCACGGGGGGAAGGTACCCATGATGATATTACACACTTGAAAGAGATTGCCAAGACAATGATGACTACTTCCAAGTGTGAGATCGGGAAAACAGTGCCAAAACCTATTTTGGATCTTATGGCGTACTATAAAGAGCAGTTTGATACCTGCATAAATACACAGGTACCGTCAAAGCATTATAACGGAGATACGAATTATATTGCCAAAGTGACAGCACCGTGTACTGATATGTGTCCCGCACATGTAGATATCCCTGCCTACATTGAAGGGGTAAGAGATATGGTCTTTACTGATTCTTTGGCTGCTACAAGACAGACCATGCCTTTAGCACATACCTGTGGACGTGTCTGCCCGCATCCTTGTGAGGATGCTTGTCGCCGTACCAACTTGGATGAACCTATCTCTATTATGGAACTTAAGCGTTTAGGGGCTGATTATGAGACGGACCATGAACTTCCATGGTTGCACCCTCATGAGCCTAAACCACTGAGAAATGATGGCAAGAAAGTAGCGATCATCGGTGCAGGACCCGCAGGGCTTACGGCAGCATATTATCTGGCACTTGAAGGGATCGAGTCACATATTTTTGAAGAGCTTCCTGTGAATGGCGGTGAAGTTGCTGTAGGTGTTCCTGAGTATAGAATGCCTATTGGAAAATATCAAAGAGATATTGACCTTGTACTTGAAATGGAGGCTGTCAGCATTACCAATAATTGTAGGGTAGATGCCCAAAAGCTTAAAGAGATTGAGGCTGAGTATGATGCAACACTGCTTGGCTTTGGAGCAAGACTTTCCAAAAAAGTGCGTGCTGAGAATGAAAATACAAAAATGGGTGGGTACTGGGGTGCGATCGATATGCTTGACAAAGTAAATCTTTGGCATAAGTATCAAATAGGTGCACCGGCATCCAATGAACTTAAAGATAAAGTGGTTGTCTGTGTCGGTGGTGGATTTACCTCCATGGATGTGGTACGTTGCTCCATCCGTGAAGGTGCAAAAAAGGTGATCATGCTCTATCGTCGTGACGAAAAGACGATCATCGGAAATACAACCTATGAAGAGTATCATGAGGCAGTAGAAGAGGGTGTAGAATTCATCTTTCATTCAGCGATAGAAGAGATATTTGATGATGGTGAAAACATCACAAAGCTTAAAGTGAATCGTTTTGAATTGGTTCCTGATCCGGATGGAGGACGGGCACAGCTTGTCAAAATGGAAGGTGAAGATTTTGAGATAGAATGTGATTATCTCATTCCGGCAGTTTCCCAGGCACTTGATACCCAGATATTACCTGAAGAGTGGAATATTGAGATGACTTCATGGAACTCTATCTTGACAAACGGTAAGGATTTTATGACTTCACGTGAAGGGCTCTTTGCTGCTGGTGACTGTGAGTATGGACCTATGACTATTGTCAATGCAGTAGGTCAGGCAAGACGTGCAGCATCAGTCATTAGTCGATATATCTATGATGGTAAATGTACGCTGACTGATGATGAGATCATGGAAGATCATTTGAATAAACTCAGAGTCTATGACAAAGGTGAAAAGATCACAGGTTGGATGCCAGGGCTTCCTCGTGCTGTAAGTGAAAAACTTGATGTTGATGAACGTAAAACGAACAATAAAGAAGTCAATTTAGGCTTTACCGGTGAAGAGGCGATCTCTGAAGCGGAACGTTGTATGCGTTGTTACTATATCTCAATGGTGGCGGTGTAATATGAGCAGACATAATTCTATGAATATCGGCAAAACGATCATGGTTACCATTGACGGCAAAACATGTCAAAGTACATTCGGGAAGACGATTTTAGAGATTGCCAGAGAGAATGATATCTATGTACCGACAATGTGTTACCTCACAAAAGTACAGCCTATTGGTTCATGCCGTATGTGTGTGGTAGAGGTTGAAGGTGTTGATGGGATGATCCTCTCCTGCCAAGAGAAAGCAACAGACGGTGCAGTGATCCATACAAACAATGCAGAACTTTATCAAGAGCGTCAAAATATCATGAAACTCTATAATGTGAATCATCCGTTGGAATGTGGTGTCTGTGATAAGAGTGGAGAGTGTGATCTTCAAAATAAAACACTGGAGTTCGGACTTCCTCAGCAGGCGTTTACTGCCAGAGATCAGCACCGTCCTGTAGAAAACTGGGGACATGTTTCCTATGACCCCGCTCTGTGTATCATGTGTGAGAAATGTGTACGGGTCTCTACTGAAATTACGGGTGATGAAGCGCTTAAAGTAAAATTCGGCGGATACGGTTCAACTATCATCAATACCAAGCAGGAGAAGAATTATGCTTCATTGGGTGAAGCAGCAGCTGTCTGCCCTGTGGGTGCACTGGTCAGTACAGATTTCAAATATACTTCCAATGCATGGGAGTTAACTAAAATTCCATCTGCCTGTCCACATTGCGGTGGTGGATGTCAAATGAACTATGAAGTAAAAAATAACCGCATATACCGTGTGACAAATGCTTTTGAATTCACGAGCCTTTGCGGTGCAGGTAGATATGGGTTTAACTATGCGAATGAAAATGTCACAAAAGATAAAACGGCATTTGAGCAGGCAGTAGAAGCATTTGAAAATGCACAAACGGTTATATTTTCCAGTCAGATATCCAATGAAGAGGCACTGATCCTTCAAAAGATCAAAGAGAAGCTGGATGTGAAGCTGGTTTCTCATGAAGCAAGAGCCTATCAAAAATTTATGCAGGCATACAGTTCTGTAACAGGAGAAAGCCTCTATAACGGTTCGCTTAAAGCTCTTGCAGAGTCTAGAGCGGTTATTGTGATGGGAACAAGGATTAATGATGATTCTCCAACAGTCAAATACCATATCAATATGGCAAGCAAATGGCACAATGCTAGAGTTGCCTATATGCATCCTCTGGAAGATATGGAGATCCAAAATATCGTGACACAATTCATTAAATATGAAGCAGGGAGTGAAGAAGGTGCAGCAGCATTGTTGGCTGATGCACTACTCAAAGAAGTGGAGTTGCCTAAAGCCCTGCGTGCATTTCTTGATGATCTGGATATTGGTAATTTGAGTGCAGAGAGTAACATTGGTGAAGAAGAGCTGGAAGCGTTACGAAAGTCACTCATCAAAAAATCAGGATTCTCTTTGGTAGCAGGGGCTGATCTGTATGCACATCCAAGAGCAGAGCAGATAGCTAAACTGCTTGCCCTGCTTGAAGTCTATGCAGGCTTCAATGTGATTTGTGTACCTCCTGTAGGCAACGCAATGGGTATCTCGCTTATTTGTGATCTGGATGAGATGACAGAAGGGAGAACGGTAGGGTATAACGTACCTGCTGATTTCACGCTCTCTGCTTTAGGTGATGGTGATCTTGATATGCCGGCAATGAACCAGCAGGAAGGGACACTTACAACTCTGGATAAACGTGTGGTACCTATAAATGCAGCACTTCCTTATGGAGGGTATGTGTTAAATGATATTGCCAACTGTTTAGGGTTGAATGCAGAATATACCATTGCATATACAAAATTGTTGCCGAAAGAAAAAGGTTTTGAAGCAGTTGAATTTGACGCGCTTCCTGACTATTTTGACAGTATGGGTAATGAACATAGAGGTTATCTTTTAAAATCCCAAAAAGTTTCTGTAAAAAGAGCCTTTAATGCATTGGAAGAGATAGAAGGTTTTGACGGGGCAGTCATTTATAATTGTAATCCTACAGAACAATTCTCGCCGTTTACCGCAAAGTCAAAATTGTTAAAAGACGAAGCTGTACTTTTAGGTTCACAGCAGTTTGCAACAGCAACAAAGCTTCATGACGGAGAGAAGATCACCTTTACGCTGGATGGTATAAAGTTTGATCGTGTGTTTAAGATTGATACATCTATGAAGGGAACCATAGCCCTTAACCCTACATTTGATATGGGATTAAGTGGGGCTTTGCTATCCTCTTATAGATTTAGCAGGTTAGATTTTGAAAGGGCAGGGAAATAATATGAGCAGAGTCAATATTAAAATTGATGGTAAAGAATTTGCAGTGAAAGAGGGTGAATATATCCTTAATGCCGCACGTGCCAATGATATTTTTATTCCGGCAATTTGTTACTTGACGAGATGTTCACCGACACTGGCGTGCCGCCTCTGTCTGGTAGAAGCTGACGGAAAGCAGGTATATGCGTGTAATGCAAAAGTAAAAGAGGGCATGGAGATCACGGTTGATACGCCTAATATTCTTGAAGAACGCCGTGCGATCATGGAAGTGTATGATGTCAACCACCCGCTTCAATGTGGTGTATGTGATAAATCTGGTGAGTGTGAACTGCAAAACTATACGTTGGAAATGGGAGTAGATGCACAACCCTTCATGATCCAAGATACCAAAAGGGAGACAAAAAACTGGTCTTCGGTACTGCATTATGATGCAGGACTTTGTATTGTGTGTGAAAGATGTACTACTGTCTGTAAAGATATGATAGGAGATGCAGCGATCACTACAGCAAAAAGGGGTGGAGAAGCACTTGATAAAGGTTTCAAAGAGACCATGCCTAAAGATGCTTATGCCATGTGGAACAAGCTTCAAAAGTCAGTAATTGCACCAAGTAACGGTACAGAATATACAAATTGTTCTGATTGTGGTGAATGTACAGCTGTTTGTCCGGTAGGTGCCTTGGTCAGTAGAGATTTCCAGTATAAATCAAATGCCTGGGATCTTAAACGTACACCGGCAACGTGTGCACACTGTAGTAGTGGTTGTCAGATCTATTATGAGACTAAACCTGCTTCTATTGAAGATAGAGATGAGAAAATCTACCGTGTGACCAATGAGTGGAACTATGTTTCGCTTTGCGGTGCAGGACGTTTCGGATATGACTTTGAGAACCGTGTGGCAGGTAAAGATAAAAAAGCATTTTCCGCCGCTGTTGAATCATTTAAAAAAGCAGAGAGTATCCGATTTAACTCTGTGATCACCAACGAAGAAGCATTGATGCTTCAAACCCTCAAAGAGAAACTGGGTGTGAAACTTGTGAATCCGGATGCGTATGCATTCCAAAAATTCCTGAATGCCTACAGTGCAGCATCAGGTCAATCGCTTTATAGTTATGATTTTAAAGAGGTGATGGCAACTGATTTTGTGATGAGTGTCGGTGCAGCACTTAGAAATGATAACCCTAACGCACGTTATGCTTTTAACAATGTCCAAAAGATGAATAAGGGAGCAGGACTTTATTTCCATCCCGTAGGAGACACACTTATACCGACATTTGGTAAGAATGTAGAGCTCTTTACCCATAAAGTAGGACGTGAGGAGGCAGCACTTTATCTCATTCTGGATCTTTTTGCGGATAGAGAGCAATTACCTGCAGACGTAAAAGAGTATCTTGAAAGTTTTAAATCTGAAACGACCAAAACCATTACAGAAAAAGTTATGAAAGATGTGACTGAAACGGTAGTAGACGAAGAGACCGGAGAAAGTAAAGAAGTAACAAAAAAAGTACCTGAAACGGTAGAAAAAGAGATCACAGTACAACGTAATGGACTTGTAGAACTTCTAGGTAAAGAGAGCGATGCCTTTGCAGAGAGTTTTGAAAAGATGATGAAAAAGAAAGAGTCTTTTTCTCTTATTGTGGGGGAAGACCTCTATTTCCATGAGAAAGCAGAGAATATTGCAAAACTTATTGCACTTATTGAACAGACCTCCTCAGTACGTGTAGCGATGATTCCGCCTAAAACAAACTCTTTAGGTGTAGCACTTATTTGTGATCTTGATGAAGCTGCAACAGGTTATACGATCGGGTATAACGAAAATGGAGATTTTAAACTCTCTGCCCTTGGTGACGGTGATCTCGATATGCCGGCAATGAACCAGCAAGAGGGTACCTTGACCAATATGCATAAAAGAGTAACACCCACCAATGCAGCGTTGGAATATAGAGGGTATGAATTAAATGATATTATGAAAGCACTTACCGATGCTCCTGCTGAAACCATTGACTGGACAGTGTCACTCCCGACAAAAAAAGGATTCAAAGCAGTTGAATTTGATGCACTTCCAAATGGCTATATGAATGACGGTACAGAAAACAGAGGCTATAAGCTTACAGTAAAAAACAGAAAGGCAAAAGAGATCAAGGTAGAGAAAATTGATGAATCTGCTGTACTTGAAGGAGAGATCGTCTACAGATGCAATCCGCAAAGACAATTCAATGACTTCAGTAATAAAGCACATGAGATCTTTGAAGTATTCGGTCTTTATGCAAGTCCTGCAAAAGCAGAAGAGCTTGGAAACAAAGTTGAAATTGATTTTGGTGACAGGAGCATCAGTGTAGATGTGATTGCAGATGAGAGAATGGATGGTAATATCGTTGCGCTTAGTGATTTCAAAAGTGCTCAGGATGTGTATGGTCTCTTTGGTGAGTTCAGATACAAAACAGTAACAATGAGAAAGGTGTAATATGGAAACAACACTCGTACAAAATTTACCGGAAGCTACTGCAGCAGGTGTACTGATCAAGGCGATCATCATCTTGGCAGTGATCTCTGCAATTGCAGGTTTTGGTACATTTATCGAAAGGAAAGTACTTGCATTTATGCAAAGAAGATTAGGACCTATGCATGTAGGACCATACGGATTACTGCAGCTTATCGCAGACGGTATCAAACTCTTTACCAAAGAAGATATTGTACCGCAGAATGCAAATAAATTTATTTTTATGGTTGCGCCTGTCATTACAGCAGCCACAGCATTTATTGCTTTGGCGGCAGTTCCTGTTTTTCCGGATTTTACGATCCCAAGTTGGATTCCGTTATTAGGAGGTACATTTGTACCATCCATTGCCGCAGATCTTAATATCGGTATTTTGTTCGTACTTGGAATGATGGCATCCGGACTTTACGGTCCATTGCTCGCAGGTATGTCTCAGGCAAACAAATGGGGTATTATAGGAGCTGCCAGAACAGCAGTACAGTTCTTGAGTTATGAGGTAGTGACAGGACTTTCTATCTTGGCTCCTATCATGCTTGTTGGTTCACTCTCTTTTGTTGATTTCAACAATGCGCAGGCAGCAGGGATCGGTTCATGGATCATCTGGAAACAGCCTGTAGCTTTTGTGCTTTTCCTGATCGCAGGATTTGCAGAGACAAACAGAACACCGTTTGATCTTCTTGAACATGAAGCAGAGGTTGTCTCAGGGTATGCGACGGAGTATTCAGGAATGAGATGGGGTATGTTCTTCATCGGTGAGTATGCCAATATGATCACGATCTCTATCATTGCAGCGATCGTTTTCCTTGGTGGATACAGTGAAGGGGGACTTGGATGGCTGACTATCATACTGAAAGTCGGGTTCTTCTTCTTCCTTATGTTGTGGGTAAGGGCAGCTTGGCCACATGTAAGACCGGATCAATTGATGTGGCTGTGCTGGAAAGTTTTAATGCCGATCGCAGTGATCAATGTAGTGATCACTGGTATTGTGATGATGGTGTAAGGAGAGAATATGGGTTTAGAACAATTTAAAAATAGAAATGTAGGAACACAGAACTACACAATGCTTGATCTTGGTGAAACACCGCAAAGCGGTTGGTGTCAGTTCAAACAAGTTGTGAAAAGGACTTTCAAGGGTGAACTTTTTGTAGGGCTTTGGGTAACACTCAGAGAGATGATCAATGCCTTGTTTAAAGGGCAGATGCATACCGTGAAATATCCATTTGAAAAGCTTCCCATCTCCCCAAGATACAGAGCGATCCATGATATGCTCAGATTGCTTGAGAGTGGTCATTACAGATGTATAGGATGTGGACTTTGTGAAAAGATCTGTATCTCCAACTGTATCACTATGGATACAAGATATGATGAAAATCAGCGTAAAGAGGTGAGTGAATATACAATAAACTTTGGTCGCTGTATTTTTTGTGGGTATTGTGCAGAAGTGTGTCCTGAACTTGCTATCGTGCATGGTCCAAGATATGAAACAGCTTCTGAGCAGAGAGCAAGCTTTTCACTCTTTGAAGATATGTTAACGCCTATCGATAAGTTGAATTTACAGCAAGAGTATCAAGGATTTGGTGCAGTGTCACCGAATGCAGATGACAATATTAAACCAACGCCGTTAGCGTATTAGGAGGAGTGAATATGTATGAAGTAGTAGCCTTTTACCTATTTTCGGCTTTAACAATAGGACTTTTTCTTGTGACAGTATTGAGTAAAAATGTACTCTATGCTATGACATCACTTGCAGCAGGGATGGTATTGATCTCAGGATTTTTCTTTATCCTGGGCGCAGATTTTCTTGGTGTGGTACAACTCATTGTCTATGTAGGTGCTGTTATGGCACTTTACTCATTTGCAATGATGTTCTTTGATGCCACAAAAGATATTAAAGAAAAAAATACCAACCCAGGTTTGGTATTTTTGCTTGGTGGTCTGAGTGCATTGGTGCTGGTGCTTATGTTCGCAGCACCAATTCATTCTGATGCTATTCAGGCACTTTATCCTATGCACGAAGGTGTAGGGAATGCACAGGATGTGGGGATCGTACTTTTTACAAAGTACCTTATTCCGTTTGAAGTTGCAGCTGTAATGCTGCTTGTAGCAATGATCGCAGGGATTATCCTTGCAGGTAAAAAAATGGATCAGAGTCTGACTGAAGATGAACATGCAGATGATGAAATCTTGACACCAAAGGATGCAAAATGATAAGTTTAACTCACTACCTTATCGTCTCAGCACTGATCTTCTCTGTAGGATTGGTGGGTGTACTGAGAAGAAGAAATCTTTTAATGCTTTTCTTCGCAACAGAAGTGATGCTCAATGCAGTCAATATTGCATTTGCAGCGATCTCACACTATTATAATGATCTTACAGGTCAAATGTTCGCATTTTTTGTCATCGCTATTGCAGCGAGTGAAGTGGCAGTAGGACTTGGTATTTTGATCGTGTTGTATAAAAAACACGGTAGTTTAGATCTTGACGATCTTGCGAATATGAGGGGGTAGAAATGGAAACTTTAGTATATATAGCACTTTTCGCTCCATTTGTGAGTTCACTGTTCTCAGCACTTTTTGCTATGAGTCCAAAACAGCTCTTTGTAGGGCTTGTGGCATCAACACTGCTTTTTATATCCTTTATCGCTTCTGCGACATTGGCATATCATGTGTATCATACCGGAGAAACGATCCATGTGATCATGATGGATTGGATCTCAGCAGGAGATCTTCATATTCCGTTTGGTTTTGTAGTAGATCAGGTTTCTGTAACCATGATGACAGTTGTTACACTGGTATCAACCGTCGTACATGTGTATTCTATAGGATATATGGATCATGATAAGAGCTTTAACAGATTCTTCTCGTATCTTTCAGCATTTGTTTTTTCCATGATGATCCTTGTCATGTCAGATAACTTTGCAGGACTCTTTATTGGTTGGGAAGGTGTGGGTGTCTGTTCTTGGCTACTAATCGGTTTCTGGTATCATAAAGCAGATGTGACAAGAGAAGAGAATCCTTCTATCTCTCCATCATGGGCAGCCAATGAGGCATTTATTATGAACCGTATTGCTGACCTTGGTATGTTGGTTGGGCTCTTTATACTCTATTGGAATGTAGGTAGTTTGCAGTATGACGTGGTTTTCTCTGCTCTTCCTGAGTTAAGTGGAACAGTTCTAAATGCCGCTGCAGTTGCACTCTTTATTGGTGCAATGGGTAAGTCAGCACAGTTCCCACTTCATACATGGCTTACCGATGCAATGGAAGGTCCTACACCGGTTTCTGCATTGATCCACGCAGCAACAATGGTAACAGCAGGGGTATTTCTGGTGATCAGAGCCAATCCTCTGTTTTCTGTAACCCCTGAAGTAAGTTATTTTATTGCAGCACTTGGTACATTTGTTGCATTCTTTGCGGCATCTATGGCATTGGTGAACAGAGACTTGAAAAGAATCATTGCATTCTCAACACTCTCACAGTTAGGATATATGTTTGCAGCAGCCGGTCTTGGAGCTTACTGGATCGCTCTTTTCCACTTGGCCGCACATGCATTCTTTAAAGCGCTTCTCTTCCTTGGTGCAGGTAATGTCATGCATGCGATGGATGATGAACTTGACATCTTTAAGATGGGTGGATTGAAAAAAGTAATGAAATGGACTTATATCTATATGGGTCTTGCCTCATTGGCGCTTGCAGGTATTCCTTTCTTTGCAGGATACTTTTCAAAAGATGCCATCATTGAAAGTGCATGGAACGAAGGTACATTTATACTTTGGGCTATATTGGTTATTACAGCAGGTATGACAGCGTTTTATAGCTTTAGACAGGTATTCTTGACATTCGATGGTGATGAAAGATATAAAAAATTCGGTATTCATCCGCATGAAATGCCAACCTATGTACTGATTGCAATGTCTCCTTTGGCAATACTTGCCGTGATTGCAGGTTTTTTTAAGGGTATATTTGAACATTTTATTACACAGCTTTTACCTGAATATGAAATGAGTGAACATACTGAGCATCTTTCGTGGATACTTGGATTGATCGTTCTTGCATTTGCTGTTAGCGGTATTGTTTTGGCATATAAAAAATATGCAGCAGGACTTAAAAGAGATGAGAAAGTAGAAAATAGTTTTATCTATAAGCTTCTTGCCAATCAATATTATATTCCTCAATTGTATGAAGCATTTATTACAAAACCGTATAAAATGCTTTCTGACAATATGTGGAAAATAGATATGAGTGTGGTGGATGCAACTGTGGATGGTATTGCAAACCTTCTTTATAAAAGTGGTGACAGTTCTAGAAAGATGCAAACAGGTAACCTTTCAAACTATCTGAATTGGATGGCTGTCGGTGGAGTATTACTCTTGGTGATCGCAGCCCTCTCAGCGATGTTAGGTTAAGGAGTAGAGATGGATAATATTTTAAGTATATTAGTATTTTTCCCGGCAATCGCTGGATTGTTAGGATTTGTTGTAGATAAGAATAGTGCCAGAGCCTACGGTATCACGGTAGCGGCGATAGAGTTCTTACTTTCGCTATGGTTATGGTTCAGTTTCGACAGTGCCAATGCAGGGATGCAGTTTGTAGAAATGATCCCTCTTATCCCGGATTTCGGTATTACCTATTATTTGGGTGTTGACGGTATTTCATTATTTATTCTTATTATGGCAACACTTATGACACTGATTGGTATGATAAGTATGAGTATTACCAAAGACATTAAGAATATGATCATTACACTCCTTTTCCTTGAGATGACAATGGTAGGTGTATTTGTTGCACTGGATGCGATCATCTTTTATCTGTTCTGGGAACTTTCATTGGTTCCTATGCTCTATATTATCGGTGCATGGGGTGGACCGCTTAGAGTGTATGCTTCTATTAAATTCTTCCTTTATACCTTTACAGGATCACTTATCATGTTGGTAGGTATGCTTTTTGTAGCCTATGTTTATCATAATTTGACAGGGGTATGGAGTTTTGCGATCACAGATTGGTATGCATTGGTATTGCCTGTCAATTACCAGTTATGGTTGTTTGCAGCATTTTTCCTTGGTTTTGCGATCAAGGTTCCGATGTTCCCGTTCCATACTTGGCTTCCATATGCCCATGGACAAGCACCGACAATCGGTTCTGTGATACTTGCAGCTGTACTGCTTAAGATGGGTACTTATGGATTTGTAAGATTCTCACTGCCGATGTTCCCTGATGCTTCAGTCATGATGATCACTCCTATTGCTGTGATCGCTATTGTTATGATCATCTATACAGCAATGGTTGCTTATGCACAAAAAGATATGAAGCAAGTAATCGCTTACTCTTCTGTATCCCATATGGGTATCATTATACTTGGTATTTTTGCAATGAATGCGGAGGGTATCAGTGGTTCAGTCTTTCAAATGCTCTCTCATGGTATTGTCTCAGGTGCACTGTTCATGCTTGTAGGTGTGATCTATGACAGGAGACATACGAAACTTATGAGTGAGTTTGGTGGTCTGGCTTCTGTGATGCCGAAATATGCAGTGATCTTCGGTATCATGCTTATGGCAGCAGTAGGTTTGCCGTTGACTATCGGTTTTGTCGGAGAGTTCCTGGTATTGCTTGGTTTTTATGAAGTTTCACCTGTAATGACTATGTTGGCAGGTACGTCGATCATCATCGGAGCTATCTATATGTTAACCGTTTATAAAAAGAGTTTCTTTGGTCCTGTGACCAATGAGGCCAATAAAACACTTAAAGACTTAGATGCAAAAGAGACATGGTCATTGGTACCGTTGGTTCTTATTGTGGTTTGGTTGGGTATTTACCCTAAACCGGTACTTGCACCGATCGATCATTCAGTTAAAGCAATGTTGACATTCATGAATGAAAAAGCCATTACACAAGAGGCAAAAGATATGATAAAAGTTGCAAAATCAAGTAAGGAGGTTAAGTAATGTTACAGCCTATTAATGTAAGTTTAGAAAGTCTTAATCTTATCACGCTTGCGCCAATGCTTGTTGCAATTGCAGGAGGTTTGATCATTTTAATACTTGACCTTGTCAATAACAAGTTGCATAAATCTCTTTATGTTATGTTGACACTTTTGATCTTGGTAATTGACTTTGGTGCCGTACTTGGACTTAATGTTAATGAACGCGGTTTCTTTGATGTCATGCTTATCGATGGGATCTCTATTGTTTCCCAGCTTATGATCATTGTGGCTTCTATGCTCTTTATTCCACTTTCATTGACCTCTAAAAGATTTCATGAATATTCCTATCCTGAATTCTTTGCACTTTTCCTGTTCATGATCGCAGGATTCCAGTTCATGGCAACCAGTGATAACCTCATTCTTATCTTTGTAGGGATTGAAACAGCATCACTTGCTCTTTATACGCTGATTGCGTTGCATAACAGGGCAAATTCCTATGAAGCAGCAGTGAAGTACTTTACTATGGGTGCACTCGCTGCTGCATTCTATGCTATGGGTTCAGCTGTGATCTACGGATTGACTGGAAGTATAGAACTCTATAAAGTAGCTGAGATATTGGCAGTACGTATGCACGAAACAGGGATCATGATTGCCATTTTTGGTGCATCTGTACTGTTACTTACAGCATTTGCATTTAAACTCTCACTCTTCCCTTTCCATACCTGGGCACCGGATGTTTATGAGGGTGCTTCGGCTCCATTGGCAGGATATATGTCAGTGGTTCCAAAAATTGCAGCATTTGTCGTCTCTATTAGAATATTTGGTATGTATATAGACCTTGGTGTTGAGTGGGTAAGAGATATTATCTTGATCCTTGCTGTACTGACTATGACGTTGGCAAATATTATGGCATTGGTACAGGAAGATGTCAAACGTATGCTTGCATATTCCTCTATCTCGCATGCCGGTTTCATCATGGCGGCATTGGCACTCGATACCACAGAAGGTACAACAGCTATTTTCCTTTACTATGCCCTCTTTATGTTTACAAACCTTGGTGCATTCTCAATGCTTTGGATCTCTCGCCATAAACACAGAAGATTCTCTTCAAGATTTGACCACCCGTATGAGAAATTTGCAGGTTTCATCCATATTATGCCCGTAGGTGCAGTGATCATGGGTCTGTTCATGCTTTCTCTTGCAGGGGTTCCCCCGTTCTCAGTATTTTGGGGTAAGATCTATGTGATGCAGGCAGCAGTGAATTCAGGGTATATTTGGTTGGCGATTGTGATGGGTCTTAACTCGGCGATTGCAGCATATTACTACCTGAAGTTGATCGTTTATATGTTCCTAAAAGATCCTGTAAAAGATGTAGATACGGTTTACTATAACCTTTCCAAGCCACTTATGGCAGTCATTGGTTTGGCAACAGTAGCAACCATAGGAGCAATATTCTATGTGCAGCCACTCGTCTCTTATCTTTACTACATGATCAGTGCAAGCGGATACTAAAATAAGGTAGCAGATAATAGAAAGTAGGTAGCAGGCAACTGTTATCTACTCTTAATTAAGCAATAATTTCTCCAACATGTCTACACTTCCTTTTATGACATTTTTAAACTGAGAGTTATTAAATGTTTTTTGTCTTTTAGCAAGACGTGCGGTATTGGTAGTGATTTTCTCTGTCATTATCTCTTTGGAGTAGATACCGTCGAGATATGCCAAAGTCTCTTTGATCCCTATAGCTTTCATGCAGTTTGGTGCTCGTGTATATTTTTTTTCCAGCATACATATTTCATCTATCAATCCATACTTGAGCATAATTTTGGTACGTTGTGCAATACGCTGACGTAAAAGATCTCTTTGCCATTCTATCTGATAAATAAGAAGAGGAGTAGAGATTATGGGCTTGGGTGGATATATTTTAAAATATTCTGTTGCTGTTTTCCCTGTCTCCAAATAGATATTTAGTACTTTCTCTATGCGGTATGTATCACTGCTCTCTATGTTCGACATATAGAGGGGATCAAGACAATAGAGCCATTGGTAGGTTTCTTGGAGGTCAAACAGATGTGCTTTTGTCTTTTTTTGTGTTTCTTTACTGATAGTCGGTAGTGTGCTGACCCCCTCTAAAAGCATTTTAAGATAAAAACTCGTACCTCCGACAATGATGAGATTCTTGTGCTCTCTCTGACACTTTTGATAGACATCACGATAGAGTGCAATGAATGTAGTCACATCAAACGATTCATTTGGAGAAATGACATCTATTCCAAAGTGCACTATCCCATCTCTCTCTCTTATTGTCGGCTTTGCTGAGACAATATCAATCTCTTTGTAAATAGAGAGTGAATCCAATGAGAGTATATGTGCATTCATGTGTTGAGCAGTTTTTATTGCAAGGGAACTTTTCCCTGATGCTGTAGAACCGATAAGTGCCAATTGTTTGATTTCTTCCATAGTGCAATCATAACAAGTTACTGCTAAGTGTTAAGGGTTAAGTACGAAGAGTGTAAAATACGATATGAATTTATTTGACAAGCATAACCGTTTTAATATAGCGAATTTAGTAACATACTTAAATGTAGCATTGGGTGTAGTGGCGATCTACTTCATCGTAAAAGGTGATTTTTTCACAGCCATTATTCTGGCATGGATGGCAGGTGCCTGTGATATTATTGATGGAAAACTGGCACGTAAATATAACCTTTCTACTGAGTACGGTATACAGCTGGACAGTTTTGCCGACTTTCTTTCATTTGTTGTGATGCCTCCTTTTCTACTCTTTTATGCACTTAAAAGCGGTATGACAAGCAGTATGGAAGAGTTGATCGTTGGTTTGGTGTTTATTGCCTATATTATTGCAGGGCTGAGAAGACTGATAGAGTTTAATCTCAAAGTAGATGCAGGAGAAGTTGCCAAGTATTTTGAGGGCGTACCTACACCCCTTGGCGCTATTTTATTGTGGGTTCTCTACCTGCTTTTTAGTAATAGTATTATCACTTCTGTAACAGTGATCACCCTTTTGGTAGTCATTATTGCATGGTCTATGAACTCTAAACTTAAAATTCCGCATCCATAGAAAGTGAGTAGTGAGCAGTGAGAAGTGAGCAGTTAAAGAAAAAAGGTTTTATTGAGAGGTTAAATGACTTTTCTGAGCTTGTAATGTTTCAACATTCAGTATTCTCATTACCGTTCATCTTTATAGCAATGTTGGTAGCCTCCTATTTGAACAGTGGTTCAGGCTGGTTTGGCTGGAAACTTTTGTTTCTTGGTACCTTGGCGGCTGTAAGTGCACGTAATTTTGCCATGGGTGTCAATCGCTATCTTGACAGAGATATTGACAGACTCAACCCCCGCACCAAAGGAAGACCCTCTGTAGACGGTAGAGTAAGTGCTGCACAGATGCTTGGGTTCATTATCATCAATGCTGTTTTATTCATAGTGGTTGCCTATTTTGTCAATGGCCTGGCATTTAAGTTGGCAGTACCTATCCTCATGGTCTTGGGTGCCTATACACTCTTTAAACGTTTCTCTGCTGCAGCACATCTTATCTTGGGTATCAGTCTTGGTCTTGCTCCCATAGCCGGTGTGGTAGCAGTATCAGGAGAGATCACTGCCTGGTCTGTCTATCTTGCAATAGGTGTCATGTTCTGGGTAGCAGGGTTTGATCTGCTTTATTCTTTGCAGGATATAGCATTTGACCAGGCACATAACCTTCACTCTGTCCCTTCACGTTTTGGTGCAGTCAAGACAATGTATATTGCCAGAGTGTTTCATCTGTTGGCTGTAGGGTTTTGGACCTTTTTCGTTGCTAGTGCAGATTTGGGAAAATGGGCATGGATTGCTGTGGTATTTGCAGCAGGGATGTTGGGGTATGAACACTACCTTGTCAACAAAGACTTTACAAAAATAGACAGAGCTTTTTTTACGGTTAACGGATATCTTGGCTTTGTCTTTTTGTTTTTAATTATTATAGAGGTGAGTTAGATGGAATACACTATTATTTTGGTACTAGTTTTTATTTTGGCGGTTATTTTGCTTTATCTGTATAACAATAACAGAAAACTGGCAGAACAGATCAAAATACTCAAAGAAGTACTGGCGATTAAAGATACCACCATCTCCAACCTTGAAGCTTCACGTGTGAGCGTTAAAGATGTTATAGAAAACCTCTCGTCACAGGAAGAGGTAATGGGGTTGGTTGAAGCAGGAGAGAGCAGAGAGAGTATTTCTGAAAAACTGGGTATTCCTCTCAATAAAATAGAACTTATCATTAAATTTGACAAGATCAAAAAAGAGCAGACAAGTGCCTCATAGCAGCTGGAGGGAACTACTCTCTAAAGCTTATGAGAGTTTAGATCATGAGTATCGCAACTTCTTAGAAGAAGATGAGGATTATTTTCCTTCTAGAGCAAATTATTTCAATGCTTTTAAAACACTCCCCAAAGAAAAAGTAAACTATATTCTTTTTGGACAAGATCCTTATCCCAGGGAGCAAAGTGCAGGAGGATATGCTTTTATTGATGAAAAGGTGCAGAGACTTTTTTCAGCCACAGGGCTAAGCAAAGAGGTCAACCGTGCTACCAGTCTGCGTAACTTTGTTAAAATGGCTCTTGTGGCAAGAGGAGACCTTAAAGAGGATCTCTCTCAGGAAGCCATTGCACAAGTAGACAAAGAACCGCTTATTGACTCCATAGAAGCACTACGCCTTAATTTTGAAAAGAAGGGTGTTCTACTTTTAAATACAGCACTTATTTTTACTGATAAAAAGAGTTCCTCCAAGCATGTCAAAGCATGGAGACCTTTTATGCAGACACTTTTGGAACAACTGCAGGAGGATGCACCAAAACTCATTTTGTTCGGTACCCATGCCAAAGCACTAAAAAAGCAGCTTCGACTTGAAATGTTCGACACTATAGAGGTAGAACATCCCTATAACCATACCTTTATCCATAATGAAAATGCCTTGGAGCTCTTCGGTCCAATGAAACTACTTGAAAAATAAAGGTTTTTTCGATACAATTCGCTCACCAAATATCGCATCTACAAAACAGTGCACTCTTAGCTCAGCTGGATAGAGCATCGGTTTGCGGTACCGAAGGTCACAGGTTCGAATCCTGTAGAGTGTACCACTTTTTCTTATTTGCATCCATATTTCACATGTTTTTGTTTGATCTATCTGATGTACACCTCACAAAAAGCAGGCAAAATCTGAATACAACTAAGAAAAAATACTTAGATTTTTCACGCGTTTTCCAATTTGGTATACTCACTCAAATCACGCAAAAATTGTACTTAGCTAAAGAGAAGTATTATTCTTTCTTCTTTATTCAATATATGATGTATATCTCTCCCTAACCAAATCTATACTATAATCGTATTATTACTTTTTGGAGCATTCTGCCATGAATATTTTACTCATAAATTCCAACCCTGTGGTTTCTCGGCTTATTTCTCTTTGTATGCGTGAGGAAGATACTGTTTTTGAGGAGGTGGAAAGTGTGAATGATGTGACACTTGACAGATATGCTGTTGTTTTTGTGGATGACAGATCTTATAATGAAAATACAAAAAGAGTGCTTGAGAACCTTATGATACGTAAAAAAGTTTTTTTGTCCAGTACTGAGGCGAATGAAGAGATATCAGAACTCTTTGATGAGGTGATCAAAAAGCCTTTCTTACCTTCTCAAATACGTGCTGTACTCAAAGCTATGGATGAGCGTGAGAGTGTGGAGAAAGCAATGAATGTACCTTCCATTTTTCCTCTTGCTTCTGAAAAGAAAACAGAACAAGAGCATGTAGATGATATTGTGAGAGTGAATGATACCAATGTACTGGACAGTAATGAGATAGAGAAGATCAAAGCACTTTTGGAGATGGAAGAAGAGGATGAAGTGCCAAGTGTGGAAGCACTTGATGAAGAGGAGATAGAGGCTCGCAAAGTAGAAATGATCAAGCAGCAGCTTGAAGCAGACGGTCTGGAGATCGTTTCAGAAGAGGAGTATGTAGAAGCACTCAGTAGCAAAGCTCCCAAAAAGAAAAAGAAAAACAAGTCTAAAAAAAATAAAGAAGAGACCTTTAATTTTGAAAAAGCGCTTCTTTCAGCTGTAGAAGGTATGAAGGTCAAGAAGATAAAAAAGCTTCTTAAAGGTGCAGAGGTGACCATTAAAATTGATTTTAAGGGCAAAAAGTAGATGCAGAGCAGACATAAAGGAGCTATTTTAGTACTTTCAGGTCCAAGCGGTGCAGGCAAAAGTACTATTATCAATGCCGCTTCCTCAGAGATAGGGGAATACTATTTTTCTATTTCAACAACTACACGTGCACCACGAGTAGGAGAGCAAAATGGTGTGGATTATTTTTTTGTGACCAAAGAGAATTTTGAAGAGGATATCAAAGCAGGAAATTTTTTGGAGTATGCCGAGGTTCACGGTAATTATTACGGTACCTCGCTCAAACCTGTAAGAGAGGCACTGAATGAGGGCAAACTGGTTATTTTTGACATTGATGTACAGGGGCACAGGCTTGTACGTGCTAAAATGAACGACATTACCACGTCAGCATTCATTACACCGCCTACGTTAAAAGAGTTGGAGCAAAGGCTGCGTGCAAGATGCACAGATGATGAATCTGTGATCGTCAATCGCATTGAAAATGCCAAAAATGAGATAAAAGCGCTGGGAGAATATGATTTTACGATCATTAATGATACTGTAGACGTTGCAGCTAGAGAATTTGTGATCGTAGCCAAAGCTGCAAGACTCAAACAAAGCAAAGAAGAGGAAGAGAAATTTATTCAAACGTGGCTTGGTTAGGTTGGGTTAAACATTTTTAAGTATAATTATTAAAATTTTAAAATTATATCCGTTTGGGATGTAAGTAAAGGATGAATTATGGGTATGCCAAGTATGCCGGAACTATTGATCGTATTAGCGATCGTTGTATTACTTTTTGGAGCTAAGAAGATCCCTGAACTTGCCAAAGGCATGGGAAAAGGGATAAAAGAGTTCAAAGGTGCCATGAAAGAAGAAGAAACAGAAGAAGAGACCAAAGAGATCGCTTCAAAAGAAGAAACGGAAACAAAGGTCGAAGCCAAAAAGAGTGAAGACGCTTAGTTTTCAAAATATGTTCCTGTCATCTTCGACGGGAATAGATATTTAAGCTATAAATGCTAAAGACTCCCTCCTACTCACAAATACTGTATATGCAGTCCCACACAGAGCATGGGAACGAGAAAAATATTACGGAAAATCTATGAAATTAAAATCACAAATCAATGATGTTATTAAGAATGCTTTTGTAAAAGCCGGTATAGAGCATGAACCTATGTCTGTTACTGAAGCAACGAAACCGGAATTTGGTGACTATCAGTTCAACGGAGCCATGGCATTGGCAAAGCGTTTAGGTAAAAATCCGCGTCAGATCGCAGAGATGATCATGGAGAATCTTGATTTCTCAGGTATAGTTGTCAAAGCCCAGATTGCAGGACCCGGGTTCCTTAATCTCTGGATCAACCCTTTGTGGATAGCTCAGCAAGTGCAATCAGCATTGCATGATGAAAGATTAGGTGTAAGCAAGAGAGAGAACCCTATTAAAGTAGTCGTAGATTACTCCGGACCTAATATGGCAAAACAAATGCATGTGGGACATTTGCGTTCAACGATCATCGGTGATACACTGGCAAATCTTCTTACGTTTTTAGGAGATGAGGTGATACGCCAAAACCATATTGGTGACTGGGGCACACAGTTTGGTATGCTGATCGCTTATCTCGAAGAGACAGATGAAGACGGTTCCGGAAGCCTGAAAGATCTGGAACAGTTCTATAAAGATGCCAAAGAACGTTTTGATGCCGATAAGGCTTTTGCAGACAAAGCCAGAGAGTATGTTGTCAAGATACAAGGCGGGGATGAACACTGTCTGAAACTTTGGCAGAAATTTATCGATATTTCATTAAGGCACTGTGAAGATGTCTATGACAAACTTTGTGTCAAGTTGACACGGGATGATGTCAAGGCAGAAAGCTTTTACAACAAAGATCTTCCGGAAGTCATAGAAGAACTGCTTGAAAAAAATATGCTTACCAAAAGCGATGGCGCACAGTGTATTTTTATTGAAGATGAAGAGATCCCTGTGATCGTTCAAAAAGGTGACGGCGGTTACCTCTATGCGACTACCGACCTTGCAGCACTTCGTTATAGAGCCAATGTATTGGAGGCAAAACGTATTGCTTATGTAGTCGACGCAAGACAGGGAGGACATTTTAAACAGGTATTTAAAGTGGCAAAAGAGTCCGGTTTTGTACCTGAAGATGTCAAGTTAGAGCATATTGCATTTGGTACGATGATGGATAAAAGCGGTAAACCATTCAAAACACGTGATGGAGGTACTGTAAAGCTTATTGACTTGCTTGATGAAGCTGTTGTCAAGGCAAAAGGTGCCATAAAAGACAAAGAGGGCTACAGTGAAGAAGAGGTAGAAGCACTTGCGAAGATCATCGGGATCGGTGCAGTCAAATATGCTGATCTTGCCATCAACCGTGAATCGAACTATATTTTTAATTGGGATAAGATGCTCTCATTTGATGGTAATACATCACTCTATATGCAGTATGCCTATGCAAGAATACAGAGTATTTTTAGAAAGTTCAATGGAGAGATCAAGGGAGATATTGTCATAGGTGATGCATTGGAACATCGCCTGAGCGTAATGCTTCTGCGTTTTGAAGATATGCTGGAGAGTGCAGCTGACAATGCCACACCAAACCAGATCACAGCCTATCTTTATGATTTGGCAACACTCTTTATGCGTTTTTACGAGCATAACCCTATTTTGAAAGAGGGTGTGGATGAAAAGACAAAAATGAGCCGTCTGCAACTATCTGACCTAACAGCCAAAACTATTAAGCAAGGGCTTGATATACTTGGAATTGAAGTTGTAGACAGACTGTGATAAAATTAGAAATTAGAAATTAGAAATTAGAAATTAGAAATTAGAAATTAGAAATTAGGGGTAGTTCTGTGAAAGTACTTATGATTTTAGCGATACTTGTTACTTTTGGAATTATTTTCTTCCAGTATAGCAGAAATAAAAATATCAAAAAACTCTTTATTGCTTTAGCAACATTTGGGATGATCATCTCACTGGCTGTAGTAGGGAATGTGACACGACCCATTATTCCACTTTTCATGGCACATATTATTTTACTCATACTGGCATGGGGTGGATTGATGTACTATCTAATGAAAGAGAAGTATTTCTGGTGGATCATTTTCTCCCCCATAGTAACGATAGGACTTTTTTTACTTTTAGAGTTTCTCGATGGATCCAGGCATGGGATCCTGGGTTAGAGGTTTTTTGCTTCTTTGTTTTTCTGTTGATTTTCAACAAGCTCACTTAAAAATGTTTCCAGTGAATATCTCTGTCTATATTCAGGTATCATAATATGGATAAGGATATCTCCAAGATCAGCAACGATCCACTCATCACTTACATCTGAATGAAGAAATATCTCTCCCTGTGGTTTTAATCCCTCTTTAAGATGATCAAAAAGTGCCTGTGTATGTTTTAAGTTCAGTGAATTTGCTATGACGACACGGTCGGCAATGTAGTCTGCATCATCAAGGTTGAATACTTCTATCTCTTCAGCTTTTTTTTCATCAAGTATTTTTACGATACTCTCAATTCTCTCTTCAGTGGTCATTAATGGTTGTCCTTTAACTGTTTTTTCTACAGATTTTTTTATTTTTTTGTCAACATAGGTCAGATCTTTTAATTCTCGTATATCGGTTGAAGTTACCGGAGCATCAAGCTCCAATATTTTCCACGCTCTAAGCATATCAGTTTTGACGGGGTGACCTTTTCTGGTGACGATCACCCAAACAATATGACTGTTGAGCCACTTGAATTCATGCCATTTTGTCAATGTTGACAGATTGTCAGAACCTATAATGAGATATTTGACATCAAACACTCTGTTGAAATATTTTACAGATTGTGAAGTTGTTGTACTTTTGCCCTCTTTTATCTCATAATCATCCACAAGCACATTTGGAATGTCATCGAAAAGAGTATGACACCACTTTAGGCGTTGTTTTGCATCTGCCAGTGAAGATGTTTTAAAAGGGTTTAAGTAGGCCGGTACAATAAGCAGTGTGTCAATATCCAAATTCTTTATAGCTATTTCAACAATGTTTTGATGTCCTCTGTGTGGAGGGTCAAAACTTCCGCCGAAGATTGCTGCTGTAGGCTTGGACTGATTAACCAAATGCTAACCTCATTTACTGTAAAATTATGCAATTCTAACATAATATGACTAAGGGCAAACTATGGCTGTAAAAGTAGCGATCAACGGACTTGGAAGAATCGGCAGATGTGTGGCACGTATCATTGCAGATAGAGATGACATTGAACTTGTGGCAGTAAATGCGAGCGGATCGGATGAGATGCTTGAATATAACCTTAAGTATGACTCGGTACATGGAAAACGAAATGATGTAAGTGTTGTGAACGGCTATTTGCACATTGGTAACGAAAAAGCCAAAAAATTTGCTGAACGTGATCTGGATAAGATAGATTTTGCTTCTGCTGGAGCAGAGATCGTTCTGGAGTGTACAGGAGCATTCTTAACCAAGGAGAGTGTGCAGCCTTACCTTGAAAATGGTATTAAAAAAGTTGTATTTTCTGCTCCTGCAAAAGATGACACGGCTACCTTTGTTCTTGGGGCAAATGAGGACGAATATGCAGGTGAAGCAGTGGTCTCCAATGCCAGTTGCACCACTAATGGTTTAGCACCGATAGCCAAAGTACTTGATGAGAATTTCGGTATAGAAAAAGGACTGATGACCACGATCCACTCTTATACCGCATCTCAGCCGATCCTGGATGCAAAGCATAAAAAAGATCCGAGAAAAGGGCGTTCAGGAGCAGTTAATCTTGTACCGACAACTACAGGTGCAGCAAAAGCTATTTCAAAAGTAATGCCTTCACTTGAAGGCAAACTCAATGGCCAGGCGATCAGGGTACCGACACCGGATGTTTCTATGGTAGACCTTACAGTTACACTGGCTAAAGATACCACACTTGATGAAGTAAAAGCAGCATTCAAACGTGCGAGTGAAGGCTCACATAAAGGTATTTTAGGTGTAGATGAAGAGTATAGGGTTTCTCAGGATTTCGTAGGTGAAGAGCAGAGTACAGTAGTTCCGTTAGATACTATTCAGGTGATCGGGGGGAATATGGTAAAAGTACTTTCCTGGTATGACAATGAGTGGGGTTACTCCTGTCGTTTGGTAGATATGGCAGTTTTTGTCAGTAAAAAACAGTAGGGGATAGCAGTAAAAATGAAAACACTCAAAGATATTGATATTGACGGTAAAAGAGTATTTATAAGATGTGACTTTAATGTTCCTAAAGATGAATTTGGTAATATCACTGATGACAGACGTATCCGTGCGGCATTGCCTACGATCCGTTATTGTATCGACAGGGACTGCAAGGTCATTCTTGCATCACATTATGAAAGACCGGAGCCTGGAAAATATGAAGAAAAGTACTCTTTAAAACCTGTTGCCAAAAGACTTCAAACACTTTTAAAGATCAAAAATAACCTTTTTATGGCAGAAGATGTGGTTGGACCTGATGCAAAGGCAAAGGCAGCAAAAATGCAAGCGGGAGATGTACTTTTACTGGAGAATTTGCGTTTTGAAGCAGGAGAGACAAGCAATGATGAAGCTTTTGCAAAAGAATTGGCTTCTTTTGCCGATATCTATGTCAATGATGCATTTGGGGCATGCCACAGAAAGCATGCCTCGATCTATGCTATAGCTGAGCAGTTCGATAAAGAGCATAAAGCAGCAGGTTTTCTGATGAGCAAAGAGGTGAACTTTTTTGGAAAAGTACTTGAAAACCCTATCAGACCGTTTATTGCCGTAGTTGGGGGTTCCAAAGTCTCAGGAAAATTACAGGCATTGACAAATCTTCTCAATAAAGTAGACAAAGTGATCATTGGCGGAGGTATGGCATTTACATTCCTCAAAGCCCAAGGCTATGAAATAGGTAAATCTCTGGTTGAAGATGATCTTATAGATGAAGCAAGAGATATTATGGAAAAAGCGCATGATCTTGGGGTGAAGTTCTATCTGCCTGTTGATTTTGTTGTTGCACCGGAATTTTCTGAAAATACGGCAGTGAAATATCTTCCGTCACAAGAGATCCCTAAAGATTGGATGGGACTTGACACGGGACCAGCGAGTTCAAGGCTCTTCCGTGAAGTCCTTAATGATGCACAGACGATCATCTGGAACGGTCCTATGGGTGTGTATGAAATGGACAAATTTTCCAAAGGAAGCATCATGATGTCACACCATATTGCCGAGACGCATGCAACGACTATTGTAGGCGGTGGAGATACTGCTGATGTTGCCCAAAGAGCAGGGGACGTGGATGAGATGACATTTGTCAGTACAGGTGGAGGTGCGAGTCTGAAATTGATTGAAGGTATCAAGCTTCCCGGTCTTGAAGCATTGGAAAAATAGCAGCTTCATCCGACTAGTCTGATTTGAAAGGATATAAAATGATATATGCCGCCAACTTTAAAACAAACCATACCAGAAAAAGTACACATGCGTATGTAAAAGCATTAAATGAAAAATTATCTGTAAAAAAGCCTGATGATAAGGTATATATTTTCCCTCCTTCCACAGCGTTGGATGAGTATAAGGGTGATTTCACGATAGGTGTGCAAAATGCCTATCCGGCATATAATGGTGCATATACAGGTGAGATAGGCTTGGAGCAGTTAGATGAGTTTGATATAAAAACCATCCTTATCGGTCATAGTGAAAGACGTGAATATATGGCAGAGACACAGGCAAAAGTAGCAGTTAAATTTGCTTTTTTTCAAGAGCAGGGATTTGAGATCATCTACTGCATCGGCGAACCTTTAGAGATTCGTGAAAAAGGTTTTGAAGCGGTGATGAAATATCTTTTAGCACAGTTTAACGGGATAGATATTCATTATGAAAATCTTATTGTGGCATATGAGCCTATTTGGGCGATAGGTACAGGAAGAAGTGCTACAGTTGAGGAGATATCTACTACGCATCGTGCTCTTAAAAAAGCTATCAATGATAAACCATTACTTTATGGCGGCTCTGCTAAACCTGCCAATATTAAGGAAATTGCGAGTATCGCCGGGGGAGATGGGGGTTTAGTGGGGAGGGCATCACTGGATGCAGAGAGTTTTTCTCAGATGATACTGTAAGGTCGAGTTGCTAGCATCCCGACCTGTATGTTATTTAAACAGATCAGCCAATGCAGTTGTATCTTTTGTTTTCTCCATTTCTCCACTTTCTGAAGTTTCAGTTTGTCTTTCTGTCACACCTTCTACTTCATTAAGTTCTATGGTGTAACCTGTCAGCATAGATGCAAGGCGAATATTGATACCGCTTCTACCAATAGCTTTCGCTTTTTGGTCACCGGTAATGTTAATGACTGCTTTTTTCTCCTCTGCATCTACTTTAATACTTTGAGTGATCGCAGGGCTTAGTGCTCTGGTAATGAAAACTTCAGGAATAGGTGAGTACTCAATACAGTCGATATTTTCACCGTTAAGCTCTTGGCTTACTGCATTGATACGTACACCTTTTACACCGACGGCTGCACCGATAGGATCAACATTCATTTGCTCCGTCTTAAGGGCAATTTTTGCTCTTTCCCCGGGGATCCTTGCAGCACCGATAATTTCAACGACACCATCTGCAATTTCAGGTACTTCATTTGCCATCAGTGCTTCAAGAAATTTAGGAGAAGTGCGCGTAAGTTCAAGAAAAAGACCGTATTGTGGATCAACACTGACATAACGCAGTAGTGCTCTAATAGTGTCACCACGTTTAAATTTTTCCCCTTTGATACGGTTTCTAAGCGTTAAAATACCTTTAAGCTCGCCGATCTCTACATGGGTATTGTCATCAGCATCTACACGATTAACAGTACCCAACATGACAGAACCTACTTTTTCTCTGTATTTTTCAAAAAGATCCTGTTCTATTCGTCTTTGAATATGGTATTCAAGCTCCCTAAAGAGGTTTGCAGAAGCGGTACGTCCATGATCTTCAAGCACAAATTCTTCTTTAAGTTGGTCACCGAGCTCAAGTGAATCGTCAAACTCTTTTGCTTCAGAAAGAGGTATGAATGCATCGGAAGGTATTTTCTCTTTATGATCCTCTTTGCCTACTTCAACAAAAAGCTGTTCATCATTATCAGCAACAACAGTGATCACTTTATTGACAGAATATGTTTTTGTATCGTTGTCGATCAGTACTTCAAAATTGCTTGTAAATGTTGTAAGTTTTTTTGCCGTATTGATCAAAGCTTCTTTGAAAGCATCCAACGCATGCTCTTTAGAGATGTTTTTTTCATGTGCAATAGCTTCTATAATGTCTAATATTTTTTCCATCTATTTTTCCCTTAATAAATCTTTTTGATAAAAATTCAATCATACCCGCTACAAGAGGTAACAAAACAGTATTAAGTACATCTATGAGGTGGTGTTTTTGAAGATTAGCATTATAGCTAATCAAACCTTTACTGAAAATAAAGTATAATCAGATCAATTATTGAATAGAAATCAAAGGAATATAGATGAAACTAAAACTTGCTAGAACAACACTTAAAGCGAAGCCAAAAACAATAGAGTTGAAAAAATTGGAAGATGAACTAGCAAACAGATCTATATTTTATTTTGATAAGGATAACTCACATAAAGAGTTGAAAGAACTTATTGAACATTTTGAAGAAAAGGGCTATTCTGTTTACATGCGCGAAGTGAAGTATGGATTGGATGATAATGAATATATCTATGAAGTGCATATTATTGCCTAAAGCAAAGAGAATTAGTTGCCTAAAAAATTATTTATAGAAACACTCGGTTGCGCGATGAATGTTCGCGACAGCGAGCATATGATCGCAGAGTTGAACCAAAAAGAACCTTACGAACTTACCCAAGAACTTTCTGAAGCCGATCTTATCATTATCAATACCTGCTCTGTACGGGAGAAGCCTGTTGCAAAACTTTTTTCTGAGATAGGCGTATTTAACAAATATAAAAAAGAGGGTGCGAAGATAGGTGTCTGCGGATGTACAGCAAGTCATTTGGGAAAAGATATCATTAAAAGAGCTCCTTCGGTTGATTTTGTACTGGGTGCCAGGAATGTCTCCAAGATCACAGAAGTGGTTGACAGGAAACATGCAGTTGAAGTAGATACGGATTTTGATGAAAGTATGTACTCTTTTGGTGACTACAGAAGCAATCCTTTTAAAGCCATGGTCAACATCTCCATGGGATGTGACAAATCCTGTACCTTTTGTATTGTTCCCACTACACGGGGTGAAGAGATTTCCATTCCCAGTGATCTTTTAGTGCAGGAAATTACAAAAGCAGTCGTTTCAGGTGCCAAAGAGGTGATGCTTCTTGGGCAGAATGTAAATAACTACGGAAGACGTTTTGGATCCTTGGAAGAGCAGTGTGATTTTACACAGCTTTTGCGTAAAGTCTCAGCCATTGAGGGATTGGAGCGTATCAGGTTCCAATCTCCGCATCCCTTGCATATGGATGATGCATTCATTCAGGAATTTGCTTCCAACCCTAAAATATGCAAGCAGATACATGTGCCTCTGCAAAGCGGCTCCACCTCACTGCTAAAAGCAATGAAACGTGGGTATACCAAAGAGAATTTCCTCAACCGTTGTGAAAAAATACGTACGCTTTGTCCTGAAGCAACCATTTCTACTGATGTCATTGTTGGTTTCCCTGGTGAGAGTGATGCAGATTTTGAAGATACGATGGATGTTCTTGAAAAGGTACGTTTTGAACAAATGTTCTCTTTTAAATATTCTGCACGCCCGCATACGGAAGCAGCCAAATTTAAAAACCAAATCGACAATGCCCTCTCAGGAGAACGTCTGACAAGACTGCAGGCACGACATACCCAAATACTTGATGAGATCATGGATGCCCAGTTGGGGAAAATACATTCGGTCTATTTTGATGAACTCAAATCAGAAGGAAGGATCTCCGGACGTTCTGATGACGGGAAACTGGTATTTGTTAAAGGAAGTGAAGAATTGCTTGGAAAGATCTTGGATGTGAAGATCATTAAAACTTCCAGAGGAGCACTCGACGGTGTGCTTGTTTAGGTAAAGAATGAAGCACTTTTTACAGCAAATAGCACAGAGGGCTGTTCCGCCCATCGTTTATGTGTTCATGCGTATCGTCTGGTTTACTACGTCCAGGAAATTTCATTTCATTACACCTATAGACGAAGCACAGCATGTCTGTGTCTGTTGGCACGGTGAACTTTTCATGAGCCCACAAGCGTATAGGAAGATCCATAAAAAACATCCTGCTTCAGCCATTATCTCTTCTCATTTTGACGGTTCCCTCATTGCCGGTACGCTGAATTTATTACATATTAGACCCCTTAGAGGCTCTTCACGGAAAGGGGCGAAACAAGTACTGCTGCAAGCCTTTAAAAGTATTAAACAAGGAGAAGAAGTGCTTATCACTCCAGATGGTCCAAAAGGACCAAGACACTCTATGAGTGACGGAGCCATAGGCATCGCACTGAAGAGTAAGCTTCCTGTTTTCATCATGAACTTTAAAGCTGAGAATTATTGGCAGTTAAAGAGTTGGGACAGATTTGTCATCCCCAAACCTTTTACAAAAGTAGATTTTTATATACAGAGTATTTCTCTTGAAGGCATGGCACTTGATGAGGCTCGAGCATACCTGCTGGAAAAGATGCTGGAACACACTATTGAGTGAGGAGTGAGGGGGTGAGAAGTGAGGAATTAGAAGGATATAGTGAAGATTTTCTTGAGTATCTCTTTGATGTACGGGGCTACTCCGAAGCTACGGTTGAAACCTATGAAGTTGCCTTGCGTCAGATGGTAGAGGTGAGCCATTTCTATAAAGAAGAGGAAGAATGGGTGTTGGATATTACTCCTTTTCGCTTTGCTATTGTCAAAAACAGTAAAAAGACGATTGTCAAAAAACTCTCTGCAGTACGCTCTTTTGTGAAGTATTTGGAAGATCAGTGTCTAATGCCGGTCAAACTGATAGCAGATGAGTCGATTAAAGTGCCCCAGAGCCTCCCTAAGCCTATAGAGGAGGCTTACATAGTAGAAGTACTAGATAAGGCAAATTTAGAGGAAAAACTGCTTATTTCAATACTCTATGGGTTAGGTCTGCGTATCTCTGAGTTAAGTGGACTGAAACTTACAGATATTAAAAAGGAATGGGTACAGATCCATGGTAAAGGGAACAAAGTACGAGAATTGCCGCTTTTAAAAGAGTTGCAAAGATTGATCACGCTTTATAAAAAGCAGTATATGCCTAAAAAGTATCTGTTTGAGAAAGGCAACAGCCCGATGAATGCTTCACAGCTACGTTACAAGATCACGAAACTCTTTAAAGCTTCAGGCATCAAGGTCACCCCCCACCAGTTACGTCACTCGTTTGCTACCCACCTGCTTAACAATGGGGCACGCATTGCGGATGTAAGCGAACTTTTGGGACATGCAACTATGGCAACCACGCAGGTCTATACCAAGCTTGGAAGTGCGAAGAAGATGCAGGAGTATATGAAAGCGCACCCTCTTGTTAGTGAGGAGTGAGCAACGAGGAATTGCTGTAGGTCGGGATGCCCTACCCCGACAATAATATGTATAAAGAAAAAGCTTTATTGGTTTATGGGATTCGTACTGTAGGGGTAAGGTACCCTGACCTACAAAATATCTATATTCTCTTTAAACAGGTAGGGTCTGATTTTTGAGGGAATTTTTTTTATCCTGCATTGCTCTTTAAACGGTTTTGGCATATCAGTAGTGACATAGGGTGCAATATAAAGCAGATCATTTTCTAATTCCACTGCCCACTCTCCACCTATGACAAGGCTATTCTCATTTTCTATCTCTTTACGTTGAGACGCTGAGAGGAGGTATCCTAAATTTTTGAGTATGATGTCTGTCGCTTTTGTTTTTGTTTTTGGATTGCATAATTTGATAATACGCAATTTTTTTTCAGTACGGATAAGTTCAAAACCTTTCTCAAGTTCCTTTTTATCTTTTCTGAGGTACTCAAAACTGCGTCTGATTCCTTCTTTGTATGCCTTTATAAGAGGGTTAGAGAATTGTTGTCTGAACTTGTTCCTCTCATACTTTTCATCACTGTTGCTTTCATCGATGAAATAGGGGTGATCGTTCTCTTTCAGATAATCAAGCAGTTCATCTTTACTGTATTCAAGAAGCGGGCGTACCAAGGTGTAACCTTCTCTTTGCGTGACAGGTTCCAGCCCTATAAGTTCAGAAACTCCCGCCCCTTTGGTCAGGCGCATGAGAAACCACTCAAGGCAATCATTGAGTTGATGGGCTGTGAGGATGTTGTCATACCCTTCTGTGCTCACAAGTGATTCAAAAAATACATAACGAAAGTCTCTCGCCTGTTTTTCAAAGTGTGTATCAAATGCAGGGGCATTGATAGTATGGCAAAAAAGTTTATGCGCTTTTGCCAGTTTTTTAGCATGTGCTACCTCTTCTTTGCTTTGTGTTCTTACCCCATAATCAACAATGGCGATGTCAAATTTGATGTTGTTTTCTATGAGTAGAAAAAACAGAGCGGAAGAGTCTACTCCTGCTGAGAAGGCTAATAGGTTCTTCTTGTTAAGTAGGAAGTAGGAAGTAGGAAGTAGGAGTGGTTTCATTTTAGATTTTCTTTTATCTTTTTTGTACTAGAGATAAGAAGTTTGAGTAGTTCATCAATTTCAGGTTGAATACTTTGAAGCATTTTATTATCTAAGTATCCTGACTTGTTCAATAGTAAGAGCCAATATTCAGTTTCATTAGCTTCTTTTAGAGCAATGGTGAGTTTATGTAAAAAGTCTGCTTTAGATTGCGCATATTGTGCTTCACGGATTAATGCACCGATGGATGTACCACTACGAATAACCTGCTTCGACAAAATATATTCTTTATGCTCCTTTTGTAAGTATTGAGAAAGTTTGATGATTCGTAATGCAAAGGCAAAGCTTTTTTCTCTTAATAAGTCCTTTTTCATTCCTACTTCCTACTTCCTACTTCCTACTTCCTCATTAAGTAATGTAGCAAGTAATTGAGTGCCTACTAACTCAGTGATTTTTGCAACATAGAGTTTACCATATTCTATGGGTAAATCTGAAGTGTCGTTGATGAGGATCTCTCCGTCTATGTCTACTGCCCAGTTAAGGGGTCTTGCTGAAAGGAGGTACTCATGTTCATCACTCTCTGCGTCTATGACCAGTATTACTGTTTTGCCAACCATCTTTTCCAAAGAGTGCAGTGTGGAAGCTTCGGCTATCTCTCCGAGTATCTCTGCTCTTTCGTTAATGATCTCCTGGGGGATCTGCTCCATTTTGTAAGCAGTGGTGGTCTCTTCGTTGGAGTAGTGGAACGTGTTGAAGCGGTCGAAGCCGAAACTTTCCATGAAGTTGCAAAGTTTCTCAAAACTCTCCTCTGTTTCTCCGGGATGTCCTGCAATGACAGAGGTACGTAAAAAGGCATTGGGTTTGCTTTTCATATGGTCAAGCAGTTCAATGGTTTTTGCTTCTCCGAAGCCACGTTTCATGGTTTTAAGCACGACATCATCGATGTGCTGGATGGGCATGTCATAGTAGGTTTGGAAGATGTTTGAGTCCGCAATGGTATCGATGAGTGCAAATGTGGTCGTACTGGGGTAAAGGTACAAGATTCTGGCACTTTTGACACCCTTTATGGCTTCAACTGCCTCAATGAGATCGATCAAACCATCCTGAAGTTCCATATCTCTTCCATAGCTTGAACTGTCCTGAGAGATGAAAGAGAAGTCATAAAACCCCTGTGCTGTGAGGTTGTTCACTTCTTTGACAATAGATTTAAGAGAACGTGAATGCAGTTTTCCCTTAAAGCTCGGAATCGCACAGAAAGAGCAGCTTTGGTTGCACCCTTCTGCGATCTTGATATAGGCATGGTAGTTTGAACCTGTAATGACTCTGCCGCTTGTTTCAGTTGCGAGGTAGACTTCAGGCGAAAAGGTACTCTGTTTAGAGACGATGAGAGCATCGATCTTCTCATAATCGCCCACGCCTGTAAAGATGTCGATTTCAGGAAGTTCTTTTTGAAGATCTTCTTTATATCGCTCGGAGAGACACCCTGCCATCACCAGAACAGAGTTCTTTTTACGTTCTTCATGGAGGTTAAGTACCGTGTTGATGCTCTCCTCTTTAGCAGCATCAATGAACCCGCAGGTATTGACGATGATCACATCGGCCTGTGTGTTGTCATCGGTGATTTCATATTCTTTAAGTCGTCCGAGCATCACTTCGGAGTCAACAAGGTTCTTGGTACAGCCGAGGCTGACAAGGTGTAATTTTTTTTGGTGGCGTTTTTTAGAATTTGGCATGAAATGTCTCACTATGGTATATTATATTTTTTCAGCATTATAGCAAAAAGTAAAGGTAAAGGTATAACGTTCAAAAAAGATAAATAATTTGGAGGATTAAAAAGAGGCTAGAGCCAGACCGAAGTCCGGACTCTAAGTGTGTGAGAAAACTTTTAAGAGAAGTTCTTAGAAGTTATATCTACCCCATACACGGATCATATTTTGAGAATCACCGTTGTTTACAGCATTATCGTCAGCATCTGTTAAGACATAACCAGCGAATAGTGTTGTAGAGTCGTTGAATACTTTAGTTTTATAAGTTACATCTAACTCATATGGATTGTGATCATCAAGTATATCATTGTCTGCAGCAAGTCTCTGACCATATGCAACACCAAATTTACCACCAAGTGCTTTAGCGCCTGCAGCTACTTTAATGTACTGAGAGTCATTTTCGATGACACCTTGGTTAAGGATCATTTGTGTATAAAGTGGAGTTTTTACACCACCGAAGTTTGTAACAGTTGCTGCCATATCTTCGTCACCAACATAAGAGTAAGCCAATGAAGCATCAAACATACCGAAGTTTCCACCTACTTTTGCACCGAATGAAGTTGTTTCATGGTTATCTACAGCATCACCGAAGATATACCCGCCTTGAAGAGCAACCGCATAATCAGAGATAGCATATTTTGCATCACCCCATAGAATGTGTGCATCATTACCATTTGCTTGATCAAGATTAGGAGCATAGTAGTAAGAACCTGTCAATGTCAAACCTTCAACAGATTTGTTTTGAACAGTTAACATATGTATACCATCATGATCATTAAATTTATTGAAGTCAGAAAGGTCGTTTCCTGCACCAAAACCATTGTGGTTACCACCATATACATATGCGTATACAATTGTAGTATCAGGAAGGTCTGTATTTACAACCAAGGCTGCATCAAAAGTATTTTTAAATACGTTCCATCCTTCAGAGAAAGCAAATGGAGAGAGCGCTTTTGGAAGTTCTTGACGACCTAATTTAAAGCTTGTGTTACCAAATCCGTAAGTTAGGTATGCTTGAGAAATCCAACCACCATCAGTCATATCATCAATATCACCTGGTTTACCAACACCTTGTGGCACATTAGAAACTACAGAGTTCTCAAGGTTAAGTGTAGAAAGTCCGTTTACTTCAAATCCTGCACCAATACCTGCAAATACATCTTTGTTTACTGCTCTTAACTGAAGACCAGCATCTGCTGCTGAAGCTTCTTGATCAAAAAGATCGTTTACAGCATTGTCTCTTGTTTGGTAATATACTACCGCTTGTCCTGAGAAATCCCAACCAGATGCTTCTGCAACTACTGGAGTCTCTACTACTGGCTCAACTGGAGCGATATCCCCCCCAGCCATAATCATTGTTGACGCTACTACTGAAAGTAATAATGTTTTTTTCATTGTAATCTCCTTGATTTTTTTGAATACAAAGAATTATAACACATAAATTTACTAAAAGTCAATAAAATAAACGAAAAGTTAACGAAATATTAATAAATTGAGTCAGACAGCCCGAAAATACGGTATTTAGGGGATACTTAAATTTATATTAAATAACATAAAACAGTGTTTTTAGTGTAAAAAAAGAGGTTTTTTTAAGAAAAGTAAACAAATTTTTAAGTTTTTTGTTAACTATTTGAGGGATTTTTCGGATTTTTATATAAAGTTGTAAAGAATGGTGGCGCCAGACGGAATCGAACCGCCGACACAAGGATTTTCAATCCTTTGCTCTACCAACTGAGCTATGGAGCCGTGACTTAAAACAAATTATCTGTTTTAGTGGATAGAATTATAACGCCTAAAGCTTAAGAATTAACAATTAAAAATTAAAAATTAAAATTTTTTGTATGATTTTTTGCAAAAAATAATTATTTAGAGGTTTTTTACCAAGTTCATAAAAGTTTCCCCTCTGTGTTTATAGGAGTTGAACTGATCGAAACTGGCAGCTGCAGGTGAGAGCAAAGCCACACTTTTTAAAGAGAGAGTGGCATCTATCTGCTTGACAGCAGTTTGCATGTTTTTTGCTTCTAATGCCTCTATTTTGTAGGTTTTGGCAAGTTGTAAAAGCTTGTCGTTATTTGCCCCTATAGTATATAGTGTAAGGGTCAGCCCTGCTATTTCCTTAAAAAGTGGAGTAAGATCCACCCCTTTGTCGTCACCTCCGAGGATGAGATGAATATGTCTGTCCCCGTAGCCTTTTACAGCCTGGATCGTAGCATCCAGATTGGTCGCTTTGGAGTCATTGACCCAGAGGCGCCCTTTGGCATCGCTGAACTCTTCCTGTCTGTGGGCATCTCTTTGAAAGGTATTGAGCAGTGCATAGTCTGTCTCATCAAAAAGTACCTTGGTAATGGCAAGAGAGAGCAGGGCATCCTGCAAAAAAGCACCTTTGTAGTTGAGCTTTGAAGCATTCAAGTTAAAATAGTCGCATAAAAAATCGTTACTCTCGTACTCTACGACATAAGCATCTGTTTTAGGAAGATCCAAGCCTTTGGGTACCAGCGCCAGTTCCCCTTCTTTCATAGTAAGCAGAGGTTTGAGCTTGTCTGTTTCATACTGCTCTGGTGTACCGTGCCAGTCCAGATGATCGGGTGTGATAGGCAATAAAAGATAGATATTCGGTGAAGCACTATGGGTATGATGCAAGGTAAAGGAACTTGTTTCCAGTACCCAGATAGGTGCATTTTCATCTAAGTCAGCCAAAGGCGTACCAATGTTCCCTCCGCTTACAGCTCCTCTTTTTTCAAGAAGATGTGTGAGCATCTGCGTAGTGGTGGTTTTGCCGTTGGTACCTGATATCCAGATGGTGAAAGGTTTGGCTTCGACAGGCTCAGCCACCGATTTAGTTAAATTAGGTCCCTGAGCTTGTCGAAGGGAAAAGTAGTCATATTCACTTAAAAGATTTTTTGCTTTTTGAATAAGAGTGTGTTTCGGTGGTAGGCTTGGTGTTGTGATTTCAAGAGTACTTTCATCAGGGTTAAATTCACTGGAAGGTTTGATGGTATTATTGTTTTCATCCGTATAGGTTTTTTCGCACTTGTCATCAAAAAATATACACCCACCACCAAGTTTTTTGGCTATGGCTTTGGTGGTTAGTCCATACCCAAACAGTGTTGGTCTCACCAGCTTATTCCTACTTCCTACTTCCTCATTCCTCATTATCATTCCTATCTGAATTTAAAGCTGATTAAGGCTAGTATATTTGCTATAAACGCGATCATCCAGAAACGTACGATGATCTTGTTCTCTGCCCAGCCTTTGAGTTCGTAGTGGTGGTGGATAGGTGCCATTCGGAAGATACGTTTTTCACGGAGTTTAAAACTTCCTACCTGCAAAATAACCGAGACGGTCTCTATGACAAATATGATCCCTATGAGAATAAGAAGGACTTCACTTTTACCTAAAATAGCAAGGTATGCCAGAAAACCGCCGATGGCAAGGCTTCCTGTGTCTCCCATGAAGACTTCTGCAGGATAGCAGTTGTACCAGAGGAAGCCAAGCAATCCTCCTGCCAGTGCTGTAGCCAGTACCGTCATTTCTCCTACTCCTTTAATATTGGGGACTAGAAGATACTGGCTGAAAATAGCATGCCCTGTTACATAGATGATGGCACCTAAAGAGAAAAGGGCTATAACCGAGGGAACGGTTGCCAGTCCGTCAAGTCCGTCTGTAAGGTTTACAGCATTGGTAGTAGCCAAAAAGACGAGTACCCAGAAAGGAATAGCAAAGTAACCCATATCAAAGAGCGGTGTTTTAAGGAAAGGGACATAGAATTCTGTAGGGAAACCGGCATAAAGCAGAAGTCCTGCAACAATAGCTGCAATAACAGCCAAAAGTCCCATCTTGCCGCGGGGAGTCAGCCCTTCAAGATTGTCTCCCGAGATGATCTTCCCCAGATCATCTTGAAATCCGACAAGTCCGAAACCAAGCAGTGTGATGAGCCCTCCCCAGATATAGATGTTGGAAAGATCAACAGTCAGTAGCGCAGCAATCATGGTACTTACCAAAAAGACAGCACCTCCCATAGTGGGAGTATGCCGCTTCCCTTCATGTGCAGGAACATATTTGCTGATAGGTTGATTGGCTTTTTTTGAGATCGCCCATGCCAGATATTTCGGCATGATCAGCAGGGTGAATACAAATGCAATAAAAAAGGAAAATCCTGCACGTACAGAGATATAGCCAAATAGATTGATGTCTAAAAATTGGGAGAGTTGATACAACATAGATTCTTTTTCCTTTATGTTTAAGCAAGTTTATTTTACTATTATTTCAATAAATATTAGGAAAAAGAAAAAAAATATGGATATGCAAAAAACAATTTTAATCATTACTGACGGTATAGGATATAAACCTCAAGGTAGCTGTAATGCTTTTGAAGGTGCCGAAAAACCTACCTATGACACACTTTTGAAAACTGCACCCAAGGCACTTATCGCTACGCATGGACTTAGTGTCGGATTGCCTGAGGGACAGATGGGAAACTCCGAAGTAGGGCACATGACCATAGGAAGCGGACGTATTCTGTATCAGGATCTGGTAAAGATATCGCTGGCTTTGAAAGACGGGCGTATGGGAACAAACAGGGTTCTAAATGATACCTTGGCAAAAAGTGGGCGGGTACATCTTGTTGGACTGCTTAGTGACGGTGGGGTACATTCTCATATAGAACATACTATAGGGCTTGCAAAGTTGGCAAAAGCCAGAGGAAAAAAAGTTTTTTTACATCTCATTACTGACGGAAGAGACGTCAGCCCGACCTCTGCAAAAACCTACATAGAACAGATAGAAGCGATCACAGATGAAGCTGTGTGCATCGCAACGATCGGTGGACGTTTTTACACGATGGACAGAGACAATCGCTGGGAGAGAATAGAAAAGGGATACAGGGCTATTGCAGAAGCCAAACCTTCGACAACCTTGGATCCTAAAACATATGTAGAAGAGAGTTATACAAAGAAGGAGACAGATGAGTTTATAGAACCTGTTGCATTTGAAGGGTATGACGGCATGAAAGAAGGGGATGCCGTGATCATGACGAATTTCCGTTCAGACAGGGTCAGGGAGATCACAACCGCCTTGGGCGACAAAGATTTCTCCGCGTTTGAGCGAACCTATATTCCCCTGCATATTGCTACCATGACACAGTATGATGCCAGTTTCCCATACCCGGTGCTTTTTCCTAAAGTTGCACCGAAAAATACTCTGGCAGAGGTGATCGCCGGGGCAAAACTAAGACAATTGCATACGGCAGAAACAGAGAAGTATGCCCATGTGACATTTTTCTTTAACGGTGGGATAGAAGAGCCAATGATCGGTGAGAGTCGTGTGCTCATCCCCAGTCCGGATGTCAAGACGTATGATATGAAGCCTGAAATGTCTGCGCCTCAGGTAGGAAAGGCAGTAAGAACGGCAATGGATGAGGCGTATGATTTCATCGTAGTGAATTTTGCCAATGGTGACATGGTAGGGCATACCGGCAATTATGATGCTGCATGTAAGGCTGTCACTGCTGTTGACACTGAACTTGGGAAGATCATAGAAAAAGCAAAAAAGGAGAGGTACAATATAGTATTGACTTCAGATCACGGAAACTGTGAAGAGATGTGTGATACCCAGGGGCATGTGTTGACCAATCATACAGTAGGTGAAGTATGGTGTTTTGTCCTGGCAGAGGGTGTAAAAAAGGTCAAAGAAGGATATGGATTGAATAATATTGCCCCTACCGTATTGAAATTGATGGGAGTTGAAATCCCTGACGAAATGGATGAACCACTCATATAATTTGACTAAATCTCTTTTTCATAGTAATATAAAAATTAAACCTTTTTAGAGGAGGATAGAATTATGGAAAAAAAGATCAAAGAATCTGTTGGCACGCTTTTGGCTCATATTATTAAAGTTGACCACAGAGATGTGGAGAAAGAAGCACCGCTTTTTTGTGAGATAATGGGAGAGAATTTTGACTGTTCGGAAAAGGAAGCAAAAGAGTTTCTTCATACCATGATGAATAAAGAATATAATCTTGACGATCATGTTGCTATTATTAACCAGGCACTTTGTGAAGACAGGCTCTCCAAATTTCATCTTTTGGAACAGCTGAATCATATGATCTATTCTGATAAGATCAGTCCGGATGATTATAAAATCTTTGAGGATATTAAGAATAAGTTGTTTGAGTGTTAGCTCTAATCTCTCACGTGTTACAATATCTCCAAATATTTTAAAGGGTAAAGATGAAATTTACAGGTAATAATGTTTTGGTTACAGGTGCAAGCAGGGGTATCGGTGCACAGATCGCCAAGGGATTGGCAGCTATGGGATTGAAGGTATGGGTGAACTTTCGTTCAGGTGAAGCAGAGGCAAATGCCGTCAAAGAGGCGATCGAGGCAGCGGGTGGCAAAGCCGAAGTGATCGGCTTTGATGTAAGTGATGAAGAAGCTTTTATAGCGGGTATCAAAGAAATTATTGTATGTGACGGTGAGCTCTCTTATCTTGTGAACAATGCAGGTATTACCAAAGATGGTTTGGCGATGCGTATGAAAACAGAGCAGTTCATGGATGTGATCAATGCGAATTTAAAATCAACATTCATAGGGTGCAGAGAAGCTCTTAAAGTAATGCGAAAAAAACGTTTTGGTTCGGTAGTAAATATTGCTTCGATCGTAGGTGAGACAGGTAATGCAGGACAGACGAACTATGCTGCTTCCAAGGGCGGCACGATCGCAATGACAAAATCATTTGCTATAGAGGCAGCAACCTCCGGTATACGTTATAATACCATTACTCCCGGGTTTATTGCTACAGAGATGACAGAGGTACTTAAAGATGAGGTAAAAGATGCATTTACAGCAAAGATCCCTATGGGAAGGTTTGGAAAGCCTGATGAAGTGGCAGATGCTGTAGCATTTTTACTTTCAGACCATGCTTCTTATATTACGGGGGAAACTCTCAAAGTGAATGGTGGAATGTTTATGTAAATTGCGTAGGGGTAGATTCCATATCTACCCTTATTGGTATTATGGGTCAATATGGAATTAACTCCTACAAATTGGAAAAATATGTCTATAAAAATACTCCTGCTCGAAGATGACAAGCTTTTTAATGAAACCCTTCAGGATTTTTTAGAGGAAGAGGGGTTTGAAGTTGATACTGTATTGGACCCTTATTCTGCACTTGATCTTACCTATAAACACCCCTATGATCTTTATCTGTTTGATGTGAACCTTCCTTATGAGAATGGATTTGACCTACTGAAAAAACTTCGAGAGAGTGGTGATGTGACCCCTACGATCTTCTTAACATCCAGAGAAGATAAAGCTTCTCTGACACAAGGCTTTGAAACAGGGGCGGATGATTACATGAAAAAGCCTATTGACCTTGATGAACTTTTACTCCGAATTGGAGCGTTGTTACGTCGACAAGCAAGAAAAGAGAGAGTAAACATAGGCGCATATGTTCTGGATATGGTTGCAAAAACACTTTATTTGCAGGATGAACCGCTTGAAGTGACACAAAAAGCAGTAGAATTGCTGGTGCTGCTTGTGGAAGGAAAAGGCGAAGTAGTGAGTTCTGAGATCATCAAAAACAGACTTTGGGCGGCGGGGCAGCATGCCAGTGACGGATCGCTCAGGGTCTATGTCACACAGCTTAAAAAATATTTTCCTGACAGTATTGTCAATGTTCGAGGTATAGGATACAAGTGGGTGTTATGAAAAAAAAGACATTGTTGGCTGCATTGGGGTACTTCACCAGTGTGGCAATGCTTTTGAGTTTTTTGTACTGGTTTTTGGAAAATGAAGGATTTACGGAGAGTAATTTTCTCATGGCAGGATTTATGGTACTTCTTTTGGCTGCGGGTTGGGGGTATGTGATCTCTACGCATCTGCTTGCTCCCAAGGTTCAGCTTGATGAGAGCCTTTCTCAACTCAGCTCTGAAATACTGCATGAACTCAATATTCCTCTTTCAACTATACGGGCCAACAGCAGTATGCTGAAAAAGCGGTTGCAGGATGAAAAAAATCTGCAACGCTTAGCACGCATAGAATCTTCTTCATTAAGGCTTGAAAGACTCTATAAAGAGTTGGTTTACAGTATTAAAAAAGAGATACATCCTGTAGAGAAAGAGCTTTTTTCTTTAGAAAAATTGTTACACGAACGTATAGAGGTACTGGAAGCATTCGGAAGGAACCGTTTTAATCTAAAGATGGAAGAATGTCTGCTTAAAGCAGATAAAATCGGGTTTGAAAAAATGATAGATAATCTACTGATGAATGCCATGAAATATTCTCCTAAAAATTCTCCCGTAACTATTAGCTTACAGAATGATCTACTCACTATTACCGATAGAGGGATAGGTATGGATGAGACACAACTGCTTCGTGTCTATGAACGTTACTATCAGGGAGACAGTAAAAAAGAGGGTGAGGGCATAGGACTTGCTTTGGTAAAAGCCTATTGTGACGAGGAGAATATTGATATTCAAATACAATCACAGAAAAACAGTGGTACTACCATATTGTTAGATTTGAAAAAGAGTATAAAAAACTAATTTCCCCTATTTTGACACGTTTTGACATTTTTTTCTTTTATAATTGTTAAATTAGTGTTAAATAGTTGATCTGAATCAATTATATTGAACATTATGATTAGTTATAATGAAGAGTGTTTGATAGTAGTTATAAAAGTATCTTATAGCTATTGGACAAATAAGCGTTGATCCAAAGAAGTTTGGATCTGTTTAGATCGTAATTGAAGGAGGAAAAATGAATTACAAACTCAGTAAATTTGCATCTCTTGTTCTTGGTTCTGCATTAAGTGTCTCGACACTTTTTGGTGCAAGTGCTTTGGACAAAGTGATGAAGGAGCGTGGTTTAACACAGACTGACCTGTTAGCAGCTGCTAAAACCTATACACCAAGTGGTGGACGTGACAAATACCTGGTATTCAGTTCGGGCGGACAGTCAGGACAGATCATGGTGTATGGTGTACCGTCTATGAGAATACTTAAATATATCGGTGTCTTTACACCGGAGCCTTGGCAGGGATGGGGGTATGATGATGATACCAAGAAGATACTTGCAGAAGGTAACATTCGTGGTAAATCGATCACCTGGGGTGACACACACCATCCAGGTATATCTGAAACCAATGGTAGATATGATGGTAAATGGCTGGTCATTAATGATAAAGCCAATCCAAGGATTGCTGTCATTGACCTAAATGATATGGTTACTAAGCAGATCGTGGTGAATCCGGTATTCAAGTCTGATCATGGTGGAGCATTCTTTACGCCAAACTCTGAGTATATTCTTGAAGCATGTCAGTATGCTGCACCGCTGGATAACAACTATCATCCAAT
>FPHD01000021.1_pt1 | contig 48943 bp, 47 predicted proteins | sample 1057311 | NCBI WGS metagenome assembly FPHD01 (sample SAMEA4473313, study PRJEB15554) | hydrothermal vent metagenome | biome: marine basaltic hydrothermal vent biome; feature: marine hydrothermal vent; material: water | place: Pacific Ocean | collected 2011-06-14/2011-07-23 | depth 1199 m | reverse complement strand
AAAAATTAAAAATTAAAAATGAGAAATTAAAATTTATGTATACAAATACCATAAAATCCATCGCCATTGGTTCTTTTGACGGCATACATATTGCCCATCAGCGGCTCATAGAACAGGCAGAAGCTATTGTGATCATTGAGCGTAACGGTGGGTACCTTACTCCTGGCTATAAGCGTTCACTCTATACTTCAAAAGTATGCTGTTTTTACCATTTTGACAAGATCAGATCTTTGACCCCACAGGCGTTTGTCGACAAACTCAAAGAGGACTTTCCGAAGTTGGAGAAGATCGTCGTGGGGTATGACTTTGCTTTTGGTAAAGCCAAAGCGGGAGATGCATCACACCTGGATGCACTTTTTGACGCAGAAGTATGCATTGTCAAAGAAGTAAGCTGCAAGGGCATCTCTGTGCATTCTCGTACCATCAAAAACTATCTGGAAGAGGGTAACATTAAGATGGCAAACTGTCTTCTTGGTCGTGCGTACCGTATAGACGGAGAAGTAGTAAAAGGGCAGGGCTTAGGTAAAAAAGAACTAGTACCTACACTTAACCTTCATGTAGAAGATTATCAGCTTCCGCTGGAGGGGGTTTATGCTACACATACCAAAATAAATGGGATATGGTTACCTTCTGTGAGTTTTTTAGGGCACCGTGTCACTACTGATGGCAGTTTTGCGGTAGAGACACATATATTGGATGAGAATGTAGGTGAAGTGCAGGGGCAGGTCTGGCTTGAATTTATTGCATATCTACGAGAAAATAAAAAGTTTGATGGATTGGATGTACTGAAACAACAGATAGCAGAGGATATGGATCAAGCAAGGAGAATTTTACATGAAAGATAAAGTATTCACAGAAAAGATAAGTAAAAAGTTTGAATTTGACGAAGCAGTGGCTTCTGTATTTGATGATATGCTCTCTCGTTCCGTACCTTTTTATGATGAGGTGAGAAAATTGGTGATCTCTCTTATTTTGGCAGAACAAAAAGAGGGGATGAAAGTACTTGATCTGGGTTCTTCTACCGCAAAGTTTCTTCTTGACCTTCATTCAAAGATGGAAGTGAGTATGCGACTCAAAGGACTTGATAACTCTCAAGCCATGTTGGACAGAGCAGAACAGAAATGTCAGGCATTTGGTGCCGGTATTGAGTTGGAACTTGCTGATATGCTGACGTATAACTATCAGGATGAGGATGTCATTGTAGCAAACTACACTTTGCAGTTTATACGCCCCATGCAGCGATTGGAACTGGTAAAGAAGATTTATGATGGGTTACATAAGGAGGGGATGTTCATCTTTTCAGAGAAGGTTGTTTTTGAAGACAAGTTACTCGATAAACAGATGATTGATATTTACTATGACTACAAAAAAGAGCAAGGCTACAGCGAATATGAGATCGCACAGAAACGTGAAGCATTAGAGAATATTCTTATTCCCTTTACCATAAAAGAAAATATACAGATGTGTAAAGATGCAGGATTCAAACAGATAGAGACGGTTTTTCAATGGGCAAATTTCGTCACATATGTTGCTAAAAAATAGGAGTGTTTTACTCTAAAAATGAACAATGCCCTAAAACACGAGTTGCATTATTTAATATGAGTTATTCACAACTTATTCACCATGTGAATAGGCATATTTTTTCTTAAAATTACCAAAAAATTACCAAAAAAATTTAAAATTGTTCTTTTTTAAGATATAATCATTGCATTAATTTTTTGGGTAAATTATTTATCCATGACAGAAGGATAGAAAATGAGTTGGACACCAGGCAGTTGGAGAAATTTTCCCATAAAGCAACAACCAACATATCAAGACAAAGCAGCACTTCAAAATGTTGAAAATGCTTTGCGTGTGTACCCACCGCTTATTTTTGCAGGAGAAGCCAGAAGACTGAAAGAAAAACTGGCAGCTGCCGGACGCGGAGAGGCTTTCTTGCTTCAAGGTGGTGACTGTGCAGAAAGTTTTTCTGATTTTAGTGCACAGAATATTAAAAATCTTTTTAAACTCATGCTGCAAATGAATATGGTATTGATGTATTCAACAGGGAAACCTGTGGTGAAAGTAGGACGTATAGCAGGACAGTTTGCTAAGCCAAGATCTTCTGATTTTGAAGAGATAGATGGTGTAAAACTTCCAAGTTACCGTGGTGATATTATTAATGGCATAGAGTTCACGGAAGAAGCGAGAGTACCTGATCCACAAAATATGATCAAAGCATACAACCAGTCAGCGGCAACACTGAACTTGCTGCGTGCCTTCTCTCGTGGAGGTTTGGCAGATCTTAACAAGGTACATCAGTGGAACCTTGATTTTATCAAAGATAACCCGTTGGGACAACGTTATAATGAGCTCAGCTGCAAGATAGACCATGCGATGCATTTTATGGCGGCATGCGGGCTTACGAGTGATACGATGCCGCAGCTTCATCAGACAACACTCTATACATCACATGAAGCACTTTTGCTGAATTATGAAGAATCGCTGACAAGACAGGATACAGAAACCGGTGAGTGGTATGACTGTTCTGCACATATGCTTTGGATCGGTGATAGGACAAGAGATCTTAATGAAGCACATATAGAATACTTCAGAGGGATAAAAAATCCTATTGGATGTAAAGTTGGACCAAGTATGCAAGAAGATGAGCTTATAGAACTCATCGATGCATTGAATCCGGAGAATGAGGAAGGCCGATTAAATCTGATCGTTCGTATGGGTGCTCAAAAGATCTCGGAATACTACCCGCCGCTTTTGAAAAAAGTAAGAGATGCGGGTAAGAATGTAGTTTGGACCATAGACCCGATGCACGGGAATGTTGAGAAAAGTTCAACTGGTTTCAAAACAAGAAATTTTGATAACATTCTTTCAGAAGTAGAACAGTTTTTTGCTATCCATAAGGAGATGGGAACTGTTGCTGCAGGTATCCATCTGGAGATGACAGGTAATGATGTGACTGAGTGTACGGGAAGTACTTCCTGTGCCATTACAGACGAAGGACTTGCCAGCCGCTACCATACACAGTGTGATCCGAGACTTAATGCTTCTCAGGCGCTGGAACTTGCATTTATGCTTTCTGATACGATTAAAGACAGCGAATAGTTTTCTCTAGACTACTGTGAAGATATTTTTTCCCTCTTCATGACGGTAGTGCAACGCCATTTTATGAATATCCAAAATACTTTTTACAATGTAAAGACCTAATCCCAATCCTTTTTTTGTAGTGTGAAACGGCTTAAAGTAATTTTCCAAAGGTTCTTTTAGTGCCTTGGCTTTGTTGATGATCTGCAATGTATGGTCATCAATGATCACAGTAATATGTTTATCGGTACTGTATTTAATCCCATTATCAAAAAGATTTTTAAGTACCAATGTAAAGAGTTCAAAATCTACATTGACACTGTAGTCCTCATCAACATGCATGGTAATATGACGTTGCGGCGCTTCAATCATCAACAGATCAATACTCGCTTCAACAAGATCACTCATTTTATAGGTTTTGACATGTAGTTCAAAATTCTTTGAGGTAATCTTTTCTATTTTTGCAAACTCATCAATAAGAAGGTTGAGCCTCTCAAAAATACTGTGCATTCTGGCTTTGTTTTTTTCATCAGGCAGCATTTCACTTATCAAGCGTCCTTTTGCAATAGGTGTTTTGAGCTCATGCATGATCGCACGTAAGAAAAGCTGGCGAGATTGCAAGAGTTCACGGATCATGGTTACTGCATGGTCAAATTCATTGGCTACTTCTGCAATTTCGTCCTGTTTATTGCTTGAACATCGGATATTGAGGTTACCCTGTGAAAATGTTTTGATCTTGTTTTTAAGTTCTGAAAGAGGTTTGAGACTGCGTATGACCCAGAAGTAGAGCATAATGATCAATAAAAATACAATGGTAAAAACGATGATCCGTTTTAAAGGGTATTGAGGTCTGTTCTTATTTTGTAAAAAAAGTTTGAACCGGTCATTGTTAATAAGTATGACACGTTGAAGTTTATAGGTATCAACCGCATACTTTTTGTATTTTTCTTTCTTTTTAAAATAGTGTTCAATATTGACAATTTTGGCTTTGTCTTTAATGAGTGAAAAGTTTTGAGACTCAAGATAGGCTTCATCGATCTTTCCGTAAATAAGATAGTAATTGTAGAGATAATGTGCAACCAAACGTTCATGGATGGCATTCCCTTCTTCGTATTTGGCACGGTCATATTTGATAGAACCAATGAATAAAATGGCAAGAAGTAAAAGTGTTAGTGAAAAAATCAGCCGTATTTTACTCTTGAGTGACCTAAAGCCGTTAAACAAGCTTATATCCTACGCCACGTACAGCCTGTATACGCTTATTATCTCCAAGTTTTGAACGGATTTTTGAGATAATAACATCCAGACTTTTACCTTGAGAGTCAATACTCATAGTTCCGGAAGTATTGATAATCTGTTCACGTGACTGGGTCATACCCTGATGTTTGACAAGCAAGGAGAGTACTTCAAACTCTGCAGGTGTCAGAGAGAGAGCCTCTCCTTTAAAATAGATCGTATCACCTTTGATCTCAAAATCACTTTTGGGTAAAGCATTCTGTTTCCCTTCACCTTTTTTTACCCGATTTAAGATAGCCATGATCCTTGCATACATCTCTTTAGGGTCATAAGGTTTTGGCAGGTAGTCGTAGGCTCCAAGTTCAAAACTTGCTACCTTGTCATTAATATCACTTCGTGCAGAAGAAATGATAACAGGCATATTATATTTACGTACCACTTCTTCACAGACTTCAAGTCCGTCCATGCCGGGAAGAGTAAGGTCAAGTATCATCAGGTCATACTTTTTGACACCGGCACTCAACCCTAAAAAAGGATCTTCAAAATTGGTGATTTTTATATCGAATTGTTCAAGATATTCTGTTAAAAGTTCCGCAAATTCAGGATCATCTTCGATCATAAGAATATTGACCATAGGCTTCCTCCTTTTTTATATTACACTATTTTAGTTTTTAAAGGTTAATTGAAGTCAAATAGCTATTTGACTTCAGAGTGCATTTCAAGTTTCTCCCACTCAAGATTTCCCCATTTTTTTAAGCTTTTTTGTAAACTATCCAGTGTTTTGTCATTATGGCAGGCAAAACAGGCATTGGTCTGAGGTGGCATACCATACGCTTTGGTCTGTGCAGGGTAGGTAAAGGCAAAACGGTGCGAGCGTACTGTCAGCGGTGATTTTCCTGTGTGTTTACCGGTTTTAGGCATATGACACTCAATACAGAGTGAGCCTTTTGAGGCTGCTTTATGGTGGGTATGTTGTTCCAATGAACTTTGATGTGGTCCAATAATCGAGCCAAAAGAGTGACATTTCATGCAGGCAGTATTACCTTGTGGTTTTTTGGCTGTATTGGTCAGTTTATGTGGATCGTGACAGTTGATACAAGTGATCCCATGTTTGTACATGGTATCATGGACATACTCATTTCCCTGGGTTCTGTTCTTTTTTGCAGCACCGTTTGCCCAGAACTCTTTAGTCTCTTTGCCTAGAGTAAATGGAGCAGGAAGTTTGTAGTTAATAAGTGCTTTCCCCGGGACATATCCGCTTGGATAATCTTTGGCTTTCAGCCACAGGTCTTTGGCTGTTGCATGTTCTGTCTCTATACGTTTGTCACGGTTACGCATATGGCATTGCAGACAGACTTCATTGGTACGCAAGGGGTCTGCTATACTGGCTTTATAGACAGGATTGTTCGGATCTTCTGCATGTTTGCTTCCGGGACCGTGACAGTTTTCACAGGCAATGGCGGGCTCAACCCGTTTTCCTGTTGCCATATAACCTGTAAAGTGACATCCGTCACAAGTATTAGAAGTAGGAAACTGGTGGTTGTCATGCGGATAGGAATTGTGATACCAGTATTTGTAGGGTTTGAAATGCTGCCATTTTCCTGTTTGAGTATTCCACTGGTAATTTCCGAGCCTATAGTCTTTTTTGCCATTAATGGTTGCAGGGATCATATAGCGTTGTTTAAATTTACTTCCTATAGTGTAGACAGCATCTTTGAGTGTGAAGTCAGCATCTTCAGGAAGTCTTGAGAAATTGGCAACAACTACTTTAGGATCCTTGGTAATGTCCTGTATCATTTTAGAGTGCATAGAGGCTTTCCAGTCATGATATTTCTCTTTGTGGCACTCTTTACATTTGGTTGACCCTATAAAATGTGCCTCTTTTTGCTCAACGGGCTGAAGGTCAATATTCATCCCGACACGAGGTTTGGTAAGTTGTTTGTAGTAGGGAGTGATCTTCGGAAGATTAAGCCAGATGAGTGCAGTGGCAATCATCAGTAATGGTAAAAGAAGTGTAAAAATACGTTTCATAAAAGAAAAGCCTTTTGCATATAAGATTTGATACTTTCAAAAGTATAACTAGATTGTGTAAAATATTCAAATGCTATGATCCCCTGATAGAGCAGCATATCGCTTCCGTCTTTAGTTGGTTTATTGTGGCTTTTTGCCAGTTTTAAAAAAGCTGTTTCTTTCCCGTAAATGACATCCATGCAGGCTTTTGCCTGAGGTATAACGGTATCAAGTATCTCTTTTGGAGCAGGAAGAGAATCATCTTCAAGACCGGCTGAAGTCATATTGATAACAAGGTCATAGGTTTGTGGTTCAAAAGTCTCAAAAGTGTATGTTTTAAAGTTATCAGCTTTGTATTTTTTCAGCCTTTCTTCACTGCGGTTAAGAAGGGTGACTTCATATCCCTCATCTTTTAAAATGACAGAAGTAGCTTGTGCTGTCCCCCCAGCTCCAAGGAAAAGTACGGTTTTAATTTCTTTGAACTCAGAAATAGCTTTAAGGAATCCTGGAGCATCAGTATTATAGCCATAGAGTTTTCCTTCTTTTTCTATTATGGTATTTACCACACCTATTTTTTGAGCAAAAGGATCAAGAAAATCACAAGCGTTAAATGCTGCTTCTTTATGGGGTACGGTAACATTGACTCCCTTAAGTTTCAGGTTAAAAAAAGTCTCCTTGAGTGTAGAGCCATTTTTTAAAAGATAGCGTGTATAACAAGCATCATAGCTTAGACCTTGAAAGGCTAAGTTGTGCATAAGAGGAGATTTGGAGTGGGAGACAGGATTTCCGAAGATGGCAAAGAGTTCTTTTGCCATCCTTAAAGCGCCTCCATCTCTTTCAATGTAGAAAGCAGGGCACCTAACTTATTTTTAACTTCCAGGTACTCAAGTTCCGGAATAGAGTCAGCAACAATACCTGCCCCTGCCTGCAAGGTAATAGAATCAGGCTTAATGAGTGATGTTCTAATGGCAATGGCTGAGTCCATATTACCGTCAAATGAGAAGTAGCCAACACTTCCAGAATAAAAACCACGCTTAAGACCTTCATACTGGGCGATGAGTTTCATGGCTTCTATTTTGGGAGCACCTGTCATGGTACCTGCGGTAAAGGTAGCAGCAAAGAGATCGAACATATCTTTGTCTTCCATAAGCTGTGCCTCCACATCGGAGACCATGTGCATGACATGGGAGTACTTTTCTACACGCATCATATCGGTTACTTTTACCGTACCGGTCTGAGCCACACGTCCCACATCATTACGTCCAAGATCGATAAGCATAAGATGCTCTGCACATTCTTTAGGATCATTTAGCATTTCATGTTCAAGCTCTTTGTCCCGTTTTATATTTTTCCCACGTTTACGTGTACCGGCAATAGGACGAAGCAGTATCTCATCTTCGGTCAGTCTTACCATTACTTCCGGGCTGGAACCACAGATAGAGAAATCTTCATAATCAAGCAGGAAGAGGTAGGGAGAAGGATTTTTAGATCGCAGTACCCTGTAAAAACTCAGAGGGTCTATTTTTCCTTTTTGTGTATATCGGTTAGAGAGCAGTATCTGGAAAATATCACCGGAACGTATGTTTTCTTTTGATTCCTCTACCATCTCTTTAAAACGTTCTTCATTTATACTGAAATTACCTTCTCCCTCTAGTTTTACTGCTTTAAGAGACATTGGTGTACAGGTATTTTGTAAAATATCTTCAATTGCGTTAAGCCCTTCTTTCATCGAATCATCATTGAGAATAAGGGTAAGTTTGGCACTTTTGTGGGAATAGGCTATGATGATCTTTGGGCGTACAAGATCAAGGTCAGGAGTATTTAACGGGTCATCCAAGTGATCCATACTCTCTTCGAGTACCGGTTCAAATACTTTGACCATGTCATATGCAATAAAACCTATGAAACCGTCAACAAAAGAGAATCCTACTTCTTGCGCTTTTGCTTTGTAGGCTGCCTGATCCACAGAAGTATAGTAGCTTTTTAAAAAACTGAAGGGGTCTTCTTCTAATATTTTACTGTTTCCTGTTATGTCGGTATATGTTGTTGTTTTGTCTTTATAACTGAGACGCTCCTGTGCCCCTACTGTAATAAAAGAGAAATTTCCGTCACTTGTGTTCACCACACTTTCAAAAAGCATAGTAACCTCATTTGGAAAGAGTATTTTGATCTTCCCGTAAAGTGCAACAGGAGTAAGTTGGTCAAATAGAACTGTTTTATGCATGTTATAGTTACTTTTTAATGACAAATGCTTGCTTATTGATACGGTCTCTTACTCTAACAAGAGCTGTATCTACAGCTTTTCTATTATCATATGGACCAATAAGTAGTTTTTTGGTTCCATTTTTTGCAGCTGGTGTGATGGTATAATTGAATCCGCTGTTTTTAATAATGCTTAAAAAACGTGAGCTTGGTGTTTGAGTAAATGATCCAACCTGTATAAAGTAACCTTGTGCTGCATGTATCTTTTTAGGAACATTTACAGGTCTGCCTGTTGGATGCTCTTTGGCTTTCTCTATGATCTTGATTGGTGCAGGTTTTGCTGTTTGAACCGGCTCTTTTTTAGATTCTTCTATTTTTGGTGTCTCTTCTTTGATCGGTTTTTTAACTGTTGGTTTGATTTCCTGTTCAGTGGGTACCTGAGCAAACTCTTTGGTTATTGCTACGGATTCTTCAGGAAGTTTTGTTTTTTTGACGGTTACTTCTTTTTTTATGGGTACTTCTATTTTTGGTGTCTTTTCTTTTACCTCTTTTGGAGCTGGTACTGGTGCCTTAGGTTCGTCCTCTATGATTGTTGAAAGTGTTGTTTTCTTCTGTGCTTTTTTTGTTTCTGTTGCATTCTGCAGCGTGAGTTCCGGACTTATCATTTCGGTAGAATTATCTTTTTCCAGAGCAAGTTGCTCAGCATTGGGATCTTTGAGTATGATCTTTGTAAGAATAATGGCTACGATCAATACAACGATCAAAAGTGCAATGATCGTTAAAATATTTTTTGCTTTACCATTTTTTGGTGCTATATTATCGATAATGAGGTCATCTAGATTGTGATCATTCATAAAGGGAAAATCTCCAAATTTTATTTTGAATTGATTATATCATATTTATTTATATTAAAACTTTAGGGATTCTCTTTAGAATGATAATATTTTATAGGGCAGTGTGACTATATTATAGGATTCCGGTAATGAAGAGGAGGGCAGACATTTCCACTTCTTTGTCAATTTTTGTTTCAGTGCATTGGATATCTCCAAAAGTCTGTTGTCTGCAACTTCGAGAGTCAGATGATCCACTTCAATGAATACCTGTATCTTCTCTTCGTCTTTTCCCTGATAAATATGATAATGATCGATCCCCAATGTATGGAAAAGATGTTTGACCAAGTGGTAGAACCTCTGATACTCTTCCCCTTTATATTCAAGTACAAGGTAGTTTGTGCGATCCTCTTTAAGTAATGGAACTGCTATCGTGTATTGTCTGTTGAGATGTTGTTTAAGCAGAAGAGGTGTAAGAGGTTCGTCTATGTGTTCAAATTTTGCATAGAAGGTACGATTGTCAAACTGTATCTGCTCAACGATCGTACTGCGTTTAATGTAGTAGTGGCTGTCAAAAAGCTCCAGATCAAAAACTTTTATGATTTGCCCTTTTTTTAATAAATGGGCTTGTCGTAGATCACGAAGTTTTGAGCAAGTGCTTTCATCTCTTCCTTAATCTTTGCATGCAGGTTGGCATCATTAACATTGTCAAGTACATCGGCAATTTTATTTGCGATGATCTCAAACTCTGCTTCTTTCATACCACGGCTTGTAAGTGCAGGAGAACCAATGCGTACACCGGATGTCACAAATGGGCTTCTTGTCTCCCCCGGTACGGTGTTTTTATTTACCGTGATACCGGCAGCTCCAAGTGCTGCATCTGCATCTTTCCCGGAGAAGTCCTTGTCTAGGAAGCTTACAAGTACAAGGTGGTTGTCTGTACCGCCACTTACTACATCATAACCACGTTTCATCAAGACATCTGCAAGTACAGCAGCATTTTTCTTAACTTGTTGTGCATAGACTTTCCACTCATCAGAGAGATTATGTTTAAATCCGACAGCTTTGGCAGCAATCACATGTACAAGCGGACCACCCTGAAGCCCAGGGAAGATGGCGGAGTTTATCTTCTTGGCGATGTCCTCATCATTGGTCATGATCATTCCGCCTCGAGGTCCTGCAAGTGTCTTGTGAGTTGTAGTGGTTACGACATCAGCATAAGGGAATGGGCTAGGATGCTCACCTGCACAGACAAGTCCGGCGATGTGCGCGATATCTGCAAAGAGGATTGCACCTACTTCATCAGCGATCTCTCTAAACTTTTTAAAGTCTATCTCTCTTGCATACGCAGAAGCACCACAAACGATGATATCAGGTTGTGTGATCTTTGCAATATCCATTACTCTGTCATAGTTAATGCGTCCGTCAAGTTCTACCCCATATGTAAAACTATGATAGTTCTTTCCTGAAAAACTTGGTTTTGAACCATGCGTGAGGTGTCCTCCATGAGAAAGATCCATACCCAGAATTTTGTCACCTGCTTTAATGAGTGCTGCATAGACTGCACCGTTTGCCTGTGAACCTGAATGTGGCTGTACATTGGCATAGTTACAGTCAAATAGTTCACATGCTCTGTCTATGGCAAGTTGCTCCACAACATCCGCATACTCACATCCGCCGTAATATCTTTTATACGGGTAACCTTCTGCATATTTGTTTGTAAATACAGATCCCATTGCTTCCATCACAGCAGGGATGGTAAAGTTTTCAGAAGCGATCATCTCTAAATGGTCTGTTTGTCTCTCTCTTTCATTTTCAATAGCTTGAAAAATCTCTGGATCAAATGTTTCTATTGCATATGACATAGGGTTCCTTTTGGTTTAATGTTGAATTTATATCAAATTTAATTTAATACTACCTTGATAGGGTTAAATTAAATCTGTTTCTTTAAATAAGGTTGGCTAACGCCAACCAATATTTATGTTCTTTCAGAAACACGCCCTTTACATGCAGCCACATCAAGACAGAAGTAGCCTTTGCCTTTTTTTGCAGGTTTAAGTTCTTCCATTATATCATGCCCACATTTTTTACATACATTTGTGGTATCTATCTTTACTACTTCCTGTACGGCTTCTGGTCTCATGGCAGGGAAGAGGAGTACATCACGGATGGTATGCTGGTTGGTCAGCATCATCACTAGACGGTCGATACCTATTCCCTCACCCGCTGTGGGTGTCATACCGTAGCTAAGTGCTCTGACGAAGTCTGTATCCATGTGCATCGCTTCGTCATCACCTGTAGCTTCTTTTGCATCAACCTGTCCCTTGAATCTTTCATATTGATCCAGTGGGTCATTCAGCTCTGAGAAACCATTGGCAATCTCTTTGCCTGCCATGAAAAGTTCAAATCTTTCAGTTACTTCCGGATTCGTATCACTTCTTCTTGCAAGTGGAGAGATGTCAACAGGGTAGTCAGTGATGAAAGTCGGGTTAATAAGTTTACACTCTACAAATTCATCAAAGAGTTCTGCCTGTACATAGCCCAGTGTCCAGTTTTCATCTACTTTTAAATCACGCTCTTTTAAATAGGCAAGTCCCGCATCTCTGTCAGTGACGATCTCTCTTGGCACACCACCGATATTTACGATGGAGTCTACCCAAGATACTTTGGCAAATGGTGTAGCAAAGTTTATCTCCATATCACCGTAAGGAAGCGTTCTCTCTAATTCTAAGTTGTCAAAGAGATAGTCAAATAACTCTTCAGTCACTTCCATAAGTTCACGGTAGGTTTTGTATGCCCAGTAGAACTCAATAGAGGTAAATTCAGGATTATGTGTAGCATCTATCCCTTCATTTCTAAAATTTCGGTTGATCTCAAAAACTGCATCCATCCCACCTACAATGAGACGTTTAAGGTAAAGTTCAGGGGCGATACGCAGATAGCGGTCAACACCCAGTGCATTGTGATGGGTAATGAACGGTTTTGCATTGGCACCACCGGGAATAGGGTGCATCATAGGTGTTTCTACTTCCAGAAAACCTTTATCTTCAAAAAATCTTCTAATAGCAGAGACGATCTTCGAACGGAGTTTAAAACGGTTTTTAACTTCGGCATCCATGATCATATCTAGGTAACGCTGACGGTATTTGATCTCTTGATCCTGGATACCGTGAAATTTTTCAGGTAGTGGAGAGATCGCTTTAGCCACAAGATTAACTTCTAAACAATGCAGCGTAAGTTCTCCGGTTCCAGTCACAAAAGGATACCCTTTGACTTCTATGATGTCTCCTACTTCAAAGAGTTTTTTAACGATATCGTTGTAGTATCCTTCGGGAAGATCATCACGGTTAAAGTATATTTGAACCAATCCCTCTTCATCTTCTATCTTGGCAAAAGCTGCTTTTCCCATGATGCGGATAAATTTAAGACGTCCTGTAAGTCGGAAGCTTTTGGTTTCATCTTTTTTCATTTCATCTGTATCGATGTTATGTACATAGGCACATTCATTTAAAAATGTCTTTGAAGGTGTACCCTTTTTGACTTGGTTAGGGTAAGGGTTGATCCCTTTTTCTCTTAGTGTCTCAGTTTTTTTAATACGTTCTTGAATATATTGATTTTCAAATATCAAGGTTTCTCCTATGGTGTAATGTAGTTTAGTCTATCTGTTGGCATTTTTCGCATAATCCTACGATCTTCATTGTATGGTCATGCATTTGGAAATTAAATTTTTGGGCAATTTGTTCTTGTCTTCTTTCTATTGTTTCGTCAAAAAATTCTATGATCTCTCCACATTTGGTACAGATAAGATGATCATGATGTTTTTTGAGTCCAAGTTCATATTTTTTCCCCTGTGCACCAAAAGAGATGGAGCTTGCGATCCCTGACTCTTCAAGGAGGGTTAATGTACGGTAGACTGTAGCAATACCGATGTTAATATCGGGGTACTCCTTTTTAAGAAGTATATAAATATCTTCAGGGGTAAAATGGTCATCATTGTCATAAAGGAACTTTAAAATAAGTTCTCTTTGTTTCGTGAATTTGAGGTTGTTCTCTTTCAGCAGAGTTTTGAACTTTTCTAAAAGAAGAGGGTAGGTGAGCATGATTAACCTTTAGTGACCTGATACACTTTTATTACGATCAAGATTTTTTTGAACAGTTGTATTATTTTCTGTTTTAATGGCTACTGTACTATTTTTCTCATTAAGATTAGCAACTTCTTTGAGTACTTCTGTTGTATTTGATTTTTTTAAGCCCAGTGTTGCCGGATCAATATTGATAATGCTTGAGCCGGCAGCCTTGAGATAAGGGTAAAGTATAGAGCCCTTTACATATTTCCCCAAGTTGTCTTTTACCAGAGTAACATTGGATAGTGCAGTAACGATCAGCGCAAAAATAAGAAAATATTTTCCACCACCTGCGATAAAACCAAAAAGTCGGTTAAGAAAACCTAACCCGCTTGCGCTTGTAAGTTTGGAAAAGATAGAACCCAAAATAGTCGCACTCAACCATATAATGATAAGTATAGTAAGAAATCCCAAAAGTTTAAGCAGAGCAGTGTTTTCCAAATGTAGGAAATTACTGTCAATGAACGTCGCTGCATCTCCTGCAAGACGTGAAGCAAAATAGACACCGCCTACCAGACCTACAAGCCCAAATACTTCTTTAATGAATCCGTTCATAAAACCTTTGATCCCCAAAATAAGTATGATCGCTCCAATAGTAATGTCAAAGTAGTTAAAATCAATCATTGAAAAATTCTCCATATATTTTAATGTTTCCCCATCAGTCTTTTCATTTATTTTGCGTATTGTATCTAAAATCTTTTAGGATCTTTGATTATCGCCCTAAAGCTTTGGACATTTCATCCGGTTTATTAGCATACTGTAAGGCTGTATCCCGAGAGATCTTTCCGTCATTCAGAAATTTCATTAGTGCCTGTGTCTGTGTCTGCATACCTGTATCTCCTTGTCCCAGCTGCATCTGTGAATAGATCTGATGGACTTTGTCTTCACGGATAAGGTTGGAGATCGCATGGTTGGTAAGCAGGATCTCATGTGCAGCCACACGACCTCCTCCGAGTTTCGGTAAAAGCGCCTGTGCGATCACAGCAACCAGTGAAGTGGAGATCATTGCTCTGATCTGTGGTTGTTCATCTCCGGTAAATACATCAATAATACGGTTGATGGTTCCCGGTGCCGAAGAGGTGTGCAGGGTACCAAAGACCAGGTGACCCGTTTCGGCAGCGGTCAGTGCGGCTTCTATGGTCTCCTTGTCCCTCATCTCCCCGATCAGGATGATGTCGGGGTCTTGACGCATGGCATACTTCAGTGCTGTAGCAAAGCTTTTGGTATCTTCGCCGACACCTCTGTGTGAGAAGACCGCTTTTTTATTCTGGTGGATAAATTCCACAGGGTCTTCAACGGTTACAATGTGTTTTTGTTCATGCAGATTGATCTCATTCAAAAGTGCTGCAAGTGTGGTTGATTTACCTGAACCTGTAGGTCCTGTTACCAGGATGAGTCCTTTTTCTCTTTTGATCAGTTTTTTGAAAACTTCGGGTGCACCCAGATCATCAAGAGAAGGTACTTCAATAGGAATCGTTCTGAATGCCGCTGCAGTGTCTCCCAGGGTGCGATAGTAGTTCGCCCTAAAACGTCCTATCCCCGGAAGAAGGAGTGCAAAATCAAGCTCATCATTCTCTTCAAACTGTTGCTTCTGCTTCTCTGTGATCAGAGAATAAGCCATCTCTTCGATATCTTCTCCTGTAAGTTTAGGAAGGTTTACAGGTTTCAATGCCCCGTCAAGTCTGATCTGCGGTTCTGTACGACTTACAAGGTGAAGGTCTGAAGCACCGTGTGTTACGACACTTTGTAGAAGTTTTTTAATATCGAAAGCAGCCATTTTTATCCTTTGTGTTTTGGTAGTTTTTCAAGGTATTGGGATTCATTATATCCAACTAATATACTATTATCAAATGTAATAACAGGTCGTTTGATCAGCATATTCTCTTTTGCCAGCCATGCCTCTTTTTCTGTATCATTGAGATCCAGTTCTTTGAGTTTCAATGTTCTATACATCGTACCTCTGGTGTTAAAAAGGGTTTTTATATCTGTATGCATAAGCCACTTTTTGACAGTTTCCTGCCTTACAGGTGTTTCTCTAAAATCTATAAATGTATAAGGTATGTTGTGTGTTTTAAGGTACTTGATCGCTTTTCGTACGCTGTCACAATTTTTGATCCCGTAAATTTTTAACATGGTAATGTTTATTCTATGATCGCCGGTACGATGAAGAAATCATCCTGGCTCTGAGGTGCATGAGAAAGAATCTCTTCTGCAATATTGTTTGGTTCACGAGGTATATCCTCTCTTAAGGGTGTTCCCCCTTCAAGTGTAGAGAATGCAGCATCCAGATTTTCTGTGTCAAGTTCATTAAGGTTGTCTATATAACCCAGTATTTCTGTGAGCTGTCCCATTACTTCTTCTTTTTTTGAATCTGCAATACGAAGATGAGAGAGTTTTTCAAGTTTTTCTAAAAGTGTGTTGTCAATTTGCATGCTGTCCCTTATCTCTTAAAAAATTGTTTATAGAGATTTAATATATAATGCTATTATTATATATTAATTTGGTTTAAGATATAACTACATATAAAAAGTTTACAAGGATATAGCAATGATGCCACAGATAGATATGAGTTCTCCGGAGTTTTTGGAAGAGTTGGAAAAAACGAAGATCTTTACAGATAAAGTATGTAAACAGTTTGGTTGGGAGTATCATCCTATGGAAGATGTCAATGAAGGGGTTACTTTAGGATTGGCAAGAAACAAAGCACTGTACGGAAAACGTTTTTGTCCCTGCTTCATGGTAGAGCCGGATGAGAACAAACCGGGAAAATTTAAAAGTGTAGATAACAGGGTTTGCCCCTGTAAACCGGCAATAGAAGAAGAGATACCCAATGAAGGAAAATGTCATTGCGGTATTTTCTGTACACCAGAGTATGTTGCAAAAAACAGTATAAAATAAATTAGGTATAATACGCGACAATTTTTACGTCAAAGGGGAAAGAATGCAAGAATTATTGGCAAAAGACAATATTCACTCAGAAGAGTTGGAAGTGCTTTTGAAAGCAAGAGAAGAAGGGAAAGTAGACTTTCTGTTGGTAGATGTAAGAGAACAGATGGAGTATGATGCCGGACATGTGAAAGGCATTGATATGCTTAAACCCACTTCTACCTTTCAAAACTGGGCACAGGCACTGTTTGATGAAGCCAAAGACAAGACCATTGTTTTTACCTGTCGTACAGGGGCAAGAAGCGCCCAGGTACAACATGTATTTAAAAGCAACGGACACAGTAGAGCCATCAATCATGCCGGCGGTATTGTCTCTTACCGTGGTGAGATCGAAAGATAACAATGAATGTCATTGATCTCTTTTTAAAACTCTTAAGTTTTGAATCAGTTACTCCGGATGATGCAGGATCCTTAAAATTTATTGAGGCATATCTTGATGAATTTGAAGCAATATATGTAAATAAGGAGGGGGTGAAGAATCTTTTTTTGACCAAAAAATTCTCTGAAGGTCCCCATCTCTGTTTTGCGGGACATGTCGATGTCGTACCAGCCGGTGATGGATGGCAGACCGATCCTTTTGTTCCTGTGATCAAAGAGGGAAAGATCTATGCACGTGGTACCCAGGATATGAAAAGCGGTGTAGCAGCTTTTGTACAGGCAGTCAAAGATACGGAGCATTTTGAAGGAAGGCTCTCCATACTCCTTACTTCTGATGAAGAAGGTGATGCGACATATGGTACACAGATAATGCTGGAGCATCTTAAAAAGATCGATCTTTTGCCTGAGAGCTGTATTGTTGCCGAACCAACATGTGAAAAGGTCTTTGGAGATGCGATTAAAGTAGGACGCAGAGGTTCGATCAATGGTATGATAGAAAAACACGGAAAGCAGGGGCATGCAGCATACCCGGAAAAAGCAAAGAATCCTATTCATAAAGTCTCACAGGTGTTGTCTTCGATGGCAGGTGTTGATCTGGATGAAGGTGATGCCTATTTTTCTCCAAGTAAGTTTGTCATTACAGATATCCGTGCAGGCATGGAAGTGACCAATGTGACGCCGGGAAAACTTAAAATGATGTTCAATGTAAGAAATTCCACCAAGACCTCTCTTGAAGATGTGAAACATTTTGTGCACCGCTATTTTAACGGAATGGACTATGATCTGACACTGAGTCAATCGGCTAAACCGTTCATGACCGATGCAAACAGTCCTGTCGTACATGCGATAGACAAAAGTATTCAAAAAATATGCGGGATAACCCCTACACACTCTACTGCAGGGGGTACAAGTGATGCACGTTTTATTGCCGCTTACGGCATAGATGTGATAGAATTCGGTGTGATCAATGATACGATCCATGCACCCAATGAATGTACGTCCATTAAAGAAGTAGAAGAACTCCGCCGTGTCTTTAAAGATACCATAACACACTTCAATGTATAAGGAGTTTATATGAAAAAACTATTCACTATTCTTTTGTTGTTTGTAAGCACACAGCTTTTTGCCGATATTGCATGGCAAAAAGACTTTACTGGTGCATTTGATCTGGCAAAGAAAGAGAACAAAGTGGTCATGCTTATGGTCGAAGGTAAACATTGCAGGTGGTGTAAGAAAATGAAGCACCGCACTTTGGCAGATGAAAATGTCAGTAAAAGACTTAAGCCCTATATTGCAGTAAAGATCATGCGTGAAGAGGCGGACAATATGCAGGATCTGCCTATGGTGAACGGTGTACCGACGATTTTTTTTATGACTGCAGAGAAAAAAGTAATTGAGAGTGTCGTAGGGTACTTTAATGTAGAAGATTTCCTGAGTTATATTGATGATGTAGAGAAAAAAGTACCTCTGAAAAAAAAGAGTGAACCACTGACACTGCAATGGTTTGATGACATAGATGAAGCCTTTGCAGAGGCAAAAAATGCACATAAAAAAGTGATGGTACTGGTGGAAGATGAAGCATGCAGATGGTGTAAGAAGATGAAAGCAGATGCCCTTTCAAATGAAGCTGTCAAAGAAAAGCTCAATGCGTATGTCCTGCTTAAAATAGACAGGATAGACCAGGAAGATATGGAAGCACTTGAAGGACTGAGAGGTCCTATTCCGAGTTTTCATCTGTTTGACACACAAAAGAAAGCACTTGATGCACTTGCAGGATATTACGATACTGACCATTTTTTGGGCTATCTTAACGAGCTTTCCCAGGAGTATAAATAGTGTTCAGACGACCTCATTTCAGAGAGTATGTCATGGCAAGGTTGGTAACTGTTGCGGCAATGGTCTTTCTGATCTTTAGTATCTTCCTTGTTCTTTCTATTAAAGATACAAAGGTGGCACTCATTGCCATTGGTTTGTTGGCTCTAGCATTCACTGTTTTTATTTTTGCTGTTTACCGGGGAGCAAAGCGTATGCAGAAAGAGCTTATGACCATCAATACCTATTTGAAAAATTTGGAAAAGATAGATAAAATAGACTACGAGACACGTTTTTTTACCAAAGAGTTCGAAGATATCAACCAGAATCTTATGAAGGTACTTAAAGGTGCGAAAAAAAGAGAAGATATCAAACAGCGATATAATGCAAAACTCAAACTTAAAAACCGCCAACGTGCAGATATGCTTTCGGCCATTGCTCATGAATTCCGTAATCCTATTGCCTCCATTATGGGCTATTCTCAAACATTGCATGAAGATCCCCAGATACCTGCTGAGCTTAGAGAGAAGTTTTTGGAGAAGATATATAACAATGGAAACAAGATCGAATCGCTTCTTAGTCGTCTTATTTTATGGAACAAATTTGAAAGCGGAGAAGCTACACTCCATAAAAGCTCTTTTGATATCTATACCCTTGCTCAGGAGGTCATACGCTCGCTTCAAGAGAAGTACAAGACAAGAGAGATAGCGCTGCAAGGGCAATCAATGACAGTAGAAGCAGATCGAACACTGATGGAGGTGGTACTCAAGAACCTTCTGGAGAATGCACTGAAATATTCCAAAGAAGAGGTGATGGTACGCATAGAGGATGGAACTGTCTCTGTCACAGACAAAGGGATAGGTATCAATAGCAAAGACATTGACAAAGTCACTAAGAAGTTTTACCGTTCAGGGACACACAACTGGGACAACTCCATGGGACTGGGGCTCTCCATCGTTAAAACGATCCTCTCTTTGCACAAGAGTAAACTTGAAATAAAAAGTAAAGTAGATGAGGGATCTACCTTTTCGTTTAAATTATAAAGGAAATAATATGAACAAGGGAATAGTAAAATTAGGTATGACAACTGCTTTGTTGATGGGGACAGCAGCAATGGCAGGTGGAGATATAGAACCTGTAGAGCCGGTAACACATACAGATGCACCGGTTAAAGCGGTAGATTGGAGCAGTAAACACAAATTCTTTGGTTTTGCACAGATCGGTGTTGCTTTTGGTGATGGTGCAGTAAAAAATTCCCAAAAAGGGGATTATAAATTTCAGGCAGACCGTGTCCGTTTAGGCTGGAAATATTTTTCAGGTTCTTTAGCAGCGAAAGTCTTTCTTGATTTTGCCAAAGACGGTTCAGATAAGAATGGTTTGGGTGTACCAGAGCTGATCAAAGATGCATTTATCGCCTATAAATTTGATGATGCCATGGTAGTGAAAGCCGGTGTGATCAAGACACCGGTGGGTATGGGATTCACCATACCAGGATGGAATCTTGATGTGGTTAAACGTGGTTTCGATAAAAAACTGGCATTTGAACGTGATTTTGGTATTATGATTTCTGGTCGTGATATTGGATTTGGGAACGATGGTAAAGTCAATGGACTTGAAATGGGACATGAAAGACCTTGGAAAGGATTTGGGTATGACTTGATGTTTGCAGGGCAGGCAGGGCGTTCCGGAGCAGTGAAGAATGCCAATCCCGGAGATGACAATGGCTATATGGGACGTTTGATGTTCGATTGGGGTCAAGAACTTCATACAGAAGTATCTTATGGTATTTCAAAAAGTGCCGGGGGTATTGATGTGACTAAGTATGCTGCAGGTAAATTAGGGGCAGAAGACTATAAAGTATTCAATGCCGGTGTTGATTCTCACTTTAACAGAGCTAATGTCAAAGCGGAGTATTACAATGTTAAAAATATTAGAGGCGTCTCGGGATGGGATATGCAAACTTTGGCATTGACAGGTACCTACTACCTGACAGATACACTTGAAGCTGCGGTGAAGTATATTGGTGGTTCCGGTGATAAAGGTACGCTGAGTGCAGATGCAAGCAATACCTATTTTGGTCTTAACTATTATATTAATCCCAAGAACAATAAAATGGATAGAAAAGGCAGAAGAGCCAGAAATAGACATCGTATCCAACTTAACTATGTACTCGCAAGTGGAGATACAGAAGACTTTGATAAGTTGGATGTAGGTGCATTTTATGCGGAAGATACTGTGTTGCTTCAATACCAGTTTAAATTCTAAAAGTTAGTTGAAAGGTTAATGGTGAAATATATTACATTGATACTATTAACCTTCTCTTCTGGGTATGGTTTCGAATACTATTTGAAACCACAAAAGATAGAAGAAGGTATCTACTGTTTCTTTGGCAAGACAGAAAATATCAGCAAACAAAAATGCTGGGAACATGGTAAATACCTGTTTTGTTCAAACAGAAGTGGTGATTGTTACCTATTCCCAAGGAATAGAGGCACTCTTGAAGCAGGGTGACAGAGATATTCGAAAACGTGTTGAGGCACTTTATGACCTATGATGTTGAATTTATTGCCTGTAGAAATACAATGAGAACACTTCATATAGAGAAAAAAGATCTTATTGACGGTAGAGGTAGTCACTGAATAAGAGAGTCTTTTTTACGTCACATTCTCCTTTAAATGGAGAATGTGATAAAACATTCATTTCTCTTATCAACCCAATGATAAAGATTGAATGATGATTTAAAATCTTCCCCGATATAACCTTTTTTACGCAAATTATTATAAAAATAGACATTTATTATAAAAAAACATTGAAACTTAACAGTTTATATAATACAATTAAGACGTATTCAAAAAACTTATTTAATAGAATAAGTATATACTGATAATTAATATCAAGGAGGAAATATGAAACTAGGTTTCTTAGTTGACCTTAACCTGTGTATGGGTTGTAAAGGTTGTGAAGTGGCTTGTAAAGTGGAAAATGAAGTACCGCTTAGCTCTTGGCGTCTGCGTGTAAAGTATATTGATATAGGGACATTCCCTGACACATCAAGATCATTTACACCGTTACGTTGTAACCATTGTGAATCTGCACCGTGCGAGCGTATCTGTCCGGTGTCTGCATTGCATTATCTTGAAAATGGGATCGTCAATGTAGACAGCAGCAGATGTATCGGTTGTGCAGGGTGTATGATGGCATGTCCTTACGGAGCGATCTATATGGATCCTGAAACCAATACGGCAGATAAATGTACCTATTGTGCGCACCGTGTAGAGAGCGGTATGATGCCGGCATGTGTAGTTGTCTGTCCGGTACAGGCAAATATCTTTGGTGATATTGATGATGACAACAGTCATATCTCCCAATATATCATGGAGCATCAGGGTGCGGTTCAGGTACGTAAACCTGAAAAGCATACTGAACCTAAACACTTCTATGTAGGTGGCGGTAACCAGACACTCAATCCACTTGCTCAACAACGACTTGAAGGATATAGTCTCTTTAACAATGTAACGCATCTTAAGCATATCGGTGATCCGCATGAGAGCGTGATCGACAGATTCTTGGAACCGTTCAAAAGTGAAGAGAAGTTAGATAACAGAAGTTTCATGGATTTTGACAATAATGCCCATGAATCACATGAAGAAGAGGGAGGTCACTAAAATGGTAGAACATGGAATTCACGCAACACAAGCGATAGTCACACTAGATGTAGCACTTCCGGGTATTATCTGGGGCTGGATGATCACATTGAACATGTGGGCCAAATCTGTAGGTACAGGAGTGATCCTTGTAGGTGCATTTTTACTCTATAGACATAAAAAAGAGGAGATGCCTAATTTAAGATGGATGATGCCTTTGATCGCATTTATCTTTTTAAATATATTCCTGCTCTTTACTTTGGCAGACCTGCACCATCCGTATAGAATGGTGAATATATTCCTGCATCCGCATTGGACATCAGCGATCACAGTAGGTGCATGGATGGCGACACTTTTTACCGGATTGATTTTTATTATGACAGCCATAGGCTTCTTTGATGCACATCCAAACACAAGAAAAAATTGTGCATTGGCAAATACTTTTAGAGGAATGAGTGGTTTTTACGAAAAAGTATTCCCTTTTGTTGTATTCCTTGCGATTCCTGTAACACTGTATACAGCAATCATCATGGCAGAAGCAAGTGCACGAGAGTTGTGGCAGGCACCGGCAGAAGTGATGCAGATGATGTGGGCAGCACTGATGGCAGGTTCTGCAGGGCTCATTTTTATCTCCGGAAACTGGTCAAGAGAAGCAAGACGCGATCTTGCATTGGTATTGGCAATTGCGACTTTCTTTAGCTTCATGATGTATATGGGAGAGTATTTCTTCTCATTCAAGTCAGCTGAAGCAGAGGCAACATTGGCATATGTACATGCGGGTGGAGCATACAACACAGAGTTCTGGTTTGGTATGGCTCTTGGATTCATTATTCCATTCTTTATAGCATTGGGTAATATGAAAAGTGACAATAAAACGCTGCTAAAATTTGCAGCACTTTTAGCATTGATCGGACTGTACATGGCAAAAGATGTATGGCTTAAGATTCCGCAAATGCTAAATTTAAGTTAAGGAGGACAGGTATGACAAAATCAATGAAAAATGATACAAATTTTATAGAGAGCCGAAGAAGTTTTCTTAAAGGAACCGCTTACTCTGTAGCAGGTGCAACACTTGCAGCAGGTGTATTTGAAACGATCGTAGATACACCGGCAGCAGCAGATGAAAAAGAGTTTACAGCGAATCCTAAAACACTCTCATTCTATCCGCCTTTAGAAGAGTGGGACAGCTTTAAAGAGCTTGACGGTAATGACTGGAAAAGAGGTGGAACAGGGAGAAAGCTTGTAAGAAGTGAAACAAATCCTGACGGAATCAAAGTAAATGAATTTATGCTTGTTCCAACAGTATGTTCCAACTGTGAAGCCCAGTGTGGTTTGACAGCATGGGTAGAGATAGGTGAGTATAAACGTACCAAAAACCCTAAAGATCTTTTCGTCAAGAAGTATATGGGTAATCCATTACATGCGGGAAGCCGTGGTAGAAACTGTGCCAAAGGGTATGCTGCTCAGACGCAAATGTATGATCCAGATAGAATCCCTTTCCCACTTAAAAGAGCTCCAGGTTCAAAAAGAGGTGAAGGTAAGTGGGTAAGAACTACTTGGGATGAAGCAATGGCAGAGATCGGTAAAAAGATGCATGATACCCTCAAAGTAGGGGATGAGATCTCTAGAAAATCGATTATGTATCATGTGGGGCGTCCAAATGAAAATGGATTTGGACACCGTGTACCGCACTCTTTAGGATGTGACGGATATGATTCTCATACTAACATCTGTTCTGCAGGTGCAAGACAGGGTACAATTCAATGGGCGAATGATGACAGAAACAACCCTGACTGGGCAAATGCCAAATTGGTATTCTTACAGTCATCACATGCGGCAGATGCAGGACACTACTTCCAGCAGTCAGCAGGATACATTGCTGATGCAAGAAGAAAAGGTGCAAAACTGGTTGTGATGGATCCAAGGCTTTCCAACTCAGCTGGTATTGCAGACTTATGGATACCTGTATGGCCGGGAACAGAGGCAGCTCTTTACCTTCACCTTGCAAACAGAATTTTGAATGAGACAGATATTCATGGTAAAGATCTTGTACATCATGCATTCTTTAAGAACTGGGTAAATTGGGATCAGCTCATGACAGACAAAGAACAGTTGGCACTGATGGTCTCTAAAGGTTACATGAAACAGGTACCTCAAGATGAAAGTTATGAGAGTTTCATTAAGATGCTTAAAGAAATTTACTCTCCATACACGAAAGATTTTGTAGTCAAAGAGTGTAAAATGGAAGGATACGGTCATAAACTGGATGAACTTTTTGAGATGTTCATTGATGCAGGTGACAGGATCAGTACCTATCTATGGAGAGCAGGAACGATTGGTCACAAAGGAAGCTGGATGAATACACGTTCCGGTTTCTTTCCGCTGGCACTTCGTGGAGCAATGGCCGGTAATATAGGTGGTGTGGGAATGCACCATTGGTCTGTTATCTCTGTTAATGGTAAAGGTGATGCGGCAACGGTTGCAGGGAAAAGACCTCCTCGTGTGGATGTCTGGAATGAAATTGCCTGGCCGCCAGAGTATCCGCTCAGTTCATTTGAAATGAGTCATATTATGCCTCACTTACTCCTTGATGATGAGTGGAGAGCGAAGTGGAAAGCCAAAGGTCTTACTAATATTCCTGAGAAATTGGCAGTCTGGATCCCTCGTATGTATAATCCTGTATGGATCAACCCGGATGGTTTCAGATGGATCGAAGCATTGAAACGTGAAGATAAGATTGAGCTGAGCTTCAATCTCTCTCCAACGTGGTCTGAGACAAACTGGTATTGTGACTATGTACTGCCTGTAGGACTTGCGGGTGAGAGACATGACCAATCTTCTGAGCCGACAAAACCGGCAAGATGGTTGAGTTTTAAAAACCCTGCACTGAGAGTTGCACTGGAAAAACTTGGATGGAAGCCAAAAGATCCGACACGTGCAACACTCGAGGCACATATGACTGCCGGACTTGGTGAAATTTGGGAAGAGATGGAATTCTGGATGAATATCATGGTGCACCATGTCGATCCGGATGGAAGTCTTGGCGTCAAAAAATTCTGGGCATCCAAAGAGGATCCATCAAGACCAACCACTATACCTGAATGGTATCAGGCAGCATTGGATAAGTTGCCAAATTTAAGAAAGGCGGCTAAAAAACTCTACCCTAATTCTAAGTATCCAAATTATGAGATGATGAGGGATAGAGGTACATGGCTTGAAGAAGATCATGTCTATAGACCGCAAGAACGCGAACTTAGAAAAGAGGGCTCAAAATATATTGCCCATGGTCACGAATATGATGAGAGTGAAGTGGAAAAAGATGAATATGGTACACTGCTTGTGCATGACCATGTTTTTGGTGGTAAAAAACCTATTGGTGTTGAAATCAATGGCGAGATCAAGCAAGGGTTCCATACACTCAGTGGTAAATTAGAATTCTATTCCAAATGGTTTGCTGAGTGGAAGTGGCCTGAGTATGCGATACCTATCTACCCAAGAACAGCACAAGAGCGTAAAGATATGACACATATTGTCACACAGGTACACCATGACTTTATGCAAAAAGACAACGAGTTTGCACTCAATACAGTATTTAGGTTGCCGTATAATATTCATACACGTTCTGTGAACTCCAAACACTTAATGGAGATCTCTCAGAACCATAACCCTGTATGGATCAATACGGTAGATGCTGAAAAACTCGGTATCCAAAGAGGTGATTCTATTAAAGTGACCATTGAAGATACTGTTTCGGGTCTTGAGTCAGGTTACTTCATTGCAATGGCAGTACCTACTGAAGGTACGATGCCTGGTGTACTTGCCTGTTCACATCATGCAGGTAGATGGAAACTTAAAAATGCTGTAGAGATCCCAGGATTTGAACATAAACTGGGAGTCCTTGGACTGGGCGCACCACTTTTTGATATGACGATGGATGGTAAAATTGGTACAATGAAACCAAAAGAAGGTATCAAAGAGGGTATGTTGGCACGTAGAGATACCTGGCAGTTCAAAGAGTTCAACAAAGACCTTGACAATATCTGGTGGGATGGACTGAGCGGTTCTTGGCAAAATGCTGTAGCACCTTCACATCCGGATCCTATTGGTGGTAACCATGCATGGCACCAAAAAGTTCGTATTGAAAAAGCAGCACCAACAGATAAGATCGGTGATATTTGGGTGAACTATGAGAACAATTTTAAAGTCTATCAGGCATGGAGAGACAAATTGACACGCCCATTGGATGCCAATGACAAATTGAGACGTCCGGTACACATTAAGAGACCGGCAGTACCGCTTACACTTAAAGCCTATTCTGTAAATCTTACATAAATAGCATTATAGATGAAGGGCAGACAATTAGGTCTGCCCCAATATACAATTTTCCAGATATATTTTGCTCTTTATTTATCTTGAAAGTGGTATAGTCACATAATTAAAATCGGTGTAGGGGCTTGTATGCTCATAGTACCGTGAATGAAAGTTAAAAATGAAACAACTAAAACAAGAATTAGAAAACCGTATTGCACTCTATGCATTGATATCACGTTTGATGGTCACAGAAGTAGATGAGGATTTGTTGGAGACTCTTGAAAAAGATCCGCAGCTACTTGCACTCTTCCCTAACTATCAAACATGGAGTAAGCGTGAGAACCATACGACTAAGGAGCTCATAGAAGAGTATTATAATGTGGATTTTACCAATCTTTTCCTTATGCATTTAGTTCCTTATGAGAGTTTTTATGTCAGAGATGACCAAATGATAGACAGTGGGAAAGGCAATCCTGTGATCGAACTGTATGATGCACTGGATTTTAGGGTAGAACTAAATAAAGCAAGAGTAGTCAGCGGTGACCACATTGGTGTAGAACTTGAATTTATGTATATGCTCTGCAATGCGCAGCTTAAAGCACTTGAAGCAGATGATAAAGCAGGTATCTGTGAACTTTTTCAGATCCAAAAAGGATTTATGAAAGACCATCTTCTTGAGTGGACACCAATGTTCCTTATCAATGCCAAAAGAGAGTCCAGAACACCGCTTTATCATGACGGAAGTGAACTGACTCTGGAGTTTCTTTTGAGTGATTATGAGTATGTGACTGAACAGCTCTCCACATTTTGTGAGGATGTAGCTTAATTGATGAAACTACATTTTGATCCCTCACTTTGTGTAAGAGCTACCAGTAAATTCTCTACCTGTACCAAGTGTGTAGATGCTGTACCTGAGCATCTAAGTATGGTAGAACATCTTCCTGCTTTTGCAAAGGCAACCGGTGTAGAGGCTGCTGCATGTATAGGAGCCTGTCCGACAGAAGCATTTGGGCTTTCTGATTTTTCGGTAACAGAGTTCTTTTTTACTTTTTTGGAGTCAAAAGTAAGGCTTATTTCTTCCAAGGTCAATATACCGTGTCTGAGTCTGCTCAGTGTTGAGCATCTTATCTCTCTGGCGTTAGCGAGTGATGAACCTATTACGCTTGACCTTTACAGCTATGAAAAGAATACACATCTGTTTGAAGTGATTGAAAACCGCATAGAAGAGGCAAATTTTGTACTCTCTTCTTTTTCCGGCAAACAGTTGGAGACAAATCTTGATGCTGTACCGTTAGTAGAAAAAAATGAATCTGAACAAAAGAGCTCCCGACGGGATTTCTTTGCTTCAGCTTCACTTAAAGGTGCACTCAAACACAAAAAAGTATTTGATGAAGCAGTAGAAGCAGAGGAGTTGCACCATTTTGAGATAGATGCTTCTATGATCTCCAAGATCAAAGACAAGCATCTGCCAGATAAACGAAAAATACTCTTTACTGCACTCAAACGTGCAGAGTATCCGGAAACTTTCGAGATACTGCCAGAAGAAGAAATAAACTTTATCTCCCAAAAATTCATAGATGAAAAGTGTACCAACTGTCAAATATGTTACCGTATCTGCCCTACAGGTGCATTGAGCTCAAACGGTAAATTCTCTCTCATCAATTTTGATGCGATGCTCTGTGTAAAGTGCCACCTCTGCCATGATGCCTGTGAACCTGATGCCATACATTTGCAACCTGGATTTGAGATCAAAGAGTTTTTTGAATCACATCAGAGAACGTTGGCAACATTTGATGTAAGACGCTGTAATGAGTGTGGAAATTACTTTACCTACGAAGGTGGAGAACAAAGTTGTCCACGATGTAGTGTAGAAGAGGAAGAGGCTATCTTTCTTCATGAAAATGCAAAGCAGATGCAAAAAGATAAAGATGGGAAAAAATAGATGCAGCCACATGAGATAAAACCGGATACCGGTCTTTGTACGATCCTTGGATACAATGCCCAAACAGGATATATGCGCAGATATTTTAACAAGATCATGAAACATCAGGGCATCAACGCTACAGCGATCGCCTTGAACATCAGTGATGAGCATTTCGCTTTTACGATGGATAATGTAGCACAGTCCAAAGTAGACAGAATGATGATAGAAAAAGAGTTTTCCTCCAAAGCGTTAGCCTACTGTAACAGTTTAAATGAAACAGCTAACAAGCTAGGACGTGTGGATTTTGTAGAAATAGCAGAAGAAAAAGTGACCGGCTATTGTCTGGATGATGAAGCAAAAGCACTTTTTGAGAAAGCAGAGTTTTTGGATGACCGTATCCTTTTTGTGGCTAAGATGATGCTCATTGCCAATCGTTGGTTTAATGCTAAAATAGATGTGGATGAGATTCCACGGTTAATAGGAGAATAATATGAGAGATATGCAGGATTTAAGAAAAGAGTTTGAAGATTTTAACATCAATGAAGAGGCGTGCGTAGATGGTGCCTGTGAAAGTGATGAAGAGGCAGATCTTAAAGATTATCCTTCTTATACAGAAGCACTTTATGCCAAGCTGATCTCCCCACATGTAAGCGGAATCTATATCTCCCGTTGGGATATTAAAGATATCGCTCTGGTAGCAGGTGACTCTATGGCGATCCATCCGCGTAAACGTATGTTTGAATTGCTTATGAAGTATGCTTCAAACAAAGAAAATATGGAATCTGTTCTCGATGCGCTTAAAGCACATATGGAAGACAAAATAGTTATTTATGATGAATTTATACAGAATTTTCCGGCATCTTCTGAAATTTTTCAAGCCAAGATAGACAAGGCAAGAAAAACGATGAAACTCTTCCCTCAGATCATTACAGAGTATTTTGAGTAGAGTATAGAGTTTTCCTTAACATAGTTGCAGTATAATATTTTTATATTAATACTATAAAGGAAAACTATGTCAGAAATCACCAAAGAAAAAGTTTTAAACTATCATGAACAAGGAAAGATAGGTATTGCCCTTACCAAGCCTTGTGACTCACAACACGAACTCTCAATGGCGTATACTCCCGGGGTCGCTATACCCTGTCTGGAGATCGCTGAAAATGAAAACCTCTCTTTTGAATATACCAATCGCTCCAATCTTGTAGCGGTAGTCTCTGACGGTACAGCGGTGCTTGGACTTGGAGACATCGGTCCTTTGGCATCTAAACCGGTCATGGAAGGGAAATCGGTACTCTTTAAAAAATTTTCAAATGTGGATGCTTTTGATATAGAGTTGGATGTTCATTCTGTAGAAGAGATCGTGGCTACCTGTAAAGCCATTGCGCCAACATTTGGAGGGATCAACCTTGAAGATATCTCTGCTCCCCGTTGTTTTGAGATAGAACGTATACTAAAAGAAGAGTTGGATATTCCTGTTTTTCATGATGATCAGCATGGAACAGCCATTATTACTACAGCAGGACTGATGAATGTGCTGGAACTGACAGGTAAAAATGTGGATGAGATCAAGATCGTTATTAACGGTGCAGGTGCAGCAGGGATCTCCTGCGCAAAGATGTATCAGGATCTAGGAGTAAGACACATTATCATGTGTGATTCCAAAGGGGTTATTTCAACCCATAGAGATGACTTAAACAAATATAAAGTAGAGTTTGCGATTGATACAGAGATAAAAACATTGGATGAAGCGATAGAGGGAGCAGATATGTTCCTTGGACTGAGTGTTGCTGGAGCACTGAGCAAAGAAATGGTTGCCAAAATGGCACCCAATCCTGTGATCTTTGCCTTGGCAAATCCAACACCTGAGATACTCCCGGAAGAGATCATGGAAGTAAGAGATGATGCTATTATCGCAACGGGACGTTCTGATTATCCCAATCAAACGAACAATGTACTTGGATTTCCTTTTATCTTCAGAGGGGCATTGGATGTACACGCAAGAAAGATCACTGAAGGGATGAAAATGGCAGCGGCAAAAGCCCTGGCTGATTTGGCAAAAGAGCCTGTACCCTATTATGTAAAAGCTGCTTATCATAATGATAATATAGAATATGGGAAAGAACATATTATCCCATTACCATTTAATAAAGAAGCACTTATCTGGGTGGCATCGGCAGTCGCAAGAACAGCCATTGAAGAGGGTGTCGCACGTGTGGATAATTATAATGATGAGGAGTATAAAGAGCATTTACGTTGTCTTATCTACGGATGTCCTGAAGATGAGTAAACGGCGTAATTAATGAATTTAAGATCTTATTTAGACCTCTATACTCTATTACAGAAAGATACCTCTACCCGAGAAGAGAGACGTTCTTTTGGTCTCTCGCATGTTACCATCAAAAATAAGCCCATAGAGCAGCTTTTGGCATGGATACAGGAGCATAAGCATCTGTTGAAAAAGCCACTTTTGAGCGAAACCTTCTCTTCCATGCTTTATAGTGTTTCTCTGATACTTGTAATCATTGCCTTTGCATTGGGTCTGCTCTCGGGTATTGGGTTATTGAGTTACAATGGGCATGAACCGGTCAATGTGATCTATTTTATAGCTATGGTTGTTTTTGTCCCTCTTTTTACTATGACGCTGACACTCATCTCTATGCTTCGTGCAAACAGTACACAAAGTGTACTGGTACATCTCTCTCCTTCTTTTTGGATGGAGAGACTTTTGCAGCTCCTGCCACACAAAACACAAAAACATCTAAAAAATCTGAAGATCAACCCTTTGCTTAGCAACTGGATCGTTATTAAACGTTCACAAGTGATTGCATTGGCTTTCTCTTTTGGGTTGCTGTTTGCACTTTTGGGTATGGTGGCAACCAAAGATATTGCTTTTGCATGGAGTACAACCTTGCATATTACTCCACAGGAATTTCACGCTTTTTTAAATACATTGGCTTTCCCCTGGAGAGGGTGGTTTCCCTGGGCTGTGCCTTCTGTAGAACTTATAGAGCAAAGCCAATATTTTAGGCTGGGAGATAAACTGAGCCCGGAAATGGTGAGCCATGCTTCCACATTGGGAGAGTGGTGGAAGTTTTTAGCTTTTGCCACACTTTTTTATGCGATTGTCTTACGTTTTCTTATGTATCTGTTATCGGTCTTTGGATTTAAAAGGGCAATAAGAAGATCTTTTTTATCACTCAATGGTGCACAAAAGCTTTTGAATGCTATGAATGAACCTATTATCTCTACCCATGCAAAACAAGATGAAATTGTTTTCAGACAGAGAGATACAGACTATGAAAAAGTCTTAGATCGTTTAGATACTTCTTATGATCTGGTACTGGGCTGGGCAATCCCAAAAGAACAGCTGACAGTAATTTGTGACACTATGCAGGTACTTTCTCCCAAACACTATGAGGCAGGAGGAACCAATACCCTTGATGAAGACAGCGAAGTGATCGGTTTGAGCCATGGAGAGGTACTGCTTTTTGTGAAAGCCTGGGAGCCTCCGACCATGGATTTTTTGGATTTTCTTGAGCATCTTTCTAAAAAAGTAGACAAAGTAGTTATCTTTCCTGTTGGTACAGTAGAAGAGCACTACAGAACACAAGAGAAAATGTTTCATATATGGGCACGAAAACTCTCTTCGGTAAATCATGAAAATGTGTGGTTAAAACGATCTGGTGCTAAGTCATTGGATAAGGAGACACTAAATGCCGAGTCGTAGAATTGCAACATCTACATATCCGAAATTTGCTGTAGTAGGACATCCTAACAAAGGTAAAAGTTCCATAGTAGCATCTTTGGCAATGGATGATACGGTGCAGATATCAGATACACCGGGAACCACGACAAAAAAGAGAAGTTTCCCTCTTAGTGTAGATGGCAAAATTCTCTATGAACTTTTTGATACACCAGGGTTTCAAAGAGCCAGACAGGTATTGGCATGGCTTCAAAAACATGATGTCAGTGCATCCAAAAGGCATGAGGTTGTACAGCAGTTTATCTATGCACATAAGAATGATCCTAAATTCAACGACGAAATAGAACTTTTGGAACCTATTATGGAAGGTGCCGGTATCATCTATGTGGTAGATGGTTCCAAACCGTACGGGGAAGAGTATGAATCAGAGATGGAGATACTGCGTTGGACAGGGCAGCCCTCCATGGCACTTATTAATCATATAGAGAAGACGGATTATTCGCAGGAGTGGAAGAGGGCATTGGGACATTACTTTAAAATGGTCAGAACCTACAACCCTATGGAAGCAACACCACAGCAGCATATTTCCATTTTAGAAAGTATGGCACAGCTTAAAGAGGAGTGGACAGCTTCGATCAAATCTTCCATTGTATTGTTTGAGAGCTATCAGACACAGAAAATCCAAAAGAGTGCAAGCAATATTGCCAAGATGGTCACTATTGCCATAGCAAAAAAAGAGAAACTACCTTTAAAGACTAAAGAAGTTACACCGGAGCAGGAAAAGAAGCTCGAAGAAAATTATAAAAATGCATTACGCAAACGTGAAGAGGGAACACAGAGAAACCTGGAGCTTATCTGGGATCATGAACATCTTCAAAAAGAGCAGTTGCGTTTGCCCTATGAGGGGATGGATCTTTTTTCCAAAGAGTCAGCTTCTCTGTTTGGACTTTCTCAGCAGGAGATGATACTCATGGGAGCAGGTAGCGGTGCAGCAGCCGGTGCAGCGATTGACCTTCTGACAGTAGGACATACGCTTTTACTTGGTGGTACTATTGGTGCGCTGGTAGGTGGTGTAAGTGCCTATTTTGGTTTTGATAAACTCTCTGAGATCAAAATACTTGGACATACTATTGGGAAACGCTATATAGAGATGGGACCTATGAAAAACAGAAATTTCCCCTACATTCTTCTGGGACGATCTCTCTACTATGTTACCGAACTGGCACGCCGTTCCCATGCTAAAAGAGATATTGTTAAATTTGCAATGGATCAGAGTTTTAAGGAAAAGTGGCTCAGTGACAGTTTGAAAAAAGAGCTTGAAAAATTCCATAAGAAGTTTCGTTCTGGTAAAGCTGTGGAAGCTGAGGAGTTTGGGGAGTATGAAGCGCTGATTCGGACTGTTTTAGAGAAGTTGATAGGGACATTAAAATAACTTTCCGATCCCCATCAATACAACCACACTCAATAGCCCTCCGGCAATGCCTGCAAGTACATCATCAAGCATCACACCCATTCCGCCTTTAAGCTCTCTGTCTATCCAGCCTATAGTCGATGGTTTCCAGATGTCAAAGAGGCGGAATGCTGCGAAACTGAAGATAACAGCAAGGAGTTTAGCATAAGGATAAGTCATAGTTATTGCGGTTGACATGGCTATCATGAGACTTAGCCACATACCGACAGCTTCATCTATGACGATCTGTTGATGGTCATGGATACCGGTAGCTTTTTCATATTTGTTGATCTCAAAGATCCCTATGACGGTAATAGCAAGGGTCAACATGAAAAGTGTCTCCATCCCAAAGTAGTAGAGTATAAAAAGACCTACAGGCAAAGAAGCCAGTGTACCTGCAGTGCCGGGAGCTTTAGGGCTGAGCCCTGCTCCAAAAAAAGTTAAAAAAAGTTTTTGCACGGTCATGTATTTCCTTAGGTCAATGATGAAGTCTGATAGAGTTCTATAAGTTTAAGGTAGAACTGCTCTTCACTTTGTTGCTCAAGCAGTCCTGAACCTGGCATGAGTGAGTAGTGCATCTCCTGGAGATTCTCAAATCTCTCAGGGAAAAGAGATGCTAAGATATTGGCAGAAACTTCTTTTCTGACTAAAATAGGAGGAGGGATCACACCGCTTTGTATGAGTTTCATGATCGATTCGGACTGATAATGGACATGGTGATGCTGCCCGTGTGGACAGGTTTGTCTGCTGACCAGTGTACGACAGGTGTCACAGTAGACATATTCATCAACGGTTTTTATATTTATACCGATATTTTTACAATGGTCAAAGACTGAATTAAGCCTGTTTTTATCGTAATACAGACCCAATCCTCCATGATTTTTCCCAACAACAAGTTGGTGGCATCCATAGTTTTTTGCCAAAAGTGCATCCAGGATCAACTCATTAAAGCCTGCAAAAATATAGGAGTTCTCAAAAGGAATGATAAGTACTTTGTTTTTAGGGATAAAATTATCTATAAAGGTACTCAGGGCATTGTGTCTGATGTCATAACGTAATCCGGAAGTGGTAAAGGGTTTACGTAAAAAGATTACAAGCAAGTCAGAGTCACTGATCGCTTGTCGGATCATGCGCTCATGGGCACGATTAAGAGGGTTTGCAGCTAGCATCATAGACGAGACGAATTTGGCACCTGTTTTGGAGATCATTTTTTTGATACGGCTGATGTTATCTTCAATAAGCGGATAACTTACTTTATATTCTCCCGATACTGCAATTTCTCCAAGTCTTGCAGTGGTGTTTTTCACACCAGGATGAGAAGGATCTGAAGTACCGTAAATATTTTGCAGACGTTGTATGGGATCAATAGAGAATATTTCATCAACTGTGAGTTCACCTACTTTCTTCCCTTCATTGACGAGGTCAACAAAATCACCTTTTTGCAGTGTCAAAAGTATTTTGCGGTTTTTCCCTCCTTTTGGAGCGAGTACAAAAGCAAAAGGGAAGGGTACACCTTTGTAGAATTTGGTCTCATCCACGAGTTTAGCTTCCTCTTTATTCATGAGCTTATCTACAGGAGAGATAAGTCCTGCTTGAACCAAAGCTAATGTTGAAAGTGCTTCTGTATCTATATAGAGCGATTTATTTTTATCAGCCATTTGTCTGCTCCTTTACTATTTCTTTTTAAAAAGACCATATTTTTTTCTTTTTTCCCATAGACTTTTTCTGGAGATACCCAGTTTTTTAGAAAGCTCGGTATCAGGGAACTTGTATTGGAAGCTGTTAACAATGAATTTAACATAATCGTCGATCGTCAATATTTCATTTTGATCATAGAGTTTGGAGTCTGTATTGAGTGTGATCGTTTCAAAGTCACTTTCAAGCTCTGTAGTGGTACAGAGGATAAAATTGTAATTTTTAAGAAGGTTCAGCAGATATTCTCTATCTGTTTTTTTCAATGTATGTATCTCTGTGATGTAAAGTAAAGTGTTGGTGTTGCCTTCGGAAATTTTCTCTTTCCACCCTTTGTCACCAAGAGGTATAAAACTGAGTAACTTATGATGTTTATGTGCATAATCAAAGACTACCTTGTCAATAAGTCTCTGGTAATTGGTTTGAATGACAATCGGTGTAGTGAGTTTTTCTATATTGAAATCTGTTTCAATTTCTCGAAGAAGATTTTCCATATATTCTCTGTAAAGCAGTGTATGCTTTTTAAGGTTCTGGTATTCCTGGTAGTGTTCTATTTTACGCAGGAGTTCTTCAATCATAAAAGGTTTGACAATATAGTCTTTCGCTCCCAGTTTTAAAGGCTCGCCTACCGTATCATTATTAATATAACTGACCATGAGTATAACGATCTTATTCTTGAATTGTGTGATCAGCGGAGAGCAGTTCTGTCCGGGCAGGTTGGTGGAGAGCAGGTAGACATCTCCATCGCTCTGCATTGCTTCTTTGATGGAGCTGTATATTTCTGTCTCAAATCCATTTTCGTTCAGTTTTGAGGCGATACTCTGCGCCAGATAGAGTTCATTTTCTACAATGATGATCTTCATATGTTCTTCCAGTTAAAATAAGTTAAATTGGCTACAGCATGTACCGTAACTCCTTCTTTGCGTCCTACAAAACCAAGCTTTTCAGCGGTTGTGGCTTTAATATTTACAAAGTTGGCTCTGATCCCGAGAAGGGCGGCAAGCGTTGTTTTCATTTCTGATTTGTACGGTAGAAGCTTTGGAGCCTCTGTCATAATGGTTAGGTCGATATTACCGATCTCATATCCAAAAGAGGCAATACGTTTGACTGTATCTTTTAGTAGCTCTTTGGAGTCAGCCCCTGCATAGTGATTGTTCGTATCGGGATAGAGTTCCCCAATGTCTCCCATCCCTGCAGCACCAAGCAGCGCATCAATGAGTGCATGAATAGCTACATCTCCGTCACTGTGTGCTTTAAAACCGTAATCTACATTGATCTTCACTCCGCCAAGCCACATCTCTTTGTTCTCTTCAAAAGGATGAATATCTATGCCAAAACCTGTCAGAGTTCTGTTTGATGGGGCTTCAAGGCATGAAAGTTTTTGTAGATCATCCAAAGTGGTGAGTTTGTGTGCACTTACGGAGCCTTTCACAAAATGTACGCTCCCTCCCAAAGAAGCAATAGCGGAGCTGTCATCGGTAAAGAGTGTCTCTGTCTCTAATGCTTTTTTGAGAATTTTAGTAACACTAAGCTGCGGGGTCTGTATGATCCTGACATGTTCTCTGTCGATAGGTACTTCATTCATATAGAGCGTATCAGTAACAGGGAGGACTGGAACAATACAGCTTCCCAGTGCTTTTGCATCCAAAATACGTTTGATCATCTCTTCCGGGATACAGCAACGTGCGATATCGCTTACTAGTACGTATTTTGTCTCTACCTGTTTTAAGGCATTTGTAAGAGATGCTTGTCTACTGGATCCACCTTCTACATACGTATATGTAGCAAAATTTCTCATTAGTTGTATTTCATCAGTCGTTGAGACAATGATGATCTTGTTAAAATCATTGATCTTTTCAAAATGTTCTGTCACATGTAGCCATAGGGGGGTCTCCCCACTGTAGAGCCATTGTTTCTTAACATCGGTTTTAAATCTTGAAGAGCTTCCTGCTCCCAAGAGAATAAGGGTTGTGTTTGACAAATAAATTCCTATGTGTATCAAATCGTAACGAAATTATACAACTCTAAAGCTTGATAGTTTCTGTAACAACATTGAATAAGAGTAAAATTCTCCTCTATTAATTCAACTTTAAGATTTGCTTGGTATAAATCAGTATATAAAAATTACGAGGAGTCATAAAAATGACAGAAGAAAATGTATTAGAAGCATTAAAAAATGTAACCTATCCCGGATTCACAAAAGATATCGTTACTTTTGGATTTGTAAAAGATGTAGCAGTTGACGGGTCGAATGTCTCTTTGACGATCGATATTACTTCATCGGCAGATGAGGTGAAAGCACAGCTTACGGATGAGGCAACCACTGAGCTTAAAAAAGCAGGGTTTGAAAATATCAATATCAATATCACTGCACCTCAGGCACCAAAGCAGATGAGTAATTCCGTAAGTGGGAAAAATATTGCTCCACAGGTGAAAAACTTTGTGATGGTAAGTTCAGGTAAGGGTGGCGTTGGAAAATCAACTACCTCTGTGAATATTGCTATTGCTATGGCAATGCAAGGTAAAAAAGTGGGTCTCCTTGATGCAGACATCTACGGACCAAACATCCCTCGTATGATGGGTGTAGATGACCAAAAACCTGAAATTCAGGGGAATAAAGTTATGCCTCTTAAAGCCTATGGTGTTGAGATCATGTCTATGGGTTCATTGATGGAGCCGGGACAGTCTCTCATCTGGAGAGGGTCTATGATCATGAAAGCGATTGAGCAGTTCTTGAGAGATATCCTTTGGTCTGAGCTGGATGTACTAGTGATTGACATGCCTCCGGGAACAGGAGATGCACAGCTTACACTTGCGCAGTCTGTACCCGTAACAGCAGGTATTACCGTAACGACTCCTCAGGAAGTATCTCTTGATGATTCACGTCGTTCACTGGATATGTTCCAGAAACTGCACATTCCAACAGCAGGTATCATAGAAAACATGTCAGGGTTCATCTGTCCTTCATGTGAGACTGAGTCAGATATCTTTGGTATGGGAACGACTGAGCCTGTAGCAAAAGAATATGATACCCATGTCATTGCCCGTATTCCGATAGAGCCGGCGATCAGAGTTGGTGGAGATACAGGTATGCCCGTAACGTATCATAAACCGGATTCTGAGACTGCAAAACGCTATCAGACAGCAGCAACTGATTTACTTGCATTCATAGACAAAGTCAATGCAGAAGGTGGAGCAGACAACCAAGCTATACAGCCTACGACACCTCCTGGTGTTTCTGCTTGTTCAATGTAATTATCATATTGAGTATATATTTTTCAGGGTGAGTTTAAAGACTCACCCTCCACTTCCTATATCTATCTACAAAAATAACACAATTTTAGCTACAATTACAAAATATTAATATCAGGAAAACCCATGACAAATGCAGACAAACTCAAAAACCTTTTAGAACTGGAGATTATTCCAGATTTAGAAGCAGCCATAGATGATCTTTTTGCAGCCATAGACAAAAGTAAAAATGCAAGCAAAGAGCAAAAAGAAGATCTTGAGGAGATGCGTGAAATGCGTACAGAGTGTTTTGCTATCGTTGAAGAGCTTAAGCGTGATGAACTGGAAGAAGATGAGATAGAAGAACTGCTTGCAGAACTGGTCGAAATGAAAACTGAAGAGGAGTAGTCCTCTTTTTTGTCTCTGCTTTTTCCCACTTTACACACTCCCTCATATATAAACACCCAATTAAGAGTATTTTTATTTTATCTATATTATAGTCACACTATCAATCTCTCGGGGTGCCATAGAAGATATGGCTGAGAAGACCACAAACGTCTACCCGTTGAACTTGACCTGGCTAACACCAGCGTAAGGAAGAGAATCAACATTAACTACTAGATAAATAATAATACTGTTTATCTCTACTGAATTGACTCCTCTTCCCATAAAAATATAAATTATTTTCAAGGGAATACCATGACAAAACCATTTAAAGATACATTATCCACTTCAAACGAACTTCTGACCAGAGATCCTCTGCCTGCATCAACTAAAGTTTACATTAAAGGGGAGATACACAAAGATATTCGTGTACCTGTAAGAGAGATAGCACTTTCAAATGATACAACACTAGGTGTATATGATACTTCAGGACCCTATACCGATCCGAATATTGAAATAGATGTAGGAGAGGGAATTCCTGCTATCAGAAAAGAGTGGATCACTTCCAGAGAGTATACAGAGGCATATGAAGGACGCATTATGGCGCCTGAAGATAACGGTTACAATACAGACGAACAGTTGGCGTTTGTCACAGCCGGTGCTAAAGGACTGGTAAGAACACCACGAAAAGCAAAAAAAGGCAAAAATGTCTCTCAGCTTTGGTATGCACGACAGGGCATTATTACCCCGGAAATGGAATTTGTGGCACTTCGAGAAAATCAAAATCTTGCTATGACACAAGAGTATCTGCAGGATGAAGAGAGAGAAGCAAGACTTAAAGGAGAAAGTTTTGGCGCGAACCTACCTGAAAAAATTACGCCGGAATTTGTAAGAAAAGAGATCGCAGAAGGACGTGCTGTCCTCCCCTGCAACATCAACCACCCTGAAGTTGAGCCTATGATCATCGGTAGAAATTTTCTGGTTAAGGTCAATGCAAATATTGGAAATTCTGCTACGACATCAAGCATTGCCGAAGAGGTAGAAAAAATGGTCTGGTCTATTCGATGGGGAGCAGATACAGTAATGGATTTGAGTACCGGTAAAAATATCCACACGACGCGCGACTGGATACTTCGTAACTCTCCGGTACCTATCGGTACGGTGCCTATCTATCAGGCATTGGAAAAAGTGAACGGGATTGCTGAAGACCTTACATGGGAAGTGTTTAGAGATACTCTGATAGAGCAAGCAGAGCAGGGTGTGGATTACTTTACCATTCATGCGGGACTTCTTTTGCACCACGTACCGATGACAACCAAACGTGTGACAGGTATTGTAAGCCGTGGTGGAGCTATTATGGCTAAGTGGATGATCCACCATCATAAAGAGAATTTTCTCAATGCGCACTTTGAAGAGATCTGTGAAATCATGAAAGCGTATGATGTGACTTTCTCACTTGGTGATGGTCTGCGTCCGGGTTCTGTAGCAGATGCCAATGATGAAGCACAGTTTGCAGAACTAAAAGAGTTGGGAAGGTTGACCAAAATCGCCTGGGAGCATGATGTACAGACCATTATAGAAGGCCCTGGGCATGTACCGATGCACATGATCAAAGAGAATATGGAAAAACAACTCGAGTGGTGTGATGAAGCACCGTTCTATACACTCGGCCCGTTAACCACGGACATTGCTCCGGGGTATGACCACTTCACCTCAGGGATAGGGGCTGCGATGATAGGATGGTACGGCTGTGCAATGCTCTGTTATGTGACACCCAAAGAGCATTTAGGTTTGCCTAACCGAGATGATGTGAAAGAAGGACTTATTACCTACAAAATTGCTGCACATGCAGCAGACATAGCCAAAGGTCACCCGGGTGCAAGAGCAAGGGATGATGCTATGTCCTTGGCACGTTTCGAGTTTAGGTGGGTAGACCAGTTCAATATAGGACTGGACCCGGATCGTGCCAGAGAGTACCATGACGAAACCATGCCGATGGAAGCTGCCAAAGTGGCACACTTTTGTTCTATGTGCGGTCCGAAATTCTGTTCTATGAAGATCTCCGCAGAGGTGCGTGAATATGCAGATGCGCTTGAAACAGATATAGAAAGTGCCAAGCAAAAAGGGATGGATGAGATGTCGGCAAAGTTTCAGGAGATGGGCTCTGAGGTGTATGTAGAGGCAAGCAAGATTGACGCTTAGTGCTATTGCCTATCAATCACGCGAACGCGTGTCTTGTCATGGCGAACGCCCTTGAAAGCGGAGCGATTCGAGAGCCATGACGCTTTTTTGCTTCGTTTTTTCTAAAAAAATGAAGAGAGAAACAACGCCTCGATGAAAATAAGAGGAAAGTTTAAAAAATATATGAGAATTTCTGAAAGGAATCATTATGCATATAGGTATAGCAGGTGTAGGACTTGTCGGAAGGGTTTTGGCTTTAAACCTCTTACGTCAAGGACACACCCTCACACTTTTTGATGAAGATACAGCTTATGGTGACAATGCAGCAGGTATGACAGCCGCAGGGATGCTTGCAGTTTTTGCTGAACTAGAGTCAGCAGAGTCGATTATCTTTGAGCATGGGAAACGTTCTATTGCTTTGTGGCCTGAATTGTTAGAGCAGATAAGTATTGCTGATGCCTATCAGCAAGAGGGAAGCATTATTACTGCGCATCCTCAGGACTATAGTGAGTTAGACCACTTTATAGAGACGTTAAAGTCTAAAGTGGACGAAGCTTCAGAGATTCAACTTTTGGACAGAAGTGAGCTTACGCAACTTGAACCAGATATGGAACAGCATGCCAAAGCATTTTTTATTCCCCAAGAAGGTCAGGTAGATGCACAGAGATTTATGAAAGCCTCTAGTGATTATCTGTTGGATCATCCTGATGTAAAGTGGCATCAAAAGATAAAAGTAGAGGAAGTAAAAGAGGGTAAGATTTGTTTTGCAGGAGTTTGTGAACCATTTGACTGGGTATTTGATACACGTGGCTTGGGTGCGCAGAAACAAGTAGAAGATTTACGTGGTGTACGTGGTGAAGTCTTTTGGCTGGATGCACCTGAAGTAAACATCACAAGACCGACACGTATGTTGCATCCGAGATACAAGATATATATTGTACCACGCCCAGACAACAGATACATCATAGGTGCTACAGAGATAGAGAGTGAAGACAAAAGTCCGATGTCGGTACGCTCCTCTTTGGAGCTTTTGTCTGCAGTGTATAGTATGCATTCAGGGTTTGCAGAGGCACGCATAGTAAACATGGTGACAAACTGTCGTCCAACACTGAAAGATAATCTTCCAACAATCACACAAGATAAAAAACTAACAAGAATCAATGGTCTGTATAGACATGGCTATCTGCTTGCCCCTGCTATAGTAGAAAAAGCACTTAATGGAGGAATTTTACAATGATTGAAATTATTGTCAATGGAAAAAGAAAGACAATCCCAAATGGATTAAATGTGAAAGAGACGATTAAGGCTATTGAGCATAAAGGTGAGGGCTTTGCTTTAGCCTTGAATGGTACTTTTGTAGCACTTTCAACTTATGAAACAACGATGGTAAGAGATAATGACAGTATTGAAATCCTTGCACCTGTGCAGGGTGGATAATGTTTTTAAATTTTCTTTTTAAACATACTGTGGCGTTGTTCTCTTTCATTTTTTTTAGAAAAAAACGAAACAAAAAAATCGTCTCTCCTCTGGAATCGCTTCTCTTTCAAGGGCGTTCGGAGAGACAGACACGCATTCGCGTGATTACTGAGGAGTGTTAAATGAATAACGAATGGAAGATAGGTGGTAAAACTTTATCTAGTAGGCTTTTGATAGGTTCTGCATTGTATCCAAGTCCTGCGACTATGGAGGATGCGATTAAAATTTCTGGTGCACAGATAGTAACTGTCTCCCTGCGTCGTCAGGCTGCAGGTGAAGGTGCTGGAAATGCTTTTTGGGAGATTATAAAATCTCTTGGTATTGAAGTCTTGCCAAATACCGCAGGTTCACACTCTGCCAAAGAGGCCATTACCACTGCTCAGATGGCAAGAGAAGTCTTTAGAACGAACTGGGTAAAACTGGAAGTCATTGGTGATCAGTATAACTTACAGCCAGACCCATTTGAGACGGTAAAAGCTGCAGAAGTACTCATAAAAGATGGTTTTGAAGTGTTCCCCTATACGACTGATGATTTAGTGGTAGCTAAACGTCTAGCCGATGTAGGATGTAAAATTATTATGCCTTGGGGTTCGATGATAGGTTCGGGTAAAGGACTTATGAATCCGGATAATTTGATGGCTATCCGCAAACAGTTTCCAGACTTACAGTTAATAGTGGATGCAGGCATAGGAAAACCTTCTCATGCTGTACGGGCAATGGAACTTGGGTATGATGGAGTGTTGCTTAATTCTGCTATTGCCTTAGCACAAGATACCGTGAAGATGGCAGATGCATTCAGAATAGCGGTGGAAGCAGGAAGAATGGGATATGAAGCAGGAATCATGCAGGAACGGGCGTTTGCCTCTCCCTCTACACCGACAGTTGGTACACCCTTTTGGCACCAGTTCCCTTAAATAAGATAAAATCACTCCTATTTAAGGAGATTTAAATAGATTTTGATGTATAAATCATTATCAATCTCTCGGGGTGCCTCTTTGGCTGAGATACTAAACCCGTTGAACTTGAACCGGATAATACCGGCGTAGGGAAGAGACTTATATTTCATGTAATATATGCTTCTTTCCTCTAACACTTATTTTGAGGGAAATAAAATGAAAACCAAAAAACTAACACTTTCACTGATGGCTGCCTGTACAGTTTTGAGCATTTCTGCTTTTGCTGAAGAGGTGACACTGGATGATATTACTGTGGTTTCTGACTTTAGGGAACAAAATCTTACAAAGGTTAATCCGGCAACTTCTGTATTGGATGAATCACAACTTTATGATAAGTCATATTCTTCTTTGGGTGAGGTTATTTCCAAGTTACCAAACATCAATTATGCTGCAGGCGCATCGAGAGCAAAATATATACAGATAAGAGGGATAGGCGAAAGAAGTCAATTTGAAACACCCATCAATCCATCGGTAGGATTGATAGTTGATGGTGTGGATATGTCAAATACACCACTGGGTGCAACACTGTTTGATATGCATCAGATAGAAGTACACCGAGGTCCTCAGGGGACAGAATTCGGTGCCAATGCTTTGGGCGGTGTGGTTGTTCTGCAAAGCAATGAACCGACAAAGAAGACGCAGGGACACATAGAGGCAACCGCAGGGAATTACAATACCAAAGCAGTAGGTGCTGCTATAGGTGGGACATTGGTAGAAGACAAACTTCTTGGGAGATTTTCACTTTATAAGAATGTAAGTGACGGATATTATAAAAATACTTTTTTACATAAAAAAAATACCAATAATATTGATGAACTTTCAGCCAAGGGAAAATTAAAATGGTTTGTCTCCGATGATCATACTGTCGATCTTACATTGATGCATATTGATATAGATAACGGCTATGATGCTTTTAATCAGAACAGTGACTATAACACAGAGTCTGATCAACCTGGAAAAGACAAACAAAAGAGCAATGCGATCTCTATCAAATCCCATTATAAGCCATCCTCTAATTTTCATCTGGAAACTTCTCTTAGCTATAATGATACGGACACACTTTACAGTTATGATGAAGACTGGACAGACGGATGGAACTATGGTCAAGATTCGACAGACAGTTATAAAAGAAACAGTAAAGAGAAAGATGTAGATATCCGGTTGATATCAGATAACAGTAAAATATTCAATGGTACAACAGGATGGGTTGTTGGTGCTTATTGGAAAAAGTATGACAGTGATCTTTACAGAGAATATACATGGTTGAATGGTATTCCTTTCACCAATACATATACTACCGATACTAAAGCATTCTATGGAGAGTTAAATACAGCGTTGAATGACAAGCTTTCACTGGTAACGGGTTTAAGAGTGGAAAGATGGAAAGCAGACTACAGTGACAGTGACCATACGGTTCTTTCAAGCAGTGAAACACTCGTAGGGGGAAAAGTAGCACTAAAATACAGTGCCGATGCATTTACGAACTACACTTTTCAATTAACAAAAGGGTATAGACCGGCGGGAGTAAATCAAAGTTATATGTCCAACGACAAGATCGGTAAACTGTTCAAAAGTGAAAATTTATGGAATCTTGAAGCAGGGGTAAATCATACAAGCAGTGATAAAAAATTAACCTATAAAGCGTCTGTCTTTTACGGAAAGAGAAAGGATCACCAAGTCAAAGGTAGTATCTCTACTGCTTCCTGGAGATTTACGGATTATATCGCAAATGCTGATAAAAGCAGCTATTATGGTCTTGAGACAGAACTGGATTATGCATTGACAGATGATTTAAATCTTTATGGTTCATTGGGGCTTCTGAGATCAAAATTCGATGATTTTTATAATCCTGTAAATGCGCAGAGAAAAGATGGTAGAAGTGTTGCTTCTGCACCACGTTACCAATATGATATAGGGTTGGTTTACAGTGTCAGTGAAAGCTTGAGATTTAAAACAGATCTTGAAGGAAAAGGAAGTTACTATTTCTCAAATTCCAATGATCAGAAGTCTAAAAGCTATAAACTGCTCAATGCAAGTCTTGAATATACTTCAGGAAACTGGAGTGCAATACTTTGGGGAAAAAACCTTACGGATGAAAAGGTGCAGACCAGAGGATTTTATTTTGATAATTTCGGTAATGGAGATGAGCTCTATACACAGCTTGGTGCACCAAGAACTTTCGGACTTACAATCTCTTATGACTTTTAAATATAAGGTATGTTGTAAAACATACCGAAGAGTTTGCTATGGTATAATCTCTTATGTTTAGACTTTTTACACTTTTCATCTGTTTTACAATGTTTCTATTCGCTTCGCAAAAACCAATACTCACCATCTACACTTATGACTCATTCACAGCATCCTGGGGTGCTGCTCCGAAGATCAAAAAGGCTTTTGAAAAAGAGTGTAACTGTACATTGAAATTTGTTTCTACTTCAAGTGCCATAGGGGCATTAAGAAAGATACAGCTTGAAGGGGAACATACCAAAGCCGATATTTTGTTGGGGCTTGATACAAGCATTGCCCAGACGGCAAATGCAACAGGGCTTTTTGAAAAGCATGGTCTTAATACCTCTTCTTTAGTGCTTCCGACAGCCTACAGCGATGTATATTTTGTACCCTATGACTACAGCTATTTTGCCTTTGTCTATGATGCCAACAGGGTAAAGAACCCGCCAACATCCTTTGAAGCGTTGGCAGATATGCCAAAAGATTTCAAGATCGTCATTCAAGACCCGCGCTCTTCTACATCCGGTTTGGGACTGCTTTTGTGGATCAAAGAGATCTACGGTGACAAAGCAGGGGAGTACTGGAAAAGAGTGGCACCGCATATCTTGACCATTACCAAGGGATGGTCAGAGTCCTACGGGCTTTTTTTAAAAGGTGAGGCAGACATGGTATTGAGTTATACTACATCACCTGCCTACCATATGATAGAAGAGAACAGAACCAACATTAAAGCAGCATCCTTTCCCGAAGGACACTACGGGCAGATAGAAGTGGCAGCCGTACTGAGATCATCCAAACATCAGACATTGGCAAAAAAGTTTCTCTCTTTTATGCTTTCCCCTGCCTTTGCAGATATCATACCTACGACCAACTGGGCATATCCGGTGGTAAAGACAGCAAAAGGCCTACCCAAAGCTTTTGAACAGTTGACCGTCCCTTCCAAAATGCTTTTGATGGATGGCAAAAAGGTAGAAGCCAGGAGAAAAGCATACATCAATGAATGGCTGGATGCCATACAGAAGTAGTCATGTATAAAAATTTACTCAGATTTAAAAGTTCTCTGTTTCCGGGTATGGCTATTTCTCTGCTTCTGCTGGGCTTCGCCTGTCTGCTTTTTTTGACGCTCTATTTTGCCAGGGATGCAAATACTTTTACCCAGATAGACAGCAGGACTTACGGACTTTTAAAATTCACACTCTACCAAGCTTTTTTGTCGACCATACTCTCTTTACTGGTAGGGGTGCTTTTGGCGTGGTCCTTGACACATCAGTCCAATTTTAAGGGGCGTTCTCTTTTGGTGGCACTCTTTTCTTCTTCTTTGGTACTTCCGACGCTCATTGTAGTGTTTGGACTCATTGGTATCTTCGGACGGAACGGATGGATCAATCAGGCGGCTCTGTATCTGTTTGACCACTCTTTTGGCTCCTACCTGTACGGCTTGGGGGGTATTTTACTGGCACATACCTATTTGAATGCCTCTTTTGCTTCACGTGCGCTGCTTCATGGTTTTGAATCTATCCCCAAAGAGAAATATAAATTGGCTAAAAGTCTGAATTTCTCCCCCCTTGAGAGATTTCTGTATGTAGAATATCCTGCCTTAAAGTCTACACTGTTGAGTATCGGTTCAACCATCTTTCTTTTATGTTTCAGCTCTTTTGCCGTGGTATTGCTCTTGGGTGGAAGTCCAAGCTACAATACACTTGAAGTTGCTATTTATGAAGCAGTGAAGCTGGATTTTGACATTGGATTGGCACTGAAGTTGGCACTGATACAACTCAGTATCTCTGCACTGTTTGTCATAGTTTCTTCCGGCTTCAGAACAGGACTTGCCAATCTGAAGACAGCTGCGATAGAGATACCATGGAGAGAGCCTAAAGGTGTACAGCTGATTCAAAGAGCGATCATTGCACTCTTTACACTCTTTTTTGTACTTCCTCTGATCGTTATCCTCATAGATGGGATCGGTGCGGATTTTGTACATATTTTTAAAGAAGCACTGTTTATAAGATCTCTCCTAACCTCCATAGGACTGGCAACTGCTTCCAGTATCCTTACTGTGATCATCGCACTGCTTTTGAGTGATACAAGACGCAATTTTACTTTAGAGACACGTTTGGCCAAAAAGCCGTTTGCAAGATTTTTGAATGCTGTAGTGGCATTTGCGGGTAATCTCTATCTGGCTATTCCTGCATTGGTGATGGGGTTAGGCTTTTTCCTTATGTCCCAAAAGTATGAAGCACCAATGCTGGTCTGGGCTACTGTTGCACTGCTTAGTGCAAATGTACTGATGTCACTGCCTTTTGCCCTCTCTGTCCTTGTCCCTGTCATGCAAAAAACAGCACAGCGTTATGACAGGCTGGTCTTTTCACTGGGACTTGGTAAAATACAAAGATGGATCTATGTAGAATACCCCTATCTTAAGTCATCACTTGGCTATGTCTTTGCCTTGGCATTTTGTTTTTCTCTAGGAGATTTGGGTATCATAGCACTCTTTGGGTCAGATGAATTTAGTACCTTGCCCTGGTACCTGTATCAGTTGATGGGATCGTATAGGAATGCGGATGCTGCGGGGGTGGCTTTGGTGATGTTGATGTTGGTGTTATCGGTATTTATTGGTGTACCGAAATTATTCAGAGGAAAAATGTAGGGTGTTGTGCCCCACAACACCATGAATTTGGAATAAGATAGAAATGAAGAAGGTGTTGTCATGGGACAACACCCTACGGAGAAAAAATTGTTAAAAGTAAAAAACCTACAATACCAATACAAAAATGCCAATGACACCTACACCTATGACCTAGAAGTACAACCCTCTGAAGTGGTTGCTATACTAGGGCAGAGTGGTTCAGGTAAGTCTACTTTGCTAGACATCGTAGCAGGGTTTATAGAGCCTATAGGTGGATCTGTAATACTTGATGGTCAAGAGCTTTTAGGGCTAAGTGTTGAAAAACGTCCTATCACTATTCTTTTTCAAAACCACAATCTTTTTGAACACCTCACTGTACAGAAAAATATACTATTGGGTGTCAATAAAGCACTTAAAGACAGTATAGAAGAGGTAGAAAAAGTCCAAGCCATTCTTAAAGAGGTAGGACTGGAAGAACATGAACATAAACTAGCTTCCCAACTCTCAGGTGGACAGC
>FPHD01000022.1_pt1 | contig 49827 bp, 42 predicted proteins | sample 1057311 | NCBI WGS metagenome assembly FPHD01 (sample SAMEA4473313, study PRJEB15554) | hydrothermal vent metagenome | biome: marine basaltic hydrothermal vent biome; feature: marine hydrothermal vent; material: water | place: Pacific Ocean | collected 2011-06-14/2011-07-23 | depth 1199 m | reverse complement strand
ACCTTGCCTCTGTCATCAATGCTTTCAAAAAAGTCGGTGCAGATGTTCAGCTTGAGAGCAATCCTGCAAAACTGAATGAATATGACAAACTTATCCTTCCGGGGGTAGGTGCATTTGGTGATGCAATGGATCATTTGAAAGCAAATGGTATGGATATAGCAGTTAAGACATTTGCTTCAAGCGGAAAGCCTTTACTCGGCATCTGTTTGGGAATGCAACTGCTTTTTGACAGCTCTGAAGAATTTGGTTCTACCCAAGGTTTAGGGCTTATCCCCGGAGAAGTTGTAACATTTGACAAAAGTAAGTTTGACCACCCGCTTAAAGTACCTCATATGGGGTGGAATGAACTCTTCCAACAACCCGTAGGGGCAGACCTAAGTGTCTGCCCTTTGTTTGATGGTTTAGCAAAAGAGTTTTATCTTTATTTTGTTCACTCATACCATGCTGTATGTAATGACAAATATGCCATAGGAAAAACACACTACGGATACGAATTCGTAAGTGCAGTACAGAACGGAAATATTTACGGCATACAGCCACATCCAGAAAAAAGCCATGAAAATGGACTGAAAATTATAGAAAATTTTAGCAAACTGTAGGGTGTTGTACCCTTACAACACCACATTGGTGTATGAATTTTATTAAATCGGTGTTGTCAGGAGACAACACCCTACAAGGAATAAACATGACAATACTTCCCGCGATCGACCTTAAAGACGGTAAAGCAGTAAGATTAAGCAAAGGACTGATGGATTCAGCCAAAATATACTCAGATGAGCCTTGGCAGGTTGCCAAAAAATTTGAAGAGCTCGGAAGCGAATGGGTACACCTGGTTGATCTTAACGGTGCCTTTGCGGGGAAACCTGAGAATTTGGAACAGATCAGAAAAATAAGAAAAAACTGTAACCTTAAGCTGGAACTTGGCGGCGGTATCAGAGATGAAGAGACGATCAAAATGTATCTTGATCTTGGTATTGACAGATTGATCCTTGGTTCTATTGCCGTAAAAGATGCACAATTTGTCAAAGATATGGCAGCAAAGTATCCTATCGTTGTTGGGATTGATGCCATTGATGGTATGGTGGCAGTGGAAGGATGGGCTGAGACTTCAGATATGAAAGCAACTGAGCTGGCTCGTGAATTTGCTGCCTGCGGCGTACAGGCGATCATCTGTACCGATGTCGGCCGTGATGGAATGATGACAGGAGTAAACATTGCATTTACCAAAGCTATACAGGAAGCTTCAGGACTTGAGACCATCGCTTCGGGAGGATTGAAAGATATGACAGATATTCATGCCCTCACTGAAGCAGGGATCGACGGAACTATTGTAGGTAAAGCTTTCTATGAAGGTACCTTGGACTTAGAAGAAGCATTTAAGGCAACAAAATAATGAATAAAACCTATTATGAACTAACGATTACTTTAGATAACAACTTTGAAGAGTTCATTGCCGACTTTATTGCCAACATCGCAGGAGATGGTGTCGAGTTGGGCAAAGGCAAGATCATAGTACGAAGTGAATCTGATTTAACTTTCGTTAAAGATGCTCTTGTATCTTTGGAAGGCACTTTAAATGGCAGTATCCATATGGATTATGCTTTAAAAGAGAAAGAGAATGTAAACTGGATCAAAACTTATCAGGAATCCATTCAGCCCATAGAAGCAGGAAGATTTTATATCTTCCCTTCCTGGTATAAACCTAAAGAGGGTATGATCAATATCAGGATCGACCCTGCACTTGCTTTTGGTTCAGGGCATCATGCCACAACTTTTTCATGCTTGAAAGCTATTTCTGAATATGTCAAAACTGGAGATAACGTGATAGATGTAGGGTGTGGCTCAGGTATCTTGGGTCTTGCATGTAAAAAACTTGGAGCAACTGTAGAACTGTGCGATACTGACCCTATGTCGGTTACAAGCTGCAAAGAGAACTTCATTTTAAATGAAGAGACTTACGGTAAACTCTGGGAAGGCTCCATTGATAAAGCTCAAGGCACCTATGATGTAGTTATAGCAAATATCATTGCAGATGTATTACGATTTATCGCAAAAGATTTAAAATCTGCACTGAAAGAGGATGGATACCTAATACTTTCAGGTATCTTAGATAAAAAAGAAGAACTGGTCAAAGAGTCATTTAAAGACTTAACCTTAGAAAACAGAACACTTAAAGATGAGTGGGTAACACTTATTTATAAGAAATAACTAGTAAAATCGCACAAGTGCGATGAGCTCACTGCTGAAGTGGTCTCAGCAACAGCATAGCAAAGATGAACTTTGTTCATTTTGCGTTATAATAAATCACAAGAGTGGGTCACACTTGTATATAAAAAGGATAGTAATTAATGGCTAATCAAAACAATCAAAACAATCAGAACGATAATAATAATAATAATAATTTTTTTAACAACAATCCCCTGCTTGCATTTGCAATATTTTCTATTGTGATCATTCTGATCTTCAAATCTTTTGTTGGGGAAGGTGAAGGGTTAGGCAGTATGCTTAACACTCAAAATGTATCTCTGACGAAACAGGTCAAATATTCCGAGATTAAAAAAGAAATTGAAGATGGTAATGTCAAAAGTGTTAAACTCACCCCTACAAGCATAGAGGCTATCAGTGAAAAGGATGGACACAAAATACGCTATGTCGCACAAAATGTACCCACCTATGATGAGAAGCTTATTCCTCTTCTTGAAAAGAAAAAAATCTCTTATGAAGGTGTTATGGGAAATGGGTTAATGTCTGAATTGATTAGTATGCTGCTTCCTATACTTATCTTTTTCGCTATTTGGATCTTCCTTGCTAAAAAAATGTCAAAAGGTATGGGTGGAGGTATTTTAGGTGCTGGAAAAGCGGACAAACTCATCAACTCAGAGAAACCGGATACGCGATTTGATGATGTACAGGGGGTAGAAGAAGCAAAAGATGAAGTCAAAGAGATCGTTGATTTCCTTAAATTCCCGGAACGTTATATAGAACTTGGTGCCAAGATCCCAAAAGGTGTACTGCTTGTTGGACCTCCCGGTACAGGTAAAACTCTTTTGGCAAAAGCAGTAGCCGGTGAAGCATCTGTTCCGTTCTTCTCCGTAAGCGGTTCAGGCTTCATTGAAATGTTCGTAGGAGTAGGAGCAAGCCGTGTACGTGATCTTTTTGCCCAAGCTAAAAAAGAGGCACCTTCCATCATCTTCATTGATGAGATAGATGCCATCGGTAAAAGTAGAGCCAGTGGTGGACAGATGGGTGGAAACGATGAGCGTGAGCAGACACTCAACCAGCTTCTTGCAGAGATGGACGGTTTTGGTACAGATACTCCTGTTATCGTACTCGCTGCCACCAACAGACCTGAAACTCTGGATGCTGCATTGCTTAGAGCCGGACGCTTCGACAGACAGGTACTTGTTGATAAACCTGATTATGATGGACGTCTGGCTATCTTAAAAGTACACTCCAAAGATGTAAAACTGGCTTCCAATGTTGATCTGGAGATCGTTGCGAAACAAACTGCAGGTCTTGCAGGTGCAGATCTGGCAAATATCATTAATGAGGCTGCACTTCTTGCCGGAAGATTCAATAAAAAAGAGATTGAACAGTCTGATCTTCTTGAAGCAATTGAAAGGTCATTTGTCGGTCTTGAGAAGAAAAACCGTAAGATCAATGAAACAGAAAAACGCATTGTTGCTTATCATGAAAGTGGTCATGCACTTATGGCAGAGTTAAGTAAAGGTGCTACACGGGTTACCAAAGTCTCAATCATTCCTAGAGGACTGGGTGCTTTAGGCTATACACTGCATCTTCCGGAGGATGAGGATAGATTCCTAAAACAAAAACATGAACTCCTTGCTGAAATCGATGTACTTCTTGGCGGACGTGCTGCCGAAGACGTTTTCATTGGCGAGATCAGTACCGGTGCAGGAAATGACCTTGACCGTGCCACTGCTATTTTAAAAGACATGATCTCTGTTTACGGTATGACCGATGTTGCCGGACTCATGGTACTTTCCCGTAGTCAAAATTCTTTCCTTGGTGCCGGAGCAGTAAGTACTGATTACAGTGAGAAAATGGCTGAAGATATGGACAATTATATTCGCAATACCCTCAATGAACGATATGCTTTTGTAAAGAAAACACTGAATGAGTATCACCAGGCGATTGAAAATATGGCTGCTGTACTCCTTGATGTTGAAGTCATCGAAGGCAAAAAAGTACGCCAGATCATTGAAACATATGAGAAAGAGCATCATATGCAAAGCCGTCTGGCACATAAAGTACCTGGAGAAAAGGCAGAAAAAGATTCAGAAAAAAATGCTTCTGAAGATAAAAATGATCATAAGAATGAAGAAGACGCTTCTGAACATAATGAGGAAGAACCAAAATAACCTATGAAAAAAGCAAATCTTATCTATATCCTACCGAATCTCTTTACTGCAAGCAGTATTTTCGTAGGAGTGATAAGCATTGTAGAGGCAAGTAAAGCACATTTTGTTCTTGCTTCATGGCTTATACTTTTAGCACTTGTTTTTGACGGTCTTGACGGTCGGATCGCACGTATGACAAATACTACAAGCCGATTTGGTGTCGAGTTTGATTCACTGGCTGACATCATCTCTTTTGGTATTGCTCCGTCAATGCTTCTTTATTTTTTCATAGGCGATGAATATGGGCGTTTTGGCATACTGGTCTCTGCACTTTATGTCATATTCGGAGCTATTCGTTTAGCCAGATTCAACATCTCTACAGCAAAAACAGACCCCAATGTATTTATAGGACTTCCCATACCTACAGCAGCAGTCTTTATCTCTATGTGGGTATTGCTGTTCCATAAATATACTTTGGAAAACTATAGTATCATGCTTCTCTTTTTGACACTTGGCGTAGCTATACTTATGGTCAGCAATTTTAGATATCCTTCATTTAAAAAGATCCAACTGGACAAGCCAATGGTTTTTAAAACGATGATACTTCTCATGCTTACGGCATCTCTGCTTTATCTCTTCTCAGCAGAAGGCTTTGCACTTGTCATACTAGCCTATACACTTTACGGTCCTATCCGTGCACTGCGAAATCTAACGATCAGAAAGATAAAAATTAAAAGATAATTTTTATCACTTGTAATTTATTTTAATTTACTGTATACTTCTTAAAAATTAAACAGGAGAACCTTATGAAAACCATTATTCATACAAACACTATTTTCAGTAAAGACAATTCTCTCCTGCTACTGCTCACACTTTAATAGTCTAACTATCCACTTTTTTATATAACATAACATTCTTTTCTAATACCTAACTAAGATTTAGGTAAAATTAGATAATTTTATACATATCAATTTTCCAGGAAGCGGGAAACAAACTATCCACTTCCATATATCGATATGTTTTTATAAACAATAAGGTTAATACAATGAGTATTGAAACAATAAAAATATTTGACACAACATTAAGAGATGGCGAACAGAGTCCAGGGGCTTCCATGAACACTGAGGAGAAAATCCAGATCGCTGCACAATTAGAACGTTTGGGAGTGGACATTATCGAAGCGGGATTCGCAGCAGCAAGTCCCGGAGACTTTGATGCCATCGAACAGATCGCACAGAAAGTGAAAAATTCTACGATCTGTTCACTTGCCCGTGCCATTGACAGCGATGTAAAGGCTGCCGGAGAGTCCATAGCAAAGGCCAGACGGAAACGTATTCATACCTTCATAGCCACCAGTCCCATCCACATGGAATACAAACTCAAAATGAACCCTGACGAAGTCATCAAACGTGCAGTACGGGCAGTTGAATACGCACGCACCTTTGTAGAAGATGTGGAGTTTAGCTGTGAAGATGCAGGACGTTCAGATATCGGCTTTTTAAAAGAAATTTCCGATGCGGTTATAGAAGCAGGAGCAAGCACGATCAACCTACCTGACACTGTAGGATTCAGGCTTCCTTTTGAGATAGGGGCTATGGTGAAAGAGATGAGTGAATACACTAAAGACCGAGCCATTATCTCCGTACATAACCACAATGATTTAGGCTTGGGTGTTGCAAACTCTTTAGAAGCTATTATGCATGGTGCCAGACAGGTTGAGTGTACCATTAATGGATTGGGAGAAAGAGCAGGAAATGCTGCCTTGGAAGAGATTGTGATGGCACTTAAAACGCGTTCAGATGTTTTTACCAACTTTAAAACAAACATCAACACAAAAGAGATATACCCTTCATCAAGACTTATTGCCACTATCACAGGTATAGAACCTCAACCCAACAAAGCTATTGTTGGAAAGAATGCTTTTTCACATGAAAGTGGTATCCATCAGGATGGTGTCTTAAAAAATAAAGAAACGTATGAGATCATCACACCGGAGAGTATCGGATTGATCAAAGATGATACGTTGGTCTTGGGTAAACACTCCGGACGTGCGGCCTTTAAAGACAAATTGGCAAAACTTGGTTTTACTTTGGATAATGATGCATTGAACAGCTCTTTTGAGCGCTTTAAAATTCTGGCAGACAGAAAAAAAGAGATCTATGATGATGACTTAAGAGCATTGGTCACCAATGAAATGACCAAAGCTGCACAAGTCTATGAATTGATCTCTTTACAGTTAATGGATTGCTCAGGCGGTGTACCCTCTGCTGCGGTAAAGATCAAAAAAGAGAATGACGAAATCATTGAAGCAGGTATTGGAGAAGGTACCATTGATGCTGTATTTAAGACTATTGACCGCATTTCAGGCTATAACGGAAAACTGGAAGACTACAAAGTCAAATCTGTCTCTGAGGGAAAAGATGCCTTGGCAAATGTCACTGTAAAAGTTTCTTTCAATGGTGAACCTGCCATCATAGGACACGGTTTGAATATTGACACTATGCTGGCAAGTGCCAGAGCCTACATTGGTGCCTTGAATAGTTACTTGAGTATGAAAGGCAAGCTGAAATCACGCCATAGTGATACTTCAAAGACAGTGTAGGGGCAATCCCCTTGTGGTTGCCCTCAAAACAACAAATATAATTATCGTTCAAAGGGTAGCCACATAGTGCTACCCCTACAAATTACATATATTTCTTCAATACCTCTGGAATCTCAATGGTTCCGTCTTCATTTTGATAATTCTCCATGATCGCAATAAGTGTACGACCCACGGCCAGAGCCGAACCGTTCAGTGTATGTACCAGTCTGTTCTTCTTTCCGTCTTTAAAACGTATTTTCGCACGTCTCGCCTGAAAGTCCTTTGTATTGGAAATAGAGCTTATCTCACGGTATCTGTTTTGCCCAGGGAGCCATACTTCAAGGTCAATGGTCCTTGCCGCAGAAAAACCAAGATCACCGCCACAAAGTTCTACGACTCTGTGAGGTAGTCCTAGTGCCGTCAATATGTCTGACGCATTCTGTACCATCATTTCAAACACTTCATCACTTTTGTCGGGGTGGGCAATGGCAACCATTTCCACTTTATCGAACTGATGCTGTCTGATCATCCCTCTCGTATCACGCCCTGCCGAACCAGCTTCTTTTCTGAAACATGGTGTATATCCTGTCATCAGTACCGGTAGTTCTTTTTCAGAAAGTATCTCATCATTATACATATTGGTAAGCGGTACTTCTGCTGTTGGGATAAGATAGAGGTCCTCCCCTTCTATTTTAAAGAGATCGTCTTCAAATTTGGGAAGCTGCCCTGTCCCCTGAAGCATCTGTGCATTGTTCATAAACGGTACACAAAGTTCTTCAAAGCCTTTTTCTCTGTTGGTATCAAGGAAGAAGTTTATCAACGCTCTTTCAAGCCTTGCCGCATCACCGCGAAGTACGGAAAAACGGCTCTTTGCAAGTTTTACACCACGTTCAAAGTCTATCCACCCGTTCTTCTCTGCCAGAGCCCAGTGTTCTTTAGGCTCAAAATTGAACATTTTTGGCTCTAGTACTCTTTTTAACTCTACATTATCTTCTTCATCCATACCTTCTGGCACAGAGTCATCCGGGAAATTCGGAACAGCAAGTGCCACTTCATAAAGTGCTTCTTCTGCCTCTCTTGCTTTCTCCTGTAAAGGTACCATAGCTTCTTTATTTGCATCTACTTTTGCCTTGAGCTCAGTAACATCTTTACCTTCACGCATATACTGCCCAAAAAGTTTTGACATACTGTTCTGCTCTGCTTTTGCAGATTCTAACAAAGCATTATACGATTTAAGTGTCTGAAAAAGTGTCTGTAGTTTAGTAAGTGTAGCTGTTTTCACACCTTTTTTCTTTAACTTATTCGATGCTTCTTCGAAATTGTTTTGGAAGTATTTTAAGTCTATCATCTGTTTACCTAGAGTTGAAATGTTTATGGAATTATAGTAGAAAGTTTAAGAAGATATGATTAAGAGAGTTTATATCACTCTCTTAATCAACTTTAAAATTCATTACTGACAACTAAACCAGTGATATCAAATGAACAATCTGCATCTGGATCAGGGTTTGAGATATTCATTTGAACAAAAGCATGCCCATCTCTCGCTATACATGATCTCGCATCATACTGATTTGTAGAGATTATCGTACCTGGGTCTATTGTACATTTACTCCCCTCTTTGATTCTCCATCCAAAGTGTCCGTTACGATAGCGTTCAGGTGCATTCTCATGCCATATATCAAACGTCACAGTAACACCCGAAACACCTTTTTTAAGCGAATATCCGCCGGTTGGAACTTTGGTAAATCCATGACCTCTGAGTGTATGCTTGGTTACCTCACCGATTCTTATTTTTTTGTCTGTATCTGGCTGGATACCATCAAGATTTACCCAAATGAGTGCATCTTTTCCTGTCAAATGATAATCATACTTATAATCTATCGTAACTGTACCCTCTTCATCAAGTCTGTATGTATCAGAATCTGTGGTACCGATCCACTCACGACCATCCTGTCTACACATATCCTGGTAATAGTTATGCCCTACAGCATAATAAAGACCACTTCTACTGATACCATAATAATCATCTACTAAATTCAAAGTATCGTTAGCGCCGGTTGTCTGAATATCCCATTTTCCCATTGCCTCATAATTTTTTCTTTCACCAAAGACAACCAACTTATCGGTGTTGTTTCCTTCAGCATTCACGTATTTGAATACATCTGAGAGGATCGGGTCACTGAAAGTTGCTTTATTCGAAGCATCAGGATTGGAGATAGTACCGTTTGCAACTCCATTCTCTATATCGTCTCTACCATAAAAGAGTCTTTTGCTTGTGTTACTTTCAGTGCTCGTCGCTTCACTGCCGTCTACTGCATACCCAATGATTGCTCCAAGAGAGATATTTGGTCTTGTATTCACCCTGTTACCATACTCATCTGTCACAGAAATAGCGAGTTTTTCTATATATTTTGCTCTCTCTTTATCCTGTCCTGTGCTCACATACGAGATGCTGATTGCCGATGGAGGACCTGAAAATACTCTTACATTCACTATTGTTGTTAATGTTTGTGCGTCACCATTCACATCATTGAACTCAACTGTGATTTGTACAGGCACCAATCCGGAAAGTTTTTTAGATTGTAGAATAAATGGACTGTTATTAATAGCATTCAATTCCAAACTATCAACCAGATTGCTCGTATTTGTATCTAAAAGTTGTGCTATAGTACTGTTAGTTGTTAATGCAGTAATTCTAGTAATGTTTTCATCTGTTAACGAGACATCGTTACCTGCACTGTCTTTGGCTTTCAGAAGTACATTGAATGTTTTCTCTTTTTCCGGTATTCCCATACTGAACTCACCACTAGTCACAATGTCAAGTGCATAGTTACGCGAAATATACGGATCTGGCGGTAACTGATAGATTACCCTCATCTGCTGTTTATCTGCACTGTTCTGCGTATGATAGAACTTAAATATACTCTCATTGTCATCAGATGCTATCAAGGCTTGTAAGTTACTAGGTCCCGTATAACTAAATGTTGCTATACCCTGATTATCTACTGGTACTTCATAGGCAACAAATTGTCCTACATCAGTACCATTCAATACTTTTTGAGGTAGTTCAACCTTTACGCTTCCTTGTGTATATGGAGCGATATCTTTAAATACTTTTATAGGTATCTCTACAGTTTTACTGTTACTGTCCAAAATAATCTCTCTTAGCTGAGCGGGAATGACTACATTGGGCAATGTCACATTACCTTCAACATTATCTGTAGTTTCACTGAAAAATACTGTAGCATTGGTCTCAATAGTATTTCCATTTTCAGTAAACTGCATCGTCAAAGTCAATGTTGTTCCATTTACATCATCCAGTTTTAATGGTGCCATGTAGTTAAATGTTGCATACCCTACGCTATCAGTGGTCACACTGTACCCATTAAGAATACTGCCATTCCCATCACTGAAAGAGTGCAATGTAACTGTTTTCCCGGCAATAGGTACGCCCTTGTAGGTTAGCTGTGCCTTGACATCTTCTTTTTGACTGCCGTGTTCAATTGTAATGTTAGATGTATTTGTAAATTCATAAAGTAATTTTCCTGCTATCACAATACTCACAGTGGTGGTGGCTTCTGCACCATTATCATTTGTATGTACCAACTCCAAAGGCTGTGTACCGTCCGTCAATATGTCTGCTGCAATATACGTAAATCTAGCATATCCGTCTGCTCCTGTAGTTACAGTCGCATTTTCTATACGACCAAAAGCTGCTGGAATACTTTTAGCAGTAACTTGTTCTCCTGCTACAGGAATTCCATTCTTAACCAATTGTATTGAGACCTCTTGGGTTTGAGCTGCATAATTTACAGTGATATTATTTTCATTAATGAGTTTATATTCGGTAGTAATTGCTGAGGCATTTACATTTATAGCAATTTCCTTGGTAATAGTTATACCATTTTCTGTAAAACTTAAAGTTGCTTTTGTACTTGTAAGTCCAGTCAAATTATTTGGTGCCTGGTAAGTAAACTGTGCTAAACCAGCATCATTTGTACTAGCAGTTGATGACATAAGTACACCAAATGAAGGTGTTGAAAGTGTTACAATTTTCCCTGACACACCAACATTTCCACTATCTACAATATTTACGCTTATGGTCTCTACCTGATCTGCATGGGTAATAGTAACAGGTGTCGTCTCATTAATTAGTCTATAAGTAGTTCCGCCTACTGCAGATGACTGTATAGCAATAGTTGCTGTTGCAGCAATAGTATTGTCATTTTCATCAGTAAACATGAGGTTTATGTTTTGAGACTGTCCATTTATATTAGTTAAATCAGAAGGTGCAGTATAGTTAAATGTAGCTCTACCTGCATCATCTGTAGTAGCTGTTGTCGGAGTCAATGAACCAAATGCTATTGGTAATACTGTAGCTTTAACACTTTTCCCTGAGACACCTGAACCAGCACTATCTACCAAATCAACTGTTATGGTTTGCTCTTGTGATGCAGCTGTAACAGTAATAGATGTAGCATTCATAAAGTTATAGCTATTTGGTGTTGTTGATGACGCATTAAACGAAAGTGTAATATTTGCGCTGTCTATTCTTGTTCCATTATCATCAAATACTACAGTTAAAGGTAATGTATCTCCATTGATAGGAGCTATATCATCTGGAGAAGTATAGATAAAATTTGCAAAACCATTAGAGTCTGTGGTAACAGTCATATCTGATATTTCACCATAACGTACATCATACGCCAATATCTGAACAGTTTTTCCGGAGACACCTTTTAAAGCATTGTCTATCAACTGTATTTTAATAGGATACTCTTTTGCTGCCTTATCGATGACAATAGAAGAAGGAACATTGTAAAAACTAAAGTTCCCATCTACCACAGGGTTATTTGGGTCAATGGATACAACGGGATTTCCATTTGCATCAACTTTTGTAGATAGTATATTTTCTCCAGTAATAGTCTTACTTTTACTACCTTGTGTTATAGTTTTATCAGCTGTTAAACTATATGCTGTTGGTATACAATCGTTTGTAACTTTTCCTATAATAGCCAAAGATTTTTGAGAACCTTTTGAACCATCCAAAATCAATGGATCTGGAGTAAAGCTAACATTATCTATATCACATCCTTCAAGTTCTAACTTAAAATTTTTAAATTCTAGCCTGACATCCTTATCTATATCTTTGGTAAAAGGTATACGCGTATTAAAATCCAAATTATTCAGCGCTATTGCTACTGGTGTTGCTTTAAAAAGATTTTTTCCAATAATAACTTCGCCACCATCAGGTCTACTATTGCTTCCACAAGCAGATAACATCAGCCCTATGGCAATAATAAATGCATATATACTATTTCGTTTCATTTTTCATTCCTTCTATAAATTCAACTATTCTACATTTATGTTAGTAGAGGTAGTTAATACCAAAGACCACACCACCTGTATGATCAAATTTATCAGCACTTGACAGTGAATACCTATAGCCAAGGTCTATATCTATAGATTCCATTACTTCTACAACAAAACCTGCCTGTGCACCATAAAGAAATCCACTCTCATCAATACCGGTACTTTCATAATTCATATATCCGGCATTCACTCCCAAATAGGGTTTGAAATAACTCTGTTCTTCTGTTGAATTAAGGAAGAAATAATCAACGGACACCATTAATTTTTCAGTATTCTGATCTCCTTCGTCAAAGTAGTTTAAAAGTAACATGCTTCTCCACTCATCTAACTGTGCACCTACACGCAAACCATATTCAACACCAGTTTCTTTATGATCAAGTTCTCCAAAAATACCCCCAGTATCGCCTTGAACTTCTGTTGCACTTACTTCCAGACCAATGAACTTCTCACCTTCTGATATATCTCTTGCATAAAGTGAACTTCCCATTACCGCACATAACGCTACAATCGCTATTTTTTTTACCATGATAAACTCCTTGTCCTTGTTTAAATTATACATTTATAAAAATGCTTATGGCACAAGGATAACATATTTTTATATTTTTTAAGATTAAATATTTTAAAATATTACAAAAATAACTTATCATTGCAATATATTTGACTTATCGTCTAAAATATATCAATCTCTCATCTTTGCTCAAACTTTTGCATGATTATATGATAAAAATGTCAAAAAATGTCAAACTAATACTAAAAACCATAGTTGGAGGATAAATTATTTTTTAAAGATTTTGTACAATGATAAAAGTGGTAGTAAGAGGGGGACTTGAACCCCCGACCTCCGGCTTATGAGACCAGCGCTCTAACCAGCTGAGCTACCTTACCACTAATGAAGAGACGGAATTTTAGCTAAAGATGGCTTTATTGTCAATAGTTTTTTAAAAAAGTTACAAAAAAAGGTTTTAAAACTGCCTAAAAAAGTGTTGTTTAGTCATATTGACTCATATATATTAAATAATTTAGAATAACCTACTTGACATTTTTATAAAAAATGACTACAATACTTCCATTAAAAAATAACATACAAATAAAGGAGCTGATATGGCATTTATACCATTAGCAAATCGTGTTCTTGTTGAAAGAGAAGAACAGACAAACACAACGGCATCAGGTATTATCATCCCTGATACAGCAAAGGAAAAACCTTTACAGGGAAAAGTGATCGCAGTAGGTCCGGAAGCAAAAGAAGCTGGGATATCAGAAGGTGATACTGTCGTTTTTGCTGACTTTTCCGGTATGGAAATAATGATAGAGGGGTCTGAGTACCTTATCTTATTAAGCAAAGAGATCTTAGGTCTTATAAAATAAATAGGGAGTAATGATTATGGCAAAAGAAATATTTTTTTCAGATACAGCAAGAAATGGACTTTATGAAGGTGTTACAAAGCTCGCAGATGCAGTGAAAGTAACCATGGGACCTAGAGGTCGCAATGTACTGATTCAAAAAAGTTTCGGAGCACCACATATCACCAAAGATGGAGTATCTGTTGCAAGAGAGATCGAACTCACTGACTCATTAGAGAATATGGGTGCACAACTGGTTAAAGAGGTAGCCAGTAATACAGCAGATGAAGCTGGTGACGGTACGACTACAGCTACAGTACTTGCACACTCTATCTTCAAAGAGGGACTTAGAAACATCACAGCTGGTGCAAACCCTATAGAAGTAAAAAGAGGTATGGATAAAGCCTCAAATGCGATCATCGAAGAACTCAAAAAGATCTCAAAAGAAGTAAAAGACAAAAAAGAGATCGCTCAGGTAGCGACGATCTCTGCAAACTCTGATGAGACCATTGGTGCTCTTATTGCCGAAGCAATGGAGAAAGTAGGTAAAGACGGAGTGATCACTGTTGAAGAGGCAAAAGGGATCAATGATGATCTTGAAGTGGTTGAAGGTATGCAGTTTGACAGAGGCTACCTCTCTCCGTACTTTGTAACAAACACAGAGAAAATGACCTGCGAAATGGAAAACCCTCTTTTACTCATTACTGATGCAAAAATCACATCTCTGAAAGATCTGGTACCGGTACTTGAGCAAATACAGCAAAGTGGAAGACCGCTTCTCATCATCTCTGATGATCTTGAAGGTGAAGCATTGGCAACACTGGTACTTAATAGACTTAAAGGTGTACTGAACATTGCAGCAGTCAAAGCACCAGGTTTCGGTGACAGAAAAAAAGAGATGCTTAAAGATATTGCTATCTTGACTGGTGCAACAGTTATCACAGATGAGTTAGGACTAAGTCTGGATAAAGCTACCCTGAATGATCTTGGTCAAGCCGCAAGAGTCGTCATAGACAAAGATAATACAGTTATCGTAGACGGTAAAGGTGACAGTGCCGCAGTTGAATCCAGAGTGAATGAGATTAAAGTTCAGATCGGGAATACTACAAGCGAGTATGACAAAGAGAAGCTGCAGGAGAGACTTGCAAAACTCTCCGGCGGTGTTGCGGTTATCAAAGTAGGTGCAGCCACTGAAACTGAAATGAAAGAAAAAAAAGACAGAGTGGATGATGCACTCTCAGCAACTAAAGCTGCTGTAGATGAGGGAATCGTTATCGGTGGTGGTGCCGCACTCATTAAAGCATCACAAGCTGTCAATTTTGACTTAGATGGAGATGAAGCAGTAGGAGCAGAGATCATTTTGAGAGCTGTGTATGCGCCGATGAAGCAAATTGCTCAGAATGCCGGATTTGATGCGGGTGTTGTTGCAGATAAAATTGCAAATTCCACTGATGCAAATTTAGGGTTTGATGCTGCAACAGGTAACTATGTAGACATGCTTGAAGCAGGGATTATTGATCCGCTTAAAGTAGAAAGAGTAGCACTTCAAAATGCTACCTCTGTTGCAAGTCTGCTTCTTACAACAGAAGCTACTGTATCAGATATCAAAGAAGCACCAACTGCTGCACCTGCTATGCCGGATATGGGTGGTATGGGCGGAATGCCTGGTATGATGTAACAAGATTCCGAAGCTTAGCTTCGGAATCTTGTTACTCTTTATCTTAATAACTCTTGAAACTCAGCTGCAGGTAGTGGCTTAGAGAATAAATAGCCTTGTGCATGATCACAACCGAAATCATAAAGCAATCCTGACTCTTTTGAGGTTTCAACTCCCTCTGCAACAACTTCAAAGCCTAATCCGTGGATCAATGCAATCATCGCCTTTACGGTAATTTGATGATCAAGATTTGAATACATATCAAAAATCAATGATCTGTCTATTTTTATCATAGACAGGGGAAGCATCTGTAAATGTTTTAAGGAAGAAACACTCGCACCGAAATGATCAATTGCAATGGAAAGTCCCAATTCCTTAAAACGTTTAAAATCTTCCATTGTTTGCTCTATGTTTGACATTGCTGTACTCTCTCTAATATCAAGATTGAAATCTCTAGGATCAACCGAATGATCTTCAAACAGAATTTCAAGCTTTTGGATCAGTTTATCGACATGCATCTCTTTCAGAGAAAGATTCAGTGTTGTTTTAAATTTTTTCAAACCATTATCATCCCAAAGTTTTCGTTGCTTGATGGCTTCCCTGAAAACATACTCTCCTATATCCACGATAAGACCTGTTTTTTCTGCAACATTTAAAAATTTGTCGGCTGTGATCACCCCTAATTCCGGGTGTTTCCATCGGAGCAAGGCTTCTGCTCCTATCATCTCCTCTGTTTTTAAATTAAAGATCGGTTGATAATAGAGAAAAAATTCATGATTTTTTAATCCGGCTTGTATCTCTTCATTTATTTTAGCTTCATCTTTATGCATAGGTTGAAACTCTGTTGTATAGAACTCTATATTTGAATCACTCTCCTTTTGTGCATCATTTAATGCAATATAAAGGTGGTTGACCAATTTTGCAGCATTCTCTCCGTCATTGGGATATTTAACCGCTCCTATGGATGCACTTAAATGAATATTATTCTCTTCCTTATGAAAGTAATTTAGATCAATGATCAGTTTTTTGGCAATATCTCTTGCTTTGTCTTCACTGGGTTCGTTATTGACTACCAAAAGAAATTTGTCACAATCCATACGATATACTTTGAACTCATCTTTTAGATTATCAGTTAAATACTTTGCTGTTCTTTTTATGATCTTGTTTGTATAATCATGTCCCAGAGTGGCTTGCAATTCTGTAAAATGGTCTATACCAAGTAAAAAAAGTGTGAATGATCTTGAATTCTTTTGTGTCTCTATCGCTAAAGTATTAATATCTGTCAATGCCACAAACTGACTTGGCAACCCAGTAAGAAAATCTATACCACCGTCTTTATTTGTAGTTTTTGCTTCCGCAGGAATAACCCTCTGCATATCGATAATACAGGTAGTACTTTTATCAATATTCCATTGGCTTTTATCAACATAAATATTAACCTGTTTCATTTTTCCGGATATGACCAAAAGTACATTTTGCAAATGAAAATTCTCTTTATGTGCCGCGATCTGCTCTTTTAAGACTTCAAAAAAATCTCTAGGATCTTTTGTATCTATTTTTAATTCTATTTTATTGGCATTTACAGGAATTTTATTCTCTTCCTCCAAAGAAAAAAGTTTTTTCGTTGCACCGTTCGCAAAAATAATATCAAAATTCTCAGACAATACCATCATGGCTTCATCATAATACTCTTTCTCTTTTTTAAAAAAATATAACTCTTTTGCAATAGCTTTTATTTTTTCTTTATATCTTTTCTGTAGCCAAAAGATCACTATCCCAAACAGGATGAGGATCAAACTTCCTACAACGATATTCATATCCATTTTTTCTTTTCCTTATCGTAATAATTTTTGAAATTCAAATACCGGCAACGGTTTTGAAAAGTAATAACCTTGCATAAAATCACATCCGTAAGACGCTATCAGTTCATACATTCTTTTATTTTCTATTCCTTCGACTACTATTTTAACTCCCAGATTATGTCCCAGTTCTATCATCGCTTTGACAATTCTCTGATCTTCTTTATTGGTCAATATATAATCTACCAAAGTTTTATCGATCTTTAAGACATCGGCAGGGAATTTCTTCAAATAGGAGAAAGAAGTATACCCTGTACCAAAATCATCCAACGCAATAGGGATACCCAGTTTTTTCAATGCAGTAAACTGTTTATGTGTCAATTCTTCACTGATCATGGCAGAACCTTCTGTGATCTCATACTTAATATTCTCAGGGTTTATCTGATGGAACTGCAGCTGTTTTGCGACATTTTCAACAAATCCTTCTGACTCTATTTCCAAAAGTGTAAGATTAATAGAAACTTCTATCTGTTTGAATTTAAAAAGTTCCCAACGCTTTTGCTGCTTTAATACTTCTTCCAGTATATATTTTCCCAGTTCAATAACAAAACCTGTTTTTTCCATCAGAGGGATGAATACAATAGGCGGTATAAGACCATATTTTGGATGATTCCATCGTATCAGTGCTTCTGCCGCCACAACTTCTTTATTCTTAGCATCTACAATAGGTTGATAATACACTTCAAATTCATCTTTCTTCAAAGCCTCATGCATTTCGTTATGTAGTGTCAATTCATTATAATCGTGCTGTATATCACTGGGAATATAAATATGTATCCGGCCATATCCATTCTTTTCTGCCTGTGCCAATGCTTTATAGGCATTATCAAATAGATTCAGAGTAGCTCCGCTGTCAGGATAGATACTTATCCCGACAGAGGCTGTCAAGTGCAATTTTGCATCTTCCATTTTATAAAATGATGCCAGTCTTTTTTGTATGATTTTCACTATAGAGAGTACTTCATCTGAAGAATTTATATCCGGTATTGTAAGTAAAAAATTATTATGATAGGTATGATACACAGAAAAAGCATGTTCTTTTGCTAAAGCATCTAAATAGTCAGCTACTTTTATAAGAATAATATTTGCCTGTTCATGACCAATAATAGACCGCAATTTTGAAAAATTGTCGATATCAAGCAATACCAATGCAAGTTTTTGATCTTTTAGATGTATTTTGGAATAAAGGGCATTCAAATCATGCAGTGCTTGCGCCTGATTGGGTAATTTGGTAAGTTTGTGCCGATAACCTAAAGCCGTTTTCTCTTCCTCTTTACTCAAATCATGTATTGAAACAATGGTGCACCACTGCCGATGGGTATCATCCATTGGAAAAGTATCTATATAAAGGTTTATAGGTATTTCATCAATATTTTTATTTTCTGTTAACAACTTTGATTGTAAAAATGACTGCATCTTTTCTTCTGTTTTTTTATAATTATCTTTTACCAATTGATCCAATGTTATCCATTCTCTTTTTACCTTTATCTTAGGTATGATATTAAGTGGTTTGGCAATATCATTTTCCTTAAGATCAAGTAGTCTCATCATTGACCTGTTGGCATAAACTACTTCATTTCTATCAGACAGCATTAAAATTGCATCTTCTGAAATATCAAATGCTTTTTGGAATGCTTCTATCTTCTTTTCTGCTGACTGTTTGATCTTTTCTTTTGATCTTTTAAGTGTATAAATATATATAAGTAAGGAAAGTATAATCAATACAAACAAAAAAATATTTCCTGCTGTCCATTGACTAAATAGTGGTTGTAATACAGATAGTATTTCCATTTATTTGCTTACCTTCCTTACCCTTTTTAAACTCAATTATATCATACAAGGTTGAAACCTTGTGCAATACTTTTTGTCAGCATTAACAATCAAATATCTTTTTTCTCTAAACATATCGCTTCAATTTTTATAAAAGCATCCGTAAGTACAAATCTGTCATTTATCGCAATGTTCTCCAGGGAAACAGGTTTTCCATGAGATGATACCTGTACCCAACCTTTTTTACACTGTAATTTTGGATCATTCATCTCTATTTTTTTACGCATATATTCTAAATGTTGTTCTTTTTGCTGTAAAATAAAAGAGAGACTTTGTCTAAAACTCTTTTGTAAGATCGGCAGTTGTGATTCAAAACGTTCCAATCTATACCGTATCAGCCTTTTGAATTCTTCTTCAAGACGGTTGAACTCTGTTCGTACCTCTTTTAGTTGTTGTAATGGAGAACTTCTAACAAGAAGCTCTTCTATATGCTTTAATGCCAGCATTTTTTGGTAAATTTTCTGTTCTATGCCATAGATAAACCGCTGTGTACTCTCTTCCAACATATAGAGTATCTCCTGAGTATCAGGAAGAATCATCTCCATTGCTGCACTGGGAGTCGGTGCACGCAAATCGGCTACAAGATCACTGATCATTACATCTACTTCATGCCCAACCGCAGAGACTACCGGTGTCTGCATTGCAAAGATCGCATCTGCAACTACTTCTTCATTGAAGCACCAAAGATCTTCTGTACTCCCCCCACCGCGTCCAACAACAACAATGTCCATACCTAACCTGTCTGCATACTGTAGACTTTTTGCTATTTGTGCAGATGCTGATTCCCCCTGAACCAAAGTATCAATGATCCACACTTCGACAAGAGACCAACGTTTTTCTATGATCTTGATCATATCATGTAAAGCAGCACTCTCTTTGGCTGTGACCAATGCTATTTTTTTTATATGTTGGGGAACAGTTTTTTTTCTCTGGGCATCAAAATAGCCTTTTGCTTTGAGTTTCTCTTTAAGCTGTTCATACGCCAAAGCCAAAGCTCCTTTGCCATAAGGTTCGATATGTACAGCATAAAATTGATATTCTCCTCTTGGTGTATAAACACCTACTGAACCTTCTACAACAATATGCATTCCTTTTTCCAAACGAAATTTCAACTTCAAGACATTGGAGCGCCACATTACACATTTAACAGAACTCTCTTTATCTTTAATGGAAAAATAGACATGCCCTGAAGTATGATAGGTCACTGAAGCAACTTCACCCTCAACAAGAATATGCATAAAGGTAGCTTCAAGGAGAGATTTTATTTTTGTGTTGAGTGAAGAGACGGTCATCATATTTTGTGACATAAAACCTCCGTAGGGTGATGTACCTTACAACACCGATATATAATTTATTGGTGTTGTCATGGGACAACACCCTACACTACTTCTTCTGTGCAACCAAAAGTGTTGAAATTCCCATAGAAAAAGACTTGGTATACTTCATCTCAAATCCTGCCTCTTCCAACTCTTTTGCAAGCATTTCTGTAGTCAAAAACTCTTCAATAGAATCGGGAAGATATTTATATGCTTCGTAGTTCTTAGAAATAAAACCACCGACACGAGGCAGTACATTTTTCATTCCAAAATCAACTATTTTATCTACAATCCCTCTTCTGTTTTGCTTGGTAAATTCCAAGATAACAACCAAACCTCCTGGCTTTAATGCACGGTTAAATTCTTGAAGTGCCTCTACTCTGTCAACTACATTTCGGATACCGTAACTGATAGAGATCACATCACTGCTCTCATCAGTAATAGGCAAAGCCTGGGCTTTCCCCTCTATAAATGTTGCAAAATCTACTTTGCCGCGAGCCACATCCAACATCCCTACTGACGGGTCTACACCTACATATTTATCTATATTTACACCATTTTTAACCGCTTGCTCTCTCCAATAGATAAGCAGGTCACCAGTCCCTGTAGCAACATCTGTGATCTGTCCCAACTCTTTTTTACCCAGTATTTCAAAAGCTTTGTCACACCCTTTTTTACGCCACTGAATATCAATTCCCATACTCAATACTCTATTGGCTTTATCATATGTTGATGCAATGTCATCAAACATTGTGACTATTTTTTCTTGTTTTTCATTTTTATCTGTGAGTTTTTCAATGCCCAATTTGTCTGCTCCATATCATGAGATCTACATCTTTTTTTTCTGTATGCAGAAACTCTAAATTCATTGTAGTATTATAGGTTAAATTATTGGTAGAAAGCTTAGGTGTCTGGTAGATCAGCATCCAATCTACCTTATCGTTCAGAGCCTGTAACATTCCCTCTCCACCTTCTACCATAACAAAAGAAGGATGCTCTAAAAAATCTAAGTTATCACTTACTTTTACTTCTCTTTGGAGGACATGAAAAAGAGGGATATCTTTGTCAAAATCATCTTTTCTTGAATATATTATTATATTGGGAGATTTACCTTCTGTAAACCTGCTATCCAAAGTAGGTCTGTCAATTCTTACAGTATTACCGCCTATAAGCAAGGTATCACACATTTCTCTTAACTGATGTACATGCTTTAAAGAACTTTTGGAGCTAAGATATCCTCCACCTATGCGTCCATTGGTTGTTTGCGCCAGCTTAAAAAGGACAAAGGCTCGCTTTTGCCATATCATAAATGGCTCAAGAAGGGCTTGACACGCTTCTTCCAATACACCTATTGTCGGGGTAAGAGTACCCCGACCTACAATATCAAGTCCACCACCATGCCCTATTATGGGGTCTTTGATACCTATGATTATCTGTTTTAGATGCAACTTTTCCAACAATAGCGCACAAGAAGGGGTTTTACCTGTGTGGGCACATGGCTCAAGTGTCACATAAATGGTGCATTCAGAGAAAAATCCTATGGGAAGTTCCAAAAGGAAAGCATGTCCTTTTTGAGCATCAAATCTGTCAAAATCGATTTTGTTTTGTGAAAGTGTTTCATAGGCAGCCAATAGTGCCAATACTTCTGCATGAGAAGTACCTGCTTTTTGATGTGCCTGGATAGCTAAAATTTTACCTTCTAAAGTAACGACCGCACCTACCGCAGGGTTTGGATAGGTAAGTCCCTGATATTTCCAGGCTTCATTCAGCGCAAGTTGCATATAGATTTCATCAATATTCATATGCAACTCCTTCAATATATTATTATGACTAATTATTCCAGTCGTAATATGTTTTTGCTGTACCTACTTGAGAATATGTCACTGTTTCATCACCATGTTTGGTTTCAACAACAAAGCTGTTGCTATCAGCACTTTTTAACATACCTTTAAGTCTCTCTTCTCCCGGTATTTTTATCTTTACTTTTTCACCAATCGCATTTTGAAAATGCACGGGTTTCGTCAGTTTTCTTTCAATCCCAGGAGAGCTTACTTCCAATCTATAGGCACCGTTCATCGGAGGATGTACATCTAGAAAAGGTGAGAGTTCATTGGAAATAGTTGCACAAAGATCAAGCTCAATTCCCCCTGTTTTAGTAATGTAGACACGAAAGATCGTTTCATCAAATTCTGTCACTACTTCAGTATCATACAGTGCAGCACCATTGGCTTCTATGATCTTTCCTATCTGTGATTCAAGACTCATTTGATCCCTCTTCTTCTTTCTTGCTGATCTGTTTAAAAAGTTCTTCCATACGGCTTACTTTTTCCAACTGTTCATCAAATTCAAATGTAAACCTTGGTGCCTTAAACCACCCTTCACTTTGCTTACAATGATTTTGGATATATCCTGCTACAGTTCTTAGCTGTCTCAGTGCTTCACCTTGTTCTTTGGGTGTTAAAAATGACTTCTCAAGGTAAACTTTTGCATCACTTCTACCTTTAGAACAAACTACATCTGTAACCAAAAGAGAATTTATACGACTATCATCAAGCGTAGCTAATGCTTCAGGGATGATCTCCTTAAGCACAGATTCTACCCTATGGCGTTTGATCTCTTCCTGTGTCATTTTAGAGTTTTACCTGCTCTTCTACATCTTTGAAGGTTTCAATCACATCACCCTCTTTAATATCATTAAAGTTCTCAAGCATAATACCACATTCATAACCATTTTTCACTTCTCTTGCATCTTCATTGAAACGCTTGAGTGAAGAGATAGAACTCTCATAGACTACTACACCATCACGTATAAGTCTGGCTTTAGAGTTTCTTGTGATCACACCATCAGAAACTTTACAACCTGCAATTGTTCCGACTTTACCGACGACAAACGTCTCGCGTACATCTGCCTGACCAGTTACCTCTTCAGAGATAACTGGGCTCATCATACCACCAAGCAACGCTTTTACTTCATCCAGAAGGTCATAGATAATAGAATAAGTACGGATCTCAATACCAAGTTCTTTGGCTTTCTTTTTCACTGCACCTGTCGGACGGACATTAAATCCTAATACAACTGAATGTTCAGAAGCATCTGCAAGTGTAAGATCACTCTCGGTAACCCCACCTACACCTTCATGAATAATGTTTACTTTCACTTCTTCATTTCTAAGTTTTTCCAAAGAACCTTTGATTGCCTCAAGAGAACCTTGTACATCTGCTTTAATAATAATCGGAAGAGATTTTAACTGACCTTCAGCGATCAGTGCAGACAGGTCATCCAGTGTTGCTTTAGTAGACTTAGAAAGTACTTTTGCTCTCTCAAACTCTGCACGTTTTTCTGCAAGTTCACGTACCTCTTTATCTGTATCCATAACAAGAAGTTCTTCTCCTGCTCCAGGTACATCATTAAGCCCTACAATAGCCGCCGGTGTTGATGGTCCAATTGCTTTTGTATTGGAACCATCATCAAGTCTAATTGCTTTAATACGTCCATAGGTCTTACCCACGATAACATTGTCACCAACATGGAGCGTACCGTTTTTAATGATAACATTTGCAACCGGTCCAAAACCTTTTTCAAGAGATGCTTCTACAACCACTGCTTTGGCATCTAATGCAGGATTCGCTTTAAGCTCCATAAGTTCAGCTTGTAAAAGAATAGTCTCAAGCAGATCATCAATTCCTAAACCTGAGTGTGCAGAGACAGGTACAAATTCATATTCTCCGCCCCAATCCGTTGCCATTACATCAATCTCAGCAAGTTGTGCTTTCACATTGTCCGGGTTTGCTGCTTCTTTATCCATCTTATTCACAGCAATGATCATAGGAACACCGGCTGCTTTGGTATGGGCAATCGCCTCTTTCGTTTGAGGCATAACACCGTCATCTGCCGCAACAACGATAATGACGATATCAGTTGCCTGTGCACCACGTGCTCTCATCTCAGTAAAGGCTTCGTGACCCGGAGTATCAACAAAAGTGATTTTTTTGCCATTTTTTTCTACCTGGTAAGCACCTACATGTTGCGTGATACCTCCCGCTTCTCTATCGGCTACTTTTGCTGTACGTATTTTATCAAGTAATGATGTCTTACCATGGTCAACGTGTCCCATAATGGTAATCACCGGTGGACGCTCTACTGCATTTTCATCTTCTTCGACATCATATGAATCTTTTACAGTAAGCTCATCAAGTGGATTGACAGTCGTTACTTCGACTTCAAACTCTTCTGCAAGAATTTCTATCTCATCTTTAGAAAGGAAATCATTTTTGGTTACCATCATACCAAGTGCAAAAAGACAACCTATCACTTCGCTCATCGAACGATTCACTTTTTCAGCAAACTCATAAACCCTTACATTTTCGGGGATTTCAACGGAAGTGATCACTTCCGTATTTTCTTCTTTTGTATACTTCTTTCGTTTACCACCACGCTTAAGAGAGCGTCTTTGTTGAGGACGGAACGGTTGTCTGCCTTTTACAGGTCCACCATTTGCGGCTTCTCTTTTTTTCATCTCTTCTTTACGTTTTTGTTCCTGACGCATCATCTCTTCATAAATATTCTTATCAGAGAAATCCAACAGTACGACTTCTTCATCACCAAATCCGCTATCAATATCAGTACTCATGCTGTCATGATTGAAAATATCGATCTTTGTACCGCTCTCTTTTGCCTGAGCTGGTCCTTTTTTAGGTTTCTTTTTGCCTATGTAAGGTGTTTGATCACCCATAGATATCTTGGTTGCAGCTCTGACAGGTGCCGGTTTTGCTTTTCTGACGATCTTGATACCTGAGCGCGAAAGTACTCTTTTTTTCGGTTTTTCTTCTGACCCTTCATTTTTTTCCTCAGAAGAAGCTTCTACCTCTGTTTTTTTACTGATGACGGAGATACCTTTACGTTTTTTAGCCGCTGCTTTTTTAACAGGTTCTTCAACAGGTTCTTTAACAGGTTCTTCTTTTGTAATTTCTTCATTTAGAATTTTTTCTGCTTCCGTTTCAACATTTACTGTCTCTTCAGTGATTTCAGGAACTACTTCTTCCCTGGCAATGGCTTCAGTTATCTCCTCCACTATTTCTTCAGGCACTTTTTCTTCTGTGCTCTCTTCTACTTTTTTCTTTATTACAGTGATCTTTTTTGTTTTACTACCTGGTTTCTTAAACCCTTTAGGCAATGTTCCGCTGATCGCATAATCTACGAGCATACCGGCATCATCAAAACTGATCGTGCTGTTAGCTGCTTTGACATCAAAGCCTAATTCTTTAGCTTTTTCTATCAGGTCTTGGTTGGAAAGTCCTGCTTCAGCTGCTATTTCTTGGATCTTAACTTTATCCATTATTCATTAACTCCTTTAAAAGCTTAGTGAATTGCTCTTGATCTTGTTTAAAGCGTTTCACTAAGCCTTTGATTTTTTTTTCATTTTGACTGCACACAGTACAAAGGTAAAAACTTCTACCAATACCATTAAATGCTATAACATTCTCACTTTCTTGTTTCAAACGTATCAAACTGTTTTGAGGATGTCTGTTGCGGCAAGTGATGCACATTCGTATGGGCTGTGATTTTTTCATGCGTATTATACCTAAAAAGAGATTAAGAGCACTTCTTAATATTTGGTTGTGACACCATAGTTATCCAAAGAGAGTGTAAAAACTCTAAACTGAGGGAAACGTGTTTGCAGTACTTGTGCTATTTTATCTGCATCCTTATCGTACACCAAATTAAAAAATGTAGAACCTGAACCTGAAAGTGTACTCATGAGTGCACCGTGCTTAAGCGCCAGTTTTTGTACATCAAAAAGTTCAGGCATCATCTTCATGCGTCTTGCCTGATGCAGCTTGTCTTTAGATGCGATACGCAAAAGATCCCAGGACTCACTCATGAAAAGTGAAGTCATATATGCTGCTCTAGAAAGCGAATAAAGTGCTTCCTCCTTTCTATACATTTTGGGCAATATTGTTCGGGATCTTGCAGTAGAGATTGTACGGTTAGGTACAACAACTATGGCTTTGAGGTAGTCGGGCATACGCCTTTTTTTACTATAAACACGATCTCCTTCAATACAGGCAACATTAAATCCACCCATGACAGCAGGTGTAATATTATCGGGATGGTGCTCATAACGAAGTGCCTGATTAAGTATCTCCCGTTTATTGTATCGTGTACCTGCTGCCATATAGGCACCACTTAATGCAGCTACGATAACAGCAGAGGAACTTCCAAGCCCCCGTGAAATAGGAATACGATTATGAAATTCAAATCTGAAATTATCATTTCTTCCACTAAGGCGCTTATAATTTTCATTGAAAATACTTAGGAAGAGAGAGTTTTTCTTGATCTTTGGATTATCCGCACCTTCACCATTGGTAGAGATACTTAAAAATTTCGAAGGTTTGATAATGATCTCATTTTTGAGGTCCAGTGCAAGTCCCAAAGTATCAAATCCGGGACCAAGGTTCGCTGAAGTAGCAGGTACGCTTACAAACATAATATCTCTTTTCTTCTATACAGCCGGCAGTACATATTCAGGTGTTGATTCTTCATCCAATTCAAGATCATGAATACTCTGGGGTAATGTAAACTTCATTATTACCGGTTGTTCAAATTTTTTTGTAATTATAGTCTCTTTTTCCTTGATAAAATAGAGATTGCCTATCGCTTTGATCGGTTTTCCCCCATTTAGAGCAAAACCACTGCACCCCACACACTTGATACAACGTACGATCTCAATGGTTTTAAGCATGATATAGGTAAGCTTGATCGCCATATATGAACCCGGACCTCTAGTGTAAATGATCTTTGAAATATCATAGTTATCCAGACATTCCATAATCAAAGGCAAAAGCACTTCAGAGGTTTTTAATTCGCTGGAGAGTGTTTTAATAAGTATATCATCTTCATACACCCCTATAAGAAGGGGAGTAGAAATAGAAATGATCAGAAGGGAATACCGCTTATGCGAAAGACTTTTCAAACGCTCTACTTTGCAACTCATCTACCGCTATAAGTTCATAACTCTTACTCTCTGAAAGCAATTTGGATGTAAGCTGATAATTAAGATTATGACTTCCTGCAAACGATTCGTATTTTGCTAAAATGTTATGTCCGCTAACCATCATATCACCCATGGCATCAAGTATTTTATGTCTTGCAAATTCATTGTCAAAACGCAGTCCTTCAGGATTGAGTACCTTGTGATCATCTAATCCTATTGCATTCTGCAAAGTTGCACCAAGCGCAAGATTTTGACTCTGAAGATATTGGATATCTTTGGCAAAACCGAATGTTCTTGCTCTTGCGATCTCTTCAACAAAATTGTGTGTACTGAATACAAATTTTTCACTCTGTTCACCAATGACCGGATGATCAAACTTAATTCTAAAATCAAAAGAGGCTGTATCACTCGGTAAAAGCCGTACAAACTTGTCACCATCGCGTATCTCAACAGCTTCTTTCACGCAAATAATCTTTTTAGGTGCATCCAGTTCTTCAATCCCCGCTTCATCAAGCAAAAGACAGAAGGAGATAGATGAGCCATCCATAATAGGCATCTCATTACCGTCAACGATTACACGAAGATTATCTATTCCATAAGCATAAATTGCTGAGAGGAAATGCTCGATCGTGGAGATGAAGCCTTTATCCCCGCCAATGACCGTTGCCATACGTGTATCTATAACAGAAGAGGGAGAAAGAGGAATGCTCAGTGCCAGATCTTCACGGTAGAATACAATACCTGCATCTGCTGATAGCGGCTCAAGTCTGAGCTTAATAGGCTCGCCTTTATGTAGACCGATACCCACAACTTCAATAGGCTTTTTGATCGTTCTTTGATGCATCACTCTCTCCTTTCTAAAATTTTATATTTTTCAATATTATACTCAAATAACAAATATTATACAAGTATAGCACTTAACTGTGGATTATTTGTGAACCTAGCATAGATATTACTTCCCGGAAATAATCTTATCCGCAGTCTTGAGCACATTGTCTATATTCGTCTTGATCCAACCTCCGTCAAACCACTCTATAGGTCTAACTTCAATACCTTGTACCAATATACCAAAGTGGAGGTGATCTCCCAGTGCCAGACCGGAAGTACCTGTTCTTGCAATAGTCTGTCCAGCTTTTACCTTATCACCCTCTTTAACAAAAAGTTGTGAACAATGTCCATAAAGTGTATAAAGTCCCAATCCGTGATCTATCATCGGCATATTACCATAAATCCCGTTTTCATTAGCATAGACAACCGTTCCTGCATTTGATGCCCTAATTGCTGCCATTTTAGTACTTGCAAGATCGTATCCTAAATGAAAAGAATGTGAAACTTCATTCTCTTTGTTATTATAATAGTAGTGTCTTTCATCTCCAAAACTTGCTACTTTTTTTCCGTTCTGGAGTGGATAAAATTTTCTTACTTTCCAACTTTTCAGCATTTTGTCTGAAACTTTAGAGGATAAAGTATGTATTTTTTCTTCATTCTTTAAACGCATATTTTCATTGATCGCTTTAAGCTTTTCTATTTTATCATCTATATCTGCATATTCGGGATCACTTGAAGCAAGATCGGTAATCTTTCCATTAATAAATTTATCTGTAGCTCTAATCCATGAAACCCTGTAATGATGATTTTTCAAATACAGTGGAATTTCTGTCACACGCTTGTTTCCTGCTTTATCTGTAGCTATGATCTTCGCATTAAAATGATCTTGATTAAACGGCCATGCAAGTAAAGAGACATAATATCCCTCTTTTTTATAAGGTTCTACTTTAAATTTTTTCCCTGTGGTCTGAATATAAAGCGTATTGAGGTTTTCATCTTCTGCCTGAAAAACAACCAAGGCACTTCCCCCCTGTGTAATACTGTAGGAGTTTGCAAGGACATTAACGTTAGGTCGTTTATGATCAATCTTGATGTGAATCATTTTTTCAAGTTTGTTTCCCTGAAAAAAATTCCATAAACTACTATCATTTACAACTACTTTGAGGTTTAACTCTTTTGCTTTCGAATTAAGTGTATTGCTTTTGGGATATTTAACCAAAAGTGTCTGCTCTTTCGTACCTTTTTCAAACTTCCCCTGCCCTACTATAAGACTTTTCTGTCCATCATTTAAGATCAACTCAAAATCTTTAAGTCCTACATTGTCTGAAAGTTTGATCTTTAGAGGATCTTTACGATTCCAGAACACACTGTCACTACTATGAACAACTGGTGCTGTTCTCTCAAACTCAGGTGCTGTATAGATATATCCTGCACCTGCTAAACAAATCAATAAAAGCAATCCGCCTACGATTTTTGTACTACTCTTTTTCTTATAACTGTTTCTACGCTTCATTCAAAATTCCTAACTCTTCTATTTTCTTTAAAATTGTATCTATTGTTTCTTGTAAATTGGTTTGTTTCACAATAAACCCTGCTGCCACTTTATGCCCACCGCCGCCAAAGCAAGCTGCTACCTTCGATACATCCACTGTTTTGCTGCGTAATGATATACGTATACCATCTTTCAACTCCATGGCAAAGAGCCCTATTTCTACGGTAGCTAAAGAGCGGGCATAATCAACAATGCCTTCCATATCCGGCATACGTGCACCTGTTGCAATAATGTCATCCTGTGTTACCATCAATCTTGCCACCTTGCCTTCGCAACAAAGCTCCAAATGACTCAAAGCCCTTTCTAATATACGCAAAGAACTAAGTGACCGTCTTTGCGTGAAATGACAGGCAACTTCAGCAGGGTTCACACCAATATCAACAAGCTCTTTTGCTACTTCAAATACTCTTTGATCCACAGAGTTTGTTGTAAAATACCTTGTATCCGAGAGTAATGCAGCATAAAAGCATGTAGCACTCTCTACACCTATGGAGTAGAGTGCTTTAAAAAGTCCATATGCAACCTGTGAAGCCGAAGCATACTCCGGTATGACCACATTAACTGTACCATAGTGCTCATTACTTTCATGATGATCAATATTTAGTATTTCTCTGCCTTCAAGGTCGAACCCCAATCTATTTGTACTTCCGCAGTCACATGTGATTACAAGGCTCTTTTCAAAATCCATCGTATGTTTGATCTTTTCAAAAGAGGGAAGAAAATCCAAATAGTTTGGCAGCATATTGGAAGCATTGACTATCTCTACTCTTTTCCTTCTGTCTTTACTAAGCAGGTTAAATAGACCTAAACCGGTACCTATGGTATCTGCATCCGGATTCAAATGTGTCACTATAGTAATGGTCTTAAAACGTTCCAGCTGCTCTTTTACTTCCGAAATAGAAAATCTCTTTTCTCCTGTCATGCTTGTACTTTCTTACGTACCGGGAAGTGTAGTAAAACTCTATTACCCATCTGTTACTCTACTCTCATAGAGAGATCGATCCACTTCGCCTGGTGGATCACCGAACCCGAACTGATGGCATCCACTCCTGTAGCTGCGATGTTTTTGATCGTATCCAGCGTCACATTACCGCTTGCTTCAAGCAGTATATGTGAATATTTTTCATTTCTGAACTTTACGACTTCTACTGTCTCTTCCAAACTCATATTGTCGCACATAACGATATCTGCTCCAGCCTTCATAGCACGTTTGGCCATATCCAGACTTTCACACTCTATCTCTATCTTAGAGGTAAAAGGGATCTTTTGTCTAACTTCTTTCATAAAAATATCAAGGTCCTCTATGGTTTTAAGGTGTGTATCTTTGAGCATCAGACAATCATCCAGTCCCATACGGTGGTTAATCCCGCCACCACAACGTACGGCATACTTCTCAAACTCTCGAAGCAATGGTCTGGTTTTTCTTGTATCAAGCAGTTTCACCCCGGTATTTTTAATGGCATCTACATAACGTGCCGTCAATGTTGCAATTGAACTTGCATGCAGGACCATATCTAAAATAGATCGTTCCAAAGAGAGGATCATTTTGGAATCTCCCGTAATAAAGAGCAGTTTTTTATCTTTAGTAAAAGGGTCACCATCTTTCACTTCCCACACAAGATTCAAATCATACATCTTTGCCAGTGCATCCACATATTCACGTCCGGCAAACACTCCATCACTTTTGGCAATGACATAGGCACGTATCTCTTTGCTCTCAGAAATACGGGAAAAAAGATCACCTCTTCCTAGATCTTCTGCGATAAGTTTTTCTAAAAATACTTCTTTTAACATTATTTGATCGCCAGCATACGTTCAAGTGCAAGGTTGGCATACTTTACTGTATGCGGATCCACCACGATCTCATTAATCGGTTTATTATCTTCAATAGACTTGAGTGTTCTATAGAGATCTTCAAGTGTTGTCTCATTCATAGTAGGACACTCAGGTTTTGTTGATGAGAGTACATATGTGTTGCTCTGTCTCATTCTGTTTACCAGGTTGTACTCCGTTCCTATAGCAACTTTCTGCTCAGGATCAAGCTCATTCACATATTTGATAAGCTGCGAAGTAGAACCTGAGAAATCTGCCGCTGCCACGATCTTCGGATCGCACTCAGGGTGTACAGCTATTTTGATACCGGGGTATTTGTTTCGATAAAATGCTATGTCATCCAGTGTAAAAAGCTGATGCACAGAACAGAAACCGTTAAAACAGATCACATCTGCTTCTTTGGGATCACACTCTCCTTCTCCGATAATACAGGACTTCAATCCCATCTGAATGGCAAAGTTCTGCCCCAGACATCTGTCTGGAACAAAAAGAATCTTCTTTCCGCTCTCCAACCCTTTTTCAATGATCTTGAATGCATTGGATGACGTACATACCATACCACCCATCTCACCTACTTTGGCTTTCACTGTTGCATCTGAGTTGATGTAGGTGATAGGCAAAATATTTTCTTTGGGTACACCCCTGTCCACCATATACTTCACAGAGTCATCAAAATAGCTTCCGTCTATCATACGCGCCATAGCACAACAGGCAATCTTTGGCATCAGTACACGTTTTTCGGGAGCAATTACTTTGACACTCTGTCCCATGAACCCTACACCACAAAAGACTACCCAGGGGTTCTCATCTGCTTTACATTTGCGTGCAAGCTCTAAGGAATCCCCTGTAATATCTGCCATCTCAAAGACTTCATCACGTTGATAGTAGTGTGCCACTACCGTAACATTAAGCTCTTTTTTGAGTCTTTCTATTTCAGCTTTATAATCAATACTCATACCCAATCCTTCGTAAATTGTAGCTATTTTAGCAAAATTCGGTTAAAATTGCAGAATAAATTAAAATTGTGGAAAAATTATGAATATTAATATAATGCTTTATCTTGCAGCGTATCTCATCGCAGGGATTCCTTTTGGGTACCTATTGGCAAAACAGTTTGCCGGTGTAGACATTAAAAATGAAGGCAGCGGAAATATCGGTGCAACCAATGTACTTCGTGTTGTAAAAGAAAAAGATCCGAAACTTGCTAAAAAGTTAGGTGCTGCCACACTCTTTTTAGATGCGATCAAAGGTATTCTTGTGATTCTTGTTGCCAAAGCACTGGGTGCCCCGGAAAGTGTACTCTGGACGATCGCTGTACTGGCAGTTGCCGGACACTGTTTCTCGGTATTTCTCTTCTTTGAAGGCGGTAAAGGTGTAGCTACAGGGTTTGGGGTATTACTTGTGATGATGCCTGTACCTGCCCTTATTGCGATTGCTGTATGGCTAGGTGCAGCAAAGGGATTAAAGATATCTTCACTCTCCTCGCTCATAGGATTGGCTGCCTTCATCATAGCCTCCTATGTCATGTATCCGGAAGTACCGGGGATCGGTTCCCATGCACCTATCTGGATCATTGCTTTTATCATTTTTTATAAGCATATCCCCAATCTTGTACGACTCTTCAAAAAAGAGGAAGGCAAAGTCTAATGACCATTCATATAGAAGCACTTACCTTTGATGTGATCATAGGTCTGCTTGATTATGAGCGTGAGAGACCACAACGTGTCATCATTGATCTGGATGCTTCTTATGACTATAGTGATGAAAACTTTATTGACTATGCCGATATGGTATTTCTTATACAAAAAGAATTGAAAGAGAAACGTTATAAACTTCTTGAAGAGGCACTTCTTGGCATGAAGCATATTTTATATGCCACTTACCCCCAATTCAAAGCACTCTCACTTAAAATTACCAAACCGGATATCTTGTCTGAATGCTCTGTTGCATTAAGTAACTCATGGAAATTTTAAATGGGCACCTCCAATAACCCTAGATGCTCATAACATTGCCAGCTTTGTTCTAGGCAAGGCATACTTTTACAGACCTAGCCGTAGCTAAGTCAAAAAAGTGTAACGCCGCATAGGGCAAATCTGGCAATGCCCAAAGGGTAGGCTTTGCAGACGCGATCTTTCACAAGATACTTCCTTCATCTTAGCTTTAGCTAGGACTTGAAAGCCTCTTGCAAAACCTCACATCTGCAAAGCTCATTATGGGCGTCTAGGGTTTTTGGAGGTGCCCAAATCTTAAAAAAACTTTCAGAAACCTCATTTTTATGTTATAATATTAAATAAATCTTAAAAGACAAAGGGTCACTTATGAGAGTATTGATCATAGAAGATGAAGTTGGACTGGGAAAAACACTTTCCCAATTACTTACAGAAAACAGTTATCAATGTGATGTGGCAGAAAATCTTGGCGATGCCAAATACTATCTTGACATTCGTAATTATGACCTTGTATTGCTCGGCTGGGCAAAGATAAATGGCAATGATATCGGTCTTATATCTGATATAAAAAGAGATGCACATAAAACTTCTGTGATCGTACTCTCTGAACGTGAAGACAAAGAGAGTGAAATAGAAGCCTTGCGTGCCGGTGCAGATGATTTTATCCGTAAACCTTTTGATAATGACATACTCCTTGTACGTATTGAAGCAAAGCTGCGTTTTGGTGCCTCCAATATTATTGAAATAGAAGATCTTATTATAAACCCTGAAGAAGAAAAGATCATCTATCAGGGCGAAGAGATAGAACTCAAAGGTAAACCTTTTGAGGTTCTGACCCATTTAGCAATGCATAAAGACCAGATCGTCTCTAAAGAGCAGCTTCTGGATGCCATTTGGGAAGAACCTGAACTTGTCACACCGAATGTCATTGAGGTTGCCATTAACCAAATACGTCAAAAAATGGATAAACCTTTGGATATCACAACTATTGAAACAGTTAGAAGACGCGGTTACAGATTCTGTTTCCCTAAAAAAATATCCTAAATACTCATATGGAAGCGTAAGAATGCTTCCACTTCTTCAAAAACAACCCATAGTAAAAAGAATTATTCACTTTTAAATAAAGCATAAGCTTTCTTGGGTTATAACTCGTATAAATAATAAAACATGAGGATAATATGGCCCTTTTAATAACGGATGAATGTATAGCATGTGATGCTTGTAGAGAAGAGTGTCCCAACGAAGCGATCGAAGAGAATGATCCAATCTATCTTATTGATTCTGATAGATGTACAGAATGTGTAGGTCACTTTGATGAACCACAATGTATTGCAGTATGTCCTGTAGACTGCATTATCTCAGATCCGGACAATGTAGAAAATATTGAAGAATTAAAATTTAAATTTGAAAAACTTCAGGAAGAAGAGTAAGATTTAAGATGGCAAAACGAACCGCGATCATTGATATCGGTTCTAATTCAGCCAGACTGGTTATTTTTGAAAAAACAAGCAGATACGGTTTTCATCTTATCTGTGAGCAGAAATCAAAAGTACGCATCGGTGAAGGAGCTTATGAAAAAGAAGGCTACCTTCAACCCCTCGCTATAAGAAGAGCCTATTTTGCACTACAATCCTTTCTCCATACAATAGAGAAATACCAAGCCCATAAAACCATATGTGTTGCTACATCTGCATTAAGAGATGCTCCCAACGGAAAAATTTTTATAAAATGGATCAAAAGAGAATTAGGGCTGTCCATTAATGTCATTGACGGCAACAAAGAAGCTATATATGGAGCTATAGCTGCAAAAAATCTACTTCCTGTTAATAATGTCATCACCATAGACATTGGAGGAGGTTCATCAGATCTGGCACTCATTAAAGATGGAAATATCATTGATACTTATTCTCTTAATTTGGGGACAGTCAGACTCAAGGAACTCTTTTTTGATAAAGCTATGCCGATGAAAGAGATCAACCAAAAAGCTAAAGTATATATAGACAGAGTATTTAAAGAGCTCCCTGAACATTTTAAAAGCAATTTAGCTATTGGTATAGGTGGTACTGCAAGAGCATTGAGTAAAGGGATTATGAAGCAAAGTGAGCATCCTCTAGACAAACTTCATGCTTTTACCTATAAAATAGATGATTTTTCAGACTATTTACATGCTATACCACTCAGTTCGGCAAAAAATCTAAAAAAATTCACATTGAAAAAAAACCGTTATGATACCATTCGTGAAGGTACTCTCATCTGGAATGAAATACTCTCTTTTATAGAAGCAAAAGCTGTCATTACAAGCTCTGTCGGGGTAAGAGAAGGCGTATTTTTTGAGCAGTTTCTCAAACAAGACAATCTAAAGTTTCCACAACATATTAATCCGAGTATTACCTCTATTTTGGATCGCTTCAAGCCTTTCATCTATACAGAATCAAAGAAAAAGAATAAACTAAAGATAGCCACAACACTATATACTGTACTGCAAAAAGAGATAAAAGACAATAAACGATACAGCAGTGAACTTTTATGGGCGTTGAAACTCTCTTCTATTGGGAAAACTCTGACTATCTATAAGTCACATCAACATGCATTCTATATTGCTATGCAAGAGCTGAATTACAGTTTTACACATAAACAGATTGTTCTTATCTCTTTTCTACTTCGTATGAATGGAAAAGAGCTCCTTCATAAACCTCTTTTCCAGAGTTTTAAACCTTTACTTCCTGGAAAAGAAGAACTGTATTGGTTAAGTTTTATCTATACACTTACAGTATTACTGCATGAAGCATCCAACAGTGCAAAAATTGATTTTACTTACAAAAACAGCACTTTACTGATTGCTTCTGATAAACCATTGTATCTTGTAAAAGAGAGAATAAAAGCATTAGAGAAACCTATACCCTTTGCTATTATTATAGAGGATAAAGAAAAATTACCTAAATGCAAGAGATTGGGGATTTAAATATATGGGTGGGCGGATATAGTGATCCGCCCCTTAGAGAAGATTAAAACTTCGTTCCCATAGAGAATTCGAATGTTGATGTTCTGTCACCTGCCTCAGGGTTGATCGCTTTAGCAAATACCAGGTTAATAGGACCAAATGCCGATTGCCACTCTATCACAGCACCGGCTGAAGAACGTTTGATCTCAGTAAAGCTGTCTTCTCCGATCATACCATAATCATAGAAAAATGCCAATCGCATTTTTGCTGCTTCAGAGAGAGGGATACTCGCTTCAACTGTTGCAGAAGCACGTTTTTTTCCACCAATACGACTATTCAGGTCATTTGGATCTTTAAGTGGTGTCAGTGAATAGGGGTCATACCCTCTTACAGATCCAATACCACCCATATAAAGTTTCTCACCTATAGGCAATTTTTCATTCGTTCCACTACTGATCACTGTAGCTCTTGCCTTAAATCTCAAGATAAGGTCATAATCGATCCAGTCATTCAAACCATAATAGAGCCCCAGTTTACCTGCTGTTTTTATAAATGTACCATAACCATCCTCTTCGCCACTTCCTGCAGTCGCATTAAAGTCATCTCCGTCTAAACTGGCATATTCAACATTTACTGCAGCAATCATCCCCTCTCTTGGTACATAGTAATCATCCGTATTATCAAAAGATAAATTAAAGAAGAGTGAAGTTTTCTTATATTTGTCATTGTAGAAACCATAGCGATCATAGAATGTAACATTTCCATCAGAGGAAACAATTTGTTTATCATTTTTTTCTGATTTATTATCTACATATCCTACACCCACAGATGCATGAAAATGTCTTAGGAATTCTCTACCCAACATGAGAGAGCCACCTGTTTGGTCTTGTGTAAAGTTATAGTATTCATATTTTTTCTTATAGACATTAAATCCTAAGCTATACAGGCTGTCCCAAAGTCTAGGGTTTGTAAAAGAAAGGTTATAATTTGTTGATATTTTGGAGATATCAAAACCTACACTCCCGTTGATCCCTGAACCAAAAAGGTTTTTATCGGAAACAGAAGCATTAAGCATAAGTCCCTCATAACTTCCATATCCACCACCTGCAGAGATCGTACCTGTTGCTGTCTCTTTTACTTTTACAAGAAGGTTGATCTTGTCAGCAGAGATCCTTTGGCTCTGAATATCAACCTTTTCAAAGAATCCTGTTCTTCCTAAAGCATTCTTACTGTCTTTAAGATCCGTTGCATTAAAGGTATCTCCCGGAGCCAGATAGATATATCTACGGATCACCCTGTCTTTTGTACTGTCATTTCCTGAAATAAGCACATCATTAACTGTTACCTGCATACCCGGTTGAATAACATATTGAAGATCAATCGTTTTGTCTTCAGGGTTTTTATGCATACGTGGAAGTACCTTTGCATAAGCATACCCCTTATTTCCCGCTGCTTCTTGAAGCATCTTCATATCTTTACGCATTTTGGAAATATTAAAGATTCTACCCTTTTTCAAAGAAAGATCATTTGCCAATGCTTCACTATCCAACCCGTCTATATCTTGTGCTACACTCACTTGTCCCACACGATACTGATCTCCCTCTTTTACCTGATAATCGATCTCCGCACTGTATGAACTGTAATCTACACGCATCAGAGGTTTACTTACGTATGCATCTAAATAACCATGTTTCATATAAGTATCTTTTACTCTATAGGCATCATATTCAAGTTGATCTACTTTAACATCCCCACTGTTTAAAAATGGCAGCCAACCAAGAAAGTCTTCTTCCTGATTTGCCAAACTTGTTTCAAGTTCACTTTTGCTTAATGCTGAAGCACCGATAAAGTTAAGCTTTTTGATCTTGATCTTCTCACCCTTGTTCACATTAAAAACAACAGAAACTGCACCTTTCCCGACAGGAGTGGTCTTTACTTCAACCACAGAATCATAGTTACCCTTACTCTCAAGTCTGGATATCAAGGTTTTTTTTGCTCTTTTAATACGTGCCTCATCATAAAGATCGCCTTTTTTAAGACCAATACTCTTTAAAAGCTTTTTACCGTCATCCCCTGTACCGTACCCTTTTATCTCAAGATTGGCAATTGCTGCTTTTTCTTTAAAATGGTAAATGAGTATTCCACCCTTTTTATCAACCCAGACATCCTTAAAATATCCCTGATTAAAAAAGTTCTTGATGGATTGATTGATCTTTGCACTATCCATTTGGTCACCGACGTGTATACCAGCAACTTCTTTTGCAACAGAAGGAGAGAGGTGAGCCAGTCCTTCAAACTTGATCTGTGTTATTTTTTGTGCCAACAGCAGTGAGCCTATTAACAGCCATACAAAAGCTATCTTTTTTATCATACTTCAACCTTAACATAATTTGCTAATATTTTATCTTTATTCCTCTAAGAGATTCATAATAAACAAAAAAAACAAAAAAAATCATGCTATAATCCCCTAAAAATATTCTGGATAACATATGGCAACAAAAATAGGTATCATAGGTCTTGGACTGATGGGAGGTTCTTTAAGTATTGCACTCAAAGAGACTTCAGACAAATTCCACTTTATAGGTCTTGATCATAATGAACAACATTGCCAGCAGGCACTCTCCTTGGGTCTTGTAGATGAGATCGTCCAAACTTTAGATGAGATCAGTCAATGTGATATTATTTTTCTTTCTATCCCTGTTGATGGGATCATTGCCATTTCCAAGCAGTTTAAAAACCTTGATACGCAGTGTACTATCATCGATCTGGGAAGTACAAAAGAGAAGATCTCAAATGCTATTCCTGCGGAGATAAGAGAGAATTTTGTAACAGCACACCCTATGACTGGGACAGAAAAGTTTGGACCATCTGCTGCAGTAGCTGATCTCTACAAAGATCAAGTCGTTGTACTCTGTGATCTGGAAAAAAGTGGAGAGCATCAAAAGAAAATCGCCAAAAAACTCTTCACAGACATACAGATGAAACTGGTCTTCATGGATGCAAAAGAGCATGATAGACATGCCGCATTCATCTCCCACATGCCCCATGCACTCTCCTACGCTCTTGCCAATGCAGTGATGAAACAGGAAGCTAAAAAAAGTATTATTGCCCTTGCAGGGGGTGGATTTAAAGATATGAGCCGTATCGCCAAATCAAGTCCAAATATGTGGGAAGATATTTTCAGACAGAATAAAGAGAATCTCCTTGAGTCTATTTATGCTTTTCAATCTGAGCTGAAAAAGTGTCAAAAAATGATTGAGCATGAAGAGTGGGAAAATTTAAATACATGGATGAAAAAAGCCAATACACTGCATGATATTTTAAATTAATACTTCGGCAAGCTCAGTGACTGAAAATAATATACTATAACAGTATCTAAGCTTGCAAAAGTGATCATAATCTGTATCTAAACGTTACGATCACCGTAGCTTTTTTATGTATACTTTTGAGTATCGCCTCTTTGAGTCTTGCTTTTTCATCTTTACTTAATATCCCGGTACTGATGACCTCACAGCGTATTTCATCTCTCTTTGGATGATGTAACAGGTTAATATGTGTTAATTTTACCTCATGCTCACCTACATTAAAAGCCAAATTTGAAAGTGTTCTTTGTACTTCTATATCTTCTTTCATTTGCGAAAATGCACTATAAAGAGGTATCGCAACGATAACGACAATACCCATCCATGTTATCATTCCTTTTTTTGCAATGTGAATAGGTGAAAAACCCAATATTGTAAAGGTTAATGCTGCTGCAAGCACAATACCTACAAGGTTGGTAATGAAAAGCAGAAATGCTGTGAAGAACATATGCCAGTTTCCCCAACCCAAACCTATACCAGCTACAGCTATAGGAGGCACCAATGCCACAGCAATAGCAACACCCGCCAAACTTCCGAGGATTTTTTCATTGCTCTTTGCATACGCTGCCGCAGCACCTGAAACAATGGCTACAAAAAGATCAAGAATCGTAGGGCTCAACCGTCCTGCCATCTCTGTGGTCAGTCGTTCTATGGGCGTGAAAACAGCAATAAGTGCTGCTGTAATTACTACAGCAATCACACCTATCAAGATTGTTTTTGCACCATTGAACTGAAGTGTTGTATCTTGTCTGAGTACCCCCATGCTCAGGCTTACAATAGGCTGCATCAAAGGAGCCAGAAGCATGGCACCGATGATCACAGAACTGGAGTTGATAAAAAGTCCAAATGTTGCGATCATTGTTGACAAGATCAGCAAAGTCATAAATGTAGAACTTAATTTACTCTCTTCTCTTAAACTCGTGAACAAGGAAGCATACTGATCTTGGGAAGCATGGGAAAAAAGAGGGATACTCTTTGAAAGATAATTTGCACTCTCATCATCTGAAGGGAGATGGTCTATCTTAATACTGTCTTTAGTTCCCGACTCCTTACCTTGTTTCGCCCAAAATTTTTCACCTACTCCCAAATCTAAAGCTTTCTCCTCCACTTCCAATTCTATGGGAGTGAGCTGTTTTTGAGCCGAGTCTATCAGCACATTCATTGGCTCTTTTGGCTCTATGGTGATCTTGCTGCTGCGTATATACCCTACCGATCTGGGTAGTTGCTGCGGCGTTAAATGGGAAACCAAGGACTTAAACAGATAGCCAATATACTGCATAATGGAAGTAGGAGAAAGAATAACAATAGAAAATTTTCCATCTGTAGAACATAATTGTGAAGCAATGAGTTTAGAGGCAAATGTGTGGTTGGGATATTCTATACCCACAATTCCAACAGCGGAGAGTTTAATTTCATTGCTTTGGGCAACCGTGATTTTCATCTGTGTATGCTTAAGTTCTTTAACACGCTTCATCGTATGCCAAAAGATCTTTACTCTGTCAAAAAAACTTTTTTGGTTGAGTGTAGAATCGAAGCTGTCAAGAGGCGGCGCATCGCCCACAACTACCTCTTGCAGTACGATCTCCCCGTTGCAGTAAAGCAAGTCAATCTTCTTTTCATTTACATGGAGTGCCTGAGAAATCGCCTCCTCCCTTTTGGCAGGAAGATCAAACGTCCTTATCAGCTCTTTTTGTTCCTCAGTCGGAATGATCCCCAGAGGAAGACCCTTTTGATGGGCGATCCCCATTAAAATTTTGATCTCATGCAAACAACCTGTTACCAAAAGATGGATTGCCTGATCCACATTCATTTCACCCAATTTGGAAAAAGGAAGGTAAGCGATCTTCTGTTCTTCCAAGAAGGGATAGCATTCTTCAATGAACGCTTTTTTATCATCGGCATATATATAATAAATCATAAGAGTATTATAACAACCCTACCTAAAACGCTCCACCATTGCTTTGAGTTCTTTTTTGTCTATCTGCACGGACTTGTCTCCACTCTTTTTGGCATAGAGTTTGCGTACCATCTCCTCTACTGCTTTGTCTTCACTCATATGTCCATAAAGCAATTTAAGGGCTTCCTCCTCTTTGAAAGGGCTTGGCTTTCGTTTGAATGCAGGCAGGAGTTTAGCAATATACATCACCAGCATACCAAGTACAAAGGCAACAGCGATCATCCACCATGCTACAGTCTGTACGCTTTTGGCTTTTGAGCCAGCATTATCCTGACCTTTTGGTGTTACCGGTTTTATGTCTGTCTGGACGATACCTGCAGTTGATGGGCTTTGAGACACAACTGCTACTTTATTTCCTGCTACTTCTATCTTATAACTTGGTACATGAAGCTGTTTCACCGCTTTGGTTTTTGTATCATACACAGAAATCGTTTTTGAAGGTATGGTAAAATCATGATCCGAGATAAAAACAAACTTTTTCACATAGCTGCTCTTGATATGTTTGTTTACTACCTGTGTCTGCACTTTGGCATCATCACTGTAAACTGTTACGCCGTCAATATCATAGGCAGGAAATTCAAAATCTTCAAGATTTCCTTCGCCTTCTATCCTGACAGTAAGGTTCACCGGTTTATTTGCTTTGGTTTTCTGTCTGTCCAGACTGCTTTGGAGTGTAAAATCCCCTACCAGATCTGTATCTTCGGGTATCGGTTTGACTTCTATATCTATCGTATTGGAGGCAATAGGCGTCCATACTGTACCGAAAAATCTGCCGAACATATCTCTTCTACTTGTATCTGCTACCCCTACTTTTGCAGTGGCAGGTCCTACAGTAAAATTACCTTCTTTTTCCGGTGTTAACAGATAATCCAGTTGTGTCACCTGATAGTTGCCCTGCATATAACTTTTTTCACTGCCCAGCTCTTTAGTAAAAAATCCTTTGAAGTCAGGTTTCTGATACTGGGGTTGCTGTGAAAGTCTTACACTTCTGCCTACTTTAAAATAGACACTCACAAGCAACGGCTCTCCCACCATTACACTCTGTTTGTCTGCTTTTAATGCCAAAGCAAAAGGCTGAGTACCTCCTGTTTGAGGAGCATTGGCTTTTACCACTTTTAATGCGATAGGGTTTGTTTTATAGATTTTTCCGTCTATATTTACACTATAGGCAGGAATGGTCATGTCATGCTGTGGTGCAAAAGTAAGCACAAGGCTTGTACTGCGGTCTGTTGTCATCTTTCCGTTAATATAACTGATAGAGTTATTGGAACGTTGAGAACTTCCCAATACTTTTGCATCTCCTATCATTTTAATGTTTGGAAATGCTGCTCTGTTTCCATGCGCAACAATACGCAGCTGTGCCATATTGCCCTGCACCACTTCACTGTTTGCAAGCTGTGCTTCAACGGAAGCGGCGAACAAGAGGGTAGAGGGTAGAAGGTAGAAGGTTGATAGTATAAGTAATAGTTTTTTTATCATTATTTTTCTCCTATATTAAAAATAGCTCTTTGGATCGATTGCGACAAAGGAGCACTGCACCCGTAGGGCGGCTTCACCGTTTGCGACTGCCGGAGCAACCGATCCAAAGAGCGGTCATACGTTAAAAATTTTTTACCAAGGTCTAACATTGTCGTCCCTTTTATGTTTTTTGTTTTCACCCATCTGATAGATCATCGTCGGGGTCTTCTTGGCACCCATCTTTTTAAGCAGTCTTTTGAGTTCCTGTGCTTTCAGCTTCTGCGCTTTGCTCATCTTTTGCTTTTTAGGCTCTCCTGAAGCTTTATCACCTTTTTTCTCTTTAGGCTTTTTCTCTTTTTTTGAGTTGGAGGGCTTTTTATTTCCCTCTTTTTTCTTCTCATCTTTTTTCTTTTGACCATTTTGTTTTTTCTGATCCTGTTTTTTCTGATCTTTTTTCTTTTGATCAGACTTCTTTTTATTTTGTTTGCTTTGGTCTTGTTTCTTATTTTGTTTATTTTGGTCTTTCTTTTTTTGCTGATCTTTATTTTTCTTTTGATCTTTGTTTTGTTTGTTTTTATTCTGTTTTTTCTTATCGTTTTTCTTCTTGTTATTTTTCTTTTGGTCTTTCTTCTGTTGTTTCTTTTTCTTCTCTTCTTGTTTTTTCTTCATCTTTTTCGCCAATTCCAAATTGAAACGTGTATCTTTATCTTCTTTGATCTTCAAGGCTTTTTCGTATGTTTCTATAGCTTTATCCCACTTCTTTTTCTGAAAATAACTGTTTCCTACATTGTGAAGACGCTGATGTTCATCTACACCTTCGGCCTGTGTATATGCCTTAAGCGCTGCATCATACTTACCTGCTTTATAATAGGCATTTCCTATATCATACTCTTTCTGGGGTGTTTTAGATTCCAATCCACCCAAAAGTGCTGCACTCTTTGTATATGCTTTGCTATCATAGGCTTTTTTTGCATTTTCTATCGTTTTAAAGTCAGTGATTCCTCCGTAGAGGAAAGTGAATAGTACATAAGGAATAGTGAATAGTATTATCAGTTTTTTCATATTTCACCTCCATTTTTCATTTTTAATTTTTCATTTTTCATTTTTACTTCTTTTAGGCATAGAACTCAAAGCGATCAGCAACAACAGTAAACCCAGTCCTAACGGATAATAGAAAAGTTCTACACGCTGTCTGATCTTCACTTTTCCCTGCTGCTGATTTGTATATTTGCTCTTAATAAGAGAGGCGAGCTTCTGCATATCTTCTTTTCCATTACCTGCTACCACATAGGCACCACCATTGGCTTTTGCCAGTTTCCCCAAAGCATCATTTCTTTGGGTAATAGCAATTGCACCACTCTTAAGACTCATAGGTTTACCATTCTTGTCCAATACCGGAGCCCCCTTGGTCGTACCCACCAAAACGACATACAGATCAATATGGTTCTCTTTTAAAAGATCGCCAAATCCTGCGATCGCTTCTTCATCTCCACCATCTGTAAAGAGTATGAGTATTTTTGGATCTTTCTTTTCCAACAGTTGAGCTGCCTGTTCTGCCAATGCTCTAAAATCAGTAGAACCCATATTGATATAGCTGTCATCTACCCCCGCTGCCATCATCTTCAATGTCTCTTTATCTGAGGTGAACGGTGCCAGTACAAAAGGAGAGTAGGCAAATGCCATGATCCCTATTTCATCACTTGGCATCGCATCAAAAAGTTGATTCATCTTCTTTTTGGCAAACTCCAAACGGTTAGGGTAGACATCTTTACTACGCATAGAACCGGAAATATCCAAGGCTGTTAAAAGAGTCAAGCCTTGTATCTCTACTGTTTTATCTCCTTCATCAATGACTGGTCTGGCGAGGGCTATGATCATTAAAAATATCGCAGCGAACATCGTAATATTCCGCACCATCAAAGGCATACTCTCATTCGCTGCACTCAACCTGTTCAGTACCTTTTCATCAAAGATGCGTGAAAGCCTCTCTTTGTTCGTACTGATGAGAAAGGCAAAGAGCACAAAAGGGATGATCAGTATCCAAAATAAGTAAGGATTAACAAATTCCATTTACACTCCTTTACTGTTTCTAAAATAGACAAACAACAACAGACTCAATACCGCCAGGAAGAGCGGATAAATATACAAATAGGTATGCTCTACTACTTTCTTATCATTGAGTTTACTTGCTTCAAGTTTGTCGATCTCATTATAAATTTGATTTAATGCTTGTGCATTTCTTGCGCCAAAGGCTTTACCTTTTCCTGCCTGAGCCAGTGCCTGCAGATATCTGCCATCATAGTCTCTAGGTCCTCCTATACCAATGGTATAGAGTTTCACATTCCTCTTTTCGATCATACTTTTTACATCTGAAAAAGGGATCTTACTCATATTGTCTATCCCATCAGTGAGAAGTATGACTATTTTTGACTTGGCTTTACTCTTGCTCAGCAGATTATATGCCTGTACCAATGCATCATTGATCGCTGTACGTTTTCCTGCCATGCCAAGTTTTTGCATTTTTGTAATATTGGTCAAAAATTCTTTTTCAAAGGTCAAAGGGGAGGCGATGAATGCCACATCGGCAAATGTTACCATCCCTATGCGGTCATTCTTTCTTTTTTTGATGAAATCACCTACCACTTCTTTGACCACATCAAATTTACTTTTGAAAATATCATTGGGATCAAAACCCTGTTGCCGCATGGAATCACTTGAATCCAGGACTAACACAATATCTCTTCCCTCTTTTTTGGAGTTGGAATAACTCTTGGTGATCACAGGCGAAGCCAAAGCAATCACTGCCGAGACGATTCCTATCCACTTTAGCCAACTAAGCAAAGAGCTCTTTTTTGCCGTTTTGGCAATGAGTGTACCTACATGTGGAAAGAAAATAGCACGACTGCGCTCTTTACACCATTTGGCACAAATGTAAAAAAGAAAAATTAACAGTAAAAATAACGGATATTCAAAACTAAATTGACTCATCTGCCACCTGCACATAGAGGTTGAATGCATTACGTGTATCATTATCCACAGTATCTACCTCTTTTTTATATTTATATTTCTCCAGCATCGGTTCAAGCTGTGAAAAAAGTTCACGTCTGCGATCATCTGTTGCCAAAAGTCTTGCATAATGTGTTGCTTCATAGGCACTTTGTTTTGTATTTTTCCAGTCAATTGCTTTGAGTTTTTCCAAATACCCTTTGGCAAGATTTATTTTTCTATTTTCCCAAAGTCTCTTGAGAGTAAAAAAAAGTATACCAAGAAGCAGCACACTTCCTACAATGATGAGTCCCCAGTAAATATAGAAAGTATTATCAGGGATCTCCAGCAATGGCTTTATATCTTTAAGTTGTGCTGTTAAATTTTGTTCATTCATTGCTATTCTCCTCTTATCGCATGGATTTCATCAGTTTCAAGCCGGCATCTTCATGCGTATAGATTTTTGTAAAGCGAATACCCTGCTTCTTAAACTGCTTGTAGAGTTTTTCATCATTATCATAAAGAGCCTTTCTGTAACTTTTGAGTGTACCACTGTCAATATTACCTTCAAAACTCTGCTTTGTCTCCATATCTATAAGTCTCAAGTAACCCAGTTCTGAAGGATCTTCTTCAAATCTGTCCCGCACAATTACAGCAAAAACATCGTGCTTTTTACTCAAAAGTTTCAAGTCAATATCACCTACAAAATCTGAAATGATGAAAAGCAGCGCTTTCTTTTTAAGTCGGTTATTCAGGGTTTTTACCAGTGCCTTAAAGTCTCCCTCTTTCCCAAGAGGATCAAATCCAACTGATTCCTCTACTGCTTTATGCACAGAAAAAAGTTTTTTACTGGGCTTACTCAGATCATACAGTTTGTCTGCAAAAAGCAAATGTGAAAAGAGATCCGCATTTTTTACAGCAGAAAAACCTAAAGTACCCACTACCTCGGCAAGTATATCTGACTTCTGTCTAACAGTACCAAAATACATAGAACCTGAGAGCATGGAAACCACAACAACATTAAGCTCACGCTCTTCTTTGTAAACTTTTACAAAAGGTTTACCCAGTTTTGCCGTTGTCTTCCAGTCTATCTTACGAACATCATCTCCATAGACATATTCACGAAGTTCGGCAAACTCAAAGCCTTCGCCTTGAAACATAGATGCATTGTTTCCAAGCATATCTCCATAGACTTGCTTTTTGGTTTTAAGAATGATCTTTTTAGCTTTTTTATTCATCATTACCCTACAATTTTACGGAATTGGAACTGCCGAAAGAATTTTTTCAATAATATAGTCTTGCGTAATATCCTCAGCCTGTGCTTCATAACTTAAAATAATTCTATGACGCAATATCTCTTTGGCAATATACGCTATTTCTATAGGCGAGACATAATCCTGTCCTTTAAGGTAAGCGATCGCCCTGCTTGCCTTGTACATATCGATACTTGCTCTTGGACTCGCACCAAACTCTATGTAGGCTTCCAGTTCTTCAAGACCATAGGCTTTAGGATCACGTGTGGCAGCAACAAGCTCAATGATATACGATTCTATCTCTTCATCCATATGTACCTGCATTGCTTCTTCTCTGATCTTCTCAAGATCTTCTTTGGTAGCGACCTGCTGTATGTTGCCAAAGCTGTTATTGGCTACACGTCTTGCGATCTCAAGCTCTTCTTCTTTTGTGTTGTAGCCCACTACCACTTTCATCATAAACCGGTCGAGCTGCGCTTCAGGAAGTTCATAGGCACCCTCCTGTTCTACAGGGTTCTGTGTTGCCATGACAAGAAAAGGAAGATCGATCTTAAAGGTTTCATCACCGATGGTCACCTGACGCTCCTGCATCACTTCAAGCAGTGCAGACTGCACCTTTGCCGGAGCACGGTTGATCTCATCTGCAAGCAGCAGGTTGGTAAATACCGGTCCCTGTTTGATCTTAAAACTGTTATTGGAAGGATCATAGATCTCTGTTCCTATGATGTCTGAAGGCAGCAGGTCAGGGGTAAACTGTACACGTTTGAAGTTCAGCCCCAGTGTCTTTGACAGCGCATTTACCGCTGTGGTCTTTGCAAGTCCGGGTACACCTTCAAGCAAAATGTGTCCACGACAAAGAAGTCCTGCCAGCAGTCCTTCTACCATCTTGTCTTGACCGACAAGTACCTTTGAAATTTCTGTTTTGATATTTTGAATAATTTGACTCAAGTTTTTCTCCTGAATGATTGATTAGGAAAAGTATACTTGAGTGAGGTTAATTGAAGTTTAATGACAAAAAATAATCAACCTTGATCATTATATTCAAGTCCCCATAATGGGATACTTGAATTTTACCATACGCCTATTCTTGGTAAGCTGCTTTACCTTTGGAGACACAAACTGTTTTTGTACCATTATCTTTATGGACTACCTTTACTTCCGTATTGTCCTCCAAAGCAATGACCTTGTCTCCTTTTTTTAGGATTGTTGAACCGTTACTGCACGATGTGATTAGTTTTTCCGTATTTTGCGGTGCATTTCCTCCACCACAGGCACTCAGAAAAAATGCACTTACGGTACCTAGTATGATCATATTTAGTTTTGCTGCTCTCATTATTTGCCTCCTATGATGAATGACTCATTCATATTTAATTTTACTGTACTCTCAATGGAAGCACCACCTTGTGCAATGACCGATCTGGTACCTATAGGGAATGTTCCGTCAGTTGTATCTCCTGCATTTTGACAAGTACCTTCATATCCGGTTATAACACTTCCGTCATCTAACGCTTTTATAAATGCGGTACATCCATTTGCATTTTGCACTTTCAGTGTGATCGAATCTGCCGCAGGTACGACTGTTGCATCTCCATTTTCAGCCTGGATCACAGAATCTTCCGTTGAGCCTGTCGGTGTTACAGTCACTGTTCTGGTAGCACTATTATAGGTAAACCAACTATCTGTATCTGCATTATTCCCTATGCCATCACCATCCGTATCTGCAATTTCATTTGCATCAAGCGGGAAAGCATCATCTGCATCTGCAACACCGTCATTGTCATCATCCGGATCTGTTGCATCAGGGATGCCATCTCCGTCTGTATCTGTTACAACAGCTGTGACATTCACGCTTCTTGTAACTTGTGTAGCGGTATTGCCTGCTGTATCATTGGCATCATAGGTTACTGTGTAGGTTCCAACAGTTGAAGTATCAACCGTATCACCGCCTATGGTCACATTACAGTTTGCATCATAATTGTCTGTACAGGTCGCTCCCTCTTCTGTATAGGTCGCACCTACAAGAAGGTTGACCGCAGCATTTCCTGTCAGGGTAATGACCGGTGCTGTTGTGTCCACGACTTTAACGGTTCTGGTCGCATGTGTGGTATTGTTTTGTGAATCCGTGGATGTATAGGTTACCATATAGTCTCCTACTACTGCCATATTGACCGCTGTTGCAGAATCGTTTGTCACAGGAACATTTCCATCTTCCGTATCTGTTGCTGTTGCCCCCGGATCAGTATATGTTGTATGTACTTCAACACTATACGGATTATCGCCGTTCAAGGTAATGACCGGTGCATTCCCGGCTGTGACATTCACGCTTCTTGTAACTTGTGTAGCGGTATTGCCTGCTGTATCATTGGCATCATAGGTTACTGTGTAGGTTCCAA
>FPHD01000009.1_pt1 | contig 51900 bp, 50 predicted proteins | sample 1057311 | NCBI WGS metagenome assembly FPHD01 (sample SAMEA4473313, study PRJEB15554) | hydrothermal vent metagenome | biome: marine basaltic hydrothermal vent biome; feature: marine hydrothermal vent; material: water | place: Pacific Ocean | collected 2011-06-14/2011-07-23 | depth 1199 m | reverse complement strand
TATATTTGGTTGTCAAAGATCACTCACTTCTCACTCTCTCAGCTAACTCAGCTAAGGTCTCTGTGTTTGTGGACGCGTATTATAGCACCGAACTTCTCCCTTGTCAAGGGTTTTTCGCTAATTTATTGAAATTTGTTTATTTTTTTTTAATACATACATTATATATAAAATATGATCTCTTTACTATGGTTGATTAAGATAACTTTATTTATAATCTAGCTATTAACTATATAAAGGTACTTTATGAAATTATTTTATATTATGATAACTATCGTTATACTCTTTATCTCCGGATGCATGGAGACACCTGAAGTCGCCTCATCAAAAAAGGATATGGCTCAAAAACAGATTGAATCTAATAAAAGTGAAGCACAAAAGGCAAAAGAAGAGTATAGCAAATTACAAAAACAACGTAAATTAGAATAACTATTTAGATTAACCTTAGATTAATCTGCCTGCACTATACTTGCACAAATCGATAATAATAACAAAAAGGAATATTATGGCTTTATATGATAGAAATTATACCCATCCGGCAGAAGCTGGTTATGTGAAGGAAGGTTCAACTGTCAATTTTATGAAACAAACATATCAACTGTTGGCAGCAAGTATGCTTGCCGCAGCAGCTGGTGCTTATGCAACAATGCCTTATGCTGAAACGGTTATGCACTATAGATGGTTCATTTTTGGTTTTGAACTCTTTATGCTTTTTGTTGGTCTGGGAATGACAAGAAATAAACCAGGATTAAATTTAGCTGCTCTTTTTGTATTTACTTTTGCAACAGGTGTTTCATTGGTACCACTTTTAGCAAAACTCATTGGTATGGGTAACGGTGCTGTTATCGGGAATGCATTCCTTATGACCTCTGTACTTTTTGGGGCATTAAGTCTTTTTGCGATTAATAGTAAAAGTGATTATTCAAACTGGGGGAAGCCCCTATTCATCACATTGATCGTTGTGATCATCGCTTCATTAGTAAATGTATTTATTCTTCAAAGCCCTATGATGCATGTGATCATCACTGCCGGTATTTTGCTTTTATTTAGTTTTTTCACTATTTATGATACGCAGAATATTGCAAATGGTGCCTATGATTCACCAGTAGATGCTGCTGTTTCTCTTTACCTTGATTTTCTAAATATGTTTACAGCCCTACTCCAAATGCTTGGTATCTTCGGCGGAGATGACTAGGGAAGTAAATTCTGTTAAGATAGCGCGTCTGATAGATGCCAACCTTAACAGATTAAAAGAGGGTATTCGTGTCATTGAAGATATCAACCGTTACATCTACGATGATACTGTTCTCACTTTTACACTCAAAGCACTACGACATAAAATTCAATCTGCTTACGATCAAAAGCGTTTACACTACAGAGATAGTGAACATGATGTGCAAAAAAAGAGTATCAGTTCCGAAATGGCACGCAGCAATATAAACGATCTGATGATAGCAAACTTTTCAAGAGCTCAGGAATCTGCACGTGTACTCGAAGAAAGTTTCAAACTAACTGACTTATCTCTTTCCGAACTCTTTAAAGATCTGCGTTATGAACTTTACAGCATAGAAAAAATATTCTTTTTGAAACAAAAAGATTAGTTCTTTGCATCGACAAAGAGTACTTCAAACTCAAGATGATCCAGTGGATACTTTTCCATCAAATATTTTATTTGTCTATAGCTTAACTTTTTCTCTCCGCCACTTACTCCACTTTTCTTAATATACTGAAGCATTTCCCGCACTGAATCAAAATCCAATGTATAGTGGTGCAAAACAAATGAGGCATCATTGTAATATTCTAAAATAGTTTCCTGCAGCTTTTCTGCTGAATATATAGGAGAGTTTATATTTGCTATTCGGTGCAATGTTTTAAATGTCCCAGAGGTAAAAATGGCTGCATAAAATCTATTTGAAAGTGTTGAAAGTTTTCCCACTGTAAAATCAAGATCATTACTCCATTGTAAAGCAGAGGAAGAGAGCAGTAAATCATATTGTTTCAAAGGTAGTGCATCTATAAAGTTCTTATCATTAAAATTTGCACAAACCTTTGTAACTATTTCTGTTTGCGGGTGTATCTCCAGCATCTTCTCAGAGGAGTCAAGTACAACGAAATGTTCAAATGTTTTTATTTTTTTCTGCAGCTTACTAAAAATTTCACCACTCCCACAACCTATATCAAGAACTGTACTATAGTTATCTAAAGGGATCTTTTCTGCCAATATTTTAGCAACTTGTACCTGTATAATATTATAGTGATCGTACTGATGTGCAAAGCGGGAAAATTCCTGAATCACATTTGACATTTTCTCTCCTTTTGCACTCTTCATCGCTATTTCAAACTTTTTTAGGTATAATCGCCGAAATTATACCCAAATTACGTTTGGGTACTCTATAGAAAATGAGGATATTCATGACATCAACACTTTTAATCGTACAAATCATATTGGCGATCGCTATAACTATCACTGTACTACTACAAAAAAGTTCAAGTATAGGTCTTGGCGCATATAGCGGCAGTAACGAATCTGTATTTGGAGCAAAAGGACCTACAGGATTTCTTGCTAAACTTACATTTACACTTGCATTTGCATTCATTATAAACACATTGGCCTTGGGCTATCTTTATACTGCACAGAATAGCAGTTCTGTCGCGGATACAATAGTTCCTAAAAACAATGCTGCTGTTCCATCAGCTCCGGTAACACCTGTAATGCCAAAAAGCAGTGCACCGGCTGCTCCTTCAACACCAGCCAAGAAATAACACTCCCACAGGAAGGAAAATCCTTCTTGTACATTTTTTCTCTTCCCTGTGCTTCAACCAACTAAATACCAAACAAGGTAAAAAAGGGTAAAATCTGCCTAATAAACCTAGGAGAAAGTTATGGTAAATGAAATTTTTGAACACACTATTGAAAATATGGACAAAAGTATTGAAGCACTTAAAAGAGACTTCGCAACACTCAGAACTGGAAAAGTAACTACAGGAATTGTAGACAATATCAAAGTAGATTACTATGGTACACCTACTGCATTAAATCAGGTAGGGAATGTCATTGCAACAGATGCTACAACTATCAGTATCACTCCTTGGGAAAAGCAACTCTTAGGAGATATTGAAAAAGCGATCCAGGAAGCGAATATTGGAGTTAATCCTAACAATGATGGGGACTTTATCAAACTATTCTTCCCTCCTATGACATCGGAGCAAAGAACAGAGATTGTGAAACAGGCAAAAGGAATGGTAGAAGCTGCAAAAATTGCTATTAGAAATGTAAGAAAAGATGGGAATGACAAAATTAAAAAACTTGAAAAAGCGAAAGATATCAGTGAAGATGAATCAAAAAAAGCCCAAGAGCAGATCCAAAAGATTACAGATGAACATGTTGCTAAAATAGAAGAAGCTTTTAAAGTAAAAGAAGCTGATATCCTAAAGGTTTAGTGATGAATGTAGAACAGGTCTATAAAGATGCAAATGCTCTGCTTGACGGACATTTTCTCTTGGCAAGTGGCAATCATTCGGCTAGATACCTTCAAAGTGCCAAAGTACTTGAATATCCTAAAAAAGCTGCATTGCTTACAGATGCACTTGCACAAATGATACGTGATGCCGGTGTGGAAGTGGATACCGTTTGTGCCCCTGCTCTAGGTGGTGTACTTGCCGGCTATGAGCTGGCTCGCTCTCTGGATGTTCGTTCTATCTTTGTTGAGAAAAAAGAAGGTGGGATGGAGCTTCGTCGCGGATTTGAGATCACAAAAGGTGAAAAGATCATTATTTGTGAAGACATCATTACCACAGGCGGTTCTGCACTTAAAGCAGCAAAAGCCATTGAAGCACTAGGGGGTAAAGTAGTTGCATTTGCATCACTTGCCAACAGGGGTTTTTGTAAACGCATAGGCAGTAATAATACAGCAAAACCTGAATGTAGTCTTCCTGAGGATGTTCCTCTTTTTTCTCTGGATGATTTTACGTTTGAAATGTATGCACCGCAAGATTGTCCTCTTTGTAAAGAAGGAAAATCTGAAGCCATTAAACCGGGAAGCAAAAGCTAACGCTTTTACTTCTTGTTTTTCTTAACTAACTCTCCAAACTACAGCACATAATGCTACATCTATATCTGTTTTTCTCGGTTTTACCGTAAATGTTTCTATTTCACAGTTATCTATATTATATTTATCATTGATCACATCTACAGCATCTTCAAGCTCATCTTCCAGTGTCTCTATATCTACCTGAATCACAGCCACTCGTTGTTCTGCCCGACTCATATCTCCATGTTCTTTAAGGATAGTGCTTCCTTTTCTAAAGGCTCTTCCTATGCTTGCAGGACTTCTTCGTCCAAAAAGTGCACCAAGCACTGCAATACCTGTCTCTATCATAGAGCTTGTAGAATCTGCCTCCTCTTTTTTTACACGCTCTTTCGCACGCTCAAGCCTCTCAAGCAGTGTTTTCTCCTTTTTATCATAACGTGTTTGCAGTTTTTCTATCTGCTCTTCTTTTTTATCATTCAGCATATCTTGCAGACGTACCATAAAATCTGCACGAGATTCCCCTGCCTTGGACTCCAGCTTTGGTGAACTACAGCGTAAAAGTTCCAAACGCTCCTCTGTATAAAGCTCCTCTTTAAGCTCTCTAATGGCTTTTTTCAATCCTCTGTCTTCAAGTACAACTGTTGGCAATGGCTGGAATTTTGCTTTAGTTGGTGCCGTAGAAGGATATTTTTCAAAGTCTTCCACTTCTCTTCCTGCCTCTTCCCAGTCAATCGTTTGCTGATTACTCTCCAGTTCCAGCGAAAGTATGAGCTCTCTCTCTTCATCCAACCCTTTACGCTGATTATAGAAGTGTACTTTGGCTTTAGCTCCCAGAGTTGCATAGAAATGATTCTCTCCTGTAGCATCAGGTTCAAAATACTGGGGAATGGAGTCATCAATATTTTGGAAGCTTTCTAGTTTTTGCTTTTTCTGAATCATGTTATGCACTGTTTCTGCTTCAATATTCTGAGTCTCTTTTTGTACTTTCATAAGCCTGCTTATCTCATTACGTTTGAGTGGTCCCTTAAGATAAGACATCACCCATCGTGTGGTAAAAAGTCGAATATCCTCTAAATGTGCAGACTTTAGAAAAAAGGTTCTCTTTTTTAGGTTTGCCAAGAGTGTTTTGATTTCATTTTTATCATAACTTGCACCTACTTTACCCCCAAGCCCATCTATCACACGCTCTATGTCTTGAGTGGTCTGTAGCCTGCCTATAAACCATGTTCCGATGTTAGAGAGTCCTTTATAATCCAAGTCTACAGGGTTCTGTGTACTAAGTACCACCCCTACACCAAAAGCACGTGCCTGCTTCAGAAGCAGGAGCATAGGCTCTTTACTTGGAGGGTTCTTTGTAGGAGGGAAGAAACCAAATATCTCATCCATATAGAGCAATGTCTTGAGTGCCGAAGTACCACTTTGTCTTCGCATCCATGCTGTGTATTTGTTCAACAACAATGTCACAAAAAACATACGCTCCTCGTCATTGAGGTGAGAAATGGAGAAGATGGCTATCTTTGCTTTACCATTCTCATCATAAAGAAGCTTTTGAATATCTAGGCTATCGCCCTGAAGCCAAAGAGAAAAACTTGGACTTGCGAGCAACGAATTAAATTTGGTTGCCAGTTTAAAACGTGCTTCCTGAGGGTAGAAATCATCTAGTGGCAATACCCCTATCTTTTTGAAAGAGGGATTAATAACCTTCCCAATGATCTGTTCTATACTCATATTTTCATCTGCAAGCCATGCCTTAGTAAGTATCTGTGCAAGAAGGATGTACTCTTTAGAATCCAAAGGATCCGCAACGATACCAACTAGCGAGAGTAATCCTACTACTGTACTTTTCAAATAGGAAGTAAATATATCACTCTCTTCCATAATTTCAGCAGGTGGTGTTTCAAGTGAAGACATGATATTGATGGCTACACCGGCAGAGCTTCCCGGTGTGTAAATAGTTTTTTTTATGTTATGAAACTTTTCTACACGAGAACTGTCCTGCCCCCAACTCTCTACCCCTTCTTTCCACACTGCAGAGATCTTGGCTGCATAGCTACTTACATTTGTCTCTTTGGCTTTGGCTTCATCCTCTACCCATGGCTCAAATGTTTTAGGGTTGAAATTCGGGTCAGTCAAACAAAGATCACCCATATCTCCTTTTGGATCAATAACGATAGAGGGAATATTATCAATTGCAGCTTCTTCAATAATATCTACTCCAAGCCCTGTCTTACCGGAGCCTGTCATACCAATAATTGCTGCATGGGTAGTAAAGTGCTTGTTTTTAAGCAGAGTAAGGGCATCTGTCGCTTCCATAGAAGTTTTATCAACATCTTTCCCTAGATAGAATAGTCCCAGTTTTTCATAAATCTCTTGCATATGCTCTTCCTTGGTTATTATCTATAGAATATTTTAACCAAATTCATATGGAAAATAGTTTGGAAGTAGTCATTTAAAAAAAATTTAAGCTCCTGGATTGCCTGGATTGCCTGGATTGCCTGGATTGCCTGGATTGCCTGGATTGCCTGGATTGCCTGGATTGCCTGGATTGCCTGGATTGTGCGTACCCGAAGGAGTCCTTGTACCTGGATTTGTTCTATGTGTATTATTTCTGTCTCTACTCCCTCTTCTCTTCGTCTTCTTTTTGGGTTTGAGTGGTTTGGGTCGGGTAATCCCCTGCACCATAAAACTGATCGGTGCTTTTCCTTTTTGTTGAAGCAATATCAATACCTTGTCCTTCTTCTTCGGATAGTAGATATCAAACAGTTCTACTCCTTTCATAATAGGATCAACCGCAACTCTCTCTTCTGAACGTAACGGAAGCGTATAATTCACACCTTCAACCCTGACTAATGTATTCTCTTTTTTTAAAACAACCCAACATACCTTAGGGGCATAGAGTTCATGGAGTGAATTTTGTGTCTGCTCTATACAAAGTCTTGTGAATTCATCTTTTTTAATCGTCAGGTTACCGTCTGAACTGACAATATCAAGGTAGAGCATATCTGTTGCCTGCGTAATTTTCTTTGCTTTATTCAAATAAGCAAGCAGATGTGCATTGGAATCACGCATGAGGTCAACGCTGCTGTAGAGTGCCGGAAGAATAATACCAAGCAGTACAATGGAAATGAGCACCTCTATAAGTGTAAAGGCAGGACGTTTAAGCATCGTCTCTAGCCATCCATTAGTCCGACTCGGATCGCTTCTTCATAACTCGTTTCACCTGCTAGAAGCATCTCTTTAAGCTTATCAGCGATGGTTTTCATGCCATTTTTTTTCATGGCTTCTCTTACCTGATGGTCATTCAGTCCGTCTTTCATCATCTCTTTTACACTGTCATCAATAATAAAAAGTTCACCTATTGCCTGTCTGCCTTTGTAGCCGGTAAAGTCACATGCTTTACAGCCTACTGCTTTAAAATAGTGTTTTTCCTGAGGTACACCTATCTCTTCCGTCACTGCCGGAGCCAGACGTGTTGCTTCTTTGCATTCTGTACAAAGTTTTCTTGTAAGTCTTTGCGCCAGCACTCCTAAAAGTGTAGAGGAGATAAGGAAATTCTCTATTCCCATATCCATCAGACGGCTAAGCGAAGAGGTAGCATCGTTCGTGTGTAGGGTAGAGAGCAGCAGGTGACCCGTCAATGCAGAACGCAGGGCAATATCTGCTGTCTCCGAATCACGTATCTCTCCTACCATGATAATATCAGGATCCTGTCTCAAAATGGAACGCAACCCGGAAGCAAAGGTAAGCCCCACTTTGGTATTGACTTGTATTTGAGAGATATTTTCCGCATTATATTCAACAGGGTCTTCTACTGTGATAATATTTTTATCTGGTGTTGAAATATGCTGCAGGCACGCATGCAGTGTAGTAGATTTACCTGAACCGGTAGGTCCGGTAACCAGTATCATCCCATGTGCATGGTTAAGCAGTTTGTATAGGTTTTTTGTAATATCATCCTGAAACCCCAACGACTCAAGTGTTGGGATATGCTCACTCTGTGCCAAGATCCTCATGACCACTCTCTCTCCATGATAGGTAGGAAGTACCGAAACCCTTACATCCAGCGTTTTCCCGGAGATACTGATCTGCGTACGACCGTCTTGCGGCAGCCTTTTTTCCGATATATCCAGATTTGAAATGACTTTAATACGGTTGATCACCAAGCCGGTAATGGTTCTCTCCAGATCAAGGTGCTTTTTCAATGCCCCGTCTATACGCAAGCGTACTTCTCCTTTTCTTTCCTGAGACTCAATATGAATATCGCTTGCACCTTTTTTAAGCGCTTGGAAAAACAGAGAGTTAACCAACTTGATAATAGGTGCAGAGTCTTCACTGGAGAGAAGGTCTTGTGAATTACGGATGAACTCAAGCAGATCACCCTCTACTTCAATAAGCTCTTCGGAGGTAGTAGACATCTCTTCAAAATCAGAACCTGTCTGGATCTCCAAAAATTTGTTTTTCAGTCTTTCAAAACTCTCTTCATCCAAAAGGGTGATAGGATAGTCTAATGAAAGTTTTGAGAGGTAATTGAGTGCATCACCAAGACTGTTTTGCTCCACAACAGCTGTCTTGACACCCTCTATATTACTAAAGAGCAATGAGTGTTTCAGTGCAAGTTTATGGTTTATCTCCTCTTCCCAGAGAGGTTCAAGATTGACATCCTGTAGACGAGGGAACTGCATCTCTACTCCTCTGTATCCAGGATACTAAGATTATTTTTATGTATACGACGTATCCTTCTATGTGCAGGGGCGACTTCAATGTTGCCATCTTTCTCTATACCTGCTTCTTTATTCAATCCTTTTCTAACAAAATCATTGTATTTTGTCTGTATCTCTTCAAGTTCACCAAGTGCCTGTCGTAATTTCTTTAGATCACCACTCTTTCTTACAATATATGGGGTAAGATAAATCACAACATTAATCTTGTTGGACATGTCTCCTCTGGATGTAAAGAGTTCACCCAAAATAGGGATATCTCCCAAAAGTGGTACTTTTGTGATACTCTTTCCTCCTGATTGTTTCATGAGTCCGCCTAGAATGATCGTTTCACCATTGTTGACAATGGCATTGGTAGTCACTTTACGTTTAGTCGTTGTCGGTCTATCAGCAGAAGCGCTGGATCCAGGAAGGATATCTTCTATCTGTGCTTCGACTTCCAGAGTTACCTTGTTATTGCTGGAGAGTCTCGGTTTGACTTTCAGTGTAATACCAATATCTTCTCTGGAGTAGTTGTTAATGATATTTCCCTGTCCCTGTGTCGATTGCTGTGCCTGTGTCAAGATAGACTGCGTACGTCCAACCTGAATGGAAGCCTCTTTGTTGTTTGTACATAGAACAGAAGGTTCACTCAAGATATGTGCCGCACCGTTTTGTTTTAAAAGATCGATTTTTGCGCCAAGTGCAAATACTTCTGATATGCCATTATCAAATTTAAATGGTCTTTCATCACTTGTAATGGCATTACCGTTGGCATCATATCTTGTGGTCGTTGTATTCAGGAAACTCATAAGTGTAGGAGAGACCATTAATGAAGATGCTCCCAAATTTGCTGCGGCAGAAAAAAGTCCTTTAGACGTGATCTTGCCACCCTCAAATCCGTAACGCAATCCAATTTGCTCAGCCAGATCCGTATTGATCTCCACAATACGTGCCTTAACATAAACCTGTACTTTAGGGATATCGATTTTCTTCACCGTCGCACGAATATTTTTGATCTGTTCTCCTGTTGCAAGAACAATGAGTGCATTTCTCTCTACATCGGAGACGACCATCGCTTTAGTAGGCGGTTTTGCCCCTTTTCTTGGTCTTTTAATGGCAACATTATTCATCTGCGATACAAGCTTGGAGAGTATTTTTTCCATATCTTCCACATTGGAATTTTTCAGACGGATCACATACATCTTTTGTGTCTGATCCTCCCCCTTCATATCAAGCTGTTTGATGTAGCGGATCATACGGCTGTTATTCTCCGGTTTTCCTACCAGAATGATAGAATTGGTCGCCTCATCTTTAAATACATCCACTTTTTGGCTCTCAATAGTTTGCGGGAAAAGTTTTTTGGACATACTTTGGGCATTGGTAAATACATCTTTGACTGACGAGTTCTGCAGTCTCACGACTGTTGATCGCTTCTCCCCCTTCTCTTCTACGGCTTTGATGATTTTAGCAATAGAACGAAGGGTTCTTGGATTGGCAGTGATTGCCAAGACATTGTTCTCTTTAAAAGAGATGACCTTTGCACTTTTGTGAAGCAGTGGCTTGATCTTCGCACGGATAACTGCCGCATTGGAGTTTTTGAGTGGGAACATCACTGTTTCCATAGTTTTTCCATTTATTGTACTGCTGACAGGCAGTCCTTCTCCCGCTGCGTTCGCACTTTTTACCACTTTGTAGAATTCACCCTGATCTATAAGACTAAATCCTTTACTTTGTAAAATAGAATTTGCTAAAGGAAGCAGAGAACTCTTTTTGATCGGCGACGTAGATACAAAGTTGATCTTACCTTTAAGATCACCCTCTATAAGAATATTTTTATGGGTGATCTTTGAGACCATCTCCACAAAATCTTTGACACTTAAATTTCGGAAGTTCACATCCACTTTTTCATCATCTGCGTGTAAGCCTAATGATAAGATAAGTAATAATCCCAATACTATTTTAGTTAATTTCATATTCTAGCTCCATTTCTTCTTTTCCTCTTTGAATGACCAGTGTGACATTCTCTACGTTTTGGATATTTTTATACATATTAAATGCTGCATTATAGCTATTTATCTCTTGTCCGTTGATGGATTTAATGATATCATCTCTCTTTACGCCCAGTTTGGCAAAAGGGCTGCCTTTTCTTACAAAGGTGATCTTAAAGCCTTTCAGATTCCTGCCGTCTCTTACCTCAGCAATACCGATATTTTTATAAATATCGTCCATATTCTTAGCATAATGGTCAAGCAAAGTCCGATCAATGATCTTATGATCACCTGCATCTGTAATCTCTCCTTCTGCTTTACCCGACGGAATAGAAACTGAAGGTACATTACTGTTTTGAATGCTGTTTCTCCCTTTACCGTTATGCTTTCCTTTGACGAGATCTACTTTATATGTCTTTGCATTCTTACTGAATGTAGCATAGGTACTGCCTGCTCCTTCCAGAACAAAACCGTTGATCTCATCTCCTTTGGAGAGGACTTTTGTCTTTCCCTTGTAGGAGACAGTAATGACTGTTGCATCCGAAGCATTGTAGATCGCCAAGAGTGTGATATCTCTGATGCTTCCTGCAGGTCTTTTTGACTGAACCGGTGCTTTTTTTACCGGAGCCGGTGCCTCATTGGGAGTAAGTTTTACTCTGTAATAAAGCGACTTTCCTCCACTCTCTTGAGTATGCTCCACTCCTGAAGCAGGAAGCCACTTCATCTCCACGGCAAACCAGACAAGCTTAATGAGGACCAGCAGTATTAGAAGCGTGAGGATCCATTTAAAGGTGGAGGGCTTAAAAAGATGTTTCATAATGCCATCCTTTCTTGTCTTTTTTCAACTGTGACTTAATAGAATCTATCTCTTTTGTCTCAATAAAGTTCAGACGAACTTTTCGTGCTTTCAGATCGGCATATCCATCAACCACACCAAAACTTCCCTCTGCATGGATGGGTACAGTCCGTACAGAAAGCAATGAATGTGTCAACAGTACCTTATCTGTATGCTGTGGCGCCATGGCTTTAAGTGAGTCATCTAACAGCAAATTATCAATCTCTGCTTTGGTATAAAAGAGCAGGGTAAAAAAGCTTACCTTTTCAATGGTTGCTATTTTAATCCCTTTCACATAGACCGAAGCATTGTTGATGGTTAATGAGAAAATACCTTCATTGATACTCTCTTCATTGATCTCTACGCCTTGTTGCGCAAGCTCTTTTTCAAGTGTATAGTAGAGCTCTTGTTTGGGCATGAAGAACAGCAGTGCAAACCAAGCAATAAAGAGCAGTATGAAAAATTTTTTTACCATTTGCATTTAAACTCCATAGTGTAGGATGAACCGCTTTTTTTTATGTCAAGAAGCTGTATCTGCACAGCAAGATTCATGATTTTTGTTGTGAGTTTGTTTAATTCCGAAGCATTCAACCCCGTATATGTTGCTGTAAGCTTTTTACCCTTTTTGCTCCATTTTACTTTAGATGCAGGAATAAGCTCTTTTAACTTATTCAGCTTTTTAGAGATCTTCTTGTCTGCCCATATCCTCTTGAGAGTAACGATCTCTTTGAACTCATTAACCGACTGTTTCAGTTCACTTGCCTGCTTCGCACCCGAAGAGACCTGCGCATTTTTATAGAAAAATGCCGTAACCATCAAAAGCAGTGCCAAAAGTACAATGAATTCATTCTGATATTTTTTCAAATTCATAATACCCCCTCGATCTCAACAGTATTGCTTCCTGTGTTTTTTACTTTTTGAAATTTCTCTTTTTTTGCCAACTGACTCAGGTGTTTGGCTACCTTTTCATCACTGCAGGCAAACTGTGCTTTAAAGCCTTTATCATTGACAAGAAGGGAATTCAGTGTCGCGCCTTTAAAGATGAGTCCTGAGAGAGATTTAATGATCTCTCTTTTTCTTCTCTCTTTGCTGTCGATGCTTCTGTATTTGTCTGCGATGCTCTCTCTTTGTATCCTGCTTTGCAAAGAGGGGTATGCATCCTGAAGTTCCTGCAGTTCTCCCTGTATAGCGGTAGAACCCTTACTATAGCGTTTACCTTCTACAAAAAACATTCCTCCAAAAAGCAAAAAGATCAAAGCCAAGGCAAGTGCTTGTTTCATACTGAGCAAAGAGCCGTATACTCCCTGCAGGGTAATACCTGTTTTTGGTGTGAAGTTGTTTGTGAAAGGAATAGGTTTTACTTCTTCATCCAGTGCTGTCTGAGGCACAACTACAACAGTATTGTCCAAGGCAACCAGTGCTTCATTCTCACCCAAAAGAACCGGTGATTTAAAATGCTCCACTGCCTGTTGCGCAAAAAAGATCTTGCCTACCTGTTCGGGGTTGATGCCTTTAGACAGAAGCAGTGACCTGATCTGCCCAGGATTGTAAGCAATGAAGACCCATTTATCTTCCTCTTTGTAGACCAGATATTCATAACTACCCACCTCTTCAAGCAGTCCGTCAAAAAGAGAAGGTGCTATTTTTTTGGCCTGATAGAGATACTTCACCGGAAGTTTCTCTTTTTTAAGCGTGTAATACTGCGGTGTAAGCATCACATTCACGCCGTGTGAGAGAAACACGCGTTTCATCCCGGCATGAATCAGCAGCATCTCTTTGTTACTTCCCATAAAATTCAAAATTCTTCACCTCTTTCTGAATATCTTCAAACGTAAACATAAATCTCTCCCCGCCGTATCTGTACGAAACCTCACACCCGGTCATAGGCAAAAACGCTTTTGTAAAAAGTTTTGTGCTGTACTTATCACCTTCACCCATATTTTGAACAAATGTTTTGAGTTTCGTTTCACTCTCTTTCCACTCTTCTTTCACTGTCGCTAGATCTATATCGAAAAATAAAGAGATAAGTTCAGGCGAAAGATAATCTCCGTCTATCTTGTCTCCTCTTATCACTTTTCCTTTTTTGTCTTTTTTGATCTCGTTGAAAACAAAAAGCTTTTTCCAGGGTACCCGGCTTACTTTCGCATCATCTGCTTCAAACTGATAGCGTTGCAAAATAGCCTCAAATTGTTGGTATGATATAATACCATTTTTTTGTCGAAGTCTGCTTTGTTCCGGCTGCACGAACCTCTCACCTGGCTTTCCTATGGCTTCAAGTATCATATCCTGCAGTCTTGTTGCATCTTCCAGATCATAACGCTGTACGATAGCTTCAAATACTTTGAGTGCAGCAGTATACTGCTCTTGCATTCCCTGATCATTACCCAAGCCAAGCCAGTTGATATTGACACCGTTTGCCAAAGGACGGCAGTGAATCATCAGAGAGAATCTTCCATCAGGAGAAGCAAGCGGGATAGAGGTTTGATAGAGTTGTGTATAGAGTCCTTTTCGGTTTGACTTGAATTTACGCTCAAGCATCCCTTTTAGATCAGCATAATAGAGGTTGCCCTGTATCAATGCTTTGGTGTAGGTCGCATCCCGTCTGACATGATCCATATACCCTATAAGCACATTGGTAAGCGCAATGATCACCGCCAGAACAGATAGGGTAAGGATAAGTGCAAACCCTTTTTTATGGGGAACACTGCTGGAGATGGTAAGTGTGGGTTTATCCATTTAAAAGCTCTATTAAAGTAAAATCATATTCGAAAGATTATTATACCAAGGATTGATGTGAAAGAACTAAAGAATTTGGAAACTAAAAAATTAAGAGCAGGCTTCTCCCTGATAGAATTGCTCATTGTTATTGTTATTTTGGGAGGACTTGTTGCAGTAGTAGCACCGGGTCTCATGGACTCTGCCGATCAGGCAAAAAGAGATACGGTCTGTCTTAAGATGAATGACCTTAAAAAAAGACTTGATATGTTCAAACTTGACAATGGTGTCTACCCGGATACGGAAGAGGGATTTGAAGCACTTTTAAGCAACCCCGATGCAGACAAATATCCAAATTACCGTGCAAAACCCTACTTAAAAAAACTCCCTAAAGATTCATGGAAGACCCCTTTTGTCTACATTAAAAAAGGGGATGATGTAGAAATCATCTCTTTTGCAGCAGACAGAAAAGAGGGAGGGGAAGAGAGCGGTAAAGACATATTCTTCTCCGGATGTAACAAATAATCCGTTTGTTATTCATGCCAACCAGAGACGGACAGATGCATAAAGGATTCTCGCTTTTGGAGCTGCTTATTGTCATTTTGATCGTCTCGGTCATCTATTTTCTTGGCTTTAACGGCATTGAAAAACCCAAAAGCAAACCCAAAGCCCTTACCCCTTTAAATATAAAATCTGTTCTCATGAAATCCGAAGGCTTTCATAACGAAGAGACACTCATGTGTGTCAATAAATGCCGTTCCTGCTATCTGCGTAGCGGTATTCAGGATAGCTTTAAGCCTTATGAAGACGGCATTGACCTTAAAGGAATTGAAGCCTATACATTGGATGAGAGAGAATCTCTTCTACGCTTGGAATATGGAAGATACAAAGACAAAAAGATCTGTCTGGTGCTCAATTTCTACCAAAACGGAAGCAGTACACAGATCATTCTCAAAGATAACAAAGGTGTCTACTTTCTCCCCTCTTTTTTTGGAGAGGCACAAAAGGTGGACTCTCTTGAAGATGCCAAAGACCTCTGGCTAAAAAACAGTGACCTTCTCTCAAACAGCGGAGACTTCTATTGAAAACATTACGCAGTGCCTTTACCATAATTGAAGTGCTTATCTCTGTACTTATCCTCTCTACATCCATTGTCTATGTCCTGCAAGTGCATTCGCAAAACCGTGAGCAGATCATCTATATTTCAGAAAGGAACAAGCTCTCCCTGCAGGACTCCCTTTTTTTAACACCCGATGTAGTCAAATATCATAAAGAGAAAAAAGAAGCCTATGAGATACTGCAGCGCTACTTTAAGATCACCGAACAAAAAAGCAAAGAGATCCTGAAAAAGAGTTCCAGAGAGTTCTTCATCCCTGAGCAGATAAAGATCCTACCGCCTGAAGAGACCGGCGGCTACGGGGCATTGGTTGATGAGATCAAGATCAAAGACAAATACTCCTCTTCGTATTTTCACTTCAAACTACAGTAATTTTTTTCTTGCTGTTTGAATGAAGGCAATAAAAAGCCCCAGTCCGGTCAGCAGCAACAGTGCATTACCGACAAAGTCATGTGACCAACGGAACTCCTCCTGTCCGTTACCTATGTGTGTTGCATACGCTACAAACAGAAGACGCACCACATTGACTATGGAAAAAACGATATAGCCTATACACATCCAAAGCAGTTTATGTACCATCGAAGAAGGATAGGCAAGAATAGAAGCAAAAAGAAATAAGATAGGGATCATCCCGTTGCAGGCCTGGGTAATGATGATCTTATAGTGGGGATTGATCCAGATATCTATACCGTGAAGCTGGTCAGGCTCCAAAAACAGTCCCAGAAAAAAAAGAGTAAGCCTTGTCTGTCCTTCGTTTAAAAGAGTAGAGAGTGCTGAAGTCGGTGCATAGAAAAAGACGAACAACAAAACCAAAAAAAGAAAATAGAGTGCTACAAATCGTTTCATGTGAAACTATAGCTAGATACAGCTAAAAAAGTTATAATACTACAATTCATGATATAAGGATCAACAGGTTAATGCTTTTTAAGTACAAAGGGTTTGATAAAACAGGTAAAAAGGTTAAAGGAACAGTAACTGCCGCTTCTACAGAAGAAGCCGGACAGAAACTTCGTTCCAAAAGCATCTATTATGAATCACTTGGTCCCACCAAAGAGTTTTCCCTTGAAGCCTTTTCCAAACGTCAAATGCCGGGGGAACTCCTAGCGACCTTTTCCAAAGAACTCTCTTCCTACCTCAACTCAGGAATGACCATTCTAACAGCCATACGATTGCTGGAAAACCAACATGAGGGAGAGAAGAAGTATGTCTCTTTTCTCAACTCTGTAAAAACCATGATCGATGAGGGAAAATCACTTTATCATGCCTTGAAATCACAAAAAGTTTATGCACTTCCGGACTTCTATCTTCAAAGCTTGAAAGTGGCAGGGGAGGGAGGAAAGATGGTCGAAGTACTGACCAATATGGCACACTTCTTCTCCGCACAGAACAAAGTCAAATCACAGGTCAAAGGTGCCATGATCTACCCAGCTGCCATTTTCATCATTGCCATCGTGATCATCGGCTTTTTGCTTGTCAGCGTAGTCCCAAAGATCACTCAGATCTTTGAAGATACCGATCAGGCTCTGCCAAAGATCACACAGATTGTTGTAGGGGTCAGTGATTTTTTGATCACACACTATATTGGTATCCTTTTGGGTATCGTGCTTTTGATCATAGCGATCAAACTGTTTTACGCAAAAGTCTACTCTTTTCATAAAATGGTAGATACTTTTATGTTAAAACTCCCACTTATCGGTGACTTGATCCAAAATCATGAGCTTGGAAGATTCTCCTATATCCTCTCACTGATGCTTGGAAGCGGTGTGGCTTACGCTCAGGCGGTACAGCTCTCAAAAGATACATTTTCTAACTATGCACTTAAAGAACTTTTTAACAAAGCTGCTACAAAAGTAGTTGAGGGGAATAAACTCTCAAACTCATTGCAACTCACAAAAGGCATAAAATTAAAACGTAATTTCATGCAATCTTTGGCACTTGGGGAAGAATCAAGCGAAGTATCAAGTGTCTTGGACAACCTTTCACATCTCTATGCAGAAGAGAATGATGACAAAATCAAAATTCTATTGAGTCTTCTAAACCCTTTTATGATGCTCTTCATCGGCGGATTTGTAGGAGTAATCATCGCGGCAATGATGCTGCCTATCTTTACAATGTCACAAGGGCTGAAATAATGGCAAAGCAACGTTTCCGTGATGTAAAGCAGGGGAAGATCACAAAGCCCCAAAACAAACAAAAATCTGTTCAAAAAAGAATCTATGCCTCCAGTGGCAAAAAACTTAAAGCTTTTCTTACCGATGCGTTTATGCTGCTCATGCCCATTATGTACATTGTTTTCTATCTGATTATGGGTGGTCGTGAAGGTTTTGCGGCACATAAGGCACTGGGTTGGCTCTATATTCTATTACCCCTTGTACTTGTGCAAAGTGCTTTTATGTTCAGAACAGGACAAACACCGGGATATCGTGCCTATGAGCTTACGCTCATCAATGACGCAACAGGTAAAAAGCCTTCGCTTTTTACTATTCTGTTCAGAAATTTCTGTGCAATACTCTCCTTTTTCAGTTTTTTTGGCTGGATCCTCATGTTTTTCAGAAAAGACCACAAAACCCTGCATGACCTTTTAAGCGGTACCTCCGTTGTGGTCAAAACAGCATAGATGAAACAGAAACACACACTGCTCTCCCCTCTTTTGGGAACCTACTATTTTTTCTATTTTGCACTGGTGGGCGTCTACGTTATTTTCATGCCCAAAGTCCTCCTCGAACTCGGCTATTCCACTGTTGAAGTAGGAACCATCTATGCAGCTGCCCCGTTTATGCGTTTCCTGTTGCCTTTTGTTTTTCGACACTATTTGGCATTGACTCCCAGAGTCTATCTGTTTTCTCTCGGGCTGACTTTTTTGGCAACACTTATTTTTTTAGGTACAGTACATAGTTTTTGGCTCTATCTATTCACAAATCTTCTTTTTGGTGCGGCAGTAGGTATCTCTTTACCTTATGTAGAGACCATTGCGCTTGCTACATTGTCTAAAAACCGTTATGGTCGGGTACGGCTTTGGGGTTCATTGGGATTTATGGGCATTGCTTTATGGCTTGGTAAAGTACTTTCTGCTCCCTATGAAGCACTTTACTATTTAAGTATAACGGCCCTTTTAACCTCTGCTTTTGGTGCACTTCTTATTCGTTATGATACAGTTTCACATCAAACAACACAGGAGGACAGCAGTTTTTCTCTTTCAAAATATTGGGCATTTTGGCTCTCTGTTTTTCTAATGCAAGTAGGATTTGGAGGCTTTTACAACTTCTTCACTATTTATGAAACTTCTCACGGTATCTCCCTTGAAATGACCAGTTGGATGTGGAGCTTTGGGGTGATCTGCGAAATCATTATGCTCTATTTCCAGGGACCTTTGTTGCAAAGAAACCTCCTTCATATTGCACAATTTGCCATAGCGGTGACCGTCATACGATGGCTTATGCTCTACTGGTTCGCAGATTCAGTACTACTTACCTTTGCCTCACAGTCTCTACATGCAGTCAGTTTTGCACTTTATCATACTGCCTCAATTACCTATGTTTTTTCACTCTATACCCAAAAAAAACTTGCCCAACAGTTTTTTCTTGGTATTGCATTCGGGCTTGGTGGTTCGGTAGGAGCACTACTCTCCGGACAGATATACGGTGAGCATATGTTTCTCATAGAGGCAGGCATTACCTTTATAGCATTTATGGTACTCTTGTTGCATCAACAGCGCAAAAAAGAAATTTGAGATAATAAAAGAGGTGTACCATGAAGTATGATATCCCTGCTGTACTATTTGCCGGCGGGAAAAGTTCACGTATGGGAAAAGATAAAACCCTGCTTCCTTTTGCCAACTGTACTACCCTTAGTGAATTTCAATATAGCAGACTAAACAAATATTTCAAAGAGGTCTACCTTTTGGCAAAAGAGGATAAATTTGATTTTACAGTACCTGTTATTACTGATAACTACCCCCAAAGCTCTCCTTTGGTAGGACTTGTCTCCATGTTTGAATCACTCAATGCTGATAAGTTTTTTGTTCTCAGTGTAGATGCACCTTTTGTAAATGAAAAGGTGATAGCATCACTGTTAGCTTACAATAAGAAGTACGATGCTGTCATCGCAAAAGGTCCCAATGGTATTGAACCACTTTGCGGTGTTTACAGAAGATCCATACTTCCTTTAGCAAAAAAAAATTTAGAAGTTGGGGATCACAGGCTAAATAATCTACTTAAAGAAGCAGATACACAATTCATTGTTTTTGAGGATGCTTCTGTGTTTACAAATTTAAATCATCCCCATGAGTATGAAGATGCATTAAAACGTATTACGCCTTAAAATTTATCTTACTCTCATTGTCAAGCATTTGCATCATCAGTTTTTTAGAGAAAAAGAGGAATTTTTCAAAAAGGGTACTGTGATACTTGTCTTTGTGATAGATCATCAAAAAGTCTCTTTTACATTCAAAGTTCTTCACATCTACCTGATGGAGTTTGCCCTCTCTGAGCTCATTTTCCACAGAGATTTTTGAGATACAGGTCAGACATTCACGGTTCATCAATATACTTTTAATCGATTCCGTATGCCCCAATTCAAAAAAGATATTAAGATTATCTACCTTCTCTTTAATGTAATCCAGAAATACTTCTCTGGTTCCTGAGCCCTCTTCTCTAAGTACCCATCTTTTATCTGCAAGTTCATCGATGTAACATGTATCACATAGATTTTTATCGGATGTGACAACCACCAGTTCATCTATCCCTATTTTCTCCTTAATAATATCTGAGCCCGAAACAAACCCTTCTACAAAGCCCACATCAATGCTTCCTTCCTGGATCATCTGTGTGATCTCCTGTGTATTTCCTTCTTTGAGTGTGATCTTGACATCAGGATAAGCGCTCATGTAACTGCAGATAATTGATGGCATCAAATAATCTACGATTGTTGTACTCGCCCCTACACGGATCATCCCTTTATTCTCTGAATTTTTAAACTCATACTCAATATCTGTAAGTTTTTTAAAGATAGGGTCGATCTCTTTATGAAAAGCTCGTCCCACTTCATTCAGTACCAATTTTTTATTTATCCTGTCAAACACAGGTCGTCCCAAAATATTTTCCAACTCTTTAATAGACATAGAGATGGCTGACTGACTTAGCTTCATCTCTTTAGCCACATTGGTTAAATGCCCTGATGCAACTACATTTAAAAAGATCTGCATTTGTCTAAGGGTTAATTTCATATTTTCCTCTTTTGACGCAAATATATTTGATTTATAATCGTCTTTTATTTTATTGATTTCGTATTATATCAAAATTATAGTAGAATTTCAAAAAAGTTATCAATAAATTTGAACTAAAAAAGGAAAGTTATGGCATTTTCTCCTGAAAATCGTGCAGGTACCCTAAGTGGTATCCTGTTTGTTGCTATTTTTGCTGCGGCAGCTACATTTATCGCGGGGCTTGGTCCCATTAAAGCACTTGGTCTCTCACCATTGGTCATTGGTATTGTTATGGGTATTTTCTATGCAAATACACTACATAATAAAATGCCAAAAGAGTGGCAGAGCGGTATCACTTTCTCCGGAAAGAAAATCTTACGTTTTGCCATCGTCATCTATGGATTTAGAATCACATTCCAGCAGATCGCTGCGGTAGGAATGGATGGATTTTTAGTCTCTCTTACCATGCTTACCTCTACACTTATTCTCGGCTCATGGTTAGGTCATAAGATATTCGGTATGGAAAAAGATACTTCTATCCTTACTGCCTCTGGTGCTGCTGTTTGTGGGGCTGCAGCAGTTTTGGCAACGGAGCCTGTACTGAAAGCCGAAGAGTATAAAACAGCCATCGCAGTCTCGATGGTGGTTCTTTTTGGTACCATCTCTATGTTCCTCTACCCCGTTATGTATGAAACCATTATTAAAGATGCAGTAGGATTCCTGCATATGGATCCACGTACTTTTGGTATCTATGTAGGAGGGACCATTCATGAGGTGGCTCAGGTTGTAGCAGTTCCTGCTTCTGTACCGGGAAGTCCTAAAGAGATGGCAGATGCTGCCGTGATCGTTAAAATGACAAGGGTTATCATGATCGCTCCTATGCTTATCGTACTTGGTCTTTATCTCGCATGGGCAGCAAAAAAAGAAGGTGGAGAAAGAAATGAAAAAACCAAACTTGTCATTCCTTGGTTTGCAGTTTACTTCATTATGGTTGCAGGATTCAACTCATTCCATTTGATCCCTCAACACTACGTAGATATTATTAACCAGATCGATACATTCCTGCTTACCATGGCAATGACCGCTCTTGGTATGGGAACGATCTTTGCTAAATTTAAAGGTTTAGGATTGGCTCCTATCTATACAGCAGCAGCTATGTTTGTTTGGCTTGTTGTAGGTGGCTTTATAGTAACCAAAGTTATTGTAGGGGCTTAAATACTTTTCTGTAGAACCGGACAATTTTGGCCGGTTTATCTCCTGCGTCTGTAGCTTAAAGCTTCGAGTATATCTTTTTTCTCTATCTGTTCATGCCTGTTTAAGTCTGCAATCGACCGTCCCACTTTTTTTACAGAGGCAATACTCCTGTGTGAAAGCCCAAACTTTTGTATGGCTCCTTCCAAAATTTTTTGTGCCTCTTCATGCAAGATACAGTAGTTCTCTATCTCATCTTCCGTAAGTTTACCATTTAATCTCTCCTGTCCTCTTCTTTTTTGCATTCTAAATGCCTCTATAACAGCCTCATGCATTGCTTTTGAAGTTACATCTGCTTTGTCTTCACTGCTTACCTCCTGCATCACGACAAAGAGATCTATACGATCAAGAAATGGATCAGAAAGCCTGTTTTGGTATCGTTTTATCTCAACTTCACTACACCTACATACTTGTGTTTTAGAAAGTAGATTGCCACAAGGGCAAGGGTTCTGTGCTGCAATGAACATAATATCTGCTTCATATTCTATTTTGGCATTGACTCTTGCAATATGTACTTTTTTGTCTTGCAGTGGTTCACGCATTGCCTCAAGTATATTTTTAGAAAAGTGTGGAATTTCATCAAAAAATAAAATACCCCGGCTCGCCAAAGCCACTTCACCGATGCGTGCCTGTCCTGAACCTCCTCCAAAGATAGAAGCAGATGTTGCCGTATGGTGCGGTGATCGCATGGGGCGTATCGCCTTAAAGTCCGGCTTTTGCCCATCAAGGAACTGATGCTTTGCTATGGAAAGCAGCTCCTCTTCAAATAAAGGCGGAAGTATATCTCTCATACGTTTGGCAATCATGCTCTTCCCACAGCCAGGGTTACCCTCCATAAAAAAGTTATGCATACCTGCCGCAGCGATCATAGCAGCGCGCTTGGCGATCATTTGTCCTTTAACCTCTTTAAAATCATTTTCATACTTCTGCTCATAATAGTAGATTGTCTTATCTACTGTAAATGATTTTGCATCATAATCAAACTTCTCTACATTTGCTGTAAACGTTTTCTTATTTAACAATACAATTGCCTCACTCAATGTCTCTACTGCAATAAAGTCTACACCTGAAATATGATTAAGATAGCTTATCGACTCTTTGGGAACAATAGCACGTTTAATGAGTCCTTGTTCCTTAAGTGACAAAATAAGCGGGAAAAGAAGGGAACTGCTTTTTACTCGCCCGTCAAGTCCCAATTCACCAAATACAAATAGCCCTTCTTCCTCAAAACTCTTTTTGTTGAGTGCTACCAACAAGGCCAAAGGTAGATCAAAATGAGTTCCATTCTTGTTTTTCAGATCACTGGGTGACAAATTAATCGTAATTTTCAAGGGAGGAAATACAAATTCATTAACCAGAAGTGCGGATTTTACGCGTTCTTTTGCTTCCTGTATATCACTCGATGCCAGTCCAACAACAGCAAAACCCGGCAGACCTTTAGTAAAAGTAGCTTCTACTTCTATGACTTTTGCATTCACCCCTTCGAGTGTCGCACAGGTCAAACGGTTTACAGTCATCTCTTGTTTTACTTTTTGTTTCACTTTTGGTGGTGTACCACTATCTGTTTTTGCATTCATACTATAATCATGACACAGTTTTTTTATTTGATTCAAAAATATGTCAAATTGTCATATTTTCCAGAATCCGTACAGAGAAATCTTATATAATAATTATATAATAGATCATAGGAGAAAACATGGATCACATTGAACAAACTATTAAATTGGCAAGATCTACCAACTGTCAAGATGACAAAAATTTTTTTCAGGCACTTCAAGAAGTTTTGATTTCCATCAAACCACTGATTGCACAACATCCTAAGTATCTTGATCACAATATTCTTCAGCGTATTATTTATCCCAACAGAGAGATACGTTTTAAAATAGAATGGCTCAATGACAACAATCAAACCCAAGTCAATAACGGATACCGTATTCAATTTAACAATGCTCTGGGTCCCTACAAAGGAGGTGTACGCTTTCACCCTTCTGTAAATCCTGATATCCTAAAATTCCTCGCCTTTGAACAGATCTTTAAAAATGCTATTACCGGACTGCATATAGGAGGAGCGAAGGGCGGTTCTGACTTTGACCCTAAAGGCAAAAGTGACAAAGAGATCATGAAATTCTGTCAAGCTTTTATGACATCTTTTTATAACTCTGTAGGTTCTGATGTCGATATATTGGGTGGTGATATCGGTGTAGGTGAACGTGAAGTGGGTTATCTTTTTGGACAATATAAAATACTGACAAATACGTATGGCAGTATTATTACTTCTAAGCCTCTCTCTCTTGGAGGAAGCCAAGGGCGTTCTTCTGCCACAGGTTTTGGGCTTATTTATTTTACACAAAAGCTGCTTGAAGACCAAAATGAGACACTCAAAGGCAAGATCTGCACAATCAGCGGCAGCGGGAACGTTGCCATACATGCGATAGAAAAACTTTATGAAATGGGTGCTGTTCCGGTTACCTGCTCTGACTCCAGAGGAGCTATCCATGACAGTAACGGGATTGATCTTGAACTTCTTAAAAAGATCAAGCTTGAAAGACGGGCATCTTTGGAATATTATGCTATAGAGAGAAAAAATGCTACCTATATTAAGAGGGAGAACTATGATGAGGGGAGTAACTATGTCTGGGAGGTTCCCTGTTTTGCAGCATTCCCCTGTGCTACACAAAATGAATTAGGCAAGAAATGTGCACAAACGCTTATAGACAATGATGTAAAGATCATCGCAGAGGGTGCCAATATGCCTACAATGCCTGATGCGATTGACCTTTTTGTTAAACATAATATTATCTTTGCACCGGCTAAAGCGGCTAATGCAGGGGGTGTAGCAGTCAGTGTACTGGAGATGAGCCAAAATAATTCACTTAACTACTTCTCTGCAGAGGAAGTAGATAAGAAACTGCAAAATATCATGTCCAATATCTACATACATATTAAAAAGACATGTGATGAATATGATCTGGGCATGGATCTTATCTCAGGAGCCAATATCTTAGGCTTTAAACGCGTTGCAGATGCAATGATCGCTCAGGGAGTTTAAACAACTCCCTCCTTAAGCTTTCTTTTCCACTCTTTTTCAAATTTTTTCCGTTTGATATAAGAGAGTTTTTCTATAAAAACTTTACCTTCAAGATGATCTATCTCATGCTGCATCGCAATAGCTAGGAAATCATCATCTTCTATCGTTTGTTTATTTCCATCTCTGTCATAGTATTCTACTCTCACATGCTTGGCACGCTCTATATCTTCATAAAATCCCGGTATAGAGAGACAACCTTCCTGAAACTTCTCTTTTCCATCTGCCTCAATGATCACAGGATTAATCATTTCAAGTGTATTCTCCTTGGGTTGACTCTCCTTGCTCTCTTTCTCTTCAAGCGGAATATTGATGATCAAGGCTCTCAAATCTACTCCTACCTGAATCGCAGCAAGTCCTACACCGTTCTTGGCGATCATTGTATCGTACATGTCATCTAGCAGATCATGCAATGCACCGTCAAAAGATACTACCTCTTTTGAAATAAGTTTCAGCCTTCTGTCAGGATAGACAACAATTTCTCTAAGCATTCTTTTCTATCCTATTTATGAAAAACTTTTCGTTAATACTTTATCAATAAGACCATATTCAACAGCTTCCTTGGAAGACATAAAGTTATCACGCTCTGTATCTTTCTCTATCTGCTTTGGCTTTTTCCCAGTCTTCTCCGCCAAGATCTCATTGAGTGTATCCTTGAGTCTTTGTATCTCCTGAGCCTGTATCTGGATGTCGGTTGACTGTCCCTGTGCTCCACCTGAAGGCTGATGGATCATAATACGGGCATGAGGCAGGGCATAGCGCTTTCCTTTTGTACCTGAAGCTAACAAAAATGCACCCATAGAGGCTGCCTGCCCGATGCAGATTGTTACAATATCAGGCTTAATGTAATTCATTGTATCGAACATAGAAAGTCCAGAAGTGATCACTCCACCCGGTGAATTGATATAGAAATAAATATCTTTATCGGGATCCTGTGCCTCAAGGAACAGCATCTGTGCCACAATGGATGAAGCTACCTGGTCATTCACCTCTCCACTCAGCATAATGATACGGTCTTTCAAAAGACGCGAATAGATATCGTAAGATCTTTCACCTCTGCCTGTCTGCTCTACAACATATGGAATATAACTCATAATCTGCCTTTGTTAGTATATAGAACCCTCTGAATAACCTAAGCATTCACAAAGTGTTCTATAGTTAAATAGATTGTCAAAATCAATCCAAATATACATTAAAATAGTTAATAAGCGGCAATACCTGCTACCTGTTATTCACGCTTTGCTATCTAACTATCAAGCCCTAAAAGTTTACCGAAAAGTTTATCTTCTATCATTCCCATTTTTACTGCTGGGAGAAGATTGTTCTCTTGATAATACTTGATCACCTGCTGCGGATCTTGTCCACTCATCATTGCTTCATAGTAGATTGCCTGAGAGACTTCCTGATCATCCACATTGATTGCTTCTTTTTTCGCCAATGCATCTACGATAAAGGTTGCTTTAACTGAATTCTCCGCCTCTTCTCTTACCTCATCACGAAGTGCTTCTACCTTTTCAGGATTCTCTTGATATACCTTAAGTTCTTCTTCTTTCATCTCTCTTGCTTTGGCATTGATCTTTGCATCGATCTCCTGTTCAACAATATTATGTGGCAATGCAAAGTCAAAATGTTTTACCAAAGCTTCAATCAGTTCGGGTTTTAATTTTTCATTATAGACTTTTGAAGTCTTCTCTGAAACGATCTGCTCTTTGAGCTTCTCTTTAAGTGTATCAAGTGTTGCCTTTTCATCAGAAAGAAGTTTTTGTGCCAATGCATCATCAAGCTCAGCCTCTTTTTGCTCCTGGATCTCATGAAGTGTTACTTTGAATGTTGCCTCTTTCCCTGCAAGATCCGCTGACTGATACTCTTTGGGGAATGTGACGACTACATCTTTTTGCTCATCATATTTCATACCGATGATCTGCTCTTCAAACCCAGGGATGAACTGTCCCGAACCGATCTTAAGGTTGAATTTTTCGGCTTTCCCACCGTCAAATGCTACACCGTCCACAAAACCTTCAAAATCAATCAGTGTCATATCACCATCTTTTACTGCTCTTTTTCTTTTTATCTTCTCAAATGGTGCATTTTGTGAAGCAATCTCTTTAAGCTTTTCATCCACTTCTTTTGCTGTAGCTGTCGGTTTTTTAAATGTTGGAACTGCCTTCTCATACCCTTCTGCCTTCACATCCGGTCTTAAAGAGAGTTCAAGTTCTACTTCGATCTTATCCTCTTTTTTATCATACTTCTTAAAGATAGGCTCACCAATGATGTCTGCAGCATTGATTCCTGCTTCAGCAATTCCCATATCCATAAGTGCTTTAAGTGCTTCAGACTCTGCATCCTGTCTCAGTTTGTCGCCATGAAGTTTCTTGACAATATGTGGAGGTACTTTACCTTGCCTGAACCCGTCTACTTTCATCTGTTTCCCGGCTTCACGTGCCAATCTATCAATATTTGCTTCAATTACACTGTTCTCAACAGCCCCACTTACCAATATATTGGCATCATCAATTTTCTTTACTGTAACTTTCACTACAATCCTTTGTATGTTTATAATTCCGTGATTTTATCTAAAATTTAATAAGAAACGAATATTAAGTAAAAATATGGATATAATCCGCCTATGAAACAAACCCATCAACTTATCCAAAAATGGTATAAAGATCACGGAAGAGTTGATCTTCCATGGCGTACGACTAATGATCCCTATCACATTTATCTGAGTGAAGTCATGCTTCAGCAGACACAAGTCAAGACAGTCCTTGAACGTTATTATTTTCCTTTTTTAAAAAAGTTTCCTACCCTAAAAAAATTAGGGAATGCACCACTAGATGATGTATTAAAAATGTGGGAAGGTCTGGGATACTATAATCGCGCTAAAAACTTACATAAAACTGCGGGAGCGGTAAATGAATTACCTTCGGATATAGACGCATTGATCAAGCTCCCTGGTATAGGAAAAAATACTGCCCATGCAGTCGCAACATTTGCATTCAAAAAAGCTGTACCCATTATGGAAGCCAATGTGAAGCGTATCCTCTGTCGTCTGTATAAACTCAAAACACCTACAGACAAAACACTTTGGGAAATAGCCTATGATTTGGTAGATAAAGAGAATCCTTTTGACTATAACCAAGCGATGATGGACATTGGGGCAACACTTTGTACCCCTAAAAATCCTTCATGTGACACTTGCCCTCTTCACGACATTTGTCAAGGACAAGAGGAGCCAACACTCTACCCTACAAAGAAAAAACGTATGGTACCAACACGAGAAGAGAACATTATGATTTCAGTTTATAACGACAAACTCTCTCTCACGCAGAGAAGTGGCAAATTTCTCCATGGGCTCTGGGGATTTCCTTCTCTTGAAGTACCCCTGTGTGCGTCAGAGTACATTGGTGATGTATCCCATGCCTATACACATTTTAAACTAAAGTGCAAAGTCTACGTCTATGATACGCCCAACAAGGAGGAAGAACACTATTTTACTACAGCACAGATACAAAAGCTGGCTATCTCAAAAGTGGATAATAAAATAGTTAAATTGTATTTAGATACAATACAGACATATTAATATTGGATTTGATGATGAACAAAAAAGAAGAATTTGAACAAGCTGTCACAAAAATACTAGAACTTCTAGGGGAGGATCCTAAGCGTGAAGGACTCATTAAAACACCAAGCCGTGTAGCCAAAGCACTACAGTTTCTTACAGAGGGGTATGACCAAGACCCTGAAGAGATACTCAATCAGGCACTTTTTACCACCTCTAACGATGAGATGGTCTTGGTACGTGACATAGAATTTTACTCAATGTGTGAACACCACATGCTGCCCATCATCGGGCGTGCCCATGTAGCATATATCCCAGATGGTAAAGTAGTAGGACTTTCTAAAATCCCTCGCATTGTCAATGTCTATGCCAGACGCCTGCAGATACAAGAGCAGATGACCGAACAGATAGCCGATGCTATTTTAGGAACCATCAAACCTAAAGGGGTTGCCGTAGTAGTACATGCCCGCCATATGTGTATGGAAATGAGAGGAGTACAGAAGATTAACTCTACGACGGTCAGTTCTGCCCTTCGCGGACTCTTTAAAAGTGATGAGCGTACCAGAAGTGAGTTCTACAACCTCATCAATACCCCTACTCCTTCCAATTTCTAAACTATTGTTTCAGTAACCAGGAGAGGGCTTTTTCTCTCTCTTTAAAGAATTTTGATTTCCCTTTCATCAGGTGACTCATCATTTTTACAGAAAGCTCTTCCCATTTTTTATTACCGACAATAGCCATTTTATCAAACGCATTACGATGCTTAAGTCCAAATTTCATATCATCCCAGCCTGCCAAAAGTTCCCAGCCTGTAAAATCTCTCATATCTACCAAAAGATCGACTTCCAGTCCTTTTGCTTCTTTCAGAGCTTTATCGATCATCGGAACAAAAGTCTTATAATCCTCATGTGTCAACTTTCCGAGCATAGAGAGTTCTACAAACACTTTTTTTTTCGTTCTTTTGATAGCAATACTTATTCCATGTTCTTTTATTGTTTTTGCCATAGTGTATCCTTTTATTTAAATATATATACTTTATTATTATAGCACAGTCAGAGCTTGGTACAAATCAAGTGAACATAACCTAACTAGGAGTATAATTCTCCTCTTTATACATCTGTTTTTATGTTAGTTTAAGAAAAACTCCGTATTATGCAGAAAACTAATTAGGACTAAATATCTCTTAATTAAAAATGAAACTCGTTCTCAAAGGAAAAACATGAACGTCTATTTAGACAATAATGCAACCACCATTGTTGACCCGCAGGTTTTTGCAGAGATGGAACCCTATTTTGTACAAAAATACGGTAACCCAAACTCCCTGCACTCCTATGCCAGCGATACACACCCCGGACTGAAAACTGCCATGGAAAAAATTTATGCGGGGATACATGCACCCAAAGAGGACTCCGTGGTCATTACATCATGTGCTACAGAGAGCAACAACTGGGTACTCAAAAGTATCTACTTTCAGTATATTCTTACTGGTAGAAAAAACCATATTATGGTCTCTGAAGTAGAGCATCCTTCGGTCATAGCCACTGCAAAATTTATAGAAAGTTTGGGATGCAGGGTCACCTACCTTCCTATTAACAGTGAAGGGATCGTTGAGGCAGAAACCGTAAGAGACAATATGACAGACAAAACTGCTTTGGTTTCCGTGATGTGGGCAAACAATGAGACCGGTGCCATCTTCCCTGTCGAGGAGATAGGAGCGATCTGTGCAGAGCATAATGTCCTTTTTCATACTGATGCTGTACAGGCTATTGGAAAGATCCCTGTAGATGTACAACAATTTAATGTCGACTATCTTACATTCTCTGCCCATAAATTCCATGGACCAAAAGGGGTAGGTGCTCTTTACATCAAAAAAGGTAAAGAGCTTACTCCTTTGCTGCATGGTGGTTCACAAATGGGTGGATACCGTTCTGGTACACTCAATGTTGCTGGTATTGTAGGCATGGGAAAAGCCATGGAGGCTGCCGTAGATGCACTCGATTATGAGATGACAGAGATCAGAGAGATCAGAGATGCTTTTGAAGATGAGCTACTCAAAATAGAAGATACTTTTGTAGTTACACCTAGAGAGAAAAGAACCCCCAATACCATTTTGATCTCATTTAGAGGGATCGAGGGTGAATCTATGCTATGGGATCTTAATCGTGCAGGTATCGCTGCGAGTACAGGATCTGCCTGTGCCAGCGAGGAACTGGAAGCAAACTCTGTCATGGAAGCCATCGGTGCAGCGGAAGACCTGGCACACACAGCCATACGTTTTTCACTCAGCCGATATACCACAGAGGAAGAATTGGAGTACACATTGAAAGTAGTAAAAGCTGCTGTTATAAGACTTAGAGGTATCTCCAGTTCTTATGCCTATGCTCCAGAAGGTCATGAAAGTGGATTAGACGCTCACCATTAATAAGGGCAACCACATAGGGTTGCCCCCTTGTGGGTACCCAAATACATATGGTAGAAATATACAAAACAAAGGAAAGTTATGGGAATGGATAGTTTAATAGGCGGTACCATCTGGGATGAGTACAGCCAAAAAGTAACCGATTTGATGAATAACCCGCAAAATATGGGTGAGATTACCGAAGAACAGGCCAAAGAGATGGGTGCCACACTCATTGTCGCTGATTTTGGTGCGGAAAGTTGTGGAGATGCCGTAAGACTCTACTGGGCAGTTGATCCTAAAACCGATAAAATTTTAGAGTCTAAATTTAAAAGCTTTGGATGCGGTACCGCTATCGCTAGTTCAGACACTATGGCAGAGCTTTGTAAAGACAAAACTGTCGATGAAGCAGTGAAGATCACCAATATCGATGTAGAAAAAGCGATGCGTGATACACCGGATACCCCTGCTGTACCGCCACAAAAGATGCACTGCTCAGTGATGGCATATGATGTCATCAAAAAAGCAGCAGCACAATACAAAGGTGTGGATATGGAAAGCTTTGAAGAGGAGATCATTGTCTGTGAATGTGCCCGTGTTTCTCTCTCTACACTGAGAGAGGTGATCCGTCTGAATGACCTTACAACGGTTGAACAGATCACTGACTACACCAAAGCCGGTGCTTTTTGTAAATCATGTATCCGCCCCGGAGGACATGAAGAGAAAGATATCTATCTAGTCGATCTTCTTGAAGAGTATGAAAAAGAGAAAATAGCAACGGCGGCAGATGCTTCTGCTTCAGGAGAAAATTTGGATTTTGCTCAAATGACCGTTGTTCAGAAACTCAAGACTGTAGACAAAGTGATCGATGAAAATATCCGTCAAATGCTTATTATGGACGGTGGAGATATGGAGATTTTAGACATTAAAGAAAATGGACAGCATATCGATATATATATAAGATATTTAGGTGCCTGTAACGGCTGTGCCAGCTCAAGTACTGGTACACTTTTTGCTATCGAAAACATTCTCAAAGAAAAAATTGATGAGAACATCAGGGTATTACCTATCTAATTTCCAAAGGGCATATAGATGATCACCTATACGCCCTCTTTTATAAACAATCTTTTGCAGGAGTATACTATGAAAGGCTATCACTTATGGTAAATAAAGAACAAATTCAGGAAAAACTTACTCAGGTTATTTACCCCGGATTTAAAAAAAATATTGTCGATTTTGGTTTTATACAGGAGATCACTATACAAAACAGCGTGGTTTTCATCCTTTTGGACATCCCTTCTGCTGCACCCGAAATAGAGACCCAGCTTCGTGAAGAGATCAGCAAACGGCTCTCGTTTTTAGGGGACATTAAGATAGAACTTTCCATTACAAAACCAAAAATGCCAAGAGAAACCAGTTCTAACGGCAAAAATGTACTGCCAAATATTCAAAATTTTGTCATGGTAAGCTCTGGAAAGGGTGGCGTAGGAAAATCAACAACTACAGTCAACCTTGCTATTGCACTTGCACAACAGGGCAAACGTGTAGGACTTCTGGATGCCGATATTTATGGACCAAATATTCCCAGAATGATGGGGATAGAGGGTGAACAGCCTGTTTTTCTCGGAAAAACAATCAAACCGATTTTGGCACACAATGTTAAAGTAATGTCCATTGGTTCCTTAGTAGAGAGAGGTGCCTCACTCATCTGGAAAGGAGCCATGGTCACACAGGCGATAGAGCAAATGCTTGAAGATATCAAATGGGGTAATCTGGATGTACTGCTTTTTGATATGCCTCCCGGTACGGGGGATGCCCAGCTTGCATTGGCACAAAGCCTTCCTGTTACGTCCGGTGTATGTGTCACTACCCCTCAAAAAGTAGCACTGGATGATACCATTCGCAGTATGGATATGTTCACTCAACTCCATATCCCAATTGCCGGTATTGTAGAGAACATGAGCGGATTCATTTGCCCTGACAGCGGTAAAGAATACGATATCTTCGGCAAAGGAACCACTCAACCTCTTGCAGATGCCTACCAGACAGAAGTCTTGGGAGAAGTACCCATAGAACCTACCATAAGAGAGGGAGGAGACAGCGGTCTGCCTATTATGGTTTTAGCTCCAAAGTGTGAAACATCCAAACGCTACCAGGATATGGCCAATAAACTTTGGAAAAAACTGCTTGAAGTCAATGAAGAGGGTGGAGTCAATAACGAAACCATCCAACCTACTGTTTTTTAATGCATATTCTGGGTATAACTATTTCAAATAAAAAAGTTTCGGTTTTGTTCCTGCTTCAGGCTTGAGGGTAAAATGTTCCCTCTCTTTTAGCACTTTGCTGATTTCACTGTTTTCATCATCCAGATCACCAAAATAGCGTAATTTGGCAGGACAGGTGATTTGACAGGCAGTAGTAGTTTCCCCTCGTGCCAGTCGGGTGTCAGCACAAAATATGCATTTATCTGTTACATGGTTTTTCTCATCCACATACCGCGCATCGTAAGGACATGCCTCCATGCAGGCTCGGGTAAGGTCACATTTATCCTGATGTAATCGTACAATCCCGTTTTCATCCACGTAGATCGCACCATTTGGACATGCTTTCAAACAAGGAGCATCCTGACACTCTTGACATTGCATCTGCATAAAAGAGATTTCACTTCTGTCTAAATCCCAAAAATCCCCTTTAACCAAGGCATCTTCCTGAATCCAGAGTCTGTGATTTTTAGCCCCCAAATCTATACCATTTTCCTCTTTACAAGCCACTTCACACGCGTGACAGTTGATACAGAGCTTATAATCAAAGGCCATTCCGTAATTTGCCATCAAAGTTTCCTTATCGTCACATTTGTTTCATGCATCGTTGCACAACCGTATATCTTTTCGAATTTATCTTCAAGTATCATATTGTCACTTGCTCCCTTACCGAAAGCATGGGTCATTTCTCTGGAGTGTATGCCAAAACCATGAGAGAGCCAAAGAACCTGCGGTGCTATTTTATTGGTAGGATAGGCTTTAATCACAATACTTGAAACACTGCTCATGACAGCCACACTGTCGCCGAGTTTAATACCTTGACTATCCGCAACATTATTATTGATCCAAAGATAGTTTTCTTCCTGAAAATCTTTTAACATCTCATTATTGGCTGTTGCACTTTGTGTTGTGGTAACATATCGTCCCGTAATCACCCTAAATGCCTCTTTGGGAACTTTGAAATCATAATGGTCTTTCCAAGCGGGGATAGGATCAAACCCATGTTCTTCCAACTTTTTTAGATAACAATGAACTTTATAGTTTCTCTCAACAGTATAGTGTCGTTTCTCTTTTGGATAGTATTCATAATAGTTATTAAAAATCTCTTTTTGTCTATCAATATAAGGATGCCAGACACCTCTTTTTTTCAACGAATCATACACTTTTTTTCCAAATTGTGCTGTAATTAATTTTTTATTCCGCGTCGTAATATCATATTTATAGAGTTCAGCCATATTATAACCGCCTTCTGTAAAAGCTTTTTCCTTGCCATAATCTTTGATACTCTCCTGCAGATCTTCATCATATTTTGCACTTACTTTGAAAAGTGGTACAGAAAGTTTCTTTCCTAGTCCTTTCAGGATATCCTGCATACTTTTACTTTCGTACATCGGCTTTATAGCCTGATTACGTAAAGCCAGTGAAGGTTCAAGGCGGTTGAAACTTACAACCATATCTTCTCGTTCCAAAAAGGTACACTCTGGTAAAATAACATCTGCCATAACAGCTGTATCGCTTGGCATGGTATCTAATACAACTACCAGATCCATCATATTGAGCATTTTTTTTGTCTTTTCAATATTCGGCATATTTTGCATAAGATTATGTTTACGAATAAACATGGCTTTAACAGGATAAGGAGAAGCATTGGTAACAACTTTATCTCTGAAATTTAACCAGCTGCCTCCTTTTCTGGAACCATATACAATACCATCCAAATCAAATCTGTCTACTGTATTATTGTATAGTGGTTCATTGATCTCTTCTTCGTGAAGATGAAAGGGTTTACCAAAGATGATCCCACCCTTACGGTTAATACTGCCTGCCAAAGCATTAATAAGCACCATTGCACGCCTAAACTGGAAATCATTTTGGCTCCAAACACTTCTTCTTCCCAAATAGTAGAGTGGATGGGAAGCGGCAAAGAACTCTTTGGTAATACGCTTAATTTTTTCTGCAGGAATATGTGTTTTTGATTCAGCCCATTTTGCAGTGTATTTTTCAGAAAGAATATGTTTTTTGAGTTTGTCAAAATCTTTGAAATATGTTTTAACATAGGCTTTGTCATACAGTTCATCTTTAATAGCAATATATATCATGCTCAGACAAAAAGCCAGATCGGTTCCCGGATTGATAGGAAGGTATTCATCTGCTTTTATGGCAGTCATCGTACATCGTGGATCAAGAACAACCAGTTTTTGTTTTGCATGAAGCATATCTACACTGTCCGGAGTAATGAGTGATTCGTATCTGTTCGCGCCACTGATAATCATATAATCACTACCGGCAACATCCATCTCTCCCACATCACCAATAGTAAGTTGCGTTGCTCCTAGTTTGGTATTGAGGCAGATGCTTCCTTCATCCAAAAAATTGGCACTCCCCAGTTTCGAACCGAAAAATTTAATATATTCATCTTTATTAAATCCTTCACCGTTACAGTAGGCTACTGTAGAACGGTTATCTTTTTCTTCATCTATAATCTTGACAAGTTTGTCTTTGATATATTCGTAAGCTTCATCCCATGTAACACGCTTGTACCGTCCATCACCTCTTTTCCCCATTCTTATAAGCGGATATTTGAGTCTATCTTTATCATACACTGCCTGTATAGCGGCGTTCCCTTTGGGGCATAGCATATTACGGCTTTTTGGAAAATAGTGATTGGGGTTTAGTTTCGTAATGATATTCTCTTCGATACGAGCAAATCCGGCACATTTATTTCGGCACATATTGCACAGATAGGGTACATCTTCTGCACTTTTTTTAGATGTTTTGGTAGTAGATAACGGCATTGCCATAGCAGAAGAGGCATAGACACACAAAGAGACACTGCCCTGTAAAAATTTTCTTCTGGAAACTTCTATTTTTTTCATGAAAACATTATAGCAAAAAGTTTGAAATGCTCATAAAAAAAGAAGTCTAATATAGAGATTTCCAACAAACATGTTACCGTTTGTTGGAAAATGGGAAAGTGCTTCTTAGTGACCCTCTTCCTCATCAAGATTAAAGGCTCTTGTTCCTACATAGTAAAGAAGGATACAAAGACCAAGACCACCAAGGGCAATCATAATTTCTGTAGCACTTGGAAAGTATTCAATCCACTCAGGTGGAAGCTGATACTCTGTTATTTTCATCATTTGAAGTGGTTTAACCTGTGTATCATGTACAAGGTTGTAGCGCATAAAGAAAATACCAACCATACCAATCAGTGATGCCCAAAACATTAAAACAGGACTCTTGCCAAAATCTTTCAAAATAACAGCCAACGGGATCAGCATTGCACAAATCACTTCTGTCCAAAATGCTCCCGTATGAAGCATATGATGTGCAACGTCTGCACGTGTTGGCATACCACCATACATATCAGTAAGCAGTTTCCATGTCATAAAGAAAATCAAAATTGAAATAAGTAATCCCTGAATCTTTGCAAGACCTTCCAAAAGTTTTTTAACCTTTTCGTCTGTAAAATTAAGTTTATATCTGAATCCCATAACAATGAAAGACAAATAGATTCCTGTAATGAATGCTGTTAGAATAAAGTATGTTGGATAATACACTCCATTAGAGATAGTTCTGGCATTCAAAAAACCAAAAACACCGCCAAGATTAGAGTGTGCGGCAAGACCTACAAGCAATCCAGTAAGACCAAATATCTTAGCTTTTTTCATATCGTTATTAAGTAGGAAATAAAACTCAATGATCATAAATGTCAAGTAAAGGCCATACAGTGTTCCCATCCACCAGATAGCTGATGTCAAGCCTGGGCTTAATACATTATAAATCATCATTCTAACTGGGTGACCAATTTCAAATGCGATTACAGCAAACCCTGCCAAAATTGTAACAATTGAACCGAAAATTGCTCTTTTAGAAATCATTGTAAAATCTTTAAAACCAAATACATCTCCCAATGAACCAACAATACAAAATCCCGTTGAGCTGACAACAAAGAATATATATACAGCAATCAGCAGTCCCCATGGATGTTGTCTTGTAACACCATAAGCTTCATGCCCATGTACCAAATAATTGGATACACCAATAACAAACATTGCCAACATTGCCAATGTTGCTACAGCAATTAACATATTTAAAGGAGTTTTTTCAAATCCCAAAATTGATTTTAATGAAAAATCTTCTTTTAATGGAATATTTAATGGACCTATTTTCATTCTCTACTCCTTATGTTAGGTAAAATAATTTTGGATTAGTACCAAGATGTGCTTTTAAACTAAAGTGTTCTCTTGTTCTAAGCAACTCGCTAATCTCACTGTTTGGATCATCTAGATCACCAAATGTTCTTACTTTTGTCGGACATGTATTTTGACAGGCTGTCGTTGTTTCACCACGAGCCAGTCTAGTATCTGAACAGAAAGTACATTTATCTACTGTCATTGTTCTGTCGTCCACATATCTTGCATCATAAGGACAGGCATTCATACAGTATGAACACAAAATACATTTCTCACTGTCGACTCTTACCACATGGTTTTCATCATAATACGTTGCATGTGTAGGACATACTTCCTGACAGGGAGCATCCTCACATTGCTGACACTGACTTGGTAAAAATGCTGCTGATGCAATATCTAAAAGGGGCCATTCACCTTTTGGATCGTTCCCTCCGACCCAAATACGATGTTTTTCTGCTCCAAGCTCTACACCATTCTCCTCTTTGCATGCAACTTCACATGCTTTACAGTTAATACAGTTTTTATAATCTAACGCCATTCCATATCTAGCCATGATTACACCTTCCTTATTTCTACATTGGTTTCATGCATAACAGCAGCACCATATACTGGCTCAATCTTATCTTCAATCAGTAATGCATCATTTGCACCATTTCCGTAAGCCATTTCCATCTCTTCACTACTTCCACCAAAACCATGAAGCATAAAAATTTGGTTTGGTGCAATTTTATTGGTGGGATAGGCCATAATTGTTACTTTTCCTATACTACTTTTCACTTCCACTTTATCACCAAATTCAATGCTCATCTCTTCACATTTTTGATTATTGATCCAAATATAATTGGTAGGGATAAGATCTCTAAGCATCATATTATTGGTTGTCCCACTCTGTGTAAATTGTGCGTGGCGACCAGTTACCAGTCTAAACTTACCTTCTGGCACAGAAAATGCCATATCATCATGCCATGTGGGCATAGGATCAACACCTTTTTTAGCCAAATTCTTAAAGTTAACTACTACTTTAAGACTATCACCTTTCACACTATAATTTTTCTTGCTCTCAGGATAATATTGAAATTCATTCGGATTAAGTTGTTGATGATATTTATCCATATTTGGATAAAACACACCTTTTTCTTCCAATGTTTCCCAAGCTTCTTTACCAAATGCTTTTACAATTTTTTCTTCATTTTGCTCATGTACCGGTTTTTCCCAAGGTTCAGCAAGGTCAAATCCATTTTCTTTATAATACTTTTCAATCTCTTCAGCACTCATACCTTTAGTATCATCCTGAACATCTTCATCATATTTTTGGGTAATTTCCCAAAGTGGTTTAGAGAGTTTTTCTGCTAATTCTCTATAGATTTCTTCAGGTACTTTTGTTTCAAATAGAGGTTTAACGGCTGCTTTTCTCTGAACAATAGCAGGTTCTAAACCACCATAACTTGCTACAGGAGAAGTTCTTTCAAGATAAGAAGCTTCCGGTAAAACTACATCAGCAAACATAGTTGTGTCACTTGGAAGGATGTCAATCATTACATTTAGATCCATTTTTCTAAGAAATGCTTCAGTTTTTTTCGTATTTGGTACACCGCTCATAGGATTATGTTTTCTCATAAACATTGCTCTTACAGGATATGGTGCTTTTCCTTCAAGTACCATATTTCTAAAGACGATCCATGAACCCGTTTTCGAAGCAGGAATAGCAATACCTTCTTTGTCAAATCGGGATTTGACCTGAGCATACAACGGTGCATTAATATCTTCTTTAGGTAATGCAAGTTTTTGTCCGTAAATAATCCCACCTTTTTTATCAAGATTTCCACTTAATCCTTGGAAAATTGCCATAGCACGTCTTAATTGAAAGTCATTTTTAGAAAAAACACTTCTTCTACCCTGATAGTAGATAGGAGATCTTGCTGCCATGAATTCTCTGGCTGTTTTAACAATCTCTTTTGCAGAAATATTAGTAAGTTTTGCAGCCCATTCCGGAGTATAGTTGTGAGATAGTATATGTTGTTTATAATCCTCAAAACCCTCCATATGTTTGGCGGCAAAATCTTTATCATACAACTCTTCTGTTAGCACTACATACGTTAATGCAAGGACAAAAGCCAAGTCCGTTCCAGGATTTACTGCGTACCATCTGTCAGCTTTTGCTGCCGTATTGGTAAATCTTGGATCTAGTACAATAGTTTTTAGTCCTCTACCTTTACTTCTTTTAAATAGATCCATAGTATCTGGTGTAATAATTGCTTCTGCTCTGTTTGCACCTGCAATAATAAGATAATCTGCATTATTTAAGTCTGCCTCACCATACGTTCCAATAGTATTGACATATCCACCAAGTACAGTCTCAAGGCAGATACTGATCTCATCCACATAGTTTGGAGAACCGATTTTATCACCTACTAAAACTTCAAAACCTTCTTTTGAAAGACCTTCCCCGTTACAGTAACCAATCGTTGCACGGTTGTCTTTCTCTTCATCAAGGATCTGCTTAATACCTTTAAATTTATCTGTTCCATTTAAAATAGCATCATACGCTTCTTCCCAGGTAACTCTTTTATATTTTCCGTCACCTCTTTCACCAATTCTTACCATTGGGTACTTTAGACGATCCGGATCATACATAGTTTGAATACCTGCATTACCTCTTGCACAAAGCATATTTCTTGATTTCGGAAAATATGGATTTGGATTTAGTTTAGTTACAATGCCATCTTCAACTCTTGCAAATCCTGCACATTTATTTACACATATACCACATAAATAAGGTACATCCTCCGCTTTTTTAGTACTTGTTTTTGTTGTGATTGTACTGGGTATGCCACTCTGTGATGGTTTATGCTCATCATGACCTGCCAAAAGATTGGTCACGCCTACGCTAGAACCACCAACAACACTTAAAGCAACACTACCCTGAAGAAATTTTCTTCTAGATACTTCAACCTGCATTAGGTACCCTCCTTCTATAAAAATTATTGCTTAATAAATAGGAGAAAAAGACTCCTATTTATAAGAATACGTTATATTCTATAGTAGTTAGACTTATATAAATATGATTTAAATCAAGAATTAACGTTTTTTATATAAAAATTCCAATATTTTTACGTCAAATTTATTATAATATAAATTTGACTAATATTAATTATAAATAGAGATAATAATAAATATTATTGAATGATTTTTTCTACTAGCATTTGTAAAGTCACATTCCCTCTAAAATTATTTTCATTCACTGTATAAATCACATCTACCTTTGAACCTGCCTCATAGACATCACATGTTTTAAACTGTACTCCCGCCATAACAATGCCATCTTGCACAAAAGAAAATCGTAAATGCTCTCCCTTTTTCCCCATACTAACTGCCTGAAGTATTTCAACGTTGCTACTGATAAATTTAGGTCTAGGATTTCCCTGTCCATAGGGTTCATATTTTTTCACAAGATTTGTAAGTTCAAATGAAATATCTTTAAAATGGAGTTCTCCTATAATATCCCGGTCTGTTTCCTCTTTTATGTAGTTACCCTGCGTATAATTTTTCTGAAGTTGCTTTTTAAAGCATTCCAGATTCTCTGTTTTTAAAGACAAACCTATAGCAGCCTGATGTCCTCCAAACTTCTCCAAGCAGCTTCTACAGCTCTGTGTAATCCCAAAGAGATCACAGGAATCAAAGCTTCGTCCGCTTCCTTTAAGTATCCCTTTCCCATTATCAGAAAGTACTATACAGGCTTTCCCATAATGACGTGCTACTCTTGCAGCAACGATGCCTACCACACCTTCATGCCACGCTTCACCCTCTACTACAATGACTTTATCTTCAGGATTTGCCTGTATCAGTGCTTTGGCAGTGATCTCCTGCTCTGTGGCTTTACGTGCATTGTTAAAGTCTATCAAACGTTCTAGTCTTACTCTGGCATCATAGATGTTTGTAGAAGCCAAAAACTCTACAGCATACTTGGCATTATCCATGCGTCCTGCAGAGTTAAGCAATGGTGCTAAAAAAAAGCCTATATCTTCTGCATTGAGTACCTCTTTTTGACTATGTTCCAAAAAAGCTTTAATTGCTGGTCTAGTGCTTTTGTTTAGTGCCTCTATCCCTGCATTAACCATCGCTCTGTTGATGTGTTGCAAAGGCATCATATCAGCGATGATAGCAATGGCAACCAATTCCATATAAGGCATCATATTTATTTTGATATTTAGTGCATTTTTAAGAGAGGCAATGAGATACCAAGCTATCTGTGCACCACAGACATCAGTATAGGGAAAGGTACATGCGTCTTGTTTCTGGTCGATGATAGCATAACACTCAGGCACTTCAGGAGGAAGCAAATGATGGTCGGTAATAATCAGTTCTATCCCCTCTTCTTTACAAAGCTTTGCTGCATAGACTGCTGAAATACCATTATCCACAGTAATTGCTAAATCTGTCCCTACAATACGAGGTATAATATTGGCAGAGAGTCCATAGCCATCTTTAAAACGATTAGGAATAATCCACTCTATATCATACGCTATCTCTTCAAAAAAAAGTCTCATAAGTGTGGTAGAGGTAACTCCATCAACATCATAATCGCCAATTATGGTTATTTTTTCTCTGTTTTTTATGGCCTGAACTATACGTTCTGTAGCTTTGTCCATATCTTTAAATGTAGAAGGATTGGGGAGGTCTTTTAAAGAGAGAAAACCCTCTTTAAAACGTGAAATTAAAATTTTTTCTAACGCTTCAAACGTTATGATGGAGGACATTTACTTTTTATGTACCATAGATGCTTTGACAAAAGCTAAAATGGTAGGATTAACATTTTGCAATCTTGAAGTAAATTCAGGATGGAACTGTACACCTAAAAACCAGGGGTGCTCTTTTACTTCCACTGCTTCTATAAGACCATGGGATTCACCGGTAATATCCATACCTTTTGCTTCCAAGGCTTCTCTATATTTCGGATTCGCTTCATAACGGTGTCTGTGTCTTTCATAAATTACCGGTGCATCATAGGCAGCTCTAAGATTTGAACCCTCTTTAGTCTCACACTCATACTCTCCAAGCCTCAGTGTTCCACCCATAGGTGAAGTGGTTGTACGTATCTGTTTTGCTCCACCTGCATCAATGAATTCATCAATAAGATATATTAATGGATCAGGTGTGTTTTTATTGAATTCTACAGAATTCGCTTCTTTAAGCCCCAGTACATTTCTGGCATATTCTATCATAGAGAGTTGCATACCCAGACAGATACCGAGGAATGGTACTTTATTCTCTCTTGCATACTGGATCGCTTCTATTTTACCCTCTACACCACGTTCACCAAAACCACCGGCAACCAAAATACCATCACAGTCATTAAGGTATTTTCCTGCCCCATCATCTTCAACTTTTTCAGAGTCGACCCATTTAATATTGACTCTGCTGTCAAGATGTGCACCTGCATGGATCAGTGCTTCAGTCAGTGATTTATAAGACTCTTTAAGATCAAGATATTTACCTACAAAGGCTATTTTTACTTCATCATTTGGCATAATGATTTTATGTACAAGATCGGTCCATTCATCCATTTTAGGTTGACAATTTTCAAGATCCAGCTGTTTACAGATCGGTGTAAGAATATCCTGTCTTAAAAAATTCAGTGGTACCTGATAGATTGTTGAAGCATCTTCAGCAACGATTACTGACTCTTCATCTACATCACAACTGTAAGCGATCTTTCTCTTGATCTCATTAGAAACGGGCACTTCAGCTCTAAGTACCAGCATATGGGGAGCAATACCAATACGTCTAAGTTCCTGTACAGAGTGTTGTGTCGGTTTTGTTTTAAGTTCTCCGGCAGCTTTAATATAAGGAAGCAGTGTTACATGGACATTCATTACACGAGAACGACCCAATTCATGCTTTATTTGTCTGATGGTTTCAAGGAAAGGAAGCCCTTCAATATCTCCTGTAGTTCCACCTAATTCTACAATGAGAATATCTTTCCCCTCACCTGCACGAAAAATTCGTTCTTTGATCTCATTGACAATATGCGGTACAACTTGAATCGTTTTACCAAGATACTTCCCTTTACGCTCATTTTCAATAACTGTTTTATAGACAAGTCCTGTTGTAAAGTTATTGTTTTGTGTTAAAGAAGTATCTAAAAATCTTTCATAATGTCCTAGATCCAGATCGGTCTCAGCACCATCTTTGGTAACAAATACCTCTCCGTGTTCCAAAGGAGACATCGTTCCGGGATCCACGTTTATATACGGATCAAGTTTTAAAACACCAACTCTTTGACCCGTATGCTTTAACAATGTACCTATGCTTGCAGCAGTAATCCCTTTTCCTAAGGAACTAAGAACACCACCTGTAACAAAAATATATTTTGTCTGTTTTTCACTCATAAACACTTTTTCCTTTTTATGCAACAATTGGCATAATGATTGTAATAAAATTATTGTCTTTTACAATAAATGGTAAACTTGGTTCATTAAATTCAATAGTAAATTCATTTTTATCAATTTGTGAAATAAAATCTAAAATATATTTACTGTTAAAACACAGTTCAAATTTTTCATTCAGACCAGTATTTATTTCCAATTCTGTTTTTGCTTCAACATTATCTGCACTTAAAGAGTTAAAAATAATAACATCAGATAATAGTGTCATTTTGATTTCTTGGGAAATAGTTGTGATCATTTTAATAGCATCAATCATCTCTTTTTTAGGTAAAAGAATTTGATGTTTTGTTGAATTTGGTACGATTCTTTGATAATCAGGAAATTTTCCATTGATCAGTCTGGTATAGAAAAAATAGTTTTCATTGGAGATAATTAAATTGGTTTCATCAAAGAAAATATCTATCTGATCCAAAAAGAGTTTTTGTATTTCCAAAATAGCTTTTTTAGGTACGATCAAAGAGAGTACTTCAGCATTGTTTCCAGGTATAGATGCTATTGCCAATCTTCTAGTATCTGTACCGACAAGATCTGTTGAATCATTTTTGATATTAATAAGTGCACCGTTAAGTTCAAATTTTGGATTATTTGTATCAATGGCAGGTGATATTTTTTTAAGATTTTGAATAAGACTTAAAGAATCCAATGTGATTTGAGGTTTATCTTCTATAGTTGGAAAATTAGGATAAGAATTGGGATCAAAGATAGGAAGTTTAAATTTAGAATGTTTTTGTTTCACAATTAGTGTATTATCTAAAAGTTCTAAAATGATTTCATCATCTTTTAAAATACGAATAATATCAAGCAGTTTTTTACCGTTTGCAGTAAAAGAACCTTCTGACTCAATCATAATATTATCTGTAACAATTTTAAGACCGATCTCTCCATCTGTTGCTTTTACAATACATTTACCATTTTGTGTGTTAAACAGTATATGTGATGTAATTTGACTTGCATCTTTTTTTTCTAAAAAAGGTTGTAAATTGATGAGTATTGATTCAATGATCTGTTTTGGTGCTCTTATCTTCATAGACTCCCCTTATTTTTAATAATTTTAGTAGATAGTAGTAGTTTGACATGAAAATGTGAAAAACTACTCTATTGCTTATTTTACCGTTGTTTGACGGAATGTATAACTCTCTTTGTATATTCACATTTTTTCACTTTTAAAATTATATCTTTTTTTTATTCAAGTTTTATAAGTTAATTCTCAAGATTTTGGGTATCGGTATGAATTTTATTTGAGAGCTCTTCCAACAGTACTTTAAAATTTTCATCGTTGTCAATGATCTCATTGATCTTTTTCATGGCATGAGAAATAGCTGTATGGTCTTTCATACCGAAATAAAGAGCAATTTGAGGCATGGAATTAGGGGTGAGATTTCGTGCCAGATAGATAGCTGTTCTTCTAGCATTGACAACATTTTTAGTACGTTTTTTAGATTTAATATCAGAAGGTTTGATATTGAGTTCACGAGAGACGATCTTGACAATATCATCTATGGTGATATTCTCCTTTTTTTCTTTAAGTTGATCTTTAATAGCATTTTGTGCAAAATCCAGAGTAATCTCCTGTCCAAGCATGGAACTTAAAGCATTTAGTTTAATAATCGTACCTTCGATCTCACGAATATTATCACCCATATGAGTAGCAATGAAATTAATGACTTCAGAGGTGAGTTTAATACCGTCAAGTTCACATTTCTTTTGAATAATTGCGATTTTTGTTTCAAGTCCCGGTGGTTGAATGTCTGCCATAAGTCCCCATTCAAATCGTGTGCGAAGCCTGTCTACAAGTCCTGCTATCTTATTGGGTGCACGATCAGCAGTAATGACAATTTGTTTATTGGTATTGTAAAGTTCATTAAATGTATGAAAAAATTCTTCTTGCGTCTGTTCTTTACGGCTTAAAAATTGTATATCATCTATAAGCAATAAGTCACATTCTCTGAATTTATCTCTAAATCTATCCATGGTTTGTGCACGTAAATGAGAGGTAAAAGAGTTCATAAACTGTTCAAGTGTGGTATAAATAACAGTTTTTCCCAGATCTATATGATAATTACCTATGGCTTGAAGAAGATGCGTTTTTCCTAACCCTACACCACCATAAATAAAAAGAGGATTGTATTGAAGACCTGGTTTTTCTGCAACAGATTTTGCTGTAGTATAGGCAAATTGATTGGAATCTCCGACAATAAAACTGTCAAAGGTTAAAGAAGGGTTTAAATAGGTACTTTTAGAACTGCTTTTTTCACTGTTTTGTTTTGTGACTGTAATAGGTGTCTGTTTAGTCTGTTTTCCTACAGTGATCTCTATTTCAGGTTTTACTTCATTTTGTAGTTCAAAAAGATGTATGAGTTTATCGGTATATTTTGTTTTTACCCATTTGGCTATGATCATATTTGGTGCATTGTAATAGACAATATTGCTACGAGATCGTTTGGTGTCATAAACCAGTTTTTTGATGTAGCGCTCATACTCTGTTTCACTGATCTCTTTTTTGAGTTCAAAAAGTATTTTTTGTCCAATATTCATCCTGTTTTATCCTTGATATTTTTAAATGTGTGAATAGATTTTCACATTTTAAAGTGTTAAAAATCCTATATGTGAATAACTTCTACTATTTTAGCTTATGTTAGCTAAAATAAGGCTATTAAACACAGTTGAATAATTTTATTCACTATGTGAACAAAGGTGTGAATGAATATTTTAGGAATAGACCCTGGAAGCCGTAATTTAGGCTATTGTATACTACATTGGGATGGTAAAAAGTTTTCACTTATTGAAGCAGGTTTGCTTAAGATCAAGACCAAAGAGCTTCAAGAGCAGATAGTAGAGCTTGTAGAAGGAATAGATATTATTCTCAAAGCCCATAAAGTAGATGAAGTAGCTATAGAAGATATCTTTTTTGCCTATAATCCAAAGTCTGTTCTGAAACTGGCACAATTTAGAGGAGCCCTCTCTCTAAAAATACTGCAGGAGGTAGGATATTTTTATGAATATACTCCTTTACAGGTTAAAAAAGCAGTCACAGGAAACGGAAAAGCAGCCAAAGAACAGGTGGCATTTATGGTAAAAAGATTGTTAGGTATTAAAAAGGAGATCAAACCATTGGATATTACGGATGCTATGGCGATCGCATTAACGCATCTTCAGCGTGTGAAAATGCGTAAATAGAAAAGTTATTTTTTCTTAGAACTGCCCTTAACAGGCGGTAACTGTTTCTCTCTTTGTTTTTTCATGGTGATCATACGTTTTTTAGGAATGCTAAAAGTAGCTTTTTTATGACCCTCAACTGATTCTTCAATGATTTTGTCATAAAGGTAGATATCATATTTGAAATAGGCTAATCCATCTTCTTCATAAACAGTAAAGTAGAGAATATGTACCGGGACAGGTTTGCGTAGTTTGATTGTTGTAGGTTTGTTTGTAGCAATGATCTCTTCTATATCACTGCGAGAATAATTTCCTTTGGCATGTTCAAGAAGAATATCCATCAATTCAAAAGGTTTTGATACTCTCATACATCCTGAACTGTAAACCTTATAACGTCGTGTTAATAAGGTTTTGTTGTCAGTATCGTGAAGATAGACAGCATATTTGTTGGGGAACATGAATTTAATGCGCCCTAGGGCATTATTGTCTCCTGGAAATTGGACAAAACGGTAGGGAACACGTTGTTTGCTGTGTTCATAAGGATCAAGCATATCTTGCGTGATCTGTATCTCTTTGTTTCCTTTGAAAACATGAATGTTGTTCTCTTCAAGATACATAGGATTTTCTCGAAGGACATGGATCAAATCTCTTTTTATAAGATTGTCAGGGATGGTCCAGGTCGGGTTGATAACCATATATTCGATCTGGTCATGAAAAATAGGAGTTGGTCTGTCTATACGTCCTACAACAATCCCCATTTTTTCAATCATCTCACCATCTTTATAATAACGTAGGTTAAAATCAGGAACATTGACTTCCACATATTCACTTTCAAAATGTTTAGGGTAGAGCTTGGTTTTATCCAGATTGGTAATGATCGCCTGTATATTTTTCTTTGCAGGCTGGTTCAAGTACCAGGTCATGGTTTTATCTACCATACCGTCTACTTTAAGAAGATATCGTTTTTGATAGGTGATAACTGACTGTTGCAGAGTAGTATCGAACTTTTTATCCAATGGTGCTGTTTTGGGATAGTCACCGGAAATTTGAAGACGTTTTTTAATTTGAAGGATACGATCAGATCTGTCTCCGAGTTTCAAAGGTTTATTACTATAGGGTATTTTAGGGAATTTTTCCATGACACGATAATTCTTTAAAAGTCTTACCAGCTTTCTATAACGTTTTTCCATAGGGAGCAGAGAAGCAAGATAATCATGGATATTTCCTTCCATAATGGCTATGATGAGTTGATCCTGATCGGGGAAAGCTTTGGTGGGAGGCATTTCCCATTTTACTTTAATATCATCACTCTTTTTGAGGGCTTTAAATTTTTTTTGTACCAGATCCCAGTCTACATCCCCCTGTACAATGAAACGCACCAGACGTACCATGGAATTTGTCAGCATGAGATCAAGCCTTGCATAGACAACAGCTTTTTTATTTTGGCTTATCTCTCCGTTATCAAGAAGAAAAAAGAGACGTTTGATCGATTTCTGATCAAAGGGCTTATTTTTATAGTTGAAAAGAGGATCTTTGAGTGCCTGAATAAGTTGACTCATTTTAGCTTCATTTTGCAGTCCTACCCATAAGGGTTTGTAATCTACCTTGTGATAAATGTTCTGTACTATAGCTTGATTTTGACCTTTCAGGTGTGTTTGAAGTGCATTTTGTATATTTGTGCTAATATTTTCTATGCTGAGGGTTTGTGCACAGGTATAGCTGTACATTATAATAAAAAGTAAAAGTAGTTTTAATTGTTTCAAAAAAGATTTTCCTTAGATATTTTTATATTTTTTGTCAATGAGTTTGAGGTATTTTTTAGGTGTAACCTCTTTCATTGCCTGAGCCAGCCATTGTATCTGGAACCATGCAGCACCGCTATCTCTGAGATCAAAATAGTTTTTAAGGCTTCTGATGTTGAAAGTCACAACCATATCGACTTTCCAGTTATCTGAGACAATATGTTTGAAGCCGTCTCCTACGTTTCTTTTCTTCTTGCCCATTTCAAATGCTCTGTAGAGTGTTTCACTGTCCCCTTTACATTCCTCAATAAAAGGAAGGGAAGATTTGGCAATGGCATTGGTTATGAAATCAGGATCCCGTTTATACTGGAACATAAGTTTGTTATACATTGCCTTGATCTCAATTTCCAAATACTCTTTGTCACTAATGACAAAAAGATGAAGTGCAAGTATCTTATCTAAAAAGAATATAAAGCCTTCTTCATTCTCAAGTGAAGCAACAAAAGCATTGATAACAGAAGACATGGTATAGCGTGTACTTCTTACTGAAATGGCTTGAAGTCTGTGACGTGCATGTTCCTGAAGTACCCCTCTTGATGTTCCCTGAATAAGAAAACTCAGTGTAGCATGTTCTATAATGGAGTGATGGTGATGCACCCATGCAAGGTTTGCAAGCAGATTAGAGTCATCAATGTTGTTAATAGCATCTCTGTTCAAGTGCTGCATGGCTTCTTTAATACAGGCATTCTCAGAATTTTCAAAACTGTCATAACAGGTTCTTGCTGCGATTTCTGCTACACCAAGCCCACTTTCCTGAAGTAGTGTGACTTTTGGTTTTTCATATTCGATCTGGTACATTTTTACTTTTTCCATGATGTTTTCCAACTACCTGTTTTTATTTTGCTACAATTATAGCAAATTTTATGAGGACATGAGGTAATGCAAGCTAACGAAAGATTTTTTCACTTTGAAGAGGATTTTAGAGATCCATATGCAAGAGACAGAGACAGAGTACTTCACTGCAGTTCATTTAGACGTTTAGAGTACAAAACACAGGTGTTTCTTAACCATGAAGGAGATTATTTTCGTACCAGACTGACCCATTCACTGGAAGTCAGTCAGATCGCAAGAACACTTTGCAGGATGCTTAAACTTAATGAAACCCTTGCAGAAGTGATTGCACTTTCACATGATCTTGGGCATACTCCTTTTGGACATGTGGGTGGTGATGAACTCGACAAACTGCTTAAAGCAGATGGGCACCCTTTGGGATTTGAACATAATTTTCAGTCATTCAGGGTTTTAACAAAATTGGAAAAACGTTATAAAGAATTTGATGGGCTCAATCTTACTTTTGCAACACTCGAAGGTGTACTGAAGCACTCTTACCCCTATAAAAAACCGTTTTTGGAAGGTTTGGATGAACGATTTGCTTTGGACAGACATCCAAGTCTGGAAGCCATGGTAGTCGATCATGCCGATGAGATAGCTTATACCTCTCATGATATTGATGACGGTATCAAATATGGGATTATTACTTTTGATGACCTGATGGAAGATGAACTTTGTCTAAAAGTTGATGAGATCGTGCAAAAAGAGGGTGTAAGCAGAGGAGAAACGCTTTACCGACATCGTTTTGTTGCAGGACTCATTAAACTGCTTGTCGAAGATTTTATTGATAATGCCAAAACAGGTGTGGAACAATACAGAAAAGAGTTACCGATCATTGCAACACTAGATGCCTCCTCTCCTCTTCCTGTAGGTTTTTCAAAGGAGATATCTACACAACTTAAACAGCTTAAAAAACTGCTGTTCAAAAAACTTTACAGACATGAAAAAATAGCCCGAAAAATGCATGCCGGAAAACAGTGTATTCAAGGGCTTTATAAAGCATTCGTAGAAGATCCTGACCTTCTTCCTGCCTATCAAAAAGCACTTTTTGAACAAAGGAATAAGGAACGTGTTGCTGCAGATTATATTGCAGATATGACAGATCGATATGCTATAAAAACCTACCATGAACTTTATGGGTTGATGTTGTAGGATCTTGTACAACTCAGCATTTAGTGTTTCTCCTCTGACAACATCAAATAAATGCAAATTTTTGTTCTATGTAGATTCATGGTGCTGTGAGGGTACAACACTCTATGAAAATATAATAAAAATCGAGCTAAAGCAAGAAAATGGGTTGCTGAAAACCTAAGCAAAGTACGCTAGTATCGAGTCTAAAAAGGGATTATTTACAGATGGCTTGTAAAAAAGTGTCCTTACTGTAAAAAGAGCAGTGTAAAAAAGAATGGAAAACGTCAAGGTATACAACGCTATATATGCATAAAATGTCATAAAACTTTCTCATCAAAAAGACGTCCAAATAAACTTGTTTCATCTATATTCAAAGACTATTTTTATCATCGTTTCACACTGAATGAACTCTCTATAAAATATGCCCATTCAAGAGAGTGGATACAAGATAAAATTCATCACTTTTCTCCTGAGATCAAAACACGAAAACCAAGAGCAGTCACTGTTGTGATAGATGCCACTTATTTTGGAAAGAGAAGAGATAAGTTGGGCTTGATTGTTGCTAAAGATACACTACTCAAGGAACCTATAGCCTACAATTTTATTGCCACAGAAACAAAAGAAGTGTATCGGGATCTGTTGGCACAGATAAAAGACAAAGGCTTTACCCTTGATGCTGTGGTATTAGATGGCAAACCAGGTATTATAGGCTTGTTTGAAGGTGTTCCTTTACAGATGTGTCACTTCCACATGAAATCCATCATTACGCGAAAGCTAACACGTAATCCTAAACTACAAGCTTCTATTGAACTCAAACACATTGTCGCTCGTCTTGGTAAAGTGACAGCTTGCAGGTTTGAGTATATGCTCCTTGCTTGGCACAATAGACATACTTTATTTCTAGATGAAAAAGTAGATGACGACTCTAAGAGAACTTGGCACTATAAACATAAAAGATTACGCTCTGCATATAGAAGCCTAATGAAGTTTTTACCCTACCTTTTTACTTATCAAAAATACCCAGACTTACATATTCCCACAACGACAAATTATTTAGATGGTGGATGTTTTTCTCCACTTAAAGATCTGCTTAGAGTGCATAGAGGTATAGGTGTCAAAATGAAGCGTAAGCTGATAGTGTATTTCTTGGAAAATAGGGTGAAATAGCAACCCGAAATCCTGCTTTAACTCAAAAAAT